>Ga0123356_10000220_pt1 | contig 66490 bp, 84 predicted proteins | sample TergutEmb28metaG_2_FD_92546 | JGI IMG/M metagenome (GOLD analysis project Ga0123356, IMG submission 92546) | Embiratermes neotenicus P3 segment gut microbial communities from Petit-Saut dam, French Guiana - Emb289 P3 | ecosystem: Host-associated > Arthropoda: Insects > Digestive system > Gut ...
AAAGAAAACCCTGTAGATTTCGCTTTATGGAAAGGTGCAAAACCGGGAGAGCCTCACTGGAGTTCGCCCTGGGGCGACGGCAGACCGGGCTGGCATATCGAGTGCTCGGCCATGGCAGGTAAATATCTCGGAGAAACTATTGATATCCATACAGGCGGACAGGATTTGATTTTCCCTCATCATGAAAATGAGATCGCACAATCGGAGGGCGCAAGCGGTAAGGAATTTGTCCGATATTGGCTTCATAACGGGTTTATAAGCATTGACAGAGAAAAAATGTCAAAATCTCTCGGTAATTTCTTTACGGTAAGAGAAGCGGCAGAAACTTATGGGTATGAAAATATCCGTATGTTTATGCTTATGAGTCATTACAGAAGTCCGTTAAATTATTCGGGCGATATTCTTTTTCAATCGAAAAATGCATTGGAAAGAATAAAAACCGCAAAAAGCAGTTTGGAATTTCTAAGTGATAACGGCTCAGACAGTGTTAAAGAAAACGAGCTGACTTTTATTAATTCATTGAGTGGTTACAAACAGCGGTTTATTGAAGCAATGGATGATGATTTTAACACTGCGGATGCAATTTCAGTTATTTTCGAGTTGGTAAGAGAAAGTAACAGTATCACGGCAGACACCAACCCTTCGAAAGAGTTTGCAAAAGAAACGCTTAAGATACTCAATGAGCTTGTTGATGTTCTTGGTTTGATTTATGGCGAAGACAATCAAAATAACCTTGATGAAGAGGTCAAATCGCTGATTGAAGCCCGCGAGACTGCAAGGAAAAGCAAAAACTGGGCACAGGCCGATGCAATCAGGGATAAGCTGAGTAATATGGGAATAACCCTTGAGGATACACCGCAAGGGGTTATGATAAAACGTAATTAAACAGCATCTTCCGGGTCGATGTTCGGATCAAACTCATGTCTGATTGCTGTAATAATAAAACCGTCGACATTATTTCCCGATACTTCGAAATCACTGTATAGAGGGACTTTTATCTCTGTGCTGTCTGAAAAATAAACTTCATATAAGACATCATCAATCTCGTATTTAAAAGGTTCGTCAATGTCGTAATCTCTGAGCATCTCTATGTATTCTTCGAGAACCCAGTTGTTTTGCATAATTATTGTTGAATGAGGAAGACCCACATATCTGTAATGCCATGGTTCGTAATTGGTTTGAGTTATGCGGGTTTTGTTTTGCGGATAGCGGAGAATAAAGCCGTAATTGTGAGAGTTCCGCCTAAACCATGAGGTGCTTCCGGTGCCTGTGAATACGGTTGTTGTGCCTTCTGATATAACACCAAAATCAAACGCAAGACCCGTGTGATGCTCGCTATGTCCGGGTTGCGCTGCCCAGTTAAGAGCCTCTCTCGGTCCCCATTGGGCTATATAGTTATTTAAAATTCTTTGTTGGCTCTCACGGGATCTGAACGCACTTCTGATTGTAACCACTCTATTGCCGGTTGACGATATAAAGGCATCCATCATATTGTCGAGCGGTTCCATGATTAAGCGCAGCAGACGTGCATTGTTATGCTGGACTCTGAACGATGTTGTTCTTGCTTCAATAATATTAACTAAATCAATGTCTTCGGGGATATTAAATGCATGGTTGTGATTTACAAGCAAAAGATTCCCTTTATATATATCCTCTTCTTCCATGAAAAAGGATATAAAACCTTCCTCCTCAAGATTAATGAAATCACCGGGTTCCGGCGAGGGTTCAGGTTCGGGTTCCGGTGAGGGTTCAGGTTCGGGTTCCGGCGAGGGTTCGGGTTCCGGGGTTTCTATTACCGGCTCTTCGGTGCGTTCATACGGGGCTTTTGCCGATTCGGAAAAAGCATAGACAAGGGTAAAAACTGCAACCAGCAGTAGCAGCAGAACAATTGATATGGGATATTTCCAAAATCTTAACCGACTACGCACGAAAAACTCCTTTGATTGGGCTGGGTGTAGTATACCAAGAATTCGCAATAAATGAAATACTTAAAGCATACATATAATTTTTATCTTGCTTTTTAATTATCGCAAGGGTATAATTACAAGGCTGTAAAGCGTTATTGTAAGCGTGGAGCGGCACTATTTTCGAACCGGAGGTAACGCTATGGGCGGTATTGAATTAATTATTATGGTAGTAGCCATGATTGCTATTTTCTACTTTTTTATGATCAGACCCGAACAAAAGAAAAAGAAAAAACTCGCAGAAATGCGCAGCAGTCTCGAAAAAGGCGATACTATCACAACTATCGGAGGAATTTTCGGTAAAGTTGTCGATGTATCGGACGAAAAAATAACATTTGAAACCGGTGAAGACAGGGTGCGTATTCAGGTTGCAAAATGGGCTATTTCCACTGTCGGAAAAGCAACCGAAGAGCCGGCAAAATAAATATGCTTTTATATTTTATAATCCCCTGTTCACATTGAGCGGGGGATTTATACTAAGTCGAAAGAAGTATTATATGGAAAATACCGAACAAGTAAGCGAGCCCAATAATGAGCAAATAAACGAACTTAACAATGGACAGATAAATGAGCCTGACAATGAACAAGGCAACAGTTCAAAAATACACGGGTATAAAATTGTTTGTGCAAAGATCGGGCTGTCAATGTGCGTATATTTTTTGTGCAGACTTCTTGTAGGATTGCTTTCTTTACACTCGGGAAGTATTGCAGACATGCTTGGTGATACTGTTTATAGTTTATTAAATTCATTATTAATTATAACTCTTGTTTACATTCTCCCTTTATTAGCTACCGCACTTATATTTAAGAGTTTTTCAAACTATAAAGGAAAATATCGCGAGCTTTACAAAAAACCGAGAAGGCTTGCCCGCGCAATGGGTACATTCCCCGCTGCATTTGGTTTCGGTTATGGTATCGCTCTTCTTACATTACTTGCATCATATTTAATTTCAAGATTTTCAAGCAACCTTACTTATATTGAGGATTTGCTGCGTCCGCCGGTAATTGAGCCTACATCAAACATTGCCGGTATACTTGCCATGGTTTTTATGTTGGTTATTATTGCCCCGCTTTTTGAAGAGTTTTGGGTCAGAGGAATAATGTTTGATGCACTTAAACCATATGGAACAGGTATGGCAATTATTATTACTTCAGTTGTTTTCGGACTGATGCATGGCAGTTTATACATGCTTTTTTATACCACGGCTTACGGTTTTGCACTCGGTTATATACGATATGCGACAGGTTCACTTTTTGCGGTTACAATTTTACATGCGATAGTAAATTCGATTGCTGCGGGAACTTTACTCTTAACCTCATTAGTTCAGATTACAAACGAAGAAATAAGAATTATTAACACAATCTATTTAATTTATATAATAGCTGTATTAATTATGATTATTGTCGGTGTTATTGTATTTCTTTCAAAAATTCCCGCAATCCGGAAGTATAAAATCGAAAATGCGTGGACACAAATCGGTCCATGGAAAAAAACAGCCATCTTTTTTGTTTCTGTTCCTGTTATTCTGATGATGATTTTATCGTTTAATGAATTATCGGGCGGCTTACTGATTGGTTTATTCTTAAATTAAATACGGGAGGGTAATATGTTAAAAATCAATGGATTAAAAAAGAGCTATAAGAACTTCCCTGTTTTGACAGGCTTAAACATGAATGTTGAAAAAGGAGATGTTTATGGTTTTCTCGGAACTAACGGATGCGGAAAAACCACTACAATGAATATTATTTGCAATATTGTTCCCAAGGATGAAGGTGCTATCGATTATGAAACAGAAAACATGAAAATCGGTTATCTTCCCGAATCTCCGGCACTGTTTGATTATATGAACGGGTTTGAATATTTGGATTTTATCGGTGCCTGCTGTGATTATAAAGGGGTCATCGGACAGCGAACCGGCGAAGTGCTTGAGCTTACGGGAATGTATAACAATGCGCAAAGGTATATTAAAGGATATTCGCGAGGGATGATTCAACGCATAGGCATAGCTGCGGCTTTATATGCAAATCCCGATTTACTGATATTGGATGAACCCACATCTGCTCTCGACCCCGAAGGAAGAGCTGAAATAATGGATATTATAAGAAAACTTGCCGACAACGGTTCGACAATTATTTTATGCACTCATATTTTAACCGATGTTGAAAGAGTTGCAAATAAAGTAGGAATTCTAAGACAAGGTGTTATGGCTGTTGAAGGAACTTTGCCGGAGCTAAAGCAAAGGTTCGGCACGGAAAACGCTCTTACAGTTCTTTCAAAAGATATAAACGAAACTGTTGAAGCTCTAAAAGATATTGATGTAATTGAACAAACGGTTGCAGAACAGTACGGAGATATAACCGTAATAGCAAAATCGGGTGTAAGTGAAGCAGAGTTATTTTATAAAACGGTTACTACACTTGCAAGTAAGCATATTGTTCCCGAAGGTGTATGGTTTAAAAGGTTATCGCTTGAGCAAATTTATCTTGGAGTCAATAACGGCTATCTGTTACCTTACTCTCAAACAGGAGGGTATATGCAATGAACAGACAAACAAAAGTAAGCTTTAATAAAGAAATACTTGCGTATATAAGGACAAACACTTGTTTGACCATTGCTCTTGTTATTATAGGCTTGGCGATTTTCTCACCGCTGATGATAGCCGGGATGGGTATGTTTATGACAGCTATGAGTGATGTTTATGAGGAGTTGGGAACCGATATCTCCGGAATGACAGATATTCTCAGCGAGTCTACTTCCATAGGCTTTCAATCAGCTGTTGAAAGTATCACGGGAATCGGATTAATTGTTATGATAATTTTACTTAACAAAGCCGCAGGCGGAGAGCAGAAGAAACGTTCGATTATTATTCCGAGAAGTTCAGGGCTTCAAAACTTTTCATATATCTTTCCTAAATTTATTATCTATCCTTTATCCGGGTTTGTCTTTTCGATTATTGCAGCGCTGGCTGCATGGATTGTTTCGATACCTCTTTTTGAGATCAACGATGTAACCATTGGTAATGCTTTACTCGGAGGAACACTCGCCGGCATAAGCGTAATGCTTTATGTTTGTTTTCACCTTGCTTTAGGAACAGCAACAGGAAGAGCAGGTATGAGTGCAGCAGTTTGTATTACAGTATCAATTTTACTTCCGTCCATAACAGCGCAAATAAGCCCCGAGTATATGTATAATCCCTTTACACTCCAATATTTGGCGAGTACAATCATACATTCCGGAGGGTTAGCTCAATCACAGGTTATTGATACATTGGTAACAATTTGTTTTGCGCTTGCAATTATGGGAGTCCTCTTTTTCGTTGCACTCTTTGCTCAAAACGCAAAAAAGATTGATAATTCGGGAAATGAGTTAGAGCTTTAATTATGGAAGAAAAAGAAGAAAAAAAAGAGCGGATTGTTATAATAGATGCACTGCGGGGATTTGCTGTCTCATTGATGGTAATTCATCATGCGCTGTATAACATGGCTGCGTTCTTGGATGCGCCATGGTGGCTGTACAAAAATCCTGTTTTTTCGGTATTGCAGGCATTTTTTATAGGATTATTTATATTTATATCGGGAATTTCGTCACGTTTTTCAAAAGGAAATATAGAGCGCGGTTCAATAGTAATTGTCATCGCTGTAGCAATTACATATGTTACCGTTCGAATGGAAATGCCTATCTACTTCGGTATACTCCATCTTCTCGGTTTATTCATGATTTTTTACGGTATCACACGAAAATTATGGGACAGAATACCGGGGAAAGTTGCACCATGTATTTATATTGCACTTTTTGTTATAAGTATTCTTGCAAGAATATATCTTGCACCAACATCCGATAATTTGGTAATGCGCGATTTATTATCAGTTCTTGGATGGCGGCAAAAAGGATTTATTAATTATGATTATCAAACGATTCTTCCTTGGATCTTTATTTTTCTTTTAGGAACATGGACAGGAAAATATATACGGGAAAATAAATTTCCGGCATGGTTTTATAGCGTAAAAACACCGTTTTTCCCTTTGATCGGAAGGCATGCGCTTCTTGTATACATCTTGCATCAGCCTGTGTTATATACCATAGCAATATTAATAAAATCAATGGATTTATCTTTTTTCACACAATGAGGCAAATGAGTTAAATCTGTTTACACCGGTAAGTTAACTGTGATAAAATGCTGTTTCAGTCGGAAGGGATAGTTAATAATATGATTAAAATTGCTGTTCTTGGATATGGCGTTGTCGGTTCCGGTGTTGTACAGGTTCTTGATATAAACTCCGAAACAGTTGCAAATAATTCAGGTCAGGATATAAAGGTAAAATATATTTTAGATATCAGAGACTTTGCCGATAGTCCTTACAAAGATTTATTTGCACATGATTTTGAAATGATAGTAAATGATCCGGAGATTGCAATTGTTGTTGAAGCAATCGGCGGTGTCGATGAAGCGCAGATATTTACACGAAAGTGCCTTGAAGCGGGCAAAAGTGTTGTTACATCAAATAAAGAACTTGTTGCCGAACACGGCAGCCAATTATTAAAGCTTGCCATGGATAATAATGTGAACTATCTTTTTGAAGCAAGCGTCGGCGGCGGAATTCCTGTAATAAGACCGCTTACTCAGTGTATGAGCGCAAATACAATTAATGAAATTTACGGAATTTTAAACGGCACAACCAATTATATTCTAACGGACATGGAAAGAAACGGCGCGGACTTTTCCGATGCTCTCAGAGAAGCTCAAAAAAAGGGATATGCAGAAGCAGACCCGACAGCAGATATCGAAGGATATGACACAAATAGAAAAATCTGTATACTTTCATCCCTTGCTTTCGGCCGGCACATTTATCCCCGTCTGGTTCCGACAGAAGGAATAAAAGGTGTTACCATTGATGATATGACTTTTGCCGGTACGCTCGGTTATAAAATTAAACTTCTCGGGCGGGCACGCACAGTCGGCAACAAAGTTTCCGTATATGTTTCACCGCATTTAATCAGTAAACATACTTTACTTGCCGATATTGACGATGTAATGAACGGCGTTGTTATTAAAGGTAATGCTGTCGGAAGTGTCTCTTTCTGCGGAGCCGGTGCAGGCAAACTACCTACTGCAAGTGCGGTGGTTGCCGATGTTATTGATGCTGCCAAACACCTGCATTCAAGGCGGTGGATTAGCTGGGAAGATGGCTCGGATGATTTTACGGTCGATCCTGCAATGCTTGATTCAGCGTGGTATATAAGAACCGATGCACCCCGCTCTAAAGTCGAAAAAGAATTCGGCAGTGTTATTTTTGCCGATGATGCAGGCTCAGAGACAGCTTTTATAACATCGGTCATGAACGAAAAAATGATAAGCGATTTATTAGAACGCGGAATAAACGCAAAATCACAGTTTAGAATATTAGGTGATTATTGATGAGTCTGATAGTACAAAAATTTGGAGGAAGCTCTGTTGCCGATGCGGAAGGTATAAAACGTGTCGCATGGCTTATTGCGGAAGCTTATTCGGAAGGAAACAATGTTGTTGCAGTGTTATCTGCTCAAGCTGATACTACCGATATCTTAATCGATAAAGCGAAGGAATTAAATTCAAATCCTTCAAAGCGTGAAATGGATGTTTTACTTTCAACGGGAGAGCAAGCTTCTATAGCGCTTATGGCTATGGCACTTGAAACACTCGGTCTGCCTGTAGTTTCATTAACAGGATGGCAGGTTGGGATGAACACGGATTCCGACTATGGCAGTGCGCGCATAAAAAGTATATCCGCCGAAAGATTAAAAGCAGAGCTTGACCGCCGCAGAATTGTTCTTGTGGCAGGATTTCAAGGTGTTAATAAGTTTGATGATATAACTACAATCGGAAGAGGCGGGTCTGACACTACCGCAGTCGCATTAGCTGTAGCATTAAATGCGGATATTTGCCGGATTTATACGGATGTAGAAGGGATATACACAGGTGACCCGAACAAGATTCCGGGTGCTATTAAGCTTGATGAAATCACTTATGATGAGATGATTGAGCTTGCGACACTCGGAGCACAGGTTTTACACAACCGGTCTGTCGAAATGGCAAAGCGCTACGGAGTTAAAATGGAAGTCCTTTCAAGCCTTGTAAGGACACCCGGAACAATAGTCAAGGGGGTAACAAAAATGGAACATATGAAAATAAGCGGAGTGGCAAAAGATGCCGATATTGCCCGGATTGCAATCGTCGGAGTCAAGGACGAACCCGGAGTCGCATTTAAGTTGTTCAGAGTGCTGGCAAATGCAAAAATCAACATTGATATTATTTTACAATCAATCGGCCGTGATTTAACAAATGATATCAGTTTTACCGTTGCCAGAAAAGACATGGATAAGGCAATCGAAATTCTTGAAGAGAACAAAGGAATTATCGATTACTCTGAGATAAGCGCAAATGACAAAGTCGCAAAGGTGAGTATAGTCGGTGCAGGAATGATGTCATCACCGGGTGTTGCTGCAATGATGTTTGAAGCACTGTATGATTCAAAAATCAATATCGCAATGATTTCTACAAGTGAAATAAAAGTTTCCGTTCTTGTCGATGAAAACGATGCCGACCGCTCGGTCGCAGCGATACACACAAAATTCTTTGGAGTATAATTTTTTAAGGAGCTGTATGTAACATGCTTTACGAGTTTAACTTATCAACACCCCGGAGTAATCTTTACAATATAACCACACAGGTTAGAGAAGCGGTAACAAAAAGCGGAATTTCCGATGGCGCTGCTATAGTGTTTTGCCCGCATACTACTGCAGGCATAACAATAAATGAGAATGCCGACCCCGATGTAGTGCACGATTTACTTCTCGGTTTGGAAAAAGCGTTTCCCGACAGACTTGAGTTTCGTCACGGTGAAGGGAACAGCGCTGCTCACTTGAAAGCTTCAACAGTCGGAGCAAGCGAAACCATAATTATAAGAGACGGAAAATTAGTGCTTGGCACCTGGCAGGGTATTTATTTTTGTGAGTTTGATCCTCCGCGAAATCGAAAATTTCATGTTAAAATAATTAATTCTTAAAATACATTATTTTATCGAAAAATATCTTGACTTATTGTGTATAGTTGCATAGAATTGCTATGCAAGGAATTCCTTGTTTCTATAAAATGCTTATCTGGAGGGTCTAAAGCATGGCAGACAAAAAAAACGAAAGCAAAATAATGTCTATGTTAGAACGCACCGGAGTCATCAGAAAAGCTGATGCCGGAGATGCGTACTCAACTGACACTTCGAACATAAAGCCATTAATCGATCCCCCCGCTGATGCCGTTAAAGTAACCCCTGCTGCACGTCAACCTATTCCGGGATTGATAACCCCTGTATTTCCATCCGAAAATGCTTCAGAACCCGAGCCGGTTGAACCTATAACCGAACCCACAGAAAATATTAATGTATACGAAGAGTTTGATGCTATAGAAATACCACAGGAACCTGCATATGAACCCGAAGTATACGAAGAGGAGGAGAGTCCAATTAAACATACCTCATATGAACCGTCTTTACCTACCCCGTCCGCTCCGGAACCATCACCTGAACCTCCTCCGGCTTCATCATATACCCCGGCACCATATACTCCCCCTCCCCCCGCCGCACCCGAAAGAGCACCCACACCGGAAAATTACACCGACAGATTCTTAAATATCGATGAACTGTACAGTGCACTTGCATTAAGATCTAAAAAAACAGACTCAATTTATCTGATAGAAGAATATTTGGATACACTGCCGGGTTCACTTCCGGACACACAAAGGCGTGATATCGTTAACAAACTTCTCGCCGCTTCAGGTTTTGATTATGACTTACTCATGGGCGACGGTGTTTTACGTGTTAAAATGCTTAAAGAATATGCAGAACGTTTTGCAAGACACACCGACGACTATATAGCCGCCCGCCAGGCTGAAATCGATGAGCTCGACAAACAAATTCTGCGCGCCCGCAGGCTGATAGAAAACCGCAGAGATCTGCATAAAAAGCAATTTTTCTCGATTGAAGCCGAAGCCCAGCGCTTAAAAGAAATTTTAACCTTTATATCAGGATAAGATAAATATAAGATAACTTCGCTTTTTCTTTGGAAAGAGCGAAGTTTTTTTATTTGGTTTATATTTTTTTCTTGCTTTTTGTAATTTTCAAAGTATAATACATAATACGTCTTGTTGACATAATCCTGTATAACACGCAAAGAGTGTTGTCTTTGCGTTGTTTGTGACCTTTAGAGATAAGGAGGTGACTGAAATTGAGTTGGCTTAAATTAAACGGTTATGAAGTAACCGAGCGCGGCAAGATAACAGTCGCCATCGTTATTGTAATACTTATTTTTATTATTCCTGCGATTATTATAACGGCATTTGCTTTGGGCAGCCAGTCACCGCCGGAAGTTCCGCCTCAAATCGTAGACCCGAAGGATGATGAAGACCCGTCAATTTCAAACGGCGAAAATGGAGAGCAAGGCTCTTATGACCCACCACCGGTAACACCTGAACCACCGGTTATTACGCCGGAGCCACCTGAACTGACTCCCGAACCAACCCCTGAACCGACTCCCGAGCCGACTCCTGAACCAACTCCTGTGCCGACTCCCGAGCCAACTCCCGAGCCGACTCCCGAACCACAACCGGAATATGGTCCTGTCGGAATCAATCTTACTTTAGGTATCATGATTTTTAAGTATGCGCCGGAATTACAGGATTCTCTTGATGAAGGCACTGTATCCATGCTTGAAACTTTTATTACATCACCGAAAAACATTCCTTCTTCAAAGGTTTCTGTAGAAATACCGGAATTATCCGCAAATGAAACCACGGAACTAAAATCTGCAATAACCGAAGCATTCGCAGAGCAAGGCATTTCACAAAGCAGATTATCATTTGTAACATATTCTGCAAGCTCAAGTGATAGTTCTCATGAGATAATACTTTCATATGTTCCGGTAACTACTCACAAATGACGGGTAAAAGTCTTTCTAAATGCATGCCTCGCGATGCCTTCACAAGAACGGCATCGCCTTTTTTTATTTTTTTTGGAATATCATCAATTAAATCATCTATTTGTTCGTAATAATATGCGTTTTCACAACCGACGGGTGCGGCAGATAAAAATCCTTCATAAATATATTTAGCTTGTTCTCCATGACACAGAAGTACATCGATATTACTTTGCGCGGCAAAAGCACCTGCCTCACGGTGCATTTTTTCGGAATGTTCACCCAAGTTCAACATATCTCCAAGTATAACAACATGTCTTCCTTCTAAAACCGATATCGATGTAAGTGCTGCTTTTACCGAGTTCGGATTTGCATTGTAACAATCGTCTATAAGCGTTATTCCATTGGAGTCGGTGACTTTCGCCCTTCCTTCAACGGGTTTATATAACAGAAATCCGCGCTTAATTTCATCATTGCTCATTTTTAGAAGTTGTCCGATAATTACAGCAGCAGGAGCCAGTGCGGATATATGACTGCCGTAAGCGGGGATTTTTATATCAAACCGGCTTTTTTCACATAGAATTTCCATCTCTATTTCATTTATTCCGTTAGCTCTTATGTTTAAGGCACGGACATCATTACGTTCTTCCAATCCAAAAGTAATTTTCCGCATTTTCGGATCATAATTCATAAGCAGTTCATCGTCTCCGTTTAAAACTGCCGTACCTGTTGGTTTCATATATTCAAACGCCTCGGTTTTTGCTTTTAATACTCCTTGCAGGTCACCCAGTTCTTCAATGTGTGAATATCCGATTTTTGTAATAACAAAAATATCGGGTAGAACCATTTGTGCAAGCCTGCTCATCTCCCCGAAATCACTTATCCCCATTTCAATAACCGCAACCTCGTGTTTTTCTTCAAGAGACAGTAGTGTGAGAGGCACTCCGAGCTCATTGTTCAGGTTCATTTCTGTTTTTAACACACAAAACTTCTCGCCGAGTACTGTTGCAATAATCTCTTTTGCTGTTGTTTTCCCGACACTTCCGGTAATTCCGATTACGGGAATATCAAAGAGACTTCTATAATAACCACCGATTGTTTTTATTGCTTCGAGAGTAGATTCGACAATAACATACGGTCCTTTTGCATTCTTTAGTTCTTGTTCAGCAAGACAGCAAACTGCACCTGACTCAAATGCATCATTCGCATAGTCATGCCCGTCAACACGCGCTCCTTTTATACAAATAAATAAATTACCGGGTTTTACGTCACGGTTGTCTCGTACCGCACCTTTTATAAAGTTGCTTTTATCCTTTTCGCTGCCAATATATATCCCGCCGGTAATATCAGCGATCAATTGCGGTGTTAAATTCTTCATTTCACACACTCCCGTAATTAATTGTACACCAAGTGCGTTTTTTCTTCAAGATTGGAAATATACCTTGACAACAGTTACTTAGCACGTTACAATAATCCGTGCTTATCATATGGCGGCATAGCTCAGATGGCTAGAGCATACGGTTCATACCCGTAGTGTCACTGGTTCAATTCCAGTTGCCGCTACCAATTGTCTCGCAAGCGAGACATTAAGAGAAACTTCGTTTCTCCGCATCGCCTTAAAAAGGCCCGTTGGTCAAGCGGTTAAGACTCCGGCCTTTCACGCCGGCAACACGAGTTCGAGTCTCGTACGGGTCACCATTATTGCGACGCAATCAAATTGCGTACACCCCTTGAAAAACAGCAGGGATTCTGCTGTTTTTCTTTGTGTGATTATGGGTGAGCTTAAATGACTTCACGTGAGCCTATATGACTTCCCTTGAACAAAGTGTGCTAAAAATGGGGTAAATTGTATAGGGGTTTTTATCGTTGCTGTGACAGGGCTTAAAAGGGCTTAAAATGTATACCCTCTACGTCTTTTCAAATCCTCGCTTGTCAAGTTAAGCTGTCTGCCGTTTACCACTTTTTGCTGTGCGAGCCAAAAAGCAAAGTCCATCAACGGTATCGTGATGAACCTCCCTATTCGCTTATGGTTTATCTTATTGTTTCCTTCGTTCATTCGCATAAAGTGTTGGCTTGCATAACCTCGGCTGATTCCAAAGTATTCTGCGTATTCGTCGAGCGTTAGTTCTTCGATATTCGGAAACCGAGCTTTTAGCATTGACAGCTCCGTGCTAATCGCTGTGTGCATACTCACCCCTTCCTCTCTACATAGGTTTCAAACGTGAACAAATCTTCATCGCATTCAAGGCATTGATATGTGTAATCTTTTAATTCGCTTGGCTCTACTGTTGAATTACAGCGATTGCAGCGAACAATCTCAAATCCGAGGAGCAGTTTCATTTGATTAAACCACCGCCTTATTGCGTATACAATGTTTTCAATTATCGTCATATTTATCTCCTAACGCTCTCTGCTGTCGTATTCTTCATACGTTTCAAAATCACATCTGCATTGTCCTGATTCTTCATCAAGCGGATATCCGCAATCTGCACATACTTCGTCCATAGCTTACCCCTTTGCTGCTTGGTTAATCTGCTGCCATGCTCTCGGTGACATTGAAACGATTTCCCAGCCGATTGATTCAAGCTCTGTGCTGCGGTCATAGGTATCTACATCGTGAGCATAGCGTGTAACCGCTGACGAAACTCCGAACAAAGACAGGTCGCCACCCCTGATTAAATGTTCAAGCACTCCGTTGCCTTCCCCTTCTGACATACCGTGGTTTTTCGATACTATCTGTACCACTTCGGGGATAGGTGCGTCAATCGGCATACCCTGTGCAACTCGCATTGTGCCAACGATATTATCAAAGTGTACCCTGTCAGCTGTTGCTCGTACTACGTCTTGCAATTTCATCAAGAACGCTTTGTCGTCTGCTTCGATTGTTTCATCACGGTATACAACATGGTTCTTATCAGCCGTGTTCACTCTGCCTACGTGGATTTTACGTTGCCCTGCTTCGTTCCGTATCATGCCGTTCTTGCAAACAAGTCTGTAAACCAGCGGAGATACCGATACAGAGCCATGCCCGACTTCGCTGTTCGAGATAACTATTCCGCTCTGAACAATATCGCCAACACTCAGTTCTGATTGTACGCTCGGAAGGACAACTTTGATATACAGTCGCCTGTCCGTGATTTCAGCACTCATTACCTCCGCACCATCGTTCGCCCACTCTCCGATAATCGGTAGCACAGCTTCAGCAATCATATCGTTATCAATCGCTCTGTAGCGGTCACTAAGGAACGCTCTCGCTGTGCCGTCAAGTGTCCGTATCATTTGCATGGACGGCTCACGTCTGAACAGTTCATTTACGTTGTACTTTAACATATCGGGCTGTGTTTCTCTGAGTCTGTCATAATATTTGACAGGTATGTTGAGCTTCTGAGCTATCTGTGAGTGAGCAATTTCGCCGATTGCAAACTGATTGATGGAGATTGAGGGAACTTTGCCCCACAATCCTTTCTTTCCTTCCTTGAATATGCAGAGTTTCATTTCATTTTCCCCGTCTATCATATCAAGCTTACGTGTGTCCGATAGATAATCTATCTTTGCGTCCTTCTGTCTCATAATTTCTGCTGCCAGTTCTTGTAGTGTTTTGCCCTGTTTCATTTTCTTTCTCCTTTCAATATTCAGACGGTAGTAATATTACTCCGTCTATTAAAAACAGTTCTATTTCATCAAGCGGAAAATCTGTATATTCCACTTTTTGCGTGATAGTAAGTGTAGTGTCGTTATACCCATTAACAACGGCACTATCATCTTCGTTTACCGTCAGCTTCCATGCTTGAAAGTAAGGGTCAAGCTTTTTGTTCTGCTGATAGCTTCCAATGATGTCAAGCAGCCAGTAACAGCCAGCTGCTTCCGCAATCGCCTTTACTCCGTCTGTTATCACGGGATAAAAGGGAAACGTCGAATACTTGTGATAACTCGCCGTTCCTGTTGCATGGCTTAAGATGTTTTGTACTATATCTTCTTTTTCCATCTTCAATCTCCTTCCTGCACAAACGATACAGATAGTGTCCCTGCTTTACCGCCAACCATAGCGGTCAGAAGCGTCACCATTTCCATCGGATTCGTTACCCCTGAGAACTGAATGTGAAGTCGCTCCATTTTCATGCTCTGTGAGCCTTTTGACGAAGCTGTATTGCACGTTACTCCTTGTGGGGTGTTGTTGGTTATAGAGGGTTCAAGGTCTGTTATAGGGGCTTGTGGTTCGTTATCGAAAAACGAGTCCCAAGCGTCCTGTTCTGCCTTTGTCCTGTGTCGCTTGTACGGTTTCAATGTGATGTTTTCTTTTTCGCAGTAATTCCTTACTGTTTGATGTACTTTTCCGAACATATCCGCTAATTGAGGTACGCCGACATTAAAAGCGTTTTGCAGGTTCGTCAGGTATTGCTGTTGTAGTTCTTTCGGCAGAGCCTTGAATTGCACCCATGTTTTCGGTTGGTTCAGCTGATAACTTTTTACAGTTCCGTTCAAATTGTGCCACTCCCTTTCTGTCATGTGTCCGTTGCCCTTGGTAACAGGGGGACGCTTTTTCAAAGCTGTACGCTCTGCAACGTCTGCGTGAAACTCTGTCATTAGTGACCCCCCCCCCCCCGTGTCTGTTCTGTTCATTTCAATCCCCCTCGCTGCAATCGTAAGGACGGAATACCATTCCCTTGTAACCATCTTCATCAATGAACCATTGGAATATCTCACCGCCATGTGCTTTGACCTGTTCCCTGCAATAGTCGTAGTCTAAGTGGTTATGCGTTATCTCGCCTTTTTTCAAGATTCCGCACGAATCATGGAATGTCGCTTTTATCTTTATGGTATTTGCCATAATATCTCACCCCCTATCTCTTGCTGACATACTAAAGCAGCTCTCGTGGACACCTTTGAGAGAGCTGCGTACATAGTTATACATTTGAGGTCTGTTCATGCCAAACAGCACGGACGTTTCAATCGCTTCAATTACTATTTCAGAGTGAGGTTCTCTGCACCAATAGTCATTCCCATTTACGTTGAATATAACCATATCTGTGTATTTCATAATTCTCTCCTAACTCGCTTTCGCTGCTTTTTTAGTTTCAAGCTGCTTCAACGCCCACATCGGAACGTAGTCGCTCCACTGCGGATATTCGCCACTCTCGTCCCATACCTGTTCCATGTACCATAGCGTGACATCTTCGGAATATTCATTGCTTATGTCACTCCATGTTGTCGTAGATAACTGTACTGTATCTTTTTCCGCAAAACAGTTCTCGCAATACTTTTTGTCGTGATAGCCATGACAAGCCGTGTAACCACAGTCTAATACATCGCTACTGATTGTTTCGCTGTCGTACATAAGCTCATAAGCTTCATCTTCTGTGGCAACTACTACCATGAACGAGTTGTGTTCGCTCATAAAAACTTTCCACTGGCAAAACTCGTCATAATACGCACTGTAGTCCACAGCTTCGACTGCAACATCGTAATCGTAAAGCCACTCATAAAGAGTTCCGTGCTGGTCAATCAAGTAATGCGTCGAGCCGTCTACAAAGTCGCCGTTTTTTCGTTTTATGTACGCAGTATTTGGCACTAACGAAACCTTGACCTTTCCGTTAGAAGCTTTGCTGTCTGATTCATCAATAACATACTTAAAGTAGTCGTCATAAGCATAATTGCTTGCAGGGTAAACCTTGCTTGCTTTTTTGCCGTATGACCTTCTGCTCACAGTATGAGAAGTGGAATAGTACCATGACGAATATCCTTCGACATAAATGAACTTTTTTGATTCTGTGCTTGCCATTTTTGTTATCAATTCAATGTTCCGTTTCATCACACTCATATCAATATACTCATGTAGCGAGTGTTCGTTCCAATACCCAGCCGATATGTTGACAGCAGCAATGCCGAGAGCAGGGGCGATAACCGATATGTCGGAGAACGAACCCCACGATTCTACAAACCCAAAGCCTGTGACAAACTCTGTAAATTCTTCGTTGTCGCAATCATAAAATACTGCGTCGTTATCGCCACGCCTGTCTATCTCGACTATGTAATTTACTTTTGGCTTTATTCCGCTCTTGACAAACGCTCTCGCTCCCAATGCACCAACTTCTTCATCTTCGCAGAATAGTACGTGACATTTAAGCTTGCGGACAATTTCTAAAATCATGTACACTCCCGATCTATCATCACCGCCGATTCCTTCGGGTGACATCATTATGTTTCCACAGGTTGATTTGCAAATGGTCTTGACCGGGGTTTTGTGTACGGTGTCCATGTGTGCTACAAGCAGAACTGGACTTTTACCTTTTGCGTATAGGAATTGTTTGCTCGCCTTTACTCCGCTGTAGCCTATTTTCTTTAGCTCGTTGACAAGGGCATTTTTAAGCTCGCCCTGCGTCATTCTTACAATTTGTTCAAAAGTCATTTCATGCTCCTTTCTCAAGCAACAACTGCTACGCTTACTTCGGCGTAGCAGTGATTGCACAGGCTTCTTTCATCTTCATCATAATTTTCTTCATTGTTTCTAAAATCCTTCTCGCAGATTTCGCAGGTGAAGAAGTTATCACTGTAACATTCATCGCAATAGTCGTCGCCTTCTCCCGAATTTATCATGGTGTCTCGATGAAAAATATCGTTACAACCATAGCAATAGTCATAATCTTCTTCTTTACATCTTTCACAGACAAGGATTTCGTTGCCGTTTGCATTAAAAACCGTCCATGTAGTAGCAACGTATTCATAACAGTCGTCACAACGAGTTACACAGCTCTCACAGTATATCCTGTCATTGATGGTATGGAAGTTATCTTCGTCGCTGATATCAATCATAGAGTCACAAGCAAAACAATATTCAACTTCTTCTTCATCTTCCACTCCTTCGGGACAGTTGCCACATTCAAAAGTATCACAGTGGCTGTATGTCGCTCCGCAGATTAAGCAATGCGGACGACTTCCGATAAGAAGCTCACCGAAGGGGTTGCCAGCCAGCGAAATTGTGTTCCTATAATCATCATAGGTGTAATCGCCATAATGCGTTGAGCCGCTTGCTGTATCATACCAGCCGTCTACATCGTCTTGTTTCTTATAGATTTTCCACAGGTTAGGATATCCCAAGCTTTGTGCCATTGTACTTTGCACTACTTGTCTGTACATTGTCCGCTGTTCTTCATTATAGGTGTCGGGATACAGCCTTGACTGTATCAACACGTCATTGCCATAGTAAAACGCTTGGCGAGTGTGTTTCGGTGCTGCATGATAATCGCTTTCAGTCTTACCGCTGACCGTGTAAAACATCATTGTTACAGAATCGTTCATGTAAGACAGCGTTCCGCTGCGATGGCAACCACGCTTCTCAATACTTTGGCAAGAATCCCAACTGTTACCATGACTCATGGTGAGGTAGTCGCAAGGGTGAACTGACAAGACCGCAGTGTTTGTTAGCACAATCGGAGAGAGCGAATCAGCAAGCGGTGCATATACTTTTTCAAAACCTTTTCGTGATATGCTGCCGTCTGTATTCAGCTCGTCTTTGATTTGGTCTATTCCGAATTTAACAAGGATTTTTCTCATTATCTTGCTACAGGCTTGGTCGTTATTGAACTTCATGCTTATCATGCTTTCAAGATGTTCGGGGTCGCCTGTAAACTTTTGAGTCAGATTTCTCGTAACGTAACAAAGAGCTTCTCTGACTAAAGCTCTTTCGGAAATGTTGTTTTCGTACATCAGGTCATACATATCATTTAAGCAACGGTCTACGTTCTCTCTTGTTACTTTCCTGACTTCTTTGATTGAGTAAACAACCGCCAGTTCATCTTCGTCCCAAAACGGATGATTGCGTAACAAGTTTATCAGCGGAGCTTTCTTTTCCATATATGCTTCGAGATTGGCAGTTATGCCTGATTCATCAAACACAACATCAAACTTATCGAGCGTTCCGACAAACTGCTCTCTGATTTTTTCAAAATTCATAATTCTGTCTCCCTTTCTTGACATTGGCAAGCAGGGGCAGTAAAATAAATTTACCCCTGCTGTTTGCGTAGTGGCTTTCGGTGGTGGTAGAGGCATTGGAAGTCTGCAAACTATCCAATGCCTTGCTCTAACTCAAAACAAAGAGAGTATATGACGTTTGTGCTGTCGCCCGTCTGTACTGTCTTGTTAAGGTTAGCGATTAGCGTATCAATGGTTTTTGGTAATCGTGTTACGTTGCTTCCGTGTTGTAGCGTTGTCGTGAAATGCTCTCGCAGCCCTTCAAATGTTCCTTCATATTCATCTGACGTGTATCGGTCTCTTGCTTTCGCTATCGTATAGGTTTTTGCAAGCTCGCCTTTTGCCTTAACAGCACTCATTGCGTCGAACAGTACCTTGCCATTAAGGGTTGCGGTTTCGATATTATCAACCGCTTTAATGTACAGGTAGCCCCAGCTTGTCTTATCCTCAGGAGAGCCAATCTGTATGTGCTTCTTTGTTCGTTTAAGGACTGTTACGACTTTGTCCTTCATAATGTAGTTGCGATTTTCAACAATCTTTTTCATGTGCTTTCTCCTTTCAGCTTACAAGTGCTTCGGCTTCTGATTCCCACCGCTCACAGAACAGCAGGGACTTGCGACGGTCTTTGAAAACGACTACTTCGATTTCAAACAGTTCGTCGGGTGCGGTGTTTTCAGATTGTACTATCCATGATTCGCAGTTTCCGTGGTCGCCTTTCAATGTCGCCTGTACAAGCATTACATCTTTTGGTTTGATAGGCAAGTATTTTGCAATTTCCTTTTTTAACTGCCAGCGTTGTTTTCTCGTGAACATATTATTCTGTGTCATTGTGTTAGCCCCCTTCATTGTGCGTTGGCTATTGTCGCCAACTGTTTTGAATACTTCAACATTTTTTTACGTGTGAAACTCATTTGTTTCGGAGTGATTTGCTTTCCAGCTAAAATCCATTCTGCCACGCTTGACAGGAATTCGGAATCAAAGCCATTAAAGCCTACGTTGTTGTGGTGCATGGTGTACTGAGCTTGTTGCTCGTCTTTCGTTTGGTACTCGTACAGTTTCAATAGTGACCGCTGTACCATTTTGTCGCTTGTTTCTAATAGTGTTTTGATTTCGTCTTTTGTCCATACTTTCGGAATTGCAGTTGTCATGGTATTTGCCCCCTTCAATTTATATTGTGTAGCCCCCATCTTAAAAGGGGGCTGGCAAGTGTCCGATAAGTCCTTCACGGTCAGAACGTACATCGGGAATTCAGCGACACTTGCCAATGGTGACTCGTACAGGATTTGAACCTGTGATTCAAAGCTGAGAACCTTGCGTCTTTACCACTTGACCAACGAGCCATGTTCGGAGTTTTTATATAGGAACTCCGATAAACCTTTCGCTTATGTAATTAGTATATGCGTTCATATTTCTTGGCGTACTTTCTTCGGCTTCTCTGCCGTCCACCTGCTACGCTCTCGCTGCGTCAGGTTTGGTACGCTACGTTTACCCCCTGCCTTTGATATTCCGCAGAGGGCTGTCTGCTGCCGTCCATTCGGTGCAAGCCAACGGCACTTGGCTCACGCTGCCCTGTTTCCTACAGGTGCGTGTTGTATGCGATACATACAATGTATAGAAACTCGATACAACAATTCGGTTGCTCTTGCCTAATATGTCGGAGATTCATTTTTCAAGGTGGTAGGTATTGCAGCTTTCTGTTTCCGGCTGTGCTGCCCGTGAGCAGTTGCTTGTTTCCCAGCCCGCCCCCCTTCCAACCCGTGGGGCGTGGTGCAAGTTAAATATAACCTACATTCATACTATAGGTAATGCCAATATATGTCAAGGCTATATTTCAATTTTTTTCAAAAAATTTTTCGTGTTTTATGGCGGTAATTTCGCCCTGATTGAGCTTGGTAAATATGTACAACAAAGCGTTGCGGTATCTGTATAATTTGTATACAAATCGAAAATTTCAAGTAGGGGTATATAAAGTTATAGGTGGATTCTAAAATAGCTTAGACGAGCTTATATAGGCTATAACAATATGGTAAATCGCGAAAATCCGAAAAATACCCCAAAAACGCAAAAAAGCCCCTCTGAGAGCGTGTTTTTCTCTCAGAGGGGAATCTTGCTAAAATGCTATGGATTTTGGACTATAAAAGCGTCCTTAAACCCCTTCGCTACCATAGTGGGTAACAGTGTTCTCGCCTGTTCAATCGTGCCTGCTGGGACTCTTGCACGACACCAGCCATCGCCTGTGTGCCTAAATGCGTTGGGATATCCCATACCTCTTATACGTGCAATTTGCTCGTCAATGTACGCAGACCCAACAGGGTTAGATCGAGTTGCAACGCATTGTACGCTCCACGTGCCTTTCGTTGGCTGCGGTGTTGGCGGTGGGGTTGTGACACGTTTTGTGAGCCTTTCAATTATCCAACGTCCTTTCAGGTTTCCGTCTGCAATCCTTAACCATTTCCGCATAACAGTTCCTTCAAGACCTTGCTGTTCTCTGTCTATGTTAAGTCTTGTCGGTCTACTCAATGAAGTGACAACAGTTTTCTGACCGCCGCTGTTGGTAGGTTCTGTCCGAACATTTACGCTCGTTCCGTCAACTTCGATTTGGTAGTTGACAGATACGTTTGGCATTTCTGTCGGTGGTGGTGTTTTTGAGCCGCCCTTAATAAACGCTTCCTGTGCAGCAGCTCTTGACATTGCTCCACGTGCGTTCATCGCAACAGCTCTTTCGTTTGCCAGCTTGCTGACCTTGCGGTTATTTGCCGAAGGTAGCGTTGTTGCGTTGGTTGTACCGCCTGTTGAATTTGAGAAGTATATGCAGTAGTGACCGCCATTCCTTTTCCAGCCCGTTGTTGGTCTGACGTTGCTGTGATTTTGGAATCTTGAACCGGGGCGAGCAGTTCCGATAATCCCACCGTGAGAAAACGGAACTAAGCCAGCAGCAGCCCATACATTCGCTGCAACTTCAATTTCAACATCTTCGCCAATCCAATCGTACTGACGGTTGCCGAACGCTTTTTCATATTCATCAGCGTCTTGCTGGGTCATAGGTGTACTGTCATAATGGTCTGTACGCATACCAGCGTAACTTGACCGCCATATTCTGCCCGACGCTAAGTGTCTAATGCGAAATGAGCCGAGTGCATTTCCCATCAAGTTACTAACGTCTCTATTTGATAAAAGCTGGTTCACCCTTCGCTCACGTCCTTTCTTGTAAGGTGTTCGTCTACTTCTTTACTTATTTCAAACGCACCAATGGAAGCAAGCCATACTACGAATCCGTTGACTATTGCAAGGAATATGTGAGCTACAGAATAATCGCCTTGATGTATAAGCAGTATAACTGCCAGCAGCATTGAGGTAATAAAGGCAATAGTTTTCGGAGCTACCTTATATCTATACCTTCTCGCAAGAAGTTTGATTCCTTGCGTCAGCGTTGTTACGGCTGTTGTAGCACCACCTGCAGTTAATAGCATTTCAATCGTAATCATTTCCATCAGTTTTCACCACCCTCCTTATCATCAGATGATGTGGCTGCACTATTTTTTCCACCCATAATGCTACGCATTATATCCTCTACTTTTTTGTACTGGTCGGGCTTTGAAGTTACGTGCTTTAGGGCATTAGCTTTGTCAACGGCTTTTTTTATTTTGCCGTTTTCTTCACCGTGCAAACAAGCCTTGTAAATCTTATACAAATCCTCAAGGTCGTCCTGTTCTTTGAACGTAATGCTTTCTTCACCGACATAACGGTTTGACAGGTACTGTATTTTGTCTTGATAAAGTCCTCGTGTAGCTGTGATTAAGTCGTCGAGAGCTTTGTTAATATCGTCAATCATTTTAAGAATCTCGCTGATTTGTTTAACGATATCTTCTTCTGACCGTTCGCTCCTATCTTCCTTCCGTTCTTCCTTCTTGTGCCGATGTTTGATTTTTTCAAGCCATATTTGACCGAACATTGCAAGAGCCGCACCGATTACTCCTGTAATTGTGCCACTTGCAATTAGTAGCAATATCAGCTCCTTTGCTGTTAACTGAACTTCCATGACGGTGATTACCTTTCTTCATTCAAAACCCTTTGCGATTCCGCAAGCACTGACTCGACTTCATCTTCAAAAGATGTTGTGCCAATCTGTGTTATTACGTTATGCTGCTTACGGATAATGATTGCCTGTTTTTCGACAATTTGAGTTAACTCCTCTACAACCTCAACATTATTCATTCGCTGTCAATTCTGCGATTCTTGCTTCTACGATAGCAAGCCTTTCCCTGTTTTCCTCACGTGTAGATTTTACTGTGATGTCTGAGGAAGTTTCGCCCATAACGTGAACAGTGTGCATTATGCTTTCATCGAGCGTTTCAATCCTGTCAAGCTGCTCATGGAACTCTTTGTTTTCCTCTTTGTTATGAGTGAGCAACATCGCACCTAATAAATGTTCGATGTGTGCTACCGCTTCTCCGAGTGATTGAAAAAGCAAGTCTTTAAGAGCATTACGCTCCGCTTCCAGTTCGTGCAGTTCATGTTCTGTCGCTTCTTTGTTTTTAGCCATGATATTCATTTCCTTTCAAATCGTTTTTTGATTAAATCCCTTATGCCAAGCTTGTTTGGTCTTGTCATTCTTATAAGCACTTCTACAGCTGCAACACATATAGCAGTTAATAAAACCGCAAGACCGCTGGCTGCTGCCAGTAAAGTTAGTATAGCTCTCATTGCCACCCCTTTATCGGATGTGCCTTGAATAATCGAGCGAACAGCATATCCATGTTATACATCGTTCTCGCAGAATCCATGTGTCCGATATAACCTCGCCATGACATATATCCGCTGCGGATTTCCGCAAGTGTCATTTCGCCTTTGTCGTATAGTTTCTTAAACGTATGCAGCTTTTGACGTTGCCGAGTTATGCTTTTCCTTCCGGGTCTGACTACAATCTTTCCTGTTTCCGTTAATGAAAACTTGGCTTTCATAAACACGAACCCTTGCGAGAGCTTAATTACATTTGTTTTGTGCGGCATTACGGTTACACCGTGTTTTTCGTAAACTGGCTTCAATGCTTCTACCGTTTCGTTTGCCGTGTCCTTTTGTCCGAAAAAGAACGCATTATCGTCCATGTATGGTACAAACATTATCCGCATAACTTCTTTGATGTAATGATGTATTGCATTAGTGTACGTTATTGCACCGACTTGGCTTGACTCGCTGCCTAACCCCAAGCTTTCATCACCAAAGGCTTTGACAAATAGCTTTGCAAGCCTGTACAGTCTTTCGTCCTCGCCAAAGGCTTTGAAATAGATATCGAGTAATGGTTTATGCTGTATGTTGCCGAAGTAGTTTGAGTAATCTATTAGCAGTACATAGCCTTCTCGTCCATATTTTCTATAATGTCTTTCAAGATGTACCTTGATACGCTTAAACGCAAAGTGTATGCCTTTTCCTTTAACCGAAGCACCATTATCATAAATGAGCGTTCTGAGCAGGTGCGGAGCGAGTGCGTTGTTGCAAAACGATTTCTGTATAACTCGCTCTGTGATGTGAACGCTTTGGATATGCCGTTTCTTGCCACGTTCTACCGTGTAGAAGTTGTAAAACCCTTTTCTGATATCCTTCTTGGCAAGCAGGTCTTTTCGTGTTTGCAAGATACGTCGCAAGTAATTCATGTTATACCGCTGTACACTTGCTTTCCAATTTACCCCTTTACAAGATAGTTTCATTGCTTTGTAAAGATTATCTAAGTCTGCTACCGACTCGTAATTAAAGCATTTAAGCAGTTCTTGCCGTTTCGCTTCTCGTTTTTCTTTTCGCCGCTGATAGCGACCAGCACGACGCTCTGAGCTTGTCATATTCTTGCACCCTGCACGGACTTATTATAGTGAGGTGTTCTATCCGTTTAGTAAGACCGAGCATGAAACACAGTAAACCTCATTCCGTGCCATGCAAGAAGCGTTCGCTCGCTTACGTCAGAGTGCTTATTTACCCTTTCGGGAAGGTCACCAGCTCCTTCCATAAAGGTACTGCTTTCTGTCGGTAAACGACGTACTCGGTCTGACCGCAATAAATATGGAATCCGAAGGACACTCGAATCGTCGTGTTGGAAGCGTTGTTGTTGTTGACATTCCCCTCCGTGTTCACATTCACGAAGTTGGTGGAATTGTCACGATTAGCGGACGCACACCACCAGTGAGTATTTACAGCCGATAACCTATATCAGTCCCCTTGAGGACTTAATACTTTGTTGTTTTTTCGCCACGCTTTAAGTAGAGTGACTTGCTTGATAATTTTCTCTCCAAGAATTTCGAACTGACTTATTTTCACGTTATCGAGAGTATCAATCAGCCATTGAATATGCTGTATCATTTGTTCGCATTTTATGATTGCATTTGTCTGATGTGCATACCGTTTTTCGAGGTCTTTTTCATTCTGCGGATAGATGGTGTTTGCTGCCGTTACTTCTTCCATCATTTCCCTTGCGAGAGCAATGCCGGGATATCTAAATACAAAACTATATCGCTTCGGAACGTGCTTCTCGCTCATTAAGTAACTGGTAAACTCTGCACGGATTTCTTTGCCGTTTTTATAGAACTCCAAATCACTCAGGGTACGCTTTCTTGCAATTACACTCATAGTTAAAACCTCCGTGCAGCACAGGGCTGCACGATTTTAGACTCTCAGATAACGGAAGCCGAAGGACACTCGAATCGTCGTGAGGGAAGCGGTGGTGCTGTTGACAAACCCCTCCGCGCTCACACTCACGAAGTTGGTGGAATAGTCACGATAAGCGGACGCACACCACCAGTGAGTCGGTACGCCGTCCTTACCTGCTTTCTTACATCTTTTTGAGTTGTTTGCGAATATCGGGTATTGCACTAAGCCCCCTTCATATCCTTCAGTAGCCCAAAAGTTGTTGCCAGCTACTTCAAACTCGAAAGGAATCCAAAGCCCTTCAAGGTTTACTAAATCCCAGCTATTATCATTTACAAGTAGCTGCCCTGCTGTGTACCTGCGTGGTATTCTGAGTCTTTTTGGTCTGATAAACTCACGTAACGAAGCGGGCAGCTTGTCCAGTACACCTGTGGTTCTGTAGTCGGCAGATACTAATGTCGGAGTAGCTGCTGCTACACTAACAACGTTCTTCTGTTTTGAGTTAAGCCACGCTTCTCCTTCACTTGCAAGCCACGGAGAAGAACTGACAGTCGTTCCGTTATTGAAATTCACTCGGTTCATTGTCCTTGTCGTAGGGTGGCAATCTCTCGTAATGAAGTCTATATGGTCGTCTACTAATTGAGGGTCACCAAAACCCTTATATGTGTTTATGCCAGCGATTTCAATTTCATAAACCACACCATCAGTCGCCACTACAGGAACAAAGTCGCCGACGTTAAGGTTATCAAAATTTCTGTCTTGCACACGTGCATTGAGCCAATGCCAAATTGTCGGGTATGCACTTTGGTTTGCTTCCAGTAAATAAAGAGCCGTTAAGTCTTTGCCTTCGTACAGGCGGTTTGCCATTTCGATTGCAGGTAAACCTTTGTCCAGCACGTCAAAATTTTCGTTCAACGGAGTTGTCCAATCGGGTGTACCCTTCGGTATTCTTTGCAGTTGCATTTCAAGTCCTCCTAATTTAATGTTAATACTAATGACTTATTGCTGTCTGTTGCGATAAACGCAAACATATTCTCGACGATCTGAATTACTGTCGTATTGTTCGCATACTCCGCTATGGTTTTGACGTTTATCGTTTCGCCTGATATTTCAAAGTCGGCAGGTATACTTTTCAAGCTTCCACCGCCAGCATTTGTCATTCCAGCGTTTGCCAAGCCTGCTGCGTCTGTTGTGGAGTAAAGAGTGCATACAGGGAAGCGTTTTGCCGAATAGGTTACAGAACCGATGTTTTCGGAAGGCACACGTGACTCAAGTTTCTGTATCATCAGGAGAAGCCTGCTTGCAGCTTCTTCGTCCAGTATGTCCTTTATAGTTTCTATCCACTCGGTAACGTCTGTTGTCGTTTCATCTTTCCATGTGCCAATATCGTCAATAATCGAAACCTTGTAGTCATTTAACCATTCGACAAACTTGTTATACTCGGCAGTTGCGTCACTTTGAGCACGTCCGAAGAAAACCCACCATGCGTCTATCAACTGTTGTGTAGGTATTCCTGTTACTCCGTCACGCATGACTCCGCATAATGCTTCATTAAGTCTTATGTCCGTTATATGCTCTGCTGTTATTTCGAGAGTTCCGGGTGGCACTCTTATGTCCCATATTCCTATCTCGATTCCGTTTTCGTTGCGTTCAAGCTCTATAGGCTGCGGATTATTTGACGGTACACCATCATAAATTGCAGGGAAAATATCTCCGAGCAAAACATCATAACGGATAACGATTCTATCTATTCGTGTATTAACAGGGTGCGGTATTGTTATCGGAATTTCGATGTCTTTAAGATTTGCAAACACCGTTCCCTTAAATCGCTCGATTCTCAGCCATGCAAGACCGGGCGAAAGGTTTACCTTCAATCCACCTGCAGGTGTGCAAATAAGGTCAACATCACTCGAAAACACGCCATGTGTGCGTGTTGACAAATAAGCTGCTGGGTATTTCATCGTATACCAGCGGTTATCAAGCGGATAACTTATCTGATTTCTGTCGTCTGCCATTTCGGGAGACCAATCGTGACTGTCCGTTAATGCTCTATAGGGTCTCATATCTTCAACCTCATTTCGTCATAGATTGTTATTTTCGGTTCTCCGAAAGTAACATTTAGTGTACACACGTTATTTTCTGTTACTTCGGTGTATGCCATTACTCTTACGTCAAGCACGACACCGAGTTTTTTTGATATAACCTTAACTGTATCTCCGATATAATATTTCGACTCTACTCCGAACGAAGCGTGGTCTACCTTTGCCGTAAAGGATTGTTTTCTGTTATGCTCGTTCAGTTTTTCAAGACCCTTGTTTCTTAACCGCTGCCTATAGTTTGCAATAGTATCTTCATCTTGTCTTTCGTTACGAGCGTCTACATAAAGCTCATGGCGGTTATTTCCAGTAGCCGTTCCTATAACTTCAACAATTCTGTCTGCACCTTCGCCTTCGCCAGCGATGTACGCTACGTTCTTAAAAACAGATATATCGTCCGAATACTTAATATCTTCGAGATTTCCAAAATCTTCTCTGAATACAACCTTGCTTGTCAGGTCACGTCCTTTGTAAACGCAGTACAAATCACGGATAACCTTTGTGGTATTGTTGCGGTCAAACTTCATGTATTGACCGAATCCAGTTGCAGCACATATATCTTCGAGCGTTCCTAAAACCTCGCCCCATGTATGTTGACTTCTATGCTGTTCGGTAAGCCCTGTGTTCGCTTCTGTAGCAAGTAAGGCAAGACCTCTCATGTTGTTATTAACTATCGCTTTCATTCCCTGTTCAGCATTTACAATGTTTGCTGTGGGGGTAACTATACGTTGTTCAAGCCTGCAAAGTGTTGTGTGACCGTGAGCCGTTATAACTCCGTTATCGGATTCTATAAAGACGATTATCATAGCAGTTCGCTTGCCACGCTGCCACAGTCTATGACCCACCTTCAAAAGTCTTGCGATATTTTCATTATCACCTGCTACAATGGTGAAGTTTCCGCTTTCGTGGTAGTGTTCATTCCAAACAGACGATAGGTAACTATCAATTATCCCAAGACGTGTATACGCTTCATTGAATACGTGATACTCCATTACCAAACCCCACTGTAGCCATCGTTATAGCTTACCCAGCAATCCATTCCAGCGTGATTACTTTCAGCCATATCTTGCAAAATATTGTCGCCAACTTTAAGGAAGAACGGTGTGGAATCAAGTTCAAATTGTTCAAAAATGTCTGTTTCAGTTTCTCCGATTGTAGATACAACCGTCATGGGCGATACCGTCATATCAACTGTGATAAACTCTCCCAGCTCCATCGTTCTGTTTATCTTAATAAACTCACGTGTTTCTACATTTATAACCTGTGGGTCTACTACATCAGGAACGTGTGCAACGAATATCAAGACGAATCTAACGGGAACATTGCCTTTATTCTCAGCATTTGCCGACATTCCCTTTAGTCGTTCTCCAAAAATGTGCGGTGTGCCATAATTGACAGGAAACTTAAACGAAGCAGAACTGCCCGACAAGACAACTTTCTTTCCACTTTTTGATAGCCAGTAAGGGTACGCTACTCTGACGGTCAGGTGGAATTTTGCGTTGTTCTGCTTATTTTCAACAGCAGGTAATGAGTTCGGATATACCCTCAGTTTCCACTCGTCATTGTAGATTAAGTGACCGGGTACTGTCGGTGCAAACACATCATGCAGGTGCTTTTTGCGATATTTCGTTTCGCCTAAAATCGTGCCTTGAATCGGTATCGTATACGGCTTGGGTGCTTGTCCGTGAACCTCTGCCCCTATGCGACCTATACCTTGCGTTTCAATAAGCTCAATCGGTACGCTCGATAAATCAAGTGGTGCTGCTACATATCCTGTTTCCCCTGTAAAAAGGATTGATTTTCCATTATCTGAAACGTATTCAAGTTTGCTTGGTGTCATTCTTATCATTTAAGCCACCTTGCCCTCTCAAACACTGCTTGTGCTGCCGACATTTGCTCGTATGGAGAATGTCTTGACCCTTCAATCGTTAGGTAATAGTTATTTCCACCAGCACCAGCCATCGCAAGCTGTGGTTCTCTCCCTGAGAAGTCATTGCTTTCGTAATCGGCAGACAGCAGTTCGCTTACTGTTTCTTTAACCATTGCAAATGTGGATTCAACGCCATCGGCATAACCTTCACCTGTCATTCTTCCGAAATACTTGAACAACCCTGACGGCGACGAGATTTCAAGCTTTGCCTTTGCAGCTTCCGCTACAGCACTTGCCATCTTCTTTGCTGCTGCCACTGCTGCACCTTCGGACTTTTCAATGCCTTCTTTCAAGCCCTGTCCTGTCATTCGTCCAAAGTTATTGAATTTCTTTGACGGTGAACCGATATCAAGCTCCACTTTCGCTGCTGCGGTTACTGCTGCTGCCATATTCTTCGCAGCAGCTACTGCCGCCGCTTCGGACGCTTTTATACCTTCTGCCATGCCTTCGCCGACATTGTTTCCAAACACAACAAATAACGCCTTATCCATTGCGGTTTTGCAAGTATCTAATACTGAGGTTGCAAGGTTTTGAATTGCCGTTAAGACAACATCAACCTTGTCTGTTATACCTTTTCCATATCCTTCCGATGAAGCTTCGCCAACTGTCACAAACTCCTTCGCAGGGGAAGCCATGCCGATGATTTTCTTTAACGCTTGAATCGTATCATCGCCCAGCCCTTGTGCTGCAAGTTCTGCTTCGTAAGTTTTTTCATCAATACCCATTGCAAAGGATAGTGACACATTACCGCCAGCAAAATCAAACTGTGCTGCGTCTATAGCAGTTTGCAGAGCATTAGCCGAGCTTTCAGCCAATCCTCTTGCAGCCTGTGCAACATCCGTGTCTACACCAAGAGAGTTTGCAAGGGCTTGTACTGCTACATCGCCACCGTTAGCAAACGTATCACTCAGTTCCATTATTTTTTCAGAACCACCGTCTACGATAGCTTGAACGTAAGCTGCCGAACTCGGACCGGCAGAGCGTAATGTTTCGAGAAGTCCATCGTCTATACCCATCGCTGAGAGTGCTGCTATGTTCTCGCTCCAATCAGCAACGACCTTTTGGTTGTGTTCAAGGTTTTTCTGCATATCGTCAATAGACAGCTTTGACTTTGTGGATATTTGAGCAAACATATCCGTTGCTGCACCAGCGAGGGTATCGTATTCACTCGCCATCATTTCTAATGCTTTAATTTGTGCTGCTGCTAATTCTTCGACAACTATCCTTGCACGTTCAGCACTACGCTCACTTTCGTCTGCAAAGCTGCATATAGCTTCTTCCGCTTCGAGCATACTGTCTGCGATTCGCTCTCCAAGGTTTTCAAAGCTCTCGCCAAGAACGTCATGTTGTCCGTCAAGTTCTTCCCATGCAGCATAAGTGCTATTGATAGTGAGCCTTACTTCTTCCATCTGTTCTTCTAAGGCTTTTTTCTCAGCACGGTTTGCGTAATCGCCTTCCTCTATGCGTTTTTGGATTTCGTTGTACTTTTCCCATGCTTCACGGTTAGCAATTACCTGACGCTCACGTTCTTCTTCGACTATAAGCTGTTCACGTGCAACTTCAACCATACGCTCACGCATAGCTTCCATGCGAGCTTCATCTGCTAAAGCACTTATTCTGCGGTGGATTGATTCTATATTAGTTTCAAGTTCTCCTGTCTGTTGGTTAATCACGGCAACCGTTTCACCCATATTGTCATTCAACGCTTGGACGTAAGTGGCAAGCTGGGCTTTTTGTTCGGCTGATTTGTTCTCAATTTTGTTAAGTTCTTCAATCCGTGCAAGCAGATTTTTCGATACCTGAATCTCTGCTTCCATTGCAGTAGAGTTTTGCTGATGTGCATTTGCACTATCACGGACAGCCCCAGCTACTCTTTCTGCTGATTCTGCGTTTTTTTCACGTGCAGCCACAAGCCGTTCTGTTTCCTCTCGAACAGCTTTAGCTTCTGCCGTTTCCCTGTTAAACCACATTATCAAAGCGACTATTACTGCAATCAGGGCGATTATCCCTGCAACGATTATTCCAATAGGATTAGCCATCATTGCAGCGTTCCACAACCATTGTGCAGCGGTTACGAAGCCGATCTGTTTTGTTACTAATGCTGCTATAATTGCTTTTGCACTTAACGCACCACTACTGCCGAGAACTGCAAGTGTTTCAGCTGCGGTTGCTTTTGTTCCAGCAGCGGTTATGAGGTTGCCAGCCGTGTCTATTGTCATTTTCGCTTTCTTTGCAGCAGTTTGAACAGCAAGGGTAAGCGAATTTTTAGACAACGCTGCCGTAAACATATCCTGTGCAAGAGCTGTCGTTTTAACCGCTACTGCCATGTTCTTAAAAGCAATGTTCGCAGCTTGGATTTTTGCACCGATAGATAATGCTACTGTCATTCCAATAATGCCAGCCGTGGCGACACCGACGACCTTGATTACTCCATCAAGGTTACTTATCAGCCACGAAAGAGCTTGCGTTGCTCCATCTACAGCCTTTTTTATCGGTTCTTGGAATTTTTGAAATATTGAAATGCCAGCGTCAGTTAGTTCGTTCTTAAACCGAGTAACTGACCCAGCAAGATTGTCTTGTTGAATTGCTGCCATGCCTGCAGCTTGTCCGAGTCCAGCATAATTATCACTCGCTCCTGATAACTCGGTGCTGAGTGCCATAATATTTACTATGCCTTCGTTGGCTATCATGTTCCAGCCTTTTTGTGCTACGGTATCAAATATTACATTTTCGTAATGTGACTTCTGTGCGTCTGTTTTACCTGCAAGAGCTGTTTCGAGGTCTTGCATAATCTCAAACATATCACGGCTTGCACCGTTAGCGTCATACAAGCTTATTTCTAATTCCTCAAGAGCGTCTGCTGCTGCTCCTGTAGGTGTCGAGAGGTTTGCCAGTACGGCACGGAGCGATGTACCTGCTGCACTACCCTTCAAGCCAGCTTCGGACATCGCTACAAGTATTGCGTTCATATCGTCCATTGATAATCCAGCGTTCGCTGCTGCACCAGCAGCATTGACGTATGCCGAAGCTACGTTATCAAGGCTCATGTTTGTTTTAGTCGTTGCAAAAGCAAGAGAATCCATAACTTGCTGAGATACGTCTGCTTCATAACCAAAGGTTTTCATCGCTGCCGACGTGAAGTCAAACGTGGTTCTCAGGTCTGTGTTCGTACCGATTGCAAGGTTCGTTCCGTGTTCCATTTGTTGTAAAACTAAGTTAAGGTCACCGCCCTGCTCAACAAGGTCTTGAACGCTACGAGCCAAGTCCATCATAGAAGCACCCGACTCTTTAGACACGCTACGGACGGCACTTTCAAGGCGTTTCATTTCATCGGCATTATACCCTGTCAGTGCAGCGACATTTGACATTTCTTTTTCAAAGTCCATGCCTACTTTTGTTGCAAAACCACCGACAGCTAAAAGGGCAGCACCACCCCATTTGCTGAATTTCGTAAGTGCTTTAATAGCACCATCAGTTCCTTGGTTGATGGAGCTATCTATAGTTTTACCAAAGCCCTTTGCGTGTGCTTCTGCTTCGCTAAGACCTTTATCAAAATCGGTTTTATTTACACCAATCCTTGCAAAGATTGAAAACAGTTCCATTATTCTTCACCATTAGCGATATCCTCAAACACCTTGAACACGTCCTCGTCCTCTACCATCTTGGTATGAACAGGGTCTTTTGGCTTTTTCAAGTCAAGGTATCTTGGCAGTTTTTCGCCATCTTTAACAGACCGCCACGCTGCATACCGAGCCATATCAGCCATGTAGTTGTCTTTGATTGTTTCGTGTTCAAACTTTGCTATCAGATAATGAACCAATGCGTTAATCGGCATTGGGGTTACTTCTGCTATGTAGCGGATTGCGGTTCTCTCGCCAATCGCTTCAACTGCGGAAAAAAACGGACAAGTACCTCACTTGACAGGGTTTCCTGTATCATATCTACGATTTCAAAGATACCCTTTTCTTCTTCAAGGGCTTCGGGGGTTGTTCCGTAAAGTCCAGCGAGAATTTTCAGCACACCATCGTATTGCTCTACAAGAGCAACATCAATGATTTCTGAGATGAGGTCAACACCGTTTTGTGCAGCTTCCTGTTCGGCTTCTTCCAACGCTTCGCTTGCTTCAAGCTGTAGCTTTTTGGATTCTTCCTTTGCTTCATCGCTACCACCAACGGCATTTTCCATCGCAATAGAAGCAGCAAGACGAGCGGCTTTCGCCGCTTTCGCCTTTTCGCCGCCTGTTCTCTTTTGCTCAACCCATTTCACAACAGCAAGCAGAGCTTTGATGTGAGGGGTTATCGTAAGCAGAATTTCTCTCTGCCTTTTCAATTTACAATCGAGAAAATACATAATGACTCCTTATCCAGCAGGTGGTGTCTGTGTGCCACCCTCTGACGAACCGTTTGCGTTAAAGAAGTACGCTCTCAGCGGAGCATATCCTTTTTGGATATCTTCAAGGTCTTTCAAGTGTCCTGCAAATTCAACGGCAACTGTGCCTTCACCGCCACTTGTTGATGTGACTGTGAACCCGCTTGTATTCAATGCACCGTCAAGACGGAATGCGAGAATACCGCCGTCAATTCTTGCAGCAGCCCATGTAAGAGTTTCCTCAAAGTGTTTCGGCAGAAGTGTTGAGCCGAACATGATTGCACCTGTCGCTGGGTCAATATGTGCTGTCGAGATAACTTTCTGAATGTTATCTTTTGTGATTTCTTTGATAGTCGTGGACATCTTTGCAGATTCCCAGCCATCTTGTACTGTTGAGCCTGCAATCGGAGCAGGCAGGTCGTCAACTTCGATTTGACGAATCTTCGGAACGAGAGCTGTTGTTACGCCGCCTGTAGTTGCACCGAGAGCTTTACCTGCTTCTTGTGCAGCTTTTAACTTGGCTGCAAACTGCTGCATTGTTGTGTTTTTCGTAACTGATTCCCAATCAATTCCAAAATACAATGCACCTGCACCTGTAACCATGTTTTCAAACGATTTTTCCGATAAACCTGACGGTCTAAACCCTTGAGTTGTTGTTGCTGGCATTTCTATTTTCCTCCTATAGTATTTTCATAGGCTTCTACTTTACCTTCCAAGTACGCAAGGTGCTGTTCAGCCGATACCGAGCATAATTCAATGGCTCGGTCAAAGTTTGATTCTAAGATTATTCGTTGCCCTTCGTTGGTTATCATAGGGCATATTTCATTTTTCAGTCCGTGTAGGATTTCAAGTAGTTCTTTGTTCATAGCATATATCCTCTTGCTATCAGGTTAAGCATACCCCTAACAATCGTGGGGTCGTCAGGGTCGCCTTGAGGGTACGTTACGAATGGCGTTCCTCGCATTAACCATATCGCACCTTCATTGTTGTCCAGCGTAAGCACAACTCCTTCTTCGCCTATCATTTCTGCTATCTGTTCAACAACAGCGTTTACGACAGGGAATTGACCGGGGTTCGTTGCTTTGTCCCAAACAGTCACATTAAATAAAGCGTTTTCGGAATACGCAGGTCTTACAACTGGATAAACGATGTACGGTAATGGTGGCGGTTGCCACGTAGACCCCTTCTTTACTACAGCATACCCTTCTTGATACGCAGGTACGGCACTGTTCTTTGAAAATGGGTTCTTAAACTGCTCCCAAAACTCCTTGTATGTTATAAACAGTTTATTCATTGATTAACCCCATTATTCTCGCCTGTGTCGCTCTCTACGTCTCCCCTGTTGATAGTTTGTGATACCCAAGTAGAAACTTGTGTATCGGCTTGTAGGGGGCTCGTGAGCGGTGTTCCGATTAACCTGAAAAACGTACCGTCGCTGACACGTCTTACAATAGTGTTCGGTTCAAGCTTTAAGGACGAATCACACGCAAACCTGCCGACTGTGGCTACTCCTTGTGCTGCTGCTATCAGGGCTGACCCCGATTGCTGCTGTTTGAATATTCCCACTATCCCTTCGCCATCTTCGAGTACACTTATCGGTGCGTCCCACGGTGGAGGAAATGGGGATTCTTTTTCAACAAGCTTTTGCACAAAAAAAGGTTCATAATATGATTCTAATGCCATGACTCTCTCCTACAGCGACTTTATCAGTTCAGATTCCCACATTTTACGCCAACTGCTATTTAAGCGTGTCGCAAAAACCTGTTCCCAGCCAATCGGTGAGCCGTCCTTGTTGGTTGCGTTGGTTTTTGTATAAAAACCTACAACCGATTCAGATACTACCGTGGTTGGTTTTCCAGCAGGGGAGTCGAACCAAGTCAAGATGTCGTCGCATAAGCTAATGAAGTCCTTTGGAAACGCAAGTTGCCATACCGAGCCTGTGAACGATTCATCGCTTACAGGGATTTCTTCGTCAGTTCCGTTTATGAGTTTGCACTGAGTACCATCTATCTTCAACTTGAAAATTCCGTTATTCAGCTTACTGCCTGTTATGGCAATCCACCCATTATTCAGATACGACTCAGTAAGCCCGATTACCCCGTCTTTGATAACAAAGTCTCCATGCTCTACGCACATTTCAAATGCGTTTCTGAGTTTTCTGACTACTATTAGTATCGCTTCATTGACTTTCATTTTGTTCACCAGCTTTCCGTGAACGGGGCGGCAATTAACCGCCCCTGCTTGCTTCGATTACAGCCCAAATCATATCGCCACGTTCCCTTTTGTTTTTTGCCGTAGAAACGTCTACGTTATGCTTTTTAGCAAGCTCTATTTGCGAGTCTGCGTTTAAGGCTCGCAACGCACCTTGCGTGAGGGCTTTGCCAGCGTTTGACGTTGATATGGGTTTGTCTGTTTTGGTTTCTGCTTTTACAACTTCGGCTTCCTTGTCGTAAGGCTTGTAGCCGTTTGCTGAATACATTTCCACATCTTCGTCTCTGACTTTTATAACCCTGTTAAGGCGTTTCATCATTTTCATTATGAAACTCCTATACAGACTTTGTTACAAAGTCAATCGCTGCTGCTCTTTCGTTGAGAATGAATACATCTTCAAAGCTTTCCTCGAAGTATACCCACTTACCGTCTGACATTGCAGCAGGTGGTGAAAGCTGGGAGAACGCATAGCTGACAGGTGTGAATACGGCTTTCGGGTGAATGAGAGCCATTTGAATTACATCAGCGGCTGCAAGCGGTGCTGCACCTACTGTGAAGTCAAACTCTGTACGCATAATGCTGTCGGGAACTTTGTTGATTTCCACTTCATCAATGCGTGAGATTTCACGTGTAAGCTGGGTTCTGCCGTCTTTCAGATCTATTTGACGCTGAATGTTTCTTGCGTTCTTGATATACGTGTTGACTTGCGGAGTGACATAAAGCAAGCGTCCGCTTTCGGGTACGTTTGCGTTATCCATTTTCTCCATCATTGCGTCGAGAACCGAGAGAACATTATCCTCGCTGAGTGTCGCACCCGAGCGTGGAGTATTGCCGAGTTCTTCCCAATCTGCGATGATTTTGGAAATACAGTATCTATCCATTTCGGGGAACTTTTGTTCTTCGTTAAACACTCTCGTAATGTTTTGGATTGACGCTACCAAGTTGGTTTGGTCAATGTCCAGCGGATGAACGAGCGTGTCCCACTTACGATGATTCGTAAGGGCTTTGGGCTCCCATTCGTTTGAGAAGTTTCTGCGTTTTTCGCCGATAACGTCACGTGAGCCGTCAACACGTCCTGTGGTCGAAAGTACAGGTATCTCAATGGTTTTTGCATTGATTACCTTGTAAATGCTGTTGTTCGGTGTCTGATAGAGCTTTCCGAAGTGAAGCACGTAAGGGAATGCGTTTGCTAATGCTTTTGCGTATTGTACTGCATAATTTAATGCGTCCATGTTAAAATCTCCTTAATTATTTTTGTTCCGGGGCAGGTCTGACTCCTGTAAATTCAAAATTGAACTCAGGCTCGCCGCCACCTACGTTGCCCTGCGAGTTTCCAACATCTGCTCCGACAGTTTGCATTGTGCCGAAAAATGTTGCGTGAACAGGGTCTGCCTTTATGTTCTCTACGAACTTGTCTAAGTTGGAGAATTTGCCATCATCGCCTTTTGCCAGTTGCTCCCTGTCATACCCTGCTTTAAGGAATAACGGAATCGCAGCTTTGCTGTAACCTGCTGTTTCCAACGCTGAACTGACCGCTGAATCCATCGCATTATTTGTGCGTTCTGTTTCGTGTTCGGTCTTGGTTGTTTCGAGAGCGTCGGTGGCTGCTTTGAGTTCTGTGGCATAGGTTTCCTTTGCCTTGTCAAATTCTTCTTGAAGCTTGTTAAGCTTGATTTCTGTTTCAGAGTCGTTACCCTTCGCAGCCAGCTTTTCTTCATACTGAGCTTTGACAGTTTCAAGGTTTTTCTTTGCGGTTTCTGCCGCTTCCTTTGCCTGCTCTGTAGCAGCAGCGGTTTTTGATTTTTCTGTTTCGATTCCAACGCCATGTGCGTTCATAATCGAATCAACGATTGTGTCTAATCCTTCAAGGTCACTTGGAAACAATGATTTCAAAAAAGCTCTGGTCATAATGATTCCCCTTTCAAATTACGCTGTTTTACGTCAGTTGCTTTGACTTATTGCCGCTTCTTTTACGCCTTTGCGGTAGGCATTGTTGTTGTATTGTCTATGCCTTTTACGTCTGCATAGTTGACTTAACAAAAGAGAGCCGTTACCTTTTTAGGTTTCGGCTCTCTTGGTGCTCTAATTTCTATCTTAACTTTTTGCTTGCAGTGACGGCACTGTACATATAAATTGCCTTTGTCGTCACGCTCTGCGATGATTTTCTGTCCTCCGTGGCAGGTACAAGTTACCTTCTCCATGATTTTACACGCTCCCAACAGACTTGTCAACACTTTTGGTGTTTATTTATGTTTTACGCACGATAAAAGCCACGTATGCTTTCTAAGGCGATTCGTAGCATTGTTTTGTATGTTGTGGTATAGGTAAGGTGCGGAAGTGCTTATATACGATTATATGGGCTTTTAGAATCCGCTGCCGAGTGTGTCTTGGCATATCTGCTTGTATGTCTCTGTATGCTTGAATATAGAGTTTTCCATAAACGGTCTTGCCGGAACATAGCGAGTTCCGCAGTTGACGTAAATTGCATAGTTGACTGAGTTGCCGACAATTACTTCATCGCTACCAACTCTGTAACCGCTTCCACCACGCAAGCGTCCTTTTCGCACATATCCGCTTTTTGCCGGGGGCTGATTGTAGATAAGGCTGTCCATTTCGTCAACAACAATCTCGTTCTGCTTCAATCCGATTGCTGTAAGGCATTTTGTCATATTGCTATTGAACTGTGCCTGTACTGCTGCCTTATTGCTCACAAATTCTGTACTCATGTTAATACACCAACTCTCCGCATATAACCTCTGCTATTTCGTCTGCTTCTCTACCGCAATCATCGCATACTTTCATAATTATCTCCATGAAAAAACCGCCAGCGAGGGCGGTTTGTCTTTACGATTTTGTATACTCGCTTGTTATCCCCTGTTCGCTAAGTAGCGTCATTCTGCTCTGAGATAACGAAACTATTGTGTACCTGCTTACCGAATCATCGTCTGTATACGTCACTTCAAGGAACTGGACAGATATGCCTGATACTAAATCATCTTCGGTAAGGACTTTCCAGCGTATTGAATCTTTGTCTCCATCGTTCCAGTATATTGTGCCTGTACCGTTGCCTTTGAACTCGTATTCGAGATTTCCGTTTCTGTGCCAACTGCCTTGCATAAATTTACTCGCTTCGTCTGTTTCTTCGCAGCCGACAAGGACAATCGCAAGAGTTGCTATAACCAGCGTGAGAATGAGAAGCTTAATTATTTTCATGGCTAATCCCCCTTCTTTTATCGGTCTATAATACAAGGCTTTAGCGTAGCTTGTCAACAGTCTATGGTTTTTCTCCATGTTCACGGCGTACCGCTGTCAGTTCTTTTTCGTACTCTCCGAACCTGCGTGCAATATCGCTTGGTGCATTTGGCTTTAGTTCATAACCACCTGTGCTTTTGGGAACAACCCATTTTTCCCATTCGCTTTTCGATAATGTTCTTTCCACCATCAAATGAGTCCCCTTCTTCTATAATCTTCTTCTGTGAATGTGGATATAGGTCTTTTCCATTCGTCCATGATTGCAATGCTTACTGAGTTTGCGTTTTCTCCATTTATAAGCCAATCAGCAAAAGCTTCTGCAAAGGCTTCGTTATTGTTTTCTCTTGCATAGTCAGATATATCTGCTGTCCATGATAGAGTATCGTACCAGCTTTGTCCAGCTTTGTCCTGTTCGTATTTGTATTTCCTGTGTGCTGATTCTACTGTTTCAAATGATGTCCTGTATTCACTTAAACGCTTGCCGTTAAGTGCGTGTGCTGTTTCATGAGCTATTAGCCCGTCAACATTCGGAACTGCCGTGAAGTAAAGGTCTACTTCTCCAGCAAGCCCTCTGTTTGAAAATACTATTGTGTGCTTTTCTTTGTTGTAGAACGCCACTACTGTAGTGTCACTACCGTCAATCTTTGTTAATTCGCCCTGTACAAGTCTCGGTTTTTCTATTGTTGCAAGTTCAGGGAATCGCTCGGACGCTTTTTCAATAATTTCGTCTACTTTGCGAGAAACTTCTTCGCTTACGGCTTTTTGGTTATGAACCGTGTAATCCTTGTATTGTTCGGTTTCGTCAATCGCTGGTTGTTTCGTCAGATCGGGTTCGCTTACTTCTTCAATCTGTTCTTCTTCGATATTTTGGTTTTGCGATGTATCAACTACCGAAACACATACACATCGGCAGTTGATTATTTCGCTTGCGTCTCCGTTAGGGTCGCAAGGGTACATGAGTCCGTTTGAAAAAGGGTTTTCTAATTCGACTGTTTCATAATCTAAGTGAACATGACTTTCCCTTGTGCGTTCATCAGGGATAGACCGCCAGCGTTTTTGTAACGGTATTCCCATTTCCTGTGCTTCGTAGTAACTGAGCATTTTTCCTTGATTCAATGCTCTTATGCACTCAGTTCTCGCTATCCTTATAGCTTGTCTGCGACAGCCCTGTGTAACCCCTCTAATCCGTGTCGCTAACTGAGATATTGACTCGCCGAGCAGCAAGGATTGTGCAAGCTCGTTTTGCAGCCGTCTTACAATCTCCGAGTTGTCACCAAGTCTACCCATTGCTCGTTGATAGTAGTATGTTCCTTTGCGTCTATCTCCAATGATATTGCGTTGCCATACTTGCAAAGACTGAACTTGTGAAAATCCAGCCTGATATCCTTTCAGTTGTCCGAGAATTGTATCTTGACCGTTAAATAAAGCGTGAAGTGCGTTGCGGTCTAACTCGCTCCATGACGCACTCATTCCCACGTTTCCAAGCTGGGTCTTTATTTCGCCAACAGCAGAACTATATCCATTTTGAAAGATATTAAGGCTTTCGTTCCGTATCATTTGACCTGCCAGTTCGTTTGAAGCTGCCAAGTCACGTGCTATGTTATTCAAAAGCTGTGTTTCTCGCTCGACACTGAGCAGGTGCATTTGCAAAGCCTGTTCCCTGTATTGCGGAAGAACGTCAGGAGATTGCTGAAACTGGTTCAGTCTTTCAGTTGCTCTGTTTAGTCTTTGAGTGGCTTGTTGCTCCGCTGCCCTATACGTCCGTTGCAGCCGTCTGCTCAGTTCCCTCAGTAGCGTTTCTGTTAGCCTGTCCATTTATCAACCTCTCATAAGCAGCAATATCTTCATCGCTCATTCCAATGCTTTCGGCTTCATAGCTTGCAACAATTTCTTCTGTAAGCTCTTGTGGTATTGCTGGGTTAAGCTTGACTCGCCATTCAAACGGAAGGTCATTGACACCAGTTGATATCATTTGCACAATTTCAAGCTCGTTTACAAGTACACGGTGAGTAAAGGAAATGTGCTTATAATCAACTCCCACAACATTCAGCATACGCTGCACGAACTTTCTTGCTTCTGACTCTACTCCTACCATCTTGATATTTTCACGTTCAGAAGCAGCCCTGATTGCTACAGTCGTTACCTGTGCATTAAGCAGTATCTTCGGATTCGTTATCCGAGCAAATTCGTATATCGCACCTTCAAGTCGTTCAAGGGTCGCTTCATGTGACAGATATGGAATATCCGCAGGTTTTGCTTCTACGGAAGTTTCGTCTACGTCACCGCCTGCTATAATTCCGAGTTCACGCATAGTGTCAAGCATTGCTTTTAACGTATGGGGGTCGCCACCATATCCCTTAAATATCCAAAACAGGAATTTTGTTTTTAACGCTTCGTCTGTGTACCCTGTTTCTTTTGCGTCATAAGCATTTATTCTCGCTTTGATAGGCGGTGTCATTTCCGATTTTCTCAACGGGTTTGTGTAAAGAGGTATTACTGGATAGTTTGCATAAGGTTCTCCGTCTGTAGCAGAGGTAGTTTCTACGAATCCAGCACCGCCGACAGGCACGTTCTTGGTGTACTTCATATCCTTTTTGTCTTTGAGTTCTTTGCCTTCGTGTTCCCTTGTCCATTCTGTAAAGCCTTGCGTTGTGAACAGCTGAACAATCCAAGGCTTCTTATCAGCAATACGCCAAAATCGGAGTCCAGCCATGTGTGCCCCTGTCCGTTCATCGCAGAATGGCACATATTCCGTCGCCTTGAACGATTCAATTTTCCCCTTGTTGTAAAACGCATAGCAAACACCATGTATTGCCGAGAACGTGGCTATTTGGTGCATATCACTGGTAAAGTCCTCACCAAATAGAATCTCAACATCTATGTCCTTACCAGCACTATCTCGAATCTGAACAGGGTTATCCCATAACCTTCCGACTATATGACCGACAATAATACCAAAGAAGCCGCTCGGCACTTTAATTGTCGGAGTCAAATCCAGCGGTACTGTCTTGTCACCCTCTCCTTTAAGCGTAAGCGAGTTCTTAAACGAAGCAAGGAAAGGATTGTTGCCGTAATAATACTGTTCATCTTCCAGCATTGATATAGACTCGGCGATGTGCTTGTCCATTGCCTTAACTAAAAATTCTTCCTTGTTTGTTGCACTTTCGTATTCTTGGAATGTAATCATATTTTCTACCTCAAACTCCCGTCTTATTCTATTCCTATAAACCCTGAGTTCCTAAACGCTATTTCTGTGAACGATGATGTGCTGCCATCTACCATATCTTTGTACTTCGACATTGGAAAACTCTCCAACTGTTCAAAATACATATCGTTCCACGGTGCTACCAGCACGTCAATGTTTCCAGCCTGCCACTGTGCAGCCATCGGTTCTGCTCTCGCTTCTTTTGAGCCTGTTTCTGCTATCGCCTTTGCGTTGAATCCAGCCAACATTCTGACGTAACTCTTTGCCTGTTCCTTGCCAGCTTGACCGGGGTCTTGTGGCAAGCGTATCGTTACCCTGCCGTACCTCGCCTTGTCTGCCTGTGCTGTGAGCATTACGAGTTTGCGTACATCATCAGCGTTTAGTCTTTTGTTTATTACGTCTGCAACAACGAATCTGCCATTCTTGCGTTTGCCTATCAATATGCCTGCTGTGAACGCTGGGTTACCGCCTTCATCTTCTGCGGTTGCTGCTAAGTCCCAACCCCTACACCACTTGACAATATCATCAGGCAGAACTTTAAGCATTTCTCCGACCTGCGTTCTGCGGAAGTACATACCTGCTGCTGGCTTAATTTTCCAGTTACCGTGCAGTAATCGCTCTCGCTCTACAAGAGCCATTGCTTTCAGGTTTGCAAGATACTCGGGGTTTTTCTCCATCAATATCTTGTTATCATAGAGCGTGGAAGCTATGAATGTTACAGAGCGTGGTTCTCTTTTTTCCGCTTCGGTTTTGAGCTTAAACTGTTTCCATAGTTCGTTAGGCGTGTCAGCCCAATAAAGCTGTTCGTCACGGCGAATAAACCAACGAAGCTTTCCAGATCGTTCTTTAATCGGATATCCTGTATCTTGGTCTATCCACCATTCAATGAATTTCGCTACCCAAGAGTCAGCGTCTGCGTTACACGTCGCCCTTACAAACGGTTGCACTCCTGATACTGAACGGTTACGAGAGAGCATATAGAAGAACGTCCGTTCCTCAAAGTGCGTAAGCTCGTCATAGGCTATTTCGCATATCTGAGAGCCTTGCCACTTGAACACATCTGCATATCGTTCTATATGTCCAAAAGCTACTTTTGCCCCACCGGGAAAATGCCATGTTGCAGGTGACGTACTTTTCAGCACTGCATTTGGATAGTAGGAATAAATATTGCGTGATTCGTCTAACAATCCACCTGCAGCGTGTACTTGGTTGTAATGCTGTCTAAATATGACCGCATTGAATAAAGGATTATCAACGTGCCGTATTGGCGAGAGTAACATTCCGTATGTTTTTCCACCGCCAGCACTACCGCCGTATATGACTATCGAAGCTTTACTCGAAAGGAACTTTGTCTGTGCCCCTTCTTGCGGTGAAAATTGCATAAGCTCACTTCTCTATCTCAGGGAGTATGAACACTACTTTCTCGTCACCGTCAAAGCTGACATTGACATCTTGTTTCTGCGACCATTCCCCTGTCTTGCGTGTACGGTTATTCAGCCAGTACATCTGTGCCATCGTGTCTGCCATGATGTGCCGTGTCCGAGTCCTTATTTCCCCGATGTTCGTTGAGCCGTCCTTCTTGACGTAGATTGTCTTTTCTTCTTCCTCAACCGTATATCCAATGCACCGTTCGTAAAGCTTGCTTACAACCATGCTGTCCGCAATATCTTTGCCGTTCCTTCGTTGTTCTCCGAACGAAGTAAGGACTGTTTCGCCAGCGTCGTTCTTTGTCGTAGACCATCTGCTGATAGTCATACGTGTCACACCCATTGCTTCTGCTATTTCTTCATCGGTAGCACCTTTCAAGGCAAGCGAGAATACCCACGGGTCGTGATACTTTGAGTCGTACTTATAGCCCTCTTTTACCGTTGCTTTGGGCGTAGCTTTAGGCAAGGTCTTTTTAACTGTACGAGTTTTGGTTTTTTGTGTAGCCATACTATTCTCCTGCAAGGTAGTCTGCACATAGATACTCAAGCCCTTGGAACAGATTTTTGTCTGTCAGGTCACCCCTGCCAACCATGCGGTCAAGAGCCTTCTTGATTATCTTTGCACTCTCTACTGGTATTTTCCGTCTGCCGACAACACTCTCGATGGGAACCCATCTTTTTACCGCAGCACTGCTTTCCCATGACTGTTCCCAATCTTTCCATGCTTCCGATAACTGAGCGAGGTTTTGTTCAAACAGTTCAAGCATAAGCAATACCGCTGTTGCTGCATTTTTTACATTATGCGATGAAGCTACCGCTTCTTGCCCGTCTAACCATCTATCATATTCTTCCATACGCATTAGCCAAACTGCGTCAGAGGATTTTACTCTATCAAGAGCATTTGCTAAGACTGACTTCGCTGTTTCAAGGTCGTCAGGTAGGAATACAAGGCTGAGTGTCTGATACTTAATGTTCGCTTCTGCCATGTTGATTGCATTGAACGTATCGAGTAAACCAAGCACCTTATCGTCAAGCCCTGAATATTCCTTCATGCCAACATCAAGGATTTTGTCGTACAATTCCTTGAGCGTGTTCGGGTCGTCCGTACCAGTTATGGCATTATGGGATAGCTGTATTGCTATGCGTTGTTCTTCCGTCAAATCATCATCTGTGGTTATGCAGGGTATCGTTTTCAAGCCTGCTTCAATGGAAGCTTTTACTCTGTGGTTTCCCGACAGTACCAAATAGCTGTCACCGTCAAGACAAGCAAACGGAGCAGAGGTCAGCCTGCCGTCATGTGCGATGTTCGCCACAAGCCGTGCAAATTCTTCGTGACGCATATACCGAGCGTTTACTTCGAGTAACTTTAGTTCCCGAGGGTCAATTTCGATTATCTTTGTGTCCATTTAGTCGCCTTCCTTTTTGCCACCTTTTTGTCCGTACCGTTGTTTCCACAATTCAAGACCCTCTTGCAGAGTCCATTGCCCTATCGGTGCTGCGTACTGTAGCTCGTAGGGTCTGTCATAGTATGCGTTGGAACGGTCAAGCTCCTTCGCCCAACTTTCCTTTGTTACATCAAACTTTTCTCTGTTGTATAGCTTGAACAACCCTCTGTATTTCATGCTCACAGGATTCTCTGAAAGTGCAGTTGTGTTTACCGTCCGTACCCTTCTGCGTGTCAGTCGCTCTACAAGTAACTGGCTTTCCCTGCTAAGTGCTGCGTACAAGACCAGCTTTGCCAGCCGTCCGTAATCTGTAGGTTCTACAGGGAAGTCGCTCAACATATATATGACAGGAGTTTCCACATTCTTATCGTGTGTAACAAACTCGTTTACAGAGAACGCAAAGACTCCGACAAGAAGCCCATCAACAAACACGCCTACAGAAAGGCTTGCAGAACCGGGGCGAATCCCCTCATTCATGTATTTGCTCCGCAACATTCTGAACATCTTTGACGAAAGAACAGCGATTGTCATTTCATTGCCTACTTCATCGCCTAACCCCAAGCACGTGTACTTGGCTCTGCCTATTCCCTGTCTTGGCGTAACTATTCTGCGTTGGTCTGAGTTTGCATAGACATAGGAAGTATATGCCCTGTTAGTTGACTTAATCTTTCCGACTATCAGTTCGTCCATGCCGTCACCGAGAATCATATCGGGTGATACTATAGCCCACTCTCTTTTGTTCATGGTTTCTACTGCTACGTCTGCAAGTAAATCATCGCTATACTTGAACGAAGGCTCTGTGGATATGTCGAATATCTTGGTAAGATTCCGAGAGCTTCTTAATGCTCTTTTTCTGTTAATCGGTGCGTCGGCATGGAGAACAACACCGATATTCTCAGGTGCGTTCTGTAACCATTCGAGCGGATTTCCAACATGATATTCTTCAAGAAATTGTCTGCGTTTCTCAATCTTTGCCTTCGTGGTTTTGTGCAGGTCGCTCCATTGCTTACGGTAAGCTTCTGCCATACGTTCATAATAAGGGTGCTTCCCTTCATCTTTGACGTACATCGCCATACTGTGAACAATCATTGCTGTAGCAAGTTTGTCCGTGTCAGATTTCATATACGGCAGAAGCCAATCGTATTCTTTTTCCAGTTCTTGCTTTAATGCAACGTGGATTTTCTTTCCGCTATAAAACGTACCCATCAGGTTTGCAAGCGGATTGTCGTCACAGCTAAATATCTTTTTGCCTTCCATGAAGTAAAGCATATACTCGATTGCCAAGTCTGCTGAGAACGGTATGTAGATTTCTGTGCTATCCCATTTGCGTACAATCTCGTTGACTATGCACTTGACATCGCTTTTAAGCTTTTGGCTGTATGCCATATTTATTACCTCGCAAATACTAAGCGTTTACTGTTTCCTATATTCCGTATTGCTGAATGTGCGTAGAGGTCGTCGCCAGTTCTTGCCGACATATCTATTGCAAGTGCAAGCTCAACGTATTTGTTAAAAAGGGTGCAATCAAATACCGTGTTAAATCCCCTAAACTCTATCGTTCCGAGTCCGTAGAAAAAGCTATGCAGATTCAAAAACTGTCGCCTGACTATATGTTTTGGGTTTGTTCTATTTGCGTAACCCGAATACCAAACATCTTCTACTGATTGCATAGTCACATCGCTTAATGCTCTGAGTGCATTTACTATTTCTTCACGTGGAAACTTACAATATTCCCTTCTTGCACTTCGTATCGCTAATGCTCGTTCCAGCTCTGCCCTATGCCTGTGCATGACAAATACGAGTTCTCTGAGAGTTTCGGCAGTATGCTCCTTGCCCGAAATGTGTACGTGCATACCGCATACATCAGTCGCTACTGCTCCGTTTTTCGAGAGTGCTGGTAACATAGCATTGTAATAATCGGTGTCCCCTGCTGTGAGAATAGGCGATATTATCTCAACGCTGTAACTTTCGTCAGCGTCATTGTTCTTTATCAGTTCACCGCATTCTTCTTCATATACCAGCGAAACGTCAGGCTTGATGTTCCATGTTCTGTTTGCTTTGTCTGTGATGGAGAAGTCCCCTGCATAGCAAGCAATACGGTCTGTTCCAAGAGAGCCAGCAACAATCTGTGCTGCCGTCTGCCGTGTTATTCCAGTAAGCTCTATCTCAATTCCGATGGTTCTGTTATCAAGCTCCCATGCGTAGAATCGCATATCGTTCTTAATGCCTGTTTGCTTGAATCCGTTGCGTTCATAGAGCAATGCTAACCCATGTTGCCCCTTGTCTTTAATCTCAAGGCGTATTGCTGTGCAGGTTTCTTTCGCAAGTTTAAGCACTTCGTCTGCGTAGCCTTGTTTCTGATACGCTTCTAAGATACAGAGCTTTGCGATGTAAGAATATCTTGAATCGTCTTGCCATGCAGGGTGCGTCTTTCGGCTTGTCAGAATCACAGCACCGATTACCGTTCCGTCAAGGTCAATAACGTAGAAGTCATTTTTGATATACCGCTTCAATAAAGCGTCCTTCGTGGTTTCTTCCGCAGACCATGTTTTACCGCTTGGATAGCCTTTTGATTTTCGCCATTCGGAAGTAATGCTGATTATCTCAGCAGCCTTAGCAAAGTCATTTTTGAGCGTAATCATCAATTTCTCCTGTATTATCAAGGCTTTGTAGCCGTTTGGACTTTCCTAAATGATGTAGGGGTTAGTTAGCTTGCTTAAAATCGCTGGAGAGCAGGGCATAAAAATAGCCCTTGCCGAATTGGCAAGGGCTGAGTCTATTTGGAGCGAACTGACGGATATGAACCGCCGCTTCCAAGCGGGTAGCTCGGTGTACTACTATTATACTAAGTTCGCTTATCTACCGTGTAGACCGGGTTTGTTTTGGTTTGTCGTTATTGTTGGCTTATTGCCAGCTAAAACAAGCTTAGAACATTGTAAGCTGTTCGGTGTGTGTGGTTGTATTGGATTGTTCAGATTGGCTTATATCGTCTTGTGATGGCTTGGACGCTGTTTTCGAGTCGTCAGGAAGTTCATCAATCGAAACCCCTGTTTTGTCAAACCACCAATCTGCGAACATTGTCCTGTGACACCATTTGTCACCGTTGCGTATATCTTCGTAGCAAAGCAGTACAATGTCTTTATTTGGAAACCTGTTTCTGATTGCTGCGAAACCTTGTGCAAAATTGTCTGTGCCTGTGTTTTCTAATCGTTGTCGGTATTTCTCCGTGAACTCTGCTTTGCTTATGTCACGTAAACCGAAAGGCATTAACGCTTTTATCTCACAGTTCAGAGCGTAGCCTAAATCCCACTTTGGTTTGCCGACCGAGATTCTTACGGCAACATAATCGCCGCTCCTTAACATAGGGTTTGAATACCTGCTTGTGTATATCATTTAGCCTTCTCCTGTCCGTTGTTATTGATACTAATATTCTAACATATTATCGGATAGAAGTACAGGCGACTTGTTGCAATTACGGGCTTTTTTATGGTGTAACATTCTGACGATTTTTGAACCTATCTGTTACCCTTTTTATGTAGGAGGTTCTGACCCCTCCTACATATTCGGGTTGAAGGTGGAAAAACCTGTGTGTGCGTGTTACGCACTACTGCGATTACTATTTTAACACAGGTCGTTTCGTCTTGTCGTCGCAACTTTGTCGCATTACAGACTGTCAAGCCCCATCGCTCCGTAGAATAGAACTGCCAAGCCTTCAATGGCAATATCCACGTCACGGTAGACTGTACTTCTGTCCAAATTTTCGCATTCCGCAATTTCTTCTGCGGTTTTCTGTTCTTCTGAGATATAAAGGTTATAGAGAGAGCGATACCTTCTCATATCGTCAGAATCATGTGAGCTTTCGCATACTGCTCGGTAAGCATTGAGAGCGTCTGTTATCAGATTCACCCTAAGTGCAAGGTGTACAGCGTGTTCTTTTGTCATTGTCGCTCTTACCGCTTCTTTGCCGTGTCTGCTCATAAGGTCAAGCAAATCTCTGAGCGTCAAATCATCGTCAACCGTTGTGGCTCGTTCTACTAAGTTATCCACAAACTTCTTGTGTTTTCTGTAGAGTCGGATTGCTTCTTTCAAGGCTTCTCGCTGTCTCTCGTGGCGTTCTGCAATCATCTTGGTTTCAATCCCACGTAGGTTGTTTGTTATATGGTCTGTTACGAATACGATTATCTCTCTCTGTTCCTCAAGGTTAAGTGTGGTTACTTTTCCCATGTAATTATCCTCCCAATGTTGACTTTCTGCTGTTCGTCTGATAGAATGATGTTGTCAGGCATATCCCATCAGACCGTCATTCTTCGGAAGGGCGGTTTTTGCTATTTGTCTAAGTCACAGATTTGCTTGCTCCTTCTGCGTTGCCTTGTGGCACATAGCAGCTACTTGAACCCATTCCGACGCTGCGTTTGAGGCAGTTCTTTGCATTTCTAACAAATAGCTCCTTGCCTTTTTTCTGTCGTTGCCTTTTACGCATTTCCAAAATTCTTCCATGTAGCTCTTAAACGCAAACCTTTGTTCGTCAGCTTCTTCCAGTTCCTCAAGAATAACTGCGTAACTTTCGTGGTCGCTGTTATTTGCTTCTCCGAACTTCTCGGCAGCACGGTCATACTCTTGGAATACAGCAGTCTTTATTGCGTGTACTAATTCTTTCATAGTGTATTCTCCCTTCTCATTCTCTTAAACGTAGATATCATCAACCACATTTGAGCTTCGTAGCTAAGAACTCGATACTCAGCGTCTTTCTTCCGTCTGAGCTGTGGACTTCCCGACCTTGACAAGTATGCAATAACTCCTATGTCTGACTGTATGCGGTCTTTTACCTCGTGGTACAGCTCCAATGGCATTATGTAGTAATTGAGGTTGCCGACAAAGTTGTGCCCGTTCTTGCTCATAAAATCTGCTTTCGACACCTTGATTTCATAGCAGATAATGTTCACTTCATCTTTTGCAAATGCTCGATTCCAACACCAGCGACACTCTGTATCGTCACAGTCTTGTTTCGCCTTTTCATATCCTCTCGGACAGCCGATAAGCTGAAACTGGCTCATGGTTATGCCTTTCGATGTACACCAACGACACCCGAGAGTCCTGTGCGTACACGTGGTATATTCTGTAATTTCAACTGCGTCTATCAGTCCACCATGCGGAGTGCCGTTTACTACAGGAACTTCAAAAGCAAGGTTTCTGCCACGTGCTATATTGCTGTTGGCTTCGTATCTTCTCAGGGCTTCTTCGATTGAGAGCGTCAATTCACTTTTCGCCATCTTCATCTACCACAAAAAGATATTCGTACTCCATTGACTCTGCCGCCTTTAACGCTTCTTCTTGGGTGCTGTATATATATTCGGGGTCAATATAGCCATTGATGGATATGTCCGTTTCGTCGCCCCATGCGTGAATATCTATAACGTCCACTTCTGTCCAATCGACAATCAGGCGACTTTCGCTACACGCTCTTACTTCCTCTGTCGGTATATGAAATGCACTGTATTCACACATATCTGTGTCAACATATTCACATTCTCCGCTTTTGCAATCCATCGGTCTTATAAACCAAATCTTTTCTCCAACTTTGCATGGAAGTTCAATAATTTGCTTTTCCATTATTTATTATCTCCTTCGTCAACAATTTCACCTTCCAGCCATCTACGTCCTTTGGCTATTCTGCCGAGTCTCTCAATCATAAGCTTACGACATTCCTCTGTGCATAATTTTTCGTTGCAATCCTTTTTGTATTCGTTATCACGCCACGGACAGTTGCTGCCGTCTTGCAATAATCTCTCCTTGTTTGTCATGGCTAACCCTTTCTATGCACCGCACAGGGCGGTGCAATTATTGATTCACGATACCGTGAAGCCGAAGGACACTCGAAGCGTCGTGTTGGAAGCGCCGCTGATGTCGACAGTCCCCTCCGTGTACACATTCACGAAGGAGGTGGACGTGTCACGATAAGCGGAGCGTGTCCAGTAGTATCTGTAGTCTCCATTCGTATCTTTCATCATTCGTTTGCCTGAGTCGGAAAATGCTTTATACCTTTTACCGTCCTCTTTTGGCGACCAGTATGCAGAGCCGATTAACTCACTTTCAGACAAGGCAAACAGCTTGTCGGTTGTCATTCTGAGTCTGCCATTATAATTATGAGTACGCTTTTTAACAGACTGAATAATCTCGACAAGTGCTGCTGGCAGTGTATTTATGTGTTCTTCGTTTAGCCATCTTCTAAGGTCTGAATCTTTCCAGCCATTTTCACATCTGCCCGACCTATGATATTCTCTCGCTGGAAGCAAAGTGCTTGGCATAAGTGTTACTGTGTGCTTAGTGGGGTTGTCTATACTCCTGTCATGGTTAATGCCGATTATCCGACACTCTGTACCTTCGACGGTTATTATGTCGTTTACCTTATGAATGTCTTTTATCGTTCCACTTTGGATTAACGTGCTAAATTCTTGTGCAGTATAAATCATTGTTTTCTCTCCTTCATATTTTGAATTGCGGTGCTATGCAGCTTGTGTGCGTTCGTTGCCTTGCAAGCCTTCGGGTTTCTTCCGTTATGGTGTTCTTGCATGGATATGATTTGTCTTTACAATTCCGAGAGCATTGCAGACACTGGAAGTGCACAAGTCTTTTCAGGGCTTCTTCTAATCTTTTATCCATTCTGCTCTCCTTCCTTTCTTTGTAGTTCGGCTACTTTTTCCAGTATGCCCTTTAGTTCTGCGGAGAAGTATGCAAACCTTGTCAGTACAATTTCTGCTCTGCCGTTGCATTCTTCCATCATTATTGAATATGCGTTACCGTCAGATTCGTGGCATTTTCCTACCAGTTTGCCTTTGTAATAGCACCTGCTGCTATACTTCTCATATTTTCTTTTAGCCATTACATCAACAGCTCGGGAGTTTGCTTGATAAGGGGTTGCCCCCATGCTTCTTCAATGTTCTTTTTCATAAAGAGCGGAACTTTTGCTTTTTCGCAAACTTGGATAATGCTCTCTATCCATGCTACATTTGGGGTTATCTTTTCTTTTCGTTTTCCTGACTCCGCTCCGAGAATCACCCACTTTATACCTCCGTAATCTAAAGCGGTTATTTTCTTCCTTCCTAAATCCTCTTGCAGCGGTTCAATGCTTAGAAACACATTCATCTTCTTGTCCTGTGAGAAAAAGAACTCGTCGTCGGCTCTCGTTATCGTTGTTCCATACCAGTAGTTTTCAGCAATCCGCAGTATTCCTTTTTCATAAAGGTCTATATACCGCTTTGGATTTTTCGTAAGAAACATATACGTGTGCCACGGTGCTTCATCGCAAGCAGTAAACACTTCATTTATCCATTCGTCAGGAATCCACTCGCCAAACAGGTCTGACATTGAGCATACGAATATAAGCTGTTCAAGTTTCCATTGCTTTAACTCGCCTATTCTGTATCTGTGGAACGTAGGTTCAAATCCATAAGGATAATACCCGTCTCGCTCGTTCATCACGTGAATATTGCTATCCTCTGTTTTGTCGCCACCGAACCTATTTGCGATTGCTCTTGCATAACAATATTCGCAAGTATGATAACAGCCTGTGACTATGTTCCATGTAGCTGTACACCATTCTATTTTTGTGTTTTTAGCCATCGTTAATAACCTCCGATATTTCTACATACACTCTTGGAATGTCGGAATAGAATTTCCTTATCCGACATTCCACAATCTGAGCGTCGTCACGGTATGCCAATCCATTCAATGAATCTGCAATAACTTTTACCACGTTATCTGCGTCAGGTTTCGTGGTGGGGCGTATCTTCTCGGATTGCATATCGTTTTTCTTTTTTTTGCTTGCACTCTTTGGAATCTGATAAAATGCAAGAACGTCCATCGTGAGAGCAGAGCCGTCAGGGAATCTAATTCCGTTGCTGTTTTGATACATGACCCTTACATAGTTTTCATATACCATCGTAGCGTCAGGAGTGCGTGTAGATACCCTGCCGTTACGAACTGCGAACCTTGGTCTACCTTTTCCCTGCGGTTGACCGGGGATTTCAAAAGCTGCTTTCATATCTTCCCTCCAACATTTTTACTTGCTCTGTTTCGAGACGTTCTTGCACTAATTCATCGTGAAGTCTTTTAATTCTTTCAATACTTTCCCGTGTTGGCAATCCGTGTCTCCCGCCGGGGCGGAACTTTATCGAAAGTTCATTTATTTCAGATATCTTCGGTGCAAACCTGCAATGTTTAATGTGTTCCATTACCGCTGCCGTGACCGTTTCCGCACTATATTCTTCAAGTATTTTTGTCCATAATGCTGTGGCTGCGTCAATGTCTGCGTAGTCTTTGTAAAACTCAGGGTATGCTGTTTTAATCACAGCCATAAGCACTTCCATTTCGTCATACGTCATACCCTATCGTTCCCTTCTCTTTCGCTCTGTCTAAGAACGGATTGCCCGATTTTTGTGCTTTTGTCTTTATCGGCTGATTAAGATAGCCTTCAAATTTTGAGCCAAACAGGGTTTCAGGGCGAAGGAATTTCTCGTAATCTGTCCCTTTCCATTCTGTCACCTTCTTGTCAATGACAGTCTTAAAATCATTGAGCGTAAAGCCGTCATTCGTTCTCGCCTGTATCAATCTGCGTGTAGCTTGTCCTGACGGTCTGTAGCAAGTGCCAGCCAACATATTCAGATGTTCGATTACTTCACGTACCAGTTTTGCAAACACAATTTCATTTCCATTTTCACTTACATCTTCATTTACATTTGTATTTACATTTACATTTACTAAAGGTATGTTTTTGGTATCGTCTTGGTATTCGTTTGGTAAAGCACTTGGTATTGCTTTGGTATCTTTACCCCATCTTTTATTGATGTTTTCTCTCTGCTTTTCGCTATGCCTTTGCCTTTTATGAATTTCGTTATCAAGCCGTTCATTGTAGTAAAGTCCGTTCTCGTCTATAGCAAATTTACTTAAAACGAACTCGGACACTTCGCCGACAGCTATCTTGATTGCCCTGTCTGACAAATGACCTTTTTGATGTTGAACGCATAGCAGAGTGATATATTGCCCTCGTTCTTCCATCGTTAAGTCAATTACTCCTGTGAAAAAGTCTTTGCTATAAAAGAGGAAAGCTGGGTCTTTCATGCTTGTCCCCCCTTACTGCACTAAGTAATATTCTGAATAGCTGACTGGTTCGCCATAGCGGTTTTTCGATGTTTTTGTCTTTGACCCTATGGCGTAGCCTTGACGCTTCAACTCACATATTCGTGCAGGGAGTTCGCATATTCCATATTCCGAAAACCCCTCTGCTCTTGTGATTGTTTTATGCTCTCTCAGATGTCGCAATATACGTCCTTTCTGAGTGTCGGGCGGTGGTTCTATATTGAAGCTCGTTTGTCCGTCCATGTTAATATTCCTTTCTGTAAACTAAATTTTCTTCTGTCCAATTTTCGTACTGTGATTGCAAATAAGCCTTAACCTTGTGGAGTAACTCTTTCCTTCGTCCGCTGTGGTCGAGTTCCGAGTGACAGGGAAAGCGACACAACCCCACAAGGTTCTGCTCAATACCAAGTCCCGATTTACTGCGTGGTATGTAGTGAGCCATATCAAGCTCTCTTGATGGCTTTCCGCAGAATATACAACACGGATAACCGTCAATTTCTTGTCGTCTTAATACAGCTTCACGTTCAGCAGGGCTTACTGCTAATGCCTTAGTACGTGCTGTCATTTATTCAGGATAATCGTCAAGCGGTGGTGCGTCTGAGTCGTCATAGGGATAATCGTCAACATCGTCAACAATCGTCGCTGTTTCATCTTCATCTTCCGCTTGGAGAATGATGTTGCAAGCCAGCTTTATATGTTCCTCTCTTGCATTTTCAGCCAGCCACTTTATGTAGCCACTTTCGACTTTGCCGAGTTTTTTACCCTGATGTTTGCCAAATTCAAGAGTAATATTTTCAGCTTGCTCTAAAGTCATATCTCCTGTTGGAATAGGTGCTTTCGGAGCGTTGCCCTTCAAGTCCAAATCCTCAATATCTTGTGTGAATATCTGCGATAATGAAGCGACAACAAGCGTAGCGTCAACCATCGCTCTTTTCTTTGCCATCTTCAAGATGGTATTGTCTATGGTGTACGAGTCTTGCTTCACGTACTTACCTTCTCTTGTGTTTGCAGAGCCTAACCCTTCGGTGATTAAAGCTCCGTTTTTGAATAGCTGACACCTGACTTGATATTGGAAAAATCCTTCTTCAAAATCACGTGTACTATCAAGGATTGCAAACTCACTTGTAAGACCCATGAGCATTATCAGCTTTTCGCAACCGGGTTTCAGAAGCGTCGGCTTGGAAGTGCCGGGGATAACCCCATAGTCAACGTCTGCTGTGAGCTGTGACCTTACGAGTTTTTGAAATTCATTTATCTTTGCAAGGGATTGTGACATTGCGTTGGTGTCCACGCTCTCTACTATGGACAATGCAGTTGATTCGTTCATTTATATATCCTCACTTTCTTAATGCAATTTTTGGTTTTGATTTGTAGGTTATGCCGGGAATCTGTACTTTTCCTTTGCTGTTTCTGATAAGCCGTAGTATTCCTTTTTCGTCAACAGGACGTAATACGATTCCGTTCAAAGTAACAGGCACTTTTTCATCGTCAATGTTGGTTATTTCCCAATCGGTAGACGTTGAAGCCCCTGCTGCTTTTGGTGCAGTATGATGTACGTAAACATTTTTGCTCATAGTTTCGGCAAGTTCTGCGTCTTGCATGGCAGCTTCTGCCAGATCGGTTTCGCCAGCTTCTTCGTGAGCGATAGCTTCTGCCATTGCTTTCTCATATTCTTCATTTGCAAGACGTTCCGCTTCCTCTTGTGCTTTTCTGCGTTCTTCTTCGATTACCGCTAAGTAAGTACCCATTGATGTTTTCAGCACAGTTTCAGCTTCCGTGAGGGGTTTGAGCATTTCTTTTTCCCTTGCACAAATCTCTCGGTGAGCTTTGTGTGCTGCCGTTTTCATGGGTTCAAAAAACGCTACAACCTTTTCGATTGCTTTTTTGATATTGCTTCCGAATGCAGCAGCAGCTTCGTAAGAGGAATTGTCTTTGACGACAAGCCCTGTCGCCATTTTGTTGATGGTGGTTATTTCTTGGGATATTTCAGTTTCTTCATTAAGTATTGCAGTAGACATAGGTTTTTCTAACTCCTTCCATTATTGATTCTTTTCCAAATAGCTGTAGATATTTAGCAAGCTGCTAAACACCGTCCAGCTTTCCGTGTCAACGGACGGCAGTTCCTTCACGGCTACCGTTCCGTCCTTTTTAAGATGTACTACAAGCTTTGAGTCAAACACGATACCGTGATACTTGAACGCTCTGCTATACGCTTCCGATTGCACACGCACTAAATGCTCTACAATGTTAGAAGATGTTTTGAAGTCAACTAACGTCAGCTTACCGCCGATACGACATATAAGGTCTGCTGTACCGCCGTATCTTGCTGCTTTGTGATATATGCGACATTCAACTTCTTCAACCTGCGGAGAAGTTTCTGCGTACCATTTCTTAAACGCTGCGAAGTAGTTGCTGTAGCTCGGGATTATGTCGTTATCAATCCCATGTTTAAGAAAATGCTCGATTGCTCGGTGTACCGACCTTCCTCTTGTCGCTGCGTTCTTTAACGCAATGGTATTTACGCTTCCGTATTCGGCAGACGACAGCGGTTCAAGTATTCTTGATACGCTCGGTATCTCAATTCCGTTCAGCCTGTAAGTATGGCTGTTTTCCTCAAAGGTAAGCTCTTGAAACTCAACCATTTACCATACCTTCCTTCCTTCGTCGGCAAACATCTTGTGATATGCCAAACGCAGTTCGCCTAACGATTTCGTTAGGCTTTCGATGTACTTTATTAAACCGAGTACCGCTTCCTCATTCGATTCGGTCACACGCTCATCTACCAGCACGTCAAGCATGGAAGCTTTTGCTGCTTCTAATGCGTCAACGCATAGTAGCTTATACGTTTGTACGGTCAATGCTGATAATCGTGCGTGGTTTGTAGGTATCGGCATACTGCGACCTATCGGACATTCGTTTGAGCAGTAATGATATGTCAAGTGGGGTGCATGATATTCATTTGCCATCATTACTATGGACTCGGGCGGGATATTTTTCGTTAATCCCAATTCGTAATTCGTCAGCGTAGATGTCGAAAAACCGAGTTGTTCCGCTGCTCCTTCTCGGCTTAATAATCGGTCATTCTTTTCGGCTGCTTCTTTACGTGCTTTGAAATAGATGTTGTTGTTTTCGTTTTCCATAAAATTCCACCTTCATGTAGTCACGCTGTATTTTTCATGCTGAAACACACAGGCATACTGTATAATCTCAGCCCTGCTTTGTAGTCACGCTCTATGGCTTGCCTGTGCTGTACCTGTTATGCTTATTCCAAGAAGTTCATCGCTCGTACACTTGAGCACGTCGGTCAATTTGCGGATAGTGTTTGCCGTCATGGTGTATGTTTCGCTCTCCCAGCACGACACTGTAGACTGTTTAACTCCCATCAGCTCTGCCAGTTCTACTTGCGATAATTTTCTCTCTCTGCGTATATCTCTCAAACTCATGGCAACCTCTCCTTTCGGTGATATGTACTGCCTATATTATAGGTATCGGCAATAACTAAGTCAATAGAAAAATGCCTATTGCGTAAAATATAGGCATGGTCTATAATTGCTTTGGTGGTGATGTTTTGGAACGTATTAAATTGGCACGTGATAACCTTGATTTGACGCAAAAAGAGTTGGCAAAAATTATGGGCGTTTCTCAGCCTACCGTATCTCTTTGGGAAAAAGGGGAGCAAGACCCCACGTTGCAGAATGTACATGAATTGTGCAAGCACTTGAAAACGAATCCGAGCTACCTTATGGGATATTCGAGCGACTCCACCATGCAGGTAAACTTAAACCCCGAAGCTATGAACATTGCTCTACGCTGGAACTCGCTTGGTAAGCGAGGTCGGAAAATCGTTGACGGTAAACTTGCAGAGCAAGAGCAGTTAATCGAGCTTGAAGCTAAAAGGGGCGAAACATCGGTATCATAAAAACCGAAGGGAACGTAATTCATGTAGATTGGAGCTATGTGTGGCTTTAGGACGATATGGCTAAGAAGAAGTACAAGTACAAGCGTGGGTCAATGGTTGTCGGCAAAAAAGCTGACGGCACTCCTGTCCGAAAGTATGTCTATGGCAAAACTGTAGCCGAGAAAAACATGAAGCTTGCTGAGCTTCGTCGGCGTTACGCACGTGGTTTGCACTTAGGCGATATGACCGTCAATGAATGGTCTGAACGATGGACAACAACTTACCTCGCTAACGCTGGTAAGAATCAAAAGACTCATTACGCTGCGAAGCTAAAGCATGACATTCTGCCTGTTCTTGGAACAATGCAAATGCGTGATGTCCGTGCTTCTCATATAATCGAACTGCTTAACAGATACAAAGGTGGCAAATACAGCACCGTCGCCAAGATATATCAAGCTGTTAAAAAGCTGTTCGGTGACGCTGTTATAGAGGGGATAGTCGAGCGTAACCCTGCCGACAATGTTGAGTTACCGCCGACTACCGAGAACAAACGCAGACCGCTTACTATTGCCGAGAGGATAACGGTTCTGCGTGTAGCTCAGAAGCACATTCACAGTGCTTACGTGCTTACGCTCCTGTACTCAGGAGCAAGGCGTGGCGAGTGTATAGCGTTAAGGCGTGACGATGTTGACTTGGATAACAGGAGATTGCGAATAGACGAATCGTTGACATTTGAGGAAGGGAATAGGGGAATTATGTCAGGTACAAAGGCTACCAAGCTACGCAAAAAGAGCGTAGACGACGAAAGCTTTGGTGTACGTGTTGTGCCGATACCCGATCTATTGCACACCGTTCTTGCTGTTCTGTGCGAAGGTAAAGACGGAAGCGACCTGCTTTTCACAAAAGACGATGGGAGTCAAGCAACGAAGTCAAGCGTTCAGTGGTGGTGGAAGTCATTTAAGAAACAGTGTCACATTGAGTCAGGGGCAGACGTTTACCGCAATGAAGTTCTAACCGACACTTCTTCATTCGATGATGATGTATCTCCGCATTATCTTCGCCACACCTATTCAACCGACCTATACGCAGCAGGGGTTGATAAGTTTGCTCGGCAAGAGTTTCTCGGACATTCAAATAAAGACATTACCGACGACTACACGGCTATGCCTATGGAAGCGTTTTTGAGAAACCTCGACCTGTTCAATATATACTTAAATGGTGAGGTATGGGGTAAAAATGGGGTAAACGAAAATGGTGACGGTCAATAACTCTTACTGCTACAGTGTGCATACGGTTTTCTATAGCCAGCCTTTCACGCCGGCAACACGAGTTCGAGTCTCGTACGGGTCACCAAACGATTATTATTCGAACCCCCAAATCATAGGGGAAACGATAGCCATAATAATCAAACATAAGTGAAATCAGCGGAATGCATATCAAGTGCATTCCGCTGAGGCTTTTGAACGCAGGAGTGCGACTCTTGTAAAAGAATAAATAATACTTTTAATAAATAAAAATTGCAGACAGTGTCTGCATTATTCAATCTTTATATTTTTGAAGTGTTGCGAAACACCTTGCCTCGTCAGGTGAAGAGGAAGATATGCGTCTCACGCAAGCATATACTCTCGAACTTGACGACGGAATAATCATCATAATGTTTTTAGAATAAAGGCAGAGCAATAGTCTCTGCCTTTGTTCTTAGTTACTTTTGTGTGCCTTGACCTTTTCAAATATCTCAATGTATTCATTGCTATTCATTACTATAATAATTCGATATTTTATGATTACTTTGCTCACTCCGACCCTAATATCCCCCGAAACCTATCAAGTGGTGTATATCCATCTGCTACGCATGAAGAGCAGTAGAGAAAGAACCAATCGTATGGATTTCCAACATATAATGGTGAAAAACCACACTCATATAAAATCCCGTTTAACTCTTCAGTAAAGTCATCATAATCACCGGTGATCTGCCCGTCTAAAAAGCATGAAACCCAATAGTCGTAAAAATAAAGTAATATAATCTCTTTGCGTAATACGTAAGACGATGGATCTGTTGATGATAAAGATTGCTTGTCTGGGAACTGGTTACTTATTTCCTTGCGGGGAAACTTTTCTCTTATTGATATAACCTCATCGTTCTTCTTTTGAACATAATCCACACCCATAATCATATATAACAGAAAATCAATTGATTTTGGGTCTTTACCACCAAAGCCGGATGCATCTTTTTCATCGGCAAGCTCTGATTTACGGCGTTCATACTCTTGTTGTGCTAAACCGGATTTAACAGCGCTTCCTACTGTTGACCTTTCCAGAAGCCGTTTTTTATGCGCCTTTGCTGCAGTATTATTAATAGAAAAGTTATGTGGATGTTCTGAAATGAAGTTTATAAGTTCATCCTCACTTAAATCCTTACTAGCTGTGGCTGCGAGGAATTGCGTGTGTTCTGTTTGTTCCAGTGGAGCATTTGTCAACTCCAAATTGCTCAGCTTATCAATAAGTGACTCCGCCTCTAACAGCGTTTTTTTATGAAAAATGCAGTATAGATAAATGAACTCGTTGACATTACGTTTATTGAATGCCTTATCTAAAAACACTTTATTGAAAAACCTCTCAGTTTGCTCACAATCAAGTTTTAATGCAAATGCTATTGCGAACATATTTCGACGATCATTGTCTCCGTATTTAGGTTCTGTACCGCCGGAAAACCAGTTAGCGATGCTATTACGATTCAATGATTTTCCTGCACGTTTTTGCAAATCTGACTTTGCCTCATCAGCAGAGAGAGAATCATCTAATGCATCATTGTAAAAAGCTAACAGTCTTTCGGAGAAAGGTCTAAAAAAATCAGAATCATCGAGTTTCTTTAAAACTTCCTCATAATCCTGCTCGTAATCGTAATCCGGGATACCCCACATTTCATCATCAAGTAATTGCGAATATTGACCTTTAGTGAACTCTACCATACCTTTGCACCTCTCTCCATAATTCGCTTTTATATTATCATAAATCTTGTTATAATGCGAGTGTCAAGCAAAAAAGTTCCGTACAACAAAATGGAGAATGACTAATGAAAATTATTGAAATTAAAGGATTCCCGCTTGTTAAATTTCAAAAGAAAAAGCGGATAGAATCGCTGCAGCAAGGTCTAATTTATATGAAAACATTAAGATATTATAGAGAGCAAGAAGAGCTATTCAATGATACTGTTGTCGGTGATTTTGGTGAGGCAAGATGGCATATAAATGACGCAACAATGATTGTTACACCTGTTGCCGGAGGTGAATCTGAGAGTGGAGCTTTAAACGATGTATGGTTTAATACAATCCATTCAGATGATTATGTATTTTGTTTATCTGGTGTTTATCCTTTCAAAAATAAAGCATTTGAATATACACAAGAGCAAAAAGAAAAAATATCGGAATTCGGTGATACAGCGTTAATAATTACAGATGTTTATGAATTTTACCGCAGAGTTCTTGATAGTGCTGAAAAAAGCGAATTTATTACTAAAGGTAACTTTGTATATTATTATGATGAAACCATAGATGAAGCAAATAGGATTTTTAGTTTATTATTAGATTTACGCAATATAGCTTTTCAGAAGCGTAAAAAATATTCATACCAACAAGAATATCGTTTTCTGCTTACTCCAAAGATAGAGAACAAATCAGAATTTATCAAACTTAATATTGGTAATATTGAAGATATATCAGTAATCTTCAAAACATCGGATTTATTAAACTCGAGAATAGAACAAATGGGATATCACACAGTGGGTGATCAGCTATATTATTAATGGTTTCACTGGTAGTGATAAACGAGTGTCAAGTAAAAATACATTTTCCAAATTGCAAGGGTTATAATCACCCCAACTAATAATGGGGAGGAATATTATTATGAGAAATGAACTTTTAAAGAAACAAATCATTACGCTTACGTCGGAAGCTACTCCGAAGCAAACACGCACGTATGAAATTGTTGAAACCTTGGGTAATGGGTTCAGTTGTATTGCATATCATGCAATCGACAGCATAAGCGGTATACCGGTAGTTTTAAAGGAATGTTTTCCTTGTAAGTCGGCTTATAGAGCGCAAAATGGGTCTGTTACATGGAATAGTGCTCATGATGAAGAACATGCAAAATCACGTTTTCAAATTGCTTTTAAAAGACAGGTTGAAATTCAATCATCTGATGATTTAATGAATACAAATACTCACTTAATTGACGGTTTATATTCCGGGAACAGTACTCTGTATACATTGACAGACCTTCAAAATACTAAGACCTATGATAATGTAACAGACATATCTTTACAGGATATCTTCAAAACAGCAAAAGCATTAGCTGTGGCTGTAGGAAAGTATCATGCAAAAGGTCTTCTTCATCTGGACATTAAACCGCAGAATATATTAGTTTACCCGGAAACAAGAGAAATGATTCGTTTACTGGATTTCGATAGTATAATTAGAAAAGACGAATTATCAAGCTCTGATACTGTTATATCATATACGCATGAATACGCTGCGCCGGAGTTATTACAGGGCAAGAGAAATAAAGTATGTGATGCAACAGATATTTATTCAATTGGTGCTGTTGTATTCAGTAAGATTTTTGGATGTGTACCCTCTGCAGAAGATAGAGGAACATTCAGTGAATGGGATTTTTTTGATAATAATCTATTTAAGAAACTCAGTAATAAAGTACATCGTTTAACAAAAGAACTTTTGCGTAAAACTCTATCTGCATCCATTCGCGGGCGATATCAAAGCACCGATGGACTCATTGAGATTCTTAGCATCCTTATCGATGAAAGTGCGCCAAGTAAGCGTCATCTTAACAGTACTTATACAACCTCAAGAAATTATTTCGTTGGCAGAGTGTCAGAGTTGAATCAAATTCATTCTGCTTTTACATCCGGTAAGCATACGATTTTCCTTAGCGGCATGGGTGGAATTGGCAAAACAGAATTAGCATTGCATTATGCGGAGCAATATAAAGCGAATTATGATGTTATCATTTTCGGTAGGTATAACGATTCGCTAAAGCAATTATTTCAATCTCCTGAATTCATTTCCATAGAGAACGATGCAGAAGGTTCTTTGAGCATTAATTCTATTCGCGGATTAGTCGATGAACATACCCTTATTATTATTGACAACTTTGATCAAAAAACCGATTCGATGCTCGATTCCGTACTATCATTGAAATGCAAAATAATATTCACGAGCCGTAACTCCTATGAGCAAATCTATAGCAATGATTCTACTGTAGAGCATTCCAATATCAACGACTTGTTAATACATGAACAGGTAGCTCTATTTGAACATGAATGTGGTCGCAAGTTAAGTGATGGTGAAAAAGAAACAGTAAAAACTATTTTGCATGAGATTCATGGATATACATTGTTGATTCCCTTAATTGCTAAAACATATAAAAATGATGATTATACACTTGGTGAAATACAACAAAGGATAAATGATGCAGGATTAATGGGCGCATCGGTTGTTGATGTCAATCATCATAAAGATTCTACAATATCTGCTAATTTATATAGTATATTGTGCGAAGTTTTAAATATGGCTAGCCTATCAGAAGGTGAAATTTATGTTATGAGAAGCCTTGCACTTCTTAGCGGCATTACTATTGATCGTAAAGAGTTTAATGCATGGTTAGGTGGAAAATATAAAAACTCGGTTAATTTGCTTGTAGAAAAAAACTGGGTGCAATTACAGGGGTTTGGTGAGAGTGCAAGAATTTCGTTACATAAGATTGTTGGAGATCTTGTTTGTAATGAACTTAAACCAAACTTAGAAAACTGTCCCGAAATCAGAGATGCCATATGGACAGAGACAGGAAAATTGTCGCATGCTCTTACTGCTGTTCGGTATGAATGGCTTTTTGGATATGTAAGTTTGCATATGACTACTGTTGAAAAACATAGAAACACCTCATTGTGTAGCCTCTTGCAATCAATTTTTCATAACTGTGATTTTTCAAATGAATATATATCTAACATTTGGGTTAAAATTATTTCAAGAGTAACAACACCGATAAACAATGGAATAGAAGTGTTTAAAGAGTTTTTACTTACCTACACAAATGCTTTTGAAGAACAATATCCCTCGCCATATTCACCAGATTGCCTATTCGATGCATATATTGCATTAATGATTTATGCTCTTCGTGAAGATTTAGGTAATTTGAATACCAAGATTCTAAAATATGCGCATTCAGCTTTAGATGAAGCAAATGTTCTGTCAAGACTACCAGAATATTCCGAGGAAAAAGTTGGAGAATTGCTCCTTAAAATATGCTTGCCTGTGTATCAGTATATTTGTGTACTTAATTTTGATGAAGGTTCTTGGGTTGATTTGCCGGAAAGTGAAGAGCTGTGTGCATTTATAAAGATAATTTGGTTTATTGCATTAGATAAACTTAAAAATAGCAAAAGACGGGAAGTCTATGAAAAGGTCTATGAAGATTTTTGTTATAGGATTTCTCCTGAATATAAGACTTTTATCGAAGAGTGCGACGATTACGATTTGACACAGGAAGAAGAGATTAAAATTTCTTTAGGAATAAAAGCACAAAACGAAGAGAATAATATTTGGCTAGCTAATTTAAGCAAAGCAGATGCCGAGGCGCTTAGTCAAGCTAACAACATTGAAAAATCATTGAACAGTCTCATTGAATCTCCGATAATTATATCTTCACCCTTAGCTTGGTTTGTTTCTGGTGATATTTCATGGGATGCATTGAGCAAGAAAACTAATCTTTCAATTTTAAATGAGCTTGATGTATTTAATTATAAACATTCTTTAGAGACTTATGATAAAGGTTTAATGCTAAATTTCGCCAACATGGAAGCAGCTCTTTCTTACTGCTATGCTTTAGTGGATGATTATCGAAATTCAGAGAAGCACCTAAAAAAACTACTTGAGTGTTATAGTAAATTACTATCATTTCGTATTGGTGAGCATGCTGGCGTTTCAACTAATAACATTATTTGTCTACCCGGAGCAAGGAATCTTATTGGTATAACCCCAGAAAGATCAGAAGCTAAATATATAGGTGTACTGCCTCCAAAACTAGCTCTTTGGTTCATGGAAGAAATAATAAACATTGTAGAAAAACATAATTCTTTGCATAACAGTAATGCAAACTTAATTTGCTCATTATATGAGACGGCAGTTGATCTTGCTAAAGCGGATAATGATGAGCATAAGGTTCAGTTATATAAAACCAAGATTGCAGATACTGCACAAATCCGTTTTTCTTTACCAGAATGATGCCGATACTCATTAACACAGGAATATATTAATAAAGCTTGAATCATCAGAAACTTAACACCTCTGTTAGCCTTTAGGTAGTAGGGGTGTTTTTCATATGTCAAGCAAAAATACAGTTACCATTTTCTGTGGTTTATACTGCAATCAAATCACAGAAGGAGGTAAACAAAATGACAACATTACATGCACTTCAACGTACAAATGAAAGAACAGGTTTTAACCTAAAAACCTCAGAACGATTTATTGCAAATGCACTTGAACGTGGGAAAAGAGCAGAGGATTTTAGAGACAGGGAGAAAGACTACTTGTTGCGAACAGTAAAAAATAACAGTAAAGCACTCGTTTATAACACATATTGCTTCATCTTCAGCAAGGAAAACATTTGTATAACCATGTTTCCGGTTCCAAAATGGTTTGGTAAGAAAAGGCGATACAACAGTAAAAACAAGCACATAAGAGAATATCAAAAGAATTACAACAATTATGAAATGGAGGACGATTATTATGGGTTTTGCAAAGTATCATGAAGACAATGTTGAGATGTGGACAGAGAGGCAGAGGGACAGACGAGTACCAGTGTATGTTGGTACTTCAAGAATTGAAATGAATAGTACCTTGAACAAAAATGACTTGAGAATACCCACTCAGAATTTAACAGCACATACGCAGCATTCTGACAGCACAGTTTACCGCACAGTACCACATAGATTTTAGGAGGA
>Ga0123356_10000221_pt1 | contig 66487 bp, 53 predicted proteins | sample TergutEmb28metaG_2_FD_92546 | JGI IMG/M metagenome (GOLD analysis project Ga0123356, IMG submission 92546) | Embiratermes neotenicus P3 segment gut microbial communities from Petit-Saut dam, French Guiana - Emb289 P3 | ecosystem: Host-associated > Arthropoda: Insects > Digestive system > Gut ...
CAATCGACCTTCCGCTGTCTGGCCTGTGGACACGCCGGACATGCGGATGTAAACGCTGCCAGGGTTATCTCTGGCAGGGCGGCCCGTAAACCCGCCGAGGGCGGCAACGCCCGACTTAGCGACTCGTGCGATGGTTCGCATGAGTTAGTTAAAAGCTTCCGACTTTAGTCGGAGTTGTTTACGAACTGCCGATGAGCACGCCGGTCGCAAACACGAGCGCTCCACCCAGCGCGACTTGCATGGCTGCCGAGACAATCGGGGTGTCCATGTAGCGGTGGCGAATCCAGGTGATTACGGCGAGTTCGGCAAGCACTACGATCACGGCAACAATCAAGGCGAGATGAAAATTCGGGATCAGGAAAGGAAGCGTGTGCCCAATGCCGCCCACCGCCGTCATCGCCCCGCAAACCAGTCCCCGCACCCAGGGATGGCCGCGGCCGGTAAGGCTCCCATCATCAGAAAGCGCCTCGGCGAATCCCATGCTGATTCCCGCTCCGACCGATGCGGCCAGGCCGACCAGGAACGCGTCCCAGCTGTTTCGCGTGGCAAAGGCGGCGGCGAAGACCGGAGCCAGCGTGGACACGGATCCGTCCATCAATCCTGCGAGCCCGGGCTGCACGATCTGCAGGACGAATATTCTTCGGCTGGCGCGTTCCTCGTCGAGTTGCACCTGCGGCCCAAGTTCTTCTTCACGCAACTCCTGTGCGCGGTATTCGTGGGAGCGCTCTTCCTGCGCCAGGTCGTCGAGCAATTGACGGATGCCGGCGTCCTGGGCGCGAGCCGCAGCTTTCTCGTAAAAACGACGGGTCTCGACTTCCATGGCGCTCGCGGTCTTGTGAACCGTATCGAGTCCCAGAGGCCGCACCAGCCACACAGGCTTGCGCTCGACGAATCCTCGTACGTCTTGACGCCGAATCAGCGGGATATGATCACCGAACTTCTGCCGATACAGCTCAATCAGCCGCCGGCGGTGTTCGGACTCCTCCTGGCGCATGCCCTCGAAAACCGCCGCTGAGCCGGGAAAATTCTCCTTCAGTCCTTCGCCGAAATCGGCATAGACGCGCTCGTCTTCCTCCTCGAGCGAAATCGCCAATGCCAGGATTTCCCGCTCCGTCAGTTCATCAAATTTCTTCATGGAAGAGTTTCGCCAATCGTGAATAGGAATTAGGCCTGAGCGAATGCATGTTGGCACTCTCCTCGGTGATTGCGGTCACAGGACATTTGCCCGGCATGGCCTAATGTATAGCTTAAAACGTTGCTTTTGAGCCAGAGCGACAACCTCGGAGGCCCCGGATGGCGATCTACATGCAGAAACCCGCACCGCCCAGTCAGGACAAGCGCTGGAAGCTGGTGGATGCGACCATGCGTCGAACCGGGCAGCACCCGCGCGGCCTGATCGAAACCCTGCACACGGTGCAAGAGGCATTTGGATATCTCGACCCGGAGGCGCTGCGCTACGTAGCCGCGTCGCTGCGAGTGCCCCTGAGCCGCGCCTTCGGCGTCGCAACCTTCTATCACTTTTTCACCCTCAAGCCGGCCGGACGGCACACCTGCGTGATCTGCCTGGGCACAGCTTGCTACATAAAGGGGGGACAACAGCTACTCGAGGCCGTCGAGCACGACCTTCACGTCTTGCCGGGAGAGACTACCCGTGACGGAGACGTCTCGTTGCTGACTGCCCGGTGCCTTGGATCCTGCGGTTTGGCGCCGGCGGTCGTATATGACCAGGAAGTGTCGGGAAAAGTCGATACCCAATCCTTGCACGCGCATTTGGCGAAATGGGCGGGACATGACGCCTGAAGAATTCGAACGGATCGTGGAAACAGAAAACCAGACGCAGCAGAGCTTCGCCAGGCGGCTCAGGGTGTGCATGGCGGCCGGATGTCTCTCGTGCCAGAGCGGCGCGATAAAAGAAGCGCTTTCGAAGGAAGCCGCCCGTCGCGGGGCCGGCTATTGTCAGGTGAAAGGCGTCGGCTGCATGGGATTGTGCGCCGAGGGGCCGCTGGTTTCAACCCACGACGGCCAGATCTACAAACATGTCCGGGCTGCGGACGCGGCCGATTTGGTCAGCAGCCTGGACGGCGCGCGGCTCGAGCGTTTGCACTGTCCGACCGATATTCCCTTCTTCCAGCGACAACGAAAGATTGTGCTCGAAAACTCCGGGGTGATCGATCCCGAGCGGATTGAAGAGTACATGGTCCGCGACGGATACCGCGCTCTCATGAAAGTGCTGACCGAGACGACTCCGCAACAGGTGATCGGCGAGGTCATGCGGAGCGGTTTGCGAGGCCGTGGTGGTGCGGGGTATCCGACCGGTTTGAAGTGGAGCACGGTCGCGAAAGCCGCCGGCACCGGGAAGTTTGTCATCTGCAATGCCGACGAAGGCGATCCGGGCGCCTTCATGGACCGCAGCGTGCTCGAAAGCGATCCCCACCGCGTGCTCGAAGGCATGTTGATTGCGGCCTATGCGGTCGGGGCCTCGCAAGGATACATTTACGTTCGCGCCGAATATCCCCTGGCCATCCAGCGGCTGAAGACGGCAATTCGGCAGGCAGAACGCCTCGGGCTGCTGGGATCGGATATCTGCGGATCGCACTTCAGCTTGAAGATCGACTTACGACTCGGCGCCGGAGCCTTTGTGTGCGGGGAAGAGACCGCGCTCATCGCTTCGATCGAGGGGAAGCGCGGCACGCCGCGCCCGCGCCCGCCGTATCCCGCGATGGAAGGTCTGCTCGGTCAGCCGACCCTGATCAATAACGTCGAAACCTATGCGAACATCGCGCCGATTCTGCGCCGCGGCGGGGAATGGTATGCGCAAATCGGCACGGAAAAAAGCAAAGGCACAAAGGTATTTGCTCTCGCCGGTCGTGTCGCCAACACCGGCCTGGTCGAAGTGCCGATGGGAGTTACGCTGCGCGAGATGGTCTACGAAATCGGAGGCGGCATTCCGGAAGGCCGAAAGTTCAAAGCCGTGCAGACGGGAGGCCCCTCCGGGGGATGTCTTCCCGCCGAACAGCTCGACATGCCCGTCGAGTACGAATCGCTCGCCAAGGCCGGCTCCATCATGGGTTCGGGCGGGATGATTGTGATGGACGAGAGCTCCTGCATGGTCGATGTCGCCAGGTACTTCATGGATTTCTGCATGACCGAATCCTGCGGCAAATGCATTCCCTGCCGCGTGGGCACTTACCAGATGCACCGCATTCTCACCTCCATGACCCGCATGACGGCCGAGCCCCGGGACTTGCAGATGCTCGAACAGCTCTGTGATCTGCTGACGCACACCAGTTTGTGTGGACTGGGCCAGTCTGCGCCCAACCCTGTAGTCAGCACGTTGAAGTCGTTTGCCGAGGAATACAAGGCGCACATCGAAGCTCACAACTGTCCGGCCGGGGTCTGCGGTGAGAAAAAACACGGAGCCCGCGTATGAGTCCCGCAACCGGGGTGAAGACCTTCAAGATCGACGGACGCGACTTCAGTGCGGCTCCGGAAGAAACCATTCTCGATGTCGCACGGGAGAACCAGATTTTGATTCCGCGCATGTGCGAACTCGAAGGCTTGTCAAGGGTCGGCGCATGCCGGTTGTGCCTGGTGGAGGTGAAGGGTGCGGCCAAGCTTCTTCCCGCCTGTGCGACCCGGGTCGAAGAAGGCATGGAAGTGGCTACAACCTCAGTCCGGCTGGAGAATTATCGCCGCATGATCGTTGAACTGCTCTTTAGCGAGCGCAATCACATCTGCTCGGTCTGCGTTTCCAACGGGCACTGTGAACTGCAATCGATGGCGCAGGGGCTGGGCATCACGCACATTCACTTTCCCTATCGCTATCCGAAGGAGCAGGTGGATGCCTCGCACGACCGTTTTGTCATCGATCATGACCGCTGCATCCTGTGCACCCGTTGTGTTCGTGTTTGCGATGAAATCGAAGGCGCGCACACCTGGGACGTGATGGGGCGGGGGATCGGCTCGCATATGGTAACCGACCTCAACGAACCCTGGGGATCGTCTGAAACCTGCACCAGTTGCGGAAAGTGCGTGCACGTTTGCCCGACCGGCGCGCTGTTTGAACAGGGCCGCTCGGTCGCCGAGATGGAGAAGCGCCGCAACTTCCTGCCGTACCTGACCATGATGCGCGAGGACCACGAATGAGCAAGCCAAAGCTGGCAACGGTATGGCTGGATGGCTGCTCCGGCTGCCACATGTCTTTTCTCGACATGGATGAGCGATTGATCGAACTGGCCGGCAAAGTCGATCTTGTCTATAGCCCGCTGGTCGACCAGAAAGAATTCCCGCCCGATGTAGATGTGACTCTCGTCGAGGGCGCCGTGAGCAGCGAGGAGGACCTCAGACGGATCCGGACGATTCGCGGACGCACCAGGCTTCTGGTTTCTCTCGGCGATTGCGCGGTGACCTCGAATGTTCCGGGTATGCGCAACCCCTTCCCTGTCGACTCGCTCTACGCCCGCGCGTATCGCGAAACCGCAACGCTCAAGCCGGGAACTCCAACCGAAGTTATCCCCAGGCTCCTGCCGCATGCGCGTCCCGTTCATGAAGTGGTTTCCGTGGACATTTATATTCCCGGCTGCCCGCCCTCCGCCGAGGCGATCTTTTACACCTTGACGGAATTGCTGGGAGGACGCCAGCCGGAGCTGACGGCGAAAACCAGGTTTGGAGCTTAGGAGAAGACTGTGGCAGAACGCAGGACGATCGTGATCGACCCCGTGACCCGCATCGAGGGTCACTCGAAGATCACCATCCATCTCGATGCGCAGGGCCGGGTTGAAGATGCGCGTTTCCACGTAACCCAATTCCGCGGCTTCGAAAAGTTTTGCGAAGGCCGGCCGTTTGCGGAAATGCCTTCGCTGATGGCGCGCATCTGCGGCATCTGCCCCGTGAGCCACCTGATTGCCTCGGCGAAGGCCTGCGACTCCCTGCTCGCGGTAACCATTCCGCCGGCCGCCGACAGGCTGCGCCGGATCTTCGGAATGGCGCAGGTCGTTCAGTCGCACGCGCTGAGCCTGTTTTATCTGTCGTCGCCCGATCTTCTGCTCGGCATGGATGCCGATCCTCGGACCAGCAATCTGTTCGGCGTGTTAGAGAGAGAACCCCAGCTCGCCCGGGATGGCATCGCGCTGCGGAAGTTTGGACAGCAGATTATCGAACGGCTCGGCGGCAAGCGAATTCATCCTGCTTGGGTCGTGCCGGGCGGCGTCAGTGATCCGCTCACCCCGCAGGACCGCGACTCGATCCTCCAATCCACTCCCGAAGCGTTGGCGATTGCGGTGCGCAGCCTTGCCTGGCTGAAACGAACCAGGGAAGGTTTTCGAGACGAGATCGCGTCGATGGGAAGCTTCCCTTCGCTGTTTATGGGAACCATCAAAGAAGATGGCGGCCTTACCTTCTACGACGGCAAAATTCGTTTTGTTGACGCCGAGCGCCAGGTCGTCTCGGATGGACTCGATCCGAAGCGTTACTTTGACTTCCTCGGCGAACAAGTCGAATCCTGGAGCTATCTGAAATCCGCTTACTATAAGCCCAGGGGCATCGCGGACGGAATCTATCGCGTGGGGCCGCTCGCGCGTCTAAACGTTTCCGAGCGTTGCGGCACACCCCGGGCCGATCAGGAGCTTGCCGAGTTTCGCGAATTCGAACGCACGGCCGTGCTCGGCTCGTTCCATTATCATCAGGCGCGGCTGATTGAAATCCTCTATTGTGTCGAGCGGCTGGAACAGTTGCTGACCCATCCCGACATTCTCGACAGGCACGTCCGCGCGCTGGCCCGGCCCAATGCCCTCGAAGGCGTCGGAGCCGCGGAAGCGCCGCGGGGCACGCTCTTTCATCACTACAAAATCGACGAGCAGGGGCTCATCCGCTACTCGAATCTCATCATTGCCACCGGACAAAACAATTTGGCAATGAATCGCAGCGTGCGCCAGGTGGCCGAGCGATACGTGCGGGGGAACAGGCTCACCCATGGAATGCTCAACCGGGTTGAAGCTGTCATTCGCGCCTACGACCCCTGCTTGAGTTGTTCGACGCACGCAGCCGGTCAGATGGCCCTGAAGATCCAATTGCTCGGACCGGAAGGCGACGTACTGGATGAAATCGCTCGCTCCTGAAGAGAAGCCGATGAGAAACGTTCTTGTGATCGCTTACGGCAATCGGCTCCGCTGTGATGACGGCGTCGGCTGGCAGGCTGCCAGGGAACTTCGCCACACCTTGCCTTGGCCAGCGCGAATCATTTGTGTACACCAGCTCACGCCCGAGGTAGCTGAGGACATCAGCCGGGCCGATCTGGTTATTTTCCTGGACGCTTCCAACAACGGCCGGCCAGGGACGGTGCGCTGCCAGGCTATCCCGGCACCCTCTCGGGAACTGCATTTTTCGCACTACCTCGCGCCGGCCGATCTCCTCGCCTTATGCGACCGCCTGTACTCTGCCCGACCGAGCGCATTTCTGATTTCTATCGATGGCGAGCGCTTCGAGCATGGCCAGCATTTCTCTGCGCGTACGGTGAACGCGATTCCCCTTGTAGTCGAGCGGGTCTCCCAGTTGATCGATCGATACGAATCCGAAGTGCAGCCCTCTGAATGAGGTGCGGGCTGCTTACTCGCCGGCGAGTCAGGGCGGAACGCCTACCCGTCTACGCGGCCTCAAGCACAGCCGGGTGTGATCCTCGTCACGGCCGTCTGCAGCCAAAGCACTTACTCTAAAGTCGGAAACCAGGTCCGGCAGTTCCTTTGGGGAGCGCCGTGGCTTCGGCGAGGAACGCTGCCTTCATCGAGGATGAAACCATGGCCCATAAGAACCGGCGCGAGATTCGTTGTTATGACTACGTCAATCACCCCTATGAAGCTGTTCGGGATGCGTTACGCCATGATGCGGTCCGTGTCTTTCACTCGGCCACGAAAGCGGCGATTGACCGAGCGCAGCCGGTTGCGACGGAACTGCATGTCGACGTCGGCGGTATCGGCATCAAGGCCGACGTCAAAGTGTGCGTCAAGAGCGTGGAAGAGAACGTTGACACAATTCCTTCGCCAACCACCCGTCTGTTGCTCGAGTGGAAGGCTGTGACCGCTCCGCAACTCTTTCCGTTCATGAAAGCCGAATTCTCCGTTTATCCGATTACTCGAACCGAAACCCAGCTGGATTTCCATGGCCATTTCGAACCGCCGTTTGGAGCTGTGGGCAAGGCCATGAACGCCGTTGCTGGTTACCGGATCGCGGAGGTGTCGGTGCACCGCTTTGTCAACGAGGTCGCTGCCTATCTGCGACAGACACTTACCCCAGCAAGACAGGCCGTAGAAACGATAACCGCACAAGCAGCGACCAATCTGGTTACGTTAGCGCCGGAGGGATGATGGCCACCCTCGGCGGCAGCGTCACCAGCGACTGAATCAGATGTTCGAGCAGGAAACGCGTCGTATTTCTCCCTCGAAGACCGGGCGATGACGAGCGAATGTAGTTGAACTTCCGACCAGGCACCTGCGCCACAAGCAGTTTCGGCCGGCCAACCCGCAACATCGGCGGTGGCTCTCAAGCAGGTGAGTTGCGGCGCGACGGCCGCAACTCACGATCATGGACCACTAAAATACAGCGATACCATTCATACCCGCATTTGCAGAAAGACCGCCGGCCTCACCCAAGTTGCTGAGGCTTCCATCCTGGTTGATACCGAAAATGCTGATCATGCCGCTTCCCGAATCGAGCGTGTAGAGAAACTTACTGTCGGCGCTGACCGCAACATCAATGTTCGTACTGCCGGCGGGGTTCGTGCCCGCTACCGTGCCGGGCACGGGCGTTAATGCTCCGGTTACGCCGACCGCGAATCCCGAAATCGTGCCCGTTCCGGCATTCGAGGTGTAAACCAAACGGCCATCTGGAGTGGCGGCAATCCAGCAGGTCGCAGACGCCAAGGTCGGAACATTGACGGTGATCGGCGACACCGTTCCGTTGAGATTAACCGCATACGACGCGATGGTCGACGCATTCACCTCGCCCGCGGGGCCGGTTTCGGCAACCAGAACTGCACCGTTCGGCGAGAATGTGACGGAGAAGGCGCCTGGATCCAGGCTTGGGTTGACAACGATCGCGCCCAGGGTGCCGTCCGCTTGAACATGGAATACGTCGATGTTGTTGGTTGCCCGCTCCGTGACCAGGAGGAATTGACCATCTGGGCTGAAGGCCAAGGAAGCCGCCTCCGAATTGTTGGTCGTAAGAAAGCGGGTCGAGTTCGGGATCTGGGTGAGATGTTCGGCCCTGTCCAACCTGAATCCGACAACGTTGCTGCTGCCTCCTACATTGAGTACATACACCAGGCTTCCAAGTTGGGCCACCGCGTTCGGTTCTGCGCCGCCGGAGACCACCTTATCGACAAGCCTGAGATTAGAGCCGCGTACATGAAAAACCGAAACCTCGCCGCTACCGCCGTTTACCGCGAACAGCAACGAGTGGTCCTGGCTCAACCTCAAAGAGCCCTGAGATTCCAGTGGGTCCGTCACTCCGCCGGTCCCTCGACCTCCGGTTGCGAATCTGTGATCTTCGCGCAAGGAACCATCGGCACTGCGGCGGAAAGAGATAACTTCGTTGCCCAGCACAGCATTGGTCATGACGAACACGGCACCGGTTGTTGACGAAGGGGTTTGTGCATTGCCGCGAATGCCTGTTGCCGTAATAGCAAGCGCAACACACAAGAAGGTGCGAACTGCTTCTTGCATTTCTCTTTCTCCATTTCGTGAAGTGTGGCGCCACGAACTGCAGGTGTACAACCACGAACACGGAACGATTCTGTGGCGCCCGATAGATGAGAGACCCTATGTGCGGAAAAGTTACAGACGGAAATTACGCGGTGCTCTGCTTTTTTTTGCATCGCCAGGGAATAATCTGCTTCCCCAAGCGGTTCTCTTCAGAGAAAGTCGATTAAGCACCTAGCTGTGCGACGGTGCCAGTCTTCTCCTATGTGTCCTCTATGTCGCGCTCCGATGGGGAGTTATCTGTGCCGGGTAACCGAAGCTGGACGGTGATGGCCCGCCGACGCCGGTTTGTGGCTGGCGAACAGGATTTACTGGCGGCCGATGACGAAAACCGCTGCCATCGCACTCTCCTCCTCCTTCTCTTTGCGGGCAGCGATCCAACCCCCGTTTCGCGCGCTCCCGTGTTTCACCCGGCTCGCTCTTCGAGGCTCTTGATCGTCGTGACCAGCCAAGTACGGAGTGTCGTCTCGATTTCCGTGTTAGTCGCAGTTCCCGATAAACTCGCGATCGTTTCTCCTTGCGCATTGAGCGGAATATGCCAGCACGGCACGATCTCCCGTCTGCGCTCAATAGGCACAAAGCTCAGAAGCACGCAATCACCGTCGGAACCGCAGGCGCAATAGCGCGGCTTAGGACAGCTCGGAGAATCCTCGAAGAACAGCGGCCGTCTCCAGGATGCGCCCGTTTCCATGCAAAACAATGGTTGCCGTTCGCCAATCGACGTGCGATAGCCCCCGACGTCAAGAAACGCGAGTTCACTCTTCAAGACTGATAACGCATTGGCAGTTGTTGGCTTCATGTTGGCCTCCCGACCGCGGCACGGTTCGGGCTGCGCCGGCACTGGCCGGGCGTCGCTACACTCGGGCCCGTCGGGAAAACTGAGGTTGAGCGTTGACTATCGGCGGACGCCCGGCCTGATTCTGGTTTACCACTGCGAGGACGCCCTTTCCGTGACGGTACGCACAGACCCGTGGTGACCCCGTCACCGTAGGTCGGGTTGCGGGTCATCGGACCCCACGCGGCAATGCGAGGCATCGAGACTCGGCGCTACGATCCGGCAAGCGGACGAGTCGCCTGGAGCCGCCGGTAAACGATGGGCATGCGGAGTTTGAGGTTATTCAAAATCAGGCGGCCCCAGGGAGATTGCCAAGAGTATTCCAGCTGGCGATTGAGACTGGGGCGTCGGCAATCGGGTGGTTTAAAGTCCCCGGACGCGCCACAGAACAACCCCATGCGATGGAACAACAGCACTGATGGTGCTGCTTGTTTTCTTCGTCTCGCCGGTCCACAGGTCGTGCAAGGAATAGCCGCTTTCGTTTTCGGGAAGGCCTACAGTGGATGCTGGAACGGAAACTTCCTCTGCCTTCCCGCCGGTGTTGAACAAACCGACGATCGCGTCTCCGTTCGGCTCCCTTTTGGCGAACACCTGCTGGTTGCCGGTATGGAGCACCCTTTTTGCGGCGATCGAATCCTGGTCGACAGCAAGAACCGCGGAGTTCCCCAGGTATTGCTGCAGATCCGTCGGGTCGAGGTGAGTAAGATCGACGCCGAGGATAAGGGGTGCGGCTCCAAGGGCCCACAGGCTGATCTGAGTCTGGCGCTCGGCCGGAGTCAGCCCGTTGTTGCTGCCGTTTCCTACCTCGATGGCGTCATAGTCGTTGAACGCGCCTGGACCAGCGTAAGGCTGCCACTCCGTCACGTAGTTGAAACGTTTGGCAACGTTGGCCCAGCTGGTCAGCGGATAGCTGCTATCACCCTTCTCGCAGCGATAGCATTCGACGTCGGGCGCGAATTCCCATTGATTGGCATACTTTCTCAATGTCGGGGCGATAGCAATTGTAAGGTTCCCCTGCGTGACATCCAGGACCATGGGCCGGCCGCTATTCCGTATAGCATTCGACCACGCCTTAACGTCAGCGCTGTTACTGTCTTTCATGCCGTCGATCTTGATGTAATCGACGCCCCACGCCGCGAGCATATCTACCCATGAATTGGTATACTCCTGCGCTCCCGGCTTATTGTAGTTAATGCGGACCATGCCCTTGCAGTTGTAGTTGTTCTCCTCGATAGACGGTTCCGCGATCTGGGCAGCCGTGTAGGATGTCCCTTTAATCGGCGTGTTCCGGCTGACTGCCTGCCTGGAAATGCCAGGCGTAACATAAATTCCGAACCTCATCCCGAGACCGTGGATGTAGTCAGCGACTACCTTGATGCCATCGCTGTCTCCCTGGGGCGGGAACCTCGATGGGTCTGTTATCCAGCGGCCATAAGAGTCGACCTTCGGACCTTGCGGTCCCGGACACTGATACCAAAAGTCGTCGAGGTTTACGTACTGGTAGCCGATTTTCTGCAATCCGGAATTATGCAGGGCGAGTGCCTGGGCCTCCATTTGAGCTGCCGTGGGCTGCTTCCGCAGGAAGCTCCAGCTGCTCCAGCCGAGAACGGGGCTGCGTTCGAGACCGTTATCCTCTGCGCTGGCGTTCTGCAGGACCCCGCCCGCCAGCAACGCGATCAACAGGACTGCTCTCAAGCCGTGTGTCCATTCCTTCAAAAAAAGCATCTCTCTCCTCTATCCTAAGCGGTCGACCCTAAGCGGTCGACAAAAACAAATAGGGCATGTGCAAGTGTGCCAGCGCAGTACATGCCTCGATTCCGGATTGCCCTGCGACCGTGGAGCACCTTGGTCGATGGAGGAATCACTATGTCGTTCACCGACGCTTGGCTGGGAAAAGTCCTTCGGCCCTCTGAGCCTCAAGGAAGAGCCACAGGGTCAGAGGTTGGTCGGCGGCCAGTCATCAAGCCCGCGGAATAGACCGGGTGGCAAAGTTTTCTTCTGCAATGAAATTCTACACGTCACGAATTCCTTGCCGCAATCGGGACCATCGAACACATCGAACGCCAGGATCCCCCTCGTTCAGCTCAATGGAATCCATGTAGCCTGTATTTTACGACAAGAAGGGAGTCCGTTGAGGGACCGGATGTCGCCAATTCGGGCATTTAAAGAGTCTGTCAGGCCCTCGATCGAGCTTGTTTATGCTGGGGTCATCGGGACGGTAGTGAGCCGGCACTTGTTGATGAACGTGCACGGCGCCTCCAGCCGGCAGGACTCTTTCACAAAAGCAAACATCCTTCACCCGTGTGCGGGCCGTCGTTGCCAACGGAAAATGTATACGCGGCTGCCAGCCGGAATGTCTCGTTCCCATCTGAGCCCGTGTTCTCTCCACGTCGACGGCTGTGGCCTCGCGCACCGGCCACCGGCAGAACCATAAAAGCGACACGCATAGGTCCCCAAACATACGTGGAGCAGAACATTGATTGCATGCTAGTATCCACGTGCATCACAGGATGCCAGAGCATGCGACGACCCCCCTTGCCCAGATCCGCTTCTCCGGCAAAGAGGGGAAAGCGGGGTGGAGGGTTGGAACCGAAGCTGCATTGCGCAGGAAAGGAACAATCATGAGCCAGCAAGGCCGAATCCTCGGTATCGGTGGTATTTTCTTCAAGTCCGCGAATCAGCAACAAATGAAGGAGTGGTACGCAAAACATCTCGGCCTCGCCGACAGCGGACATGGCGTCATGCTGCCGTGGCGGGAAAAAGAAAATCCTGAAAGTGAGCAGATGACAATCTGGAGCATTTTCCCCGGCAACACCGGATACTTCGAGCCCAGCCCAGCCTCGTTCATGGTGAACTACATTGTCGATGACCTCGATGCAGTCCTCGACCGCCTGGCGAAAGGAGGGGTCCGTATTGACCCTAAGCGCCAAGACGAAAGCTACGGCCGCTTCGCCTGGATATACGATCCCGACGGCAACAAGATTGAACTGTGGCAGCCGCTCAACCCATAGTCGTCTCGCCGCCACCTACCGCCTGGGTGCCGTACGTCAGAGGACTGTTGGATCAAAACCACCGCTTGTGCTCAGTGCGCGCCGGCCGTAGGACCGCCCAGAAAACCCCGCCCTGCCGCCTCGTCCTGGCGGGTGAAAATGGCCGGTGGCCGGAAGAGAGGACGTCGAAGATCAAAGCTCGAGGCTCGCACTCATAGAGTCGGTATCTCCGTGTGAGGCAATCTTAAACCCCACCTTCTTCGCCATCGCCTGCATGGCGATATTGTCGCGCATCATGTGCGCCATTAAAGACGCAACACCTTCCTTGCGAGCGACCTCGACAACTCGCCGCAACAGTTCGGAGCCGATCCCCTGGCCCTGATAGCGGTCGGTAACTAAAATTGCCATCTCTGCCTCACGACCATCGAACATTCGGTGCAGGCGCCCTACACCGATAATCTCCGGGCCCGACGCCCCCGTGTGCTCGGCCACCAGCGCCAGTTCACGATCATAGTTGCCGAAGCAGATCCGAACCAGGCGCTCATGCGCCACGCGGCTCTTGAAGCTGATGGTTCCGAAATAGCGCAGGTAGACGCTGCGATCCGAGAGGGTTTCATGAAACCCGACCATGCGCGGTTCATCCTCGGGCCGGATCGGCCGAATTCTGACCTCGGTCCCAGATTTGGTTTGCCACTGCCAGACGTATTGGCTGGGATAGGGCCTGATTGCCGGCTTTACCAGCTGGTCCGCGGTCACATCGCCTCCCTGAAGGACGATGCGCGCATCCAGCGCGAGCAGGCGGTCGGGTGACGCCAACAGAGGATTGATGTCGATCTCGGAGATCCACGGCTGTTCAACGACCAGCTGGCTGAAACGCACGAGCAAACTTTCGAGCTCGACGACATTCACCGGCTTTCTACCGCGGACCCCTTTCAATGCCTGGAAAACTCGCGTCTGCTCTATCATGCGCCGGGCGAGCGTGGTATTCAATGGTGGGAGCGCGAGTACACGGTCGCGATAAACTTCTACCAGCTGACCTCCGGAACCAAACAGCAACACCGGGCCGAATTGGGGATCGATACTGCTTCCGAGGATCAACTCGTAGCCATCGGTGCGGACCATCGGCTGCACCGTCACTCCGGCGAAATGTTCCCGGCCGGCCCGTTCGAAAACCGCGAGTTCGATTTCCCTGTAGGCAGACCGCACCGCCGCTTCGTCCTTGAGGTCGAGCTTCACCCCGCCGACATCGGTCTTATGGGTGATGGTCTCGGAAAATAGTTTGAGCACGACAGGAAAACCGATGGCTGTTGCGCACTTGACCGCTTCTTCTTCACTTCGGGCCACCTGCGTGTCCACGACTGGAATCCCGTAGGTAGCGAGCAATTGTTTCGACTCGAACTCGTTCAGCAGGAAATGACTTCGCGAACGCGCCTTATCAATCATTGCCGCAGCCAGGCTTTGAGCGACGGTTCCCTGGCTTTCCGGAGCGGGTACCGGGGTTTCGTACAACGCTCGCAGATTGTAGGTGTAGCGCCACATATAGCAAAAGACCTTGGCGGCCGTATCGGGATAGGCAAAGACCGGGATGCCCGCGTTGCTGAGCACCGGCCTTGCGTTCACGAGGCTCTCACCGCCCATAAAGCCGGCCAGAATCGGCTTACCGCAGCGAGCGTACGATTTCAGTCCATCGGCGACGACCGCGGGGTCAGTCATGCCCTGCGGCGTGAGCACCACCATCAGGCCGTCGCTATTGGGATCTTTGGCGGCAATCTCAACAGCCCTCGCATAACGCTCCGCCGTTGCATCACCCAGAATGTCGATGGGGTTGTTGTGACTCCAGTGGGGAGGAAGAAATTCGTTCAGCGCCTTCGTCGTTTCAGGAGAGAGCGGAGCCAATTCACCTCCGTCGGCCACCAAGGCATCCGTTGCGAGCACGCCTGGGCCGCCGGCGTTGGTCACGATGGCCAGGCGCGGCCCCTTCGGCCGCGCCTGTTTGCTCAACACATCGGCCATATAGAAAAGGTCGGAGATTTTCCTCACCCGCAGCACTCCGCATCGTCTGCAAGCCGCGTCCAGGACCTCATCGCTCCCGGTGAGCGCGCCGGTGTGCGACGCGGCCGCGCGGGCCGCCGCTTCGGAAGCGCCCGCCTTGATCAGAATGATCGGTTTTTGCAGCGCAACTTCGCGCGCAGCCGAGACGAACGCACGCGCGTCGCCTACCGATTCCATATAGATGAGAATGCTGTGCGTGCTGGGATCGTCTCCGTAATAGCGGATGAGATCGCCCCAACTCACATCGAGCATCGACCCGGTTGAAACAATCCCGCTGAAACCGATCTCCTCGGGGATCGCCCAATCGAGAATGGCGGTGAGCAGCGCTCCGCTCTGGCCGAGAAAGGCGACGCTTCCGGCTCTCGGAGCGCCTTTGGCGAAGGTCGCGTCCAACCCGATCACAGGGTTCATGATGCCGAGGCAATTGGGGCCGATGACGCGCATCCTTCCGCGACGCAAGTGCTCCCGAATTTGATTTTCCAGTTCAGCCCCTTCCGCTCCGTGCTCGCGGAATCCCGCAGAGATGATCACCGCGGCTCCAATGCCCCGGTCAACGCATTGAGACACAATGTCAGGCACGGTAGCCGCGGGCGTCACGATCACCGCCAGGTCGACTGGTTCCGGCAGTTCATGCACGCTTGGGAAAGAAGGTATCCCGAAGACCTGATCGCGCTTGGGGTTGACGGCAAAGAGCGTTGCTTTACGGGTTCCCTTTAGTAAGTTCGTGACTACGGTCCGGCCGACACTGTGCGGCTTCTCCGTGGCGCCGATAACGGCGATATTTTTGGGATGGAAGAAGAAGTCCAATCCGCTTCTTCGTGAAGGCGTTGCTTGAAGAGGTCGAGCAATGTTAACGTCCGCTAAGGCCACTGGACCCTCCCTGTTCCTTAGAAGGCAACTTCAAACTGTGCAGCCGGGGTGAAGCTCTCGAAATTGCGGGGGTCACATCCCCATGCGATTCTAATCACCAGCCAGAGGTCACGCGACCCGGCCAAAACTCCGGGCTAACTCGCTGTCACTCGACGCTCAGCACCGGCCGTTTTCCATCCCTGAACATTGGCCTCGACTTCTCGAAATGAAACGGGGTGCGTGTGGCCTAGACAGTCACGAAGCCAGTCTTGGTGTCAGAGTTTCGGAACAAGTCTGCAAAAGCTGGAGGAATAAACGGTTGTAGGCGTGACTCAGGCTCCGGGTGTGTGTACGCCAGGTCACAGACAGAGTTCGTGTCCTCGCCCTTGTGGACTCGGCGCCAGCACCGCCCGCTCGCCGGGCGCTTCGCTTCCGTAGCAGCCTCCCCCGTCCGGTCGATTATGATGCCGAGTCCAGCCGCTTCGTCTTCGGCTTCCTCGGGAGGCAGAGCAATACCGTACATGTCCTGGTAGTAGCGGAGAAAATGTGAAAGCTTCATCACACAGGAGAGTTGGCTTCCTCGCGACGTAATCACGGCCTCCTCCTCTTTTCATCCGGAATCTTTTCATCCGGAATCCTGGTACGGGGTTTCTCCTTTCGAGTCCGCTGGCGTGCTGTCTGCCTTCGGATTTCGAGTTCTTCCGGCCTGATGCTTTCCTGTTCGAGCACCTCGGATTCTGCTTCCAGCCATTCATCTAAATCGTTCCCTGTGCTCAGACTCGCACCCGATACCGTTCTCTGTTTCGCCGCCCGCAAGGCTGCGGACCGAGCGCGTATCGAGAAGCCCTGCTTCCTGCCTGAGAAGGCTCGTGAATTGGATTGTTTTTCCATCACCAACTCCCGGTGGTTGTTCCCCGACTCCCGACCGTCAGAACCGGGCACTGCACTTTGCACATGACTTCGTGGAGAACGGCCCACCTCAGGTGTGCCGCCAACCGAGGCGAGCGGGTTGGGTGTGCTCCCATGACAATCAGGTCACAATCTTCAACCTCTGCCGCCTGCAAAATTCCGTCAGGCAAGAAATTGGTTTCCACAATGTACACAGGCTCGCCGGCCAGTCTGGCGTCGGGCGGAATGAGAGCCTGCAATTCCCTCAAGCCTTCTTCCCGCAGTCGTTTGTGCCAGGTGGCTCGATCTTCCTCGGTATAGGCCGCCGCCCCATAGCCGCCGGGGCCGATATCCGCAAACGACATCGGAAGAAGCACGTGAATCAGCGCGAGTTTGGCCCTGTACATCTCTGCCACCCGAAGCGCGAGCGGAAAGGCACGCATGGATGCCGCACCAAAATCCGTCGCGAAGAGAATGCTCTTGAAAGTCGTGTCGGCCTCGGGGTTTCGAGCATGCGGGCCCACTGTCAGTACCGGGCAGGAGGCGAGGCGAACCGCCTGCTCCGCAATCGAGCCAAGAGCGAGTTTCGTCAGCCCTCCCCGGCCCCGGGTACCCAAAACCAGCAGGTCCATACGATCCCGATCGATTAGCGATGAGATTACGTCCCAGACCTTTCCCTCCCTGATCTCGATTGCGTGGCGCGCCTCCCGAATTCCACTCTCTTGCTCCAGCTTCTGTACTTCTGTATTTGCCTGGAGTCGCCGCCGGTTCAACTCACGTGGCAGCGGATCAAGGGGGATCGCTTCGCGCGGCGCGGGAGGAATGGCGTGCACAATTCTAATTTCCGAACCATAATCTCTGGCCAGCGAAAGCGCGTACGCGAGCGCTTGCCGCGAAGCGTCTGAGAAATCAGTGCCCACCAGGATCCGCTCGAAGCAAATCTGCCTGCCTGCGGTTTGCGGTTGCATCGCAATGCTGGACATAACGGCCTCCGAGAGTAACGGCTGTTTTGAATTCGTCAAACTCATTGTCGAAACGCTGCTTGATAGCGAGCCTCTATCACTCGCAAGTGTCGCCCGCCAGAAACACCCGTGCCGTGACGAGGGTCACGCTTTGGTGTGATCTCGACACCAGACCTTTGGGTTGGAGGCTCCGGGTGACTGATCAATCGGCCGCAGAAGTTCTAGGCACTTACAGAAAGAGTCGAATGCGATTACCAGGATTGCCTGGTCGCGTGAGGTTTTCGTTCGACCTGAGAGCAGTCGAAGGTGGGTTGGCGCTTGGGTTATGCCGCCTGGTCGACGGCGCGGAGCCCACTGAGCGAATCCACGTGTATGCGGAAAAATAGCGGGTCGATCAATTCCTCGTTAGACTTCAACCGACGTTCAGCTAAGGGATTTTGCCACCAGCGGGCGCGCCCTTCCAGAAGTTTCCTTGCGCGATTTCTTTCTTCTGTAAATCGCGGTTCAACCAGCTCCTGGTAGGATCCGTTCACAATCACGCTTGCCCATTGGGTCTCCCCAGTGATCCGGTCTACCAGCACGCACACGTTGGGGTTCTTGCGCATCCACTCGATTTTCTGGCCGAGCGTAGAGAGCACGTAGAGATAGTCGCTCTCGAAGGCAAAGAAAATTGGAACAATATAGGGCCGATTGTCGAAGCAACAACCGAGTCTCCCGAATGAAGACTCGGCCAGCACCGATCGGCACTCTTCCAGAGCAATTTCCGTGATTTCCATGACACGAAAATTATAGTTGCTGCCGCCGATGAATTTGCCGGCAATGTCCAGTCTTTTCGACGTTCCGAACGGGCCCGGAAATCGCACCGGGAGCACCCGATTGCGATCGAAATCAAAGTCGGCAAGAAGTTCGATCCCAACCCCTACGGGAGCTTTGAGTTAGGCCCGGTGCTGGGATGGTGGGAGATGGACGCGAGCGCACAAGCCGGGGCTCCCGTTATTCTGCTTGCTCCACAAAGAGGACAACTGCTGGCGACGCCAGCGACGCCTGTTTGGAGTATTCAAGCCTCAAGCAGACACAAAATTCTCCAGGGCCGCGGGGTTGGAAATCATCAACGTCGAACCTTGAATCGTAACCAGGTGCTGGTGCCTGAACTCGCCCAGAGTGCGCGTGACGGTCTCCCGTGTGACGCCGATACACTCCCCCATTTCTTCATGCGTCAGCGGAAGCTTGATTCTTGTCCCCGCCGGTGTTTTCTGCCCCCCGCTTGCCCACTCCAGCAAGAGCTTGGCGAGCCTTTGGTGCGGGGACGAGGCGAGCCCAACCGTACGCAGGAGTTCATAGGCGGCCTGGTACTGCATGGTCAACTGCGCCACCACATTCTGCGAGACCCCGGTATGTTGCTGCATCAGGCGCAAGAACGAATCGCGCGGGATGAAGGCGGCCTGGCAGGGACGCAAGGCTTCCGCCGTAACTTCGTACGGTCGTTTTGAGAGGACTGCCTGCAATCCCAGGATTTCACCGGCCCTCGCCACCCGCAAGATCATGGTTTTGCCTTCGCTTGAGGTGACCGTAAGCTTTACTTCACCTTGGCACAGGACGAACACCCCTCGAGAGGCTTGTTGCTCGACAAATAAGACAGCTCCGTCGGGATAGGCTGCCGCCGATGTGATAGCGTCAAGATCGTTGAGGGCGCCAGCGGCGAGTTCACAAAACCATCCCGGTCCCCGCAGCTTGCACGTGCGACAGTTGTCACTGAGTTCTAATCCGTACGGTCCACGCATTTCAAGGTTCCTTTCGCCGAGCTCGGTCCATTGCCTGCTCGGCAAGATGTCTGGTCATGGGCGTGTTCGCCAGGAATTGGCAGCCGCTCTGGCGATAGATGGTGCGAAGAAGCCGCGTTCCCTCAGCGTCGGCAAAAGTCACGTCCTCGAGGTCGACCGCGAGCCCCCTGCTCGAAGACGACAACAACTGTCGCCAGGCTTCCGCGAGTTCTCGAAGACACGGCCCCGCCACCCTGCCCGCCAGTTTTAGCGTTGTAGTCTCGCTCCGGTGCTGGACCGTAATTCTTAACGTATTCCGGCCTCCCGCACCGTTGCCCATCTAAGGGCAACTACGCTTAAGGGCAACTACGCTGCCAGACTTAACGAGCCTTAGAAAAGAGTCGCAGGTGGACGAGATAGGACGACAAAGAAACAACTTAGGCGCGGAGACCGCCGGATTCTGCAAGTGGTGACGAAGTTCGCGGGCGGAGAGTGACGAGACGATATTTCGTCGCGAGACTAAAGGTAGTCTTCGCGTTTGATGCCCAATTTCTTCAGTTTCGAGTTTAACGTCGTTCTCTTGAGCCCCAGCCGGACCGCGGCTCCGTTTGGTCCGCCAATGGCGCCCTTTGCTTCGCGCAGCACTCGCAAGATGTGCTCCCGTTCGGCAGTTTCAAGATTCGACCCCCCGCCGCCCGGGATTTCTTCAAAGCTCTCGAGCTCACTCAGGGGCGCTCGCAGTTCCGGCCCCTTGGAAAGGATGACCGCCCGTTCAATAAAATTCTCGAGTTCCCGGATATTTCCCGGCCAATGCCATTGGACCAGCGCTTGCATGACTTCATCCGGGATGGTTGCGATGCGCCGGTCCAGCTTTCGCGCATGCAAGTCCAGGAAGTAGCGCACCAGCAGAGGGATGTCTTCCCGGCGGTCACGCAGCGGAGGGACGTAAATCGGAAAGACTCGGAGCCGATAGTAGAGATCGCTTCGGAATTCCCTGTCGGCAACCATTTTGGCAAGGTCACGATTCGTGGCCGCGACTAAACGGGCGTCCACCGGGACCGTTCGGGTACCGCCCAGCCTCTCGAATTCCTTTTCCTGCAGCGCGCGCAGCAGCTTGGGTTGAATCTCAATCGGGAGGTCGCCCACTTCGTCCAGAAACAGAGTGCCTTTATGTGCCAGCTCAAGCCGTCCGATTTTTTGGGCGATGGCGCCCGTAAATGCGCCCTTCTCGTGGCCAAAGAGTTCGCTCTCCAGCAGGCCGGTTGGAATCGCGGCGCAATTTAGCTTCACCAGGGTCCGCTCACGGCGGGGACTCAACTGATGGATGGCCCGCGCGATGAGATCTTTGCCGGTACCCGTCTCGCCCAGAATGAGGACCGTGACATCGGTGGCAGAGACGGTCTCGGCCTGTTTCAATACCCGCCGCAACTCAACGCTATCGCCGATTATGTCCTCGAAACGGTGTTCTGTGTTGAGTTCTTCTTCGAGATAGCGTCTTTCGAGCTCGGCCCGCCTCAGGGCCTCTTCCCGTTCTTTTTTCTCCGACAGGTCCCGGACAATGCTCATCGTCACCCGGCCTGCCGCGGTTTCGATTGGACCAAGCAGAATGTCCACGGGAAACTCACTTCCGTCTTTGCGCCTTCCATAGAGTTCGAGTCCCCGCCCCATGGGACGTATCTCCGCTTTTTGGTAGTACCGCTCACGGTGAGCGGGATGCGCCTGTCTGAATCGCTCAGGAATCAGAATTTCTACCGATTGCCCCAATAATTCTGCGCGGCTATAGCCGAAGAGTCTTTCTACTTGCGCGTTGGCTTCGGTCAAGCGGCCTTCTTCGTCGGTGACCACAACGGCGTCGGGAGAGAACTCAAAGAGCGCTCGCAGCTTTTGCTCGCTCTGCCGCAGAGCGCGCTCGGCGCGTTTCCGTTCGGAGACATCGCGGATGACTGCGAGAGTAAGGGGGCCGTCCAGCGTCTCAACCGGGCTCAGCATGATATCGACAGGGACTTCGGTTCCGTCTTTTCGCCGACCGTAAAGCTCCAGGCCAATGCCCATCGGCCGGGTGCGGGGCTGAGCCACATATCCCTTCCTGTGGACCGGATGAAGAGCATGGAACCGTTCCGGGAGCAGGACCTCTATCAATGCGCCGAGCAGTTCAGATCGCGTGTAGCCGAACATTCGCTCCAGCTGTGCATTCACTCTGGTGATTCGCCCTTGCTTGTCGGCCAACACGATGGCGTCGGGTGAGAATTCGAACAAAGACTCAAAAACCGGTTCAAGTCGGACAGAGTCTCTCCTCCCCTCCGACTCGGCAGTCTTAGGCATTCCCCAGATTGTAAATGGGCAGGCGAAGATCGCATGCGGCGAGAGGGAAGACTCGGCCGACAGGGGAAAGCAAGGAACGTCTAACGCGGCGAACCGGTTTAACTGCGTACGCTCAATACCGGGCAGTTGGCCCGGGTCGCAATCTGATAGGCCGTCGAATTGACGAAGTGGGTTTCCGACATCAGTCGCCACTTGGAGGAGTGCACTCCGAGAACAATCAAATCAGCCTGTTCCTGGTCGGCCATTCTTAAGATGGTTTCCCGGTGCGACCCTCCCGCGACGATGGCGGCCGGCGGTTTCGCCAGGCCGGCGCCGAGGGGCACGACGTCACGAAGGGAATCAAGCAAAGCCATCGCCTCTTCTCCATGGCTGGCGCAATGCAGCAGGATCAGTTGCGCATGATTTTCCCGGGCGAACGAGATGGCAAGCGGAGCCGCAGCCAGAGACTCGGAACTGAAATCCGTGGCATAGAGGATGGTTTCCAGATTGCGGCAACCCGAGGCCGGAACGCACACCGCCGGACCAACGGTCAACACCGGGCAACTCGCCCGACGAAACATCTGCTCTGCCACCGACCCCATCAGCACCTTGGAAAACCCGCTTCGCCCATGGGTGCCGAGCACCAGCAGGTCGATCTCTTTTGCCTCAATCATTCTCGAAATGGTCGGCCAGATGGGCCCTCTTTCAAAGATCAATTGATGTGGAAGTCCGCACAGCAACGCCTCCATCTTTTGCCGCGCAATCTGGCGCAGTCCTTCTTCGGCCGCGGCCGTCTGAGGCCACGTCTCCGGCAGCTGAAAGGGATAGACATCAGGGCGTACGGCGTGGACAGCGAAAAGAGTCGCCCCGCATCGTCGCGCCAGCCATGCCGCATAGCAAAGCGCATTCTCTGCCGTGGGCGAAAGATCCGTCGCGAGGAGAATGTTGTTGAATGCGACCGTCCTGTTGGCGGCAAATGTCTGCGTGGCCAATTCCATTCCCTTTTGTTTCCAGTCTCATCCGTAGACCGGAGGCGGGCCGTGAGGAACATCACTTCAGGGTGTGATTGGGCTCACGTTTCAACCGCTCACCGCCTTTCGAGGTCGCTGCGGGAATCAGGCGAGCAGGTCCTGGCGCTACACAGGGGAAACACAGGAAGCTGATCTATGCATCTTGGCAGGGGAAAGGCGCCGCGCAGAAATGAAAACTCCGGCCCGGCAGCACGGTCAGGTCCAAGTTGAGCGGATAAGACGCATCCCGGAGGATAAGCTGAGTGCGCGGCTAAAAATCGGCCATTTCCTGGCTTGGTATCGCTACCCGAGCTGCATTAATCACCGCGGCCAAATCAATGACCTCCTGCAATACCGCTCCCTGGATGGGAGGCAGAAAGCCGGCCGCCGCCGCCACCATGGCCACCATGCTCGCAATCATGCCTCCGACGGCGCTCTCAAGAGCGATCGTACGCATGCGATGGCTGATATGGATCAGCGTGTCAACTCGACCGAGCGTGGCGTGGAGGATAACGGCATCGGCAGCTTCGGAGGTGATATCGCTGTTCGGACCGAAGGCCACGCCGACGGTAGCGGCAATCAGCGCTGGAGCGTCGTTGATTCCATCGCCGAGAAATAAGGTGCGGGCGTGCTTTGCCTCAGACTCCACAATTTGCACCTTTTGTTCCGGGGTTTGCTCGGCGTAGACATGTGTGATGCCAACCTGTTCGGCCAGGTACCGGACCTCCGATTCGCGGTCGCCCGAAACCAGCAAGACTCGATTGATCTGGTGCTGCGGCTTCAGGTGATGAACGAAGGGTTTCGTATCCTCACGAGGAGCGTCGCGGAAGCGAAACAAACCCGCATACTCCCCTTCGACCAAAACCACGCACTCCAGTCCGGAAGCGGCGGGCGGCAACTGCACACGAGAATCGACCTTTTGCCGTCCGGTGATCAGCACGGTTCGGCCTGCGATAGATCCCCGCAATCCCTCGCCGGGATTTTCGCTCACCTCTGAAACATCGGCGAGTTCGAGGTCTTCGTCGTGTGCAGCGCGCAAGATCGCTCGCGCAAGCGGGTGTTTCGAAAACTGTTCGAGGCTTGCGGCCAGCCTTAACAGCTCAACGCGCGTAAACTCCGGTGCGCAGAGGATTTCCGTTACCGCCGGCTTGCCATAGGTCAGAGTGCCCGTTTTATCGAAGATGAGGGTCCGACAGGTCGTGATTTGCTCGAGAGCCGCCGGGTTCTTGATGATGATGGCATGTCGGGCCGCAAGTGAAATCGCTCCGATTACGGCTACCGGAATGGCCAGAATGAGCGGGCACGGGGTTGCGACGACGACCACCGCCAGGAAACGCAGCGGGTCTCCCGACGCCAGCCATGCGATGGTGGCAACCGCAACGGCAACCGGGGTGTACCAGGCGCCCAGCCGATCGCCAACGCGGCGCAACTGCGGCCGCTTCTGCTGGGTTTGTTCCATCACCTGCATGATCTTGGCGTAACGCGAGTCCACCGCTCGCTTTTCCGCTTCGATCACTAATACGGCCTCTCCATTGATCGCCCCCGACAGCACCTTCGACCCCGGGGTTTTGGAGATCTCAAATGGCTCGCCGGTCAGGTAGGACTCATCCATCACGCCCTGTCCTTCAACGACTACGCCGTCAACCGGGCAAATCTCATGCGGGAAAATGGTCAGGTGATCGCCGATCGAAACTCCATCCAGCGGAACATCTTCTAGGGTGACGCCGCGTTTGCGGTGCGCGATTTGGGGCATGCGTTTTGCGAGCGCGTCCAACACCGACGATGCCCTGCGGGTGGCGAATTGTTCGAGCGTCTCGCCCCCTGAAAGCATGAGCACGATGATGGCTGCGACCAGATACTCGCCCATCAAGACCGAAGCAATAATCGAAATGGCGGCGAGCAGATCCGAACCAAATTCTCTCGCCCACAGTTTCCGCCCGAGCGTGATCAGGACCGGGACCGCGCCAGCCAAGGCCAGAAACAATGGCGCCAACTGAACGCCGCGGGGAGCATGCGTCAAATAGCGCAGTACCAGGTGGGCTGCAATTCCGAGCGCCGCGAGGGCTGCAATGTACATCTCTCGCGATGCGCGGAAGGGCGTTGTTTTCCGCCTCGCGCTCCCGGACGGTGCGCGATTCTTAGTCGAACCGCCTGACGGCGCTGAACCCGCGGCGGTTCCAGAACTTTCGCCTTTCAACATCGTGTTACCGCCGTGTTTCATAGGCCCTTAGACTTTTTCCGAATTGCTGAGATCTCCCGCCAGAGCGCAACGATTGTGCCAGGGGCGGAACTGCGCGATCAGACGCGGGCGCGATCGTCACTCCGCGGAAACCTTCTGATTTTGAACCGGATAGGCGCCGCCAGCCGGAAGGCCGGACCAGGTGGAGATCAGGATGAGTCCGGTTGAGGGACGGGAAAACAGCGGTAGCGCCAAATCCTGTCAATTGACACCCCCAGACCGTCGCCAGAGCGAATTCCGACCACGGATTGCGAATCCGCACAAGAATGAGAAACGATCCAGTACCCGAACCGGCCAGATGTCTTCGCAGAAGGCTGCCGCCTGGAGTTACTGGAAGGTGTTGCAGGCCGAGACGGTCCCCTGTTGCATGCCTTGTTTGAACCAGTGCACACGCTGCGCGGAAGAGCCATGCGTAAAAGTTTCCGGACTGACCGTTCCGCGAGACATGCGCTGGACACGGTCGTCGCCGATGGCGGCTGCCGCATTCAGAGCAGACTCGACATCGCCTTTCTCCAGCAAATTGCGCTCTTGTGTCGAGTGTGCCCACACCCCGGACAGGCAATCAGCCTGCAATTCCGTTTTTACCGAAAGCGCGTTGCCCAGATCCGGCCTCGACTGTCGAGCGCGCCGGACCTGCTGATCTATGCCGAGAAGAGTCTGAACATGATGGCCAATCTCATGGGTCAGAACATAGGCCTGCGCGAATTCGCCGGGAGCGCCAAACCGTTGTTTCAGTTCGTCAAAAAACCCCAGATCAATATAGATTTTCTCATCGGCCGGACAATAGAAGGGTCCCGTCGCGGATTCCGCCATTCCGCACCCGGAATTCACCACGTCACGGAAGAGAACCAACTTTGCGTCCCGGTACTGACGACCCGCCTGATTAAAAACCCTGTGCCAGTTATTCTGCGCATCGTCCAGCACAAAAGAGATGAATTGCACCGTCGGCTCTTCTCGCGCGTCACGCGCGGTATCCGATTGGTTTACGCTCGGGTGATCCGAACCCGCGTCTACGGAAAAAAAGTTGCGATGGAAGACAAGGCTGAGTATGCCGAGCAGCAGGATCCCACCCAGACCGAGGCCACCTCGGCCAATGGACATACCCCGCCTGTCTTCAAGATTTCCGCTTCGTCCACCTGGCGTCCAGCGCATTAGCTGCCTCCAGAGCTGACTTCAAACCACATTCTGAATTCTGGGATTTTGAGCGGCTTGAGCTCACGTAGAATCTTTGCCCCGATTGATGGACGATTGGATGGCCCATGGTCACGGATCGGATGGACAGCCGACCTGCGATTTCCTTACCTGCTCCTGCCCCTCCCGGGACAAGTCTTTCGCAAGCCTGGTCTGCGGCTGAGATCCTCTCCGGCCATGTCTAAACCCAACTCTCGCGCCCTGCCCTGTAAGCAGCGGATAGCAACGACGGTCTGGGACGGGCAAAGGTGGTTGACCGTGAACTGGCGCCAAAAGTAAGGTGCTGCGAACGGACAAGCTGCGACGGCGAGAGGCGTCGAGCTTCGGAGCAACTCACAGACTCGACGATAGTTGCAGCCTGTAGATGAAGTCGTGGAGGAAGTCTGTCAGGGGGTACAAGGGCCGAGGCACCTTAACGTTGGTTGAGAGTCACCCGTGAGCGGGAGTCTGGCACTCTTTCAAGTTGAGCGGCCAAGTACCCGCACGGAGACAAAAGCGCTCCGCGTTCGAAGATTAAGCCCCCGGCGCTCTCTGCACTGATTCCTGCGGAACGTGTTGGTTTCGCCATTGCCACAGCCCAATGATCCCCAGGACCGTCAAGTTGGGAAACAGCAGCGGGGCCAGCGGAGGTGCACCGTAAATGAAGTTATCGAAGGCGTGAATGGAGGGCCCCTTGAGATTGCCTATCGCGTGCAACACAAAGCCCCACAGACCAATGCCCGCCTGAACAATCAGAACCGCGGCGGTCGCATCCAGGAACGTGCGAGACACTCGGATGAGAAGCGGAACAGACAGAAATCCAATCGCGGCTGCGCTCCCCGCAACCGGTACCCACTCGGCTTTAAAGAAGAATGCATTTCCGGCGTGATCCACCAGGCTGAAGGTGAAGTTTCCGATGAAGCCGCCCAGGGTGAACAGCAAAACCCACTGCGCCCACTCAACCGATGCCGGATCCACCATGCGATTCATGACCAACAGGAATCCGAGGCCCGCATAGGCGAGCGGTGCCGCAAACGGAGCCGAATAGGTCAGGCTTCGGAGCGTTCGCTCGTAAAAAAAGCTGCTCTCAAGGTGCAAAATCACTCCCGTCAATCCGACCAGGATTGCCGCCCACCCGATGACATGTCCCAGGATCTTCCAAATGACAGGTCGACGGCTCCAGCAGGCGAGGCCAACCATAAGGACAAGCGGTGAGATCGCTGAGAACAATAGCGGGATGTATTCTGCGCGGTTTCGGAACTGGTTGACCGAATGAGCCAGATAAATATCAAGGGTCAGAAATCCCAGATTCAGGATGGCGAAAGCTTCGACCCACAACTGGGGCAGACTCCACCAGCGATCATTCGCCGCGGCCATGTCGTCTCCTGAGTTCGTCTGCCATGGTTCTCATCTCGACAGTCTTCTGCAACATCGGGTAGTTGCCATGCCACTGGACAAAATCCGCTCCACCCATAAAAGCGCCGTGTTTGCTGGTCCGTCCGTCGTAATGCCACAGATCGAAGTACACAAAGTCGATGGGATAGGAAAACGGAGGACCGGTCAGCACGCCATCTTTACGCAGTCCATCGACAATCTGCTGCGCCGCCTGCACGCGCTGGTTCGTCGATTGCACAACCTGTTCCGCCCGACTGTAAACGCGTTCAATCACCGCCGGCGTATGGCATTGAGAGCAAACCTGCTTCATTTTGGCCTGTCGGGCCGCATAGTTCGGACGCTTGTCGGTCACCGCGTTCGCCAGATAGTACGAAAGCCGCTCGGACGGCTCGTGCGTGACCCCGAGCCCGTTGATTCCGCTCATGTGGCAGGTGGCGCAAGTTGGAACAAACATATCCCGCGTTGTCAGAGTTTTGGGTGGGGCGTCCAGGTTCAGCAGGCGCTCCTGCGCCTGAAACATGACGCCGTGTTTCGATTCTTCGTAGATTTCAATCTGCGAGTGATCCGGGCCCATGTGGCATTGCGCACATGTCGTCGGCAGTCGTGCGATTCGAACCGAACTGGTATGCCGGGTATGGCAGTCTGTGCAGGTTCCGATCGTGCCATCCGCGTTCGGCTTCCCCACGCTGTGGCACTGATCACATCCGCTGGCCATGGCAGACCCGCCTTCCAGGTGCACAAACGGATGGGGTGGCCGGCGTGTTCCTCCGGGCTGATACCTCTCTGAGAAGTTCACCTGCTCCGCAGTCAATCCCTTCTCGCCATATATGGCCGCCCAGGCCGGCGCCGCATGCCGGCTTTGGAGGAACTGTTGATAAATTGGCCCATGGCAGCCGCGGCAGTTGCCGGCCGTCAGCTTGGTGGAGATTACAAATCCGTGATGATCTTGCTTTTCCTGTCCTGACACAGGCTGGTGGCAGTCCAGGCAGTTAACCCCCTTTTGCGCGTGCACGCTCATTTCGTACTGGCGGACTACCGAGTATTGGGTTCTCACATGACACTCCGCGCATTTTCCTGCGGCCCGCACCAGGGCGGAGGTCGGCTGCTCGGTTTCGAGCTTTGGTCTTGCCCGATTGATCAGAAACGCGCCCAGAATCAAAGCGAATGCGATAACGACCGCGATGAAGACAGACCGGAAGAGCATGCCGACCCTCCAACGAGCAATCAAACCACTCCATGGATTCCCGACCGAGAGGTATTTTAGACGCACTTCAGACCGGTGTTGCCATCAGAAATTTAACGGCTGTGGTTCAGGCACCGCTCCGGGATGGACGCCGACCGGTAGTCCGGCAGGAAACGCGCGGGCCCCAATGCGCGGCCCAAGAATCAGGACGGGTTCGAAGCACGTCCAATCGGCACGTTTCGCTCCCCCGCGGCGACCCTCAAGTCGCCGGGACCCGCCTGGATGACACGCTCGTGTAAACCAGGCAAGAGGCGACCCGCAGCGTATTGGCGACGATTTATTTTTCGCGGGATACAACGAAGGCGGGAGCCCAGAGCAGAGCGCGCTTGATTTCCGAGTCGGGGAAAGTGCAGATGGCTTTGCGGGCCGATTCCGCGTAGGCGAGCGCGCACTGCGTGGCGGAATCGACCGACCCATAGCGCTCGAGGATTCCAAGAACCTCCTGATGGCTCACGCCGTTGAACGCGCGGTGCCGCACCACGGTCTCAATCAATTCCCGCTCCTTGAGCGTGCAGCGCTGAAGCGCGTGGATGACCGCCATCGTCACTTTGCCTTCGCGCAAGTCGCTGGCCACCGGCTTTCCCAGCACGCTCTCCGACGCCGTCAGGTCGAGCACGTCGTCGACAATCTGAAACGCCATGCCGAGATCACGACCATAGCGGGCAACCTGCTCCTCCTCGTCGGGGGCGGCGCCGCCGAGGATTGCGCCCAGCCGCATGCAGACCGAGAAAAGACAGGCCGTCTTGCGGTAGATCAGATCCGAGTGCTCCTCGAGCGAAATGAGACTGCCGAGTTTCTCCATCTGCAGCAGTTCGCCTTCGACCATCTGCTGCGTAAGATCGATCAGCGCATCCAGAATGCGGAAATTCCGCTCCTGCACGGCGACTTTGAAGGCTTGCATGTAGAGCCAGTCCCCGGCAAGCACGCACTTAGAATTGCCCCACTGGGTATTGGCCGCCGGCCGTCCGCGGCGGATTTCGGCTTCGTCAATGATGTCGTCGTGAACCAGGGTGGCGGTGTGGATAATCTCGACCACGGCGCCGAGTTTGACTGCGCCGCGGCCCTTATAGTGGAAGAGCTTGGAAGAGAGCAAGAGCAAAGCCGGCCGGATGCGCTTTCCTCCTCCGCCGCGCAGATATTCGCCGATTTCGGTAATGGCGGTAACGTCGGAAACCGTGTCGCGGCCAAATTCCCGCTCGATCGCCGCCAGGTCATCGCGGAGAAGTTCAAATACTTCGGTTCCGTTATTGCGTGTCGTGCTCATCCGCATTTCACCGAGACCCGTGGACACGCAGAGAATCCGCCGCCCGATGGGCAGGTAGCGCGTCGGAGGGATGGAGATTAGACGTCAGCTTTGCCTCCGTGTCTCGGTAGGGAAATTCAGTTCGTCCGGTAATTGGTGATCTGCATGTCGATCCCGAAATCCTGCTGCCGCAAGGCCGCGATGACCTCCTGCAGCGTGTCCCGGTCCTTGCCGCTGACGCGCACCAGGTCTCCCTGGATCGACGCCTGCACCTTCTTTTTGGAGTTCTTGATCAGCTTGACGATGTCCCGCGCCTTTTCGACCGGAATGCCCTGCTGCATGGTGATCTTCTGCCTGGCCGTGCCTCCGGCAGCCGGCTCGACCGGGCCGTAGGTGAGGGCTTTCAGCGGAACCCCGCGCTTCACCAGCTTCTGCTGCAAGATATCGTTCACCGACTTCAGCTTGTAGTCGTCAATGGACTGGAGGACGATGGCATCCTTGCCCTCGATCGCAATCGCCGACTTCGAGTCTTTCAGGTCAAAGCGCGTGGTGATCTCCTTCATCGCCTGCTGGATGGCGTTCGATACCTCCTGCAGATCGACCTTGCTCACGATATCAAATGTATTCTCCGGCATGATCTATTAGATTAACGTAGTTTCCATTTAACCCTAAAACATTTCCGGGGTCAGGGTGAAATGGTAGACAGAAACGATCTGTTTGCCGATGGACGCCTGGGTGCGGCCGGGGAATTCGTGTTCATCCCTAGACGCGGCGGAGGGCCCGGCGCTCACCGGATTCGTACTCGAAGCGAACGGCACTCTAGTCGCTCCCTTTGCCAACACCGCGTCCATATCTGCCTTGCCGGCGCGCTTGCCAGGGTTTTGCCGGTCTCCCTCGTACTTTTCGCCTCCTCGGAAGCGCACCTATCAGCATGATGCGCCAATACATAGAGCAACAGAAGACACCGGACTGACGCCTTCGGCGTCTGCGCCGTCCTTCCCCGCCCTGAAGTCCCGGGGGCTCGTCGCGCGCAGTTTGGTCACTGCCCTCGACTCTCGGCCGGGTTCGTCCCGAACAACCACTGGGCTCTCCGCGCCCTCTCGTCGGGCGTGATCCCGGGCGCATCTTCCAGCCGAAAAACCCGCTGCTTCGTCCGCCCGAGCATCCATTCCAACTCGTGCGCCTGACCGCCGCGGAGAACGCGCAACTTCAGCGAAGAATCCGGCGGGAGTCGTTCGACGGTCCGGCTGAAATCGCGCCCAGCCGGCGCCCCATTGACCTCTGTAATCAGGTCTCCCGGCTTGAGCCCGGCGCGCTCGGCCTGAGATCCCGGCTCGACTTCGACTACCGCCGGAGGCTGGTCAAAACTCCGGACAGCCTCAAACCCCGGATCGGCCACAGCCACCTCGGTGGACACGACGCGAAGACCCACGCGGCGCAAGAAGTCGTCCCAGGGAATCTCCTCCACGCCCGCGACGTACCTGCGAAAGAATTCTTCGAGGTGCGAATCCGCGAGGCTTTCCGCCGCTTCGCGAACCCCCTGGGAATCGGCAAAGAATTTCCCCTGTCTGGCGTAGCGTTCATTCATCGAGCGGAACAGATCTTCGAGCGAGCGCCGGTCGTCGGTCGCCTTCCGGATCTCCAGATCCAGCAACACTCCGAGCAATTCGCCTTTGTTGTAGTAGGAAATGCTGCGTTCGGGCCGATTGTAGTAAGGATATTTCTCGAGCCATGCATCGAGGCTCGACTGCTCGGCCGATTGCGTAAGATGAGCGGGCCGGGACTCGAGTGTGGTGATCTCGCCGCCCAAATGGTCGAGATAGCGGCGCTCGTCGACGAGACCTGCGCGCAGACGAATGTACTCGGCCACCGTGCTGTCCACGCCCTCGCTGAACCAGAGCGCAGGCGTGTAATTTTCCCGGGTGTAATCGACCGGTTCGAGCGATTGCGGACGAATTCTTTTGACATTCCACAGATGAAAGAACTCATGCGCGGTAACGCTCTCGACCAGATCGAGCCGTTCGCCGATCTGGCGCCCGGGAACCGTAATGGCCGTGGAAAACGCGTGCTCCATCCCGCCGCCCCCCGGCGCATCCGGGAAATGATAGATGAACAGATATCGGTCGAACGGGCAGTCGTTCATCCAGGCCGTTTCGGCGGCCACAATGCGGCGGATCGAGGGCACGATCTTGCCGAGAATGTCCCCGGCGCCGTCGGCGTCGACGACCACCTGATATTTTCCGCAGGCGAGGTCGAAATCCTGTTCCCGAAAAGCGCTGATTTCGACCGGCGAGTCCACCAAACGGTCGTAGTTCCGAGCGGTGAAGACACTTCCCTCGCGATCGAGCGGCGTCGCGATTTTCCATCCTGCCGGCACGGCTTCAAAGCGGACCTCGTGGGGGCTCGCGCGTTCGCCTTCCACGTAGCAGAGAATCTCGGCCAGATTGAAAAACGCATGCCGCGGGTCGAGCTCGGCCCCGTAGGGCCCGGGATCGTCCGAGAACATCTGGTAGAGGACGCGGGCGCCGTCCTGCGCGCCTGAAATCCTCCAGCGGCTCTTGTTCACTTCGAGAACGGCCAGCGGTCTCTGGCTGAGGTCCTCGGCGCGGATCGACTGCATGTATTCGGAAAAGTCGCGCACCTGATAGAGCGCGTTCCACACCGGCAACTGCAGTTCGCGCTCGGCCTTACCGGGCGGAATTTCAACCGCGACTTCGACCAGGTGTTTCTGAGGATCCCGGAGAGAAACGGTGTAGCGTATGCGGTCGGCCGCGAGTGCGCCGCGCAAGCCCAGGCCAAGGAGGCAAAATAGAATTGCGACCGGGAGAGTTCGATGGCGCGACCGGGCAGTCATGTTCTCGGCGCCTCCGGCGCGTTCGACTTTTCCGCGGCGCGCAGCCCTGCGGGCAGCGCCTCATAAATGCCGTCGAAACCCCCGTTTGAAAGAATCGCGACCACGTCGCCCGGCCGCATCTCGGCTACGGCAACGCCCACAATCGCCGCCACATCCGCCATGACGCGGGCATGGCGGCCTTGCCGCTCGATCTTCCGGGCAACTCGAGAGACGTCGAGACGCTCGCCCTCCGGAATCCGATCGGACTCAAAGACGCCGGCGATCAAAATTTCATCGGCAAGCGCCAGGCTCTCCGCCAGATCGTCTTCGAAGACGTTGCGGCGCAAGGTGTTCGAACGCGGTTCAAGAATCGCCCACAGCCGGCGGGCGCGATAGCGCGTGCGCAGGGCCTCGAGCGTGGCCCGGACGGCGGTCGGATGGTGGGCAAAATCGTCGATGACCGTAATTCCGCGGATTTCGGCCTTCACTTCCAGCCGGCGCTTCACGCTCTTGAAGGTCCTGAGCGCGTCGGCGACGACAGGCGGCGGAATCCCGTAACTGGCGGCGAGGGCCGCCGCCGCCGTGGCATTTCGAACGTTGTACTCGCCCGCCAGAGAAAACTCGAACCGGGACCAGGTTTTTCCCTTGTGCGCGACCGACCAGCGGGTGCGCTCTTCCCCGAATTCCAGGTCTCGGATCCGCCAGTCGGACCGCTCGCTGGAGCCATAGCGCTCCACCGGGCAAAATGCCTGCGCAACGGCGCGTTCCACGCCGTCGGTGGAATCCAATGCCAGGATCCTGCCGCGAGCGGGAACGAGATTCACCAGACGCTCGAAAGCCGTCTCCACCGCATCGAGGTCCTTGTATATGTCGGCATGGTCGAACTCGACCGAGGTCAGAATCACCGCGTCGGGAAAATAGTGCATGAATTTGGGGCCCTTGTCGAAGAACGCGGTGTCATATTCGTCGCCCTCGAGGATGAAATACCGGCCCCCGCCCAGTTGAAAACTGCGGCCGAAATTCTCCGCGATTCCACCGATCAGAAACGAGGGACTCGTGCCCGCGCACTCGAAGATCCAGGCGAGCATCGATGTCGTAGTGGTCTTTCCGTGGGTTCCGGCGACCAGCACCACCTCTTTCCCGCGCAGGAACTCGTCATGCAGAAGCTGAGGCATGGATGAGAGCGGGATTCTGCGATCGAGCGCGTGCTCCAGTTCCACATTGCCGCGCGAGATGGCATTGCCCACCACCACCAGGTCCGGCGTGGGCGTCAAATTCCCGGCCGCGAAGGGTTCAGAGACGGCAATTCCCAGCCCGCGGAGAAAGTCGGACATGGGCGGGTAGGCGGCGCGGTCCGAGCCGGTCACCCGAAATCCCCGCTCAAGAAGCATTCCGGCGAGCGACGCCATCGCCGTGCCCGAGATGCCGATCAAGTGGAGGTGTTTGGGGGAAGTCATGTGGAATGCTTTGGTAAATAATGGTTTCGTAATGTATGGTTCGCGACTGGCCGGGTCCCGAATGGTCTAGTTCGCGCCCCGGCGCGACCACTCAGAGCACGGTTGCCGGCTCGAGTATCTCGAGACTCACTCCGTTTACGCCCACATTCAGCCGTGCGCTTACGCCGAGCGGCAGGGTTATATTCCGGCGCGAAACATGGCCTGAACGCAGGCCGTAGGCAACCGGTACCCCCAAGTTTCCGACGACCCTCCTCACTACTTCTTCCAGAGTGTAACCTTGCCCGGGCGGCGGCGCCTGGCAGTCGGGCATTTCTCCGAAGACCAAGCCGCGGACTTCGTCGAGCTTCCCCGCCAGTTTCAGCTGCATCAGCATGCGATCGACCTGATACGGCTTGGTGGCTACATCCTCGATCAACAGTATGGTCCCCGCGGTGCGGATCTCGTAAGGCGTGCCGAGAGAAGCGACGAGCATCGACAGGCAGCCGCCATAGAGAATACCCTCGGCGGAACCTGGCTCGAGCGGCTGCACTCCCGAAGCTAAATCGAAATCGAGGCGCCAATTCTTTCGTCCGCCGAGCGCCGCCTGCCAGGACCCTGCGTCTACCCCATCGGGCCTGGCAAAATCCTTCGCCACCATGGGGCCGTGAAAGGCCACGAAATTCAGCGAATCGCAAAAGTAGGTCGCGAGGCTGGTCGCATCGCTGTAGCCGATAAATGCCTTGGGCCGGGAGCGGATCCTGCCTGCATCGAGCGCCGGCAGGAGATAGTTCGACCCGTAACCGCCGCGGGCGCAGACGACCGCGCGCACGTCCTCGCGCAGGAACATGGTTTCGAGCTCCGAGACGCGGCGTTCGAGCGAGCCGGCAAAATACAGATCGCGATCGAAAATCGACGCCTCGTAAACCGGGTTGTATCCCATACTCCGCAGCGCCTCGCAGCCCCGGTCAAACTCGTCGCGCGGGAAGTGGCTGGCGGGAGCCACAATCCCGACGCCGTCACCCGGGCGCAGCGCCGGCGGCTTGACGCGTTCAATTTGGGGAGAATTGGGCATTCCTAAAGCTAGCCGAGAAACTCGCCGCGACAGATGAGCCGCGCGGGCCCGCGCAGAAAAACCTGCTCTTCCCAGCGCACCGTCTGCACGCCGCCGGGAGCGTGAACCCGCACCGGGGTCCGCGCCTTCTTCGCAAAGATCGCCGCTATCGCCGAGGCGCAGGACCCTGTCCCCGAGGATTGCGTCTCGCCCACCCCCCGCTCAAAGAAACGAACTTCGATATTTTCCGGATTCGGCACCCGGACCAGCTCGACGTTGATGCCGTGTTTGAAATCGTGGTGCCTGCCGATCTCGGCCGCCTCGCCCTGCCAGCCCGGCGTAAAGTCCTCGACAAAGACGACAAAATGCGGATTGCCCAGCGATACCGGGACGCCCCGAACTTCTCCGAAGGCGACCCTAATCGAAAACTCATCGCCCAACTGGGGCTCGCCGAGCGCAGTTTCGAATTCAAACGACGGTCCTTCGCGGGACATCAGCTTCGAGGTCTTGATGCCGGCGTCGGTGCGAATGCTCACCCGTTCCCGGAAGTTTTCCGAGCACAGATAGGCTGCAACACAACGCGTGCCGTTGCCGGAGACCTCGGCGTCGGATCCGTCGGCATTGATGAGACGCGCGCGAATGTCGGCATCCTCGGCGGGGAACAACCACTCGACGCCGTCGGCGCCGATTCCGCTGTGACGGTCGCACAGGCTTCGGCTCGCGGCATGAAGGTCCGGCGGAGCGTGGAGACCGTCAATGATGAGGAAGTCGTTCCCGCAGGCGCTCGCCTTCACAAACGGTATCGCAGCCGGGTTCATCTCGAGGGCGCTCCCAAAAACTCGACCAGGCCCAACGCCCTGGCAGCTTCAAATTCTCCGCGCTGCCCGGCTCGCTCGGGAGCCGCCTTCTGCGGTTTGCGGGCGTCTGCGCATTCCAACCGGGCCTCGAGGGAGGCGGCTCGTCGTTTGCGCTGGCGCGCAAGGCCAGCCGGCCTGCCTGAAGCCCGAGCCGGCGCGAGCGTTCGGAAATCGCTAAGTAGCGGAGACACGAGTTTTTCTAGAGCAATTTCCCGGGCAGATGCCGGGCCGCGCAAATTCCCCGGGCGCGCTCAAATTTGGCCGCATTTTATCATCGCGCGTCCGGCCTCCGAATCCGGACGCGGGTGACCGCAGTGGTTCCGACCGCTCCCTGAGCGGGGAGGACCGTCAAAGCCCGGGTACTTAGAGGCGATTTCGATGTTAAAATTCTGATAGTGACTGCTTCGGTTGGCCTTCTCGCCGTCGATATCGACGGTACCCTGCTGAACTCTCAATTTCAAATTGCCCGGAGGGACCTCGAGGCGCTCCGGCGGGCGCAGGCGAGCGGAGTAGAAATTGTCCTGGTCACCGGGCGGCGGCACAGCTTTGCCCTGCCCATTGCCGAGCAACTCGGGTTTGACCTGTGGCTCATCAGTTCAAACGGCGCGCTGACCCGTTCGCTCCGGGGAGATACCTTTCATCGCGACCTGCTGCCGAAAGAGACCTGCCGCGCGCTCTGTCGCGCCATGAAGGAATTTCGCGGCAACATGGTGGTGACCTTTGACAAAGAGGCCAAAGGTGCGCTGGTGCTGGAGCGGATGGACGAGTTGTCCGGGAGCATTCAGCGCTGGCTGGAGAAAAATCTCGATTCGATCGACTTCGTCGTACCCATCGAGAGTTCGCTAGTCTCCGATCCGATCCAGGCCATGTTCTGCGGCACGATTGCACGGATGCGGCAGGCATTGAGGAGCCTCGAGTCGGGCCCGTTGGCTCGCGAGGTCACTATCCTGCGCACCGAATATCCGCTGCGCGACTTGACGATTCTCGATGTGCTCAATCGGGCTTGTTCGAAAGGCCATGCGCTCGAGCGGTGGGCGGCCTATCGAGGCATGTCACGCGACAAAGTCATGGCCATCGGAGACAACTTTAATGACCTCGAGATGCTTGCCTTTGCCGGAGTACCCGTTATCATGGGGAATGCCTGCCCCGAGTTGCGGAAACAGGGATGGCAGGTAACGGCATCAAACGACGAGCACGGCGTCGCACGGGCGGTCGAACAGGTACTCGACGGCAGGCCTTTTCCGCTCAGCGCCGTTTGACACCGGCTTAATCCGGGAACTTTCAGGTACGGGGAACACTCGATTTTGACTTTGCGCAGAATATCCAAATGGGTCGCCGCCATGTCCTTGGCGTTGTCGTGCGTCGTCTCCTGGGCGCGCGACGTGGCGGTTCTCCGCAACGGAAACTCCATCGACCATGAGCGCCGCGAAACCCTCGGAGCCATCACCAGGCTGTATCTCGGCGGCTCGGCAGGGTACATCGAGATCCCGACCGATCAGATCCAACGCTTCGAGACCGAGGCCGATCCGCCGCAACTCCCCAAAGTTCCCGATCGGCAACCCTCGTCGACGCCGCCTCCCGGCTCCGGACCCCTGGTCTCCCGCACCGGTGCGCCATCAGATCGCCAGAGCTTGAACCTGGCGGTGAACGGCGCGAGTGAGCGGAACCCGCTTCAGTTCGAGCAAAAAACGTGGAAGATCGATCCCGATTTCATAAACAGCGTGATTCGCGCCGAGAGCGGCTTTAACAGCCGCGCGGTTTCGAAAAAAGGAGCCCAGGGGCTGATGCAACTCATGCCCCAGACCGCCTCCGAAATGGGTATTTCTAACGCTTTCGATGCCAACGCCAACGTCGATGGCGGAACCAGGTATTTAGGCGGGCTGCTCGAAAAGTACCTCTCGACCTGTTCCGCCTTGGGTTCCGGGAGCCGCCATGAATCCTGCCAGAAAGAGGCTGTGTCCAAGGCGCTCGCTGCATACAATGCCGGCTCCAGGCGGGTCGACCAGTATCGCGGCGTTCCTCCTTATTCGGAAACCCGGGCTTACGTTGCAAGGATCATTCGCGACTACAATCGAAAGAAGCTGGCGGAGAATCCCGCGCTCGCGACCCGGCAAAAAGCGGCGTCGCGAAATTCGCCGCATGCCACGAAGACCCCTGCGAAAACCGATTCCGCCAACAAACCGGCGAAGTCGTTCCCCGGGACGGCCCAAACCGCCTCGCGGGCGACGACGGCGCGCGCCAATTGACCCGGCCTCGATTCCCGTAATAAGTTAACCAACGCACCACCCATGAGCCGACCAGCTGTCCGATGAGCAAGACGCGCATCCTAACCACGGCGGCGGTCGTCGCCGTACTCGGCCTGTTGATCTATTTTCAGGTCGAACATTGGCGCAGCTTTGACTGGTCGCGCTTCCGAAGCGCGAGCCGGGTGAATCCTGTCCCCATCGCAGCCGCCGTCGTTCTCATTTACCTGACCTACATTCTGCGGGCTCTTCGCTGGAGGGTTTTCCTCGAGCCGGTTCGCAAGACTTCCACCTGGAGCCTGGTTCCCGCCACCTTTATCGGTTTCGCGGGGCTCGCTCTGCTGGGCCGCCCGGGCGAATTCATCCGCCCTTACCTCATCTCCCGGAAAGAGAACCTCTCGTTTGCCTCGCAAATCGGCGTCTGGACGGTGGAACGCATCTTTGATGTTGGCGCCTTTACCGTGCTGATGACCATCGACGTTTTCTTCTCTCCTGCGCTCCGTGTCAATCCCTACATTCACCAATTCAGAATCGCATCCGCCCTGCTTTCCGGGGCCGTGGCGTTCGCGGGCTTTATGGCCTTTGTGATCCGCACGCGGGGCCCGCAGGTGGCGCGCTGGCTGCACAACGCCACGGCAAAGTTTTCCGCCGGCCTTGCCCGCCTGGTCGACGAGAAAGTCCGCGCCTTCGGCGAGGGACTCAACACCATCTCCGACGGCAGAGCATTTCTGAAACTGGTCGCCATCTCGCTCGTCCTGTGGTTCATGGTCGCGCTGGCTTACCGGGAAGTCGCGCACTCCTATACCGCGGCTGCGGACGAGCTTGCACTCGGGCCCGCCTCCGTAGATGTAGAGACTGCCCAGCTGGCAAATCTGCCCGCCTCCGCCGGGCAGCCGCTGAGCGAGGAGACCGTGGCGGCGCTCAACTCCGGCCTCGAACGCAAAGGGTATTTTCTGAGGCAGCGGAGCGGGGACCTGTGGTTGTTCCATCATCACACGCCCGTCAAGAAGGTCGGCGACCGCCCTCACCTGGCCAACATGGATATCCCTCATGTTCTGCTCCTGATGGGCTTCAGCATGGTCGGCTCCCTCGTGCAGCTCCCCGCGGTGGGGGGCGGGAGCCAGTTGGCGGTGATCAATGCGCTTCAGGTGGTGTACGGAATTCCGCCGGAGCTCGCTCTCAGTTGCGGAATGCTTCTTTGGCTGGTGACGTTCATGTCCTGCATCCCGGTCGGCCTGGCCTTTGCCCATCAGGGACATTTGTCGCTGCGCAAGTTGTCGAAGGCAAGTCATGAGGCGGAGGAGAACTAGCCCGCAGCCGGGGCGGGAACCGGAAAAGCAGCTCGCCGACCGATTCGGAGGAGGCGAAAACCCCGTGGAATGAAGGGAATGTCTCCCCCGGTTGGAAAGGCCCCGATTGAAAATCTGTCGGAGAACCGGCGAGCCGGCATGCGTCCCCTGCTACAATTGCACTCCAACGGCCATGAAGTGCCCTTTTTGTGGCTTTGCCAATGACAAGGTCGTCGATTCGCGCGAGAGCAAAGAAGCCGACTCCATCCGCCGCCGCCGCGAGTGTTTGAACTGCCAGAAACGCTTTACCACCTACGAACGCATCGATGATATTCCCTACATGGTGGTCAAGAAGGACGGGCGGCGAGAAAAATTTGACCGGCAAAAAGTTTTGAACGGCCTGCTGCGGGCCTGCGAGAAGCGTCCGGTCCCGATCAGCAAGCTCGAACAGATTGTGAACGAATCCGAGGCGTTCGTCATCGAATCTCCCGAGCGCGAACGAAAGACCAGCGAACTGGGCGAGCTCATCATGAGCCGGCTGCGGCGATATGACAAGGTTGCCTACGTGCGGTTCGCCTCGGTGTATCTGGATTTCAAAGATGTGCAAGAGTTCATGACGGAACTGAAAGACTTGTTGAAGACCAAAGACTCCCCCGAAGGACAAATCAAGGGTTCGGCGAAACCCATGTAGGTCGGGGCACGAAACCTTCTGCGCGGGCTTAGCGCCACAGAGATTTTCCATTCCGATGATTCACAAGATCACATTGATCCCCGGCGACGGCATCGGCACCGAAGTCACCGAAGCCGTGGTCCGCATCGTCGAAGCCACGGGCCTCAAGTTTGAATGGGAAACCATACAGGCGGGAGCCGAGGCGTATGAAAGATATAAGGAATACATACCCAAGGCCTTGACCGAATCGATCGAGCGCACGCATGTGGCGCTCAAGGGGCCGATCACAACTCCTGTCGGCGGCGGCTTTTCGAGCATCAATGTGCAGTTGCGCAAGCAGTTCGATCTCTACGCGAACTTCCGTCCGGTCCGCAACCTGCCGCACATACCTACCCGCTATCCCGACATCGATCTGGTGATCGTTCGCGAGAACACGGAAAGCCTGTACTCGGGACTCGAGCACGAAGTCGTTCCCGGCGTGGTCGAAAGCTTGAAGATCATCACCGAAAAGGCGTCCACTCGCATCGCCCGCTTTGCCTTCGAGTACGCGCGCAAGAACCGGCGCCGGAAGGTTCACGCCATCCACAAAGCCAACATCATGAAGCTTTCCGACGGCCTGTTTCTGCGCTGCGCGCGCAATGTGGCCAGGGAGTTTCCCGAGATCACCTACGGCGAGCACATCGTCGACAACACCTGCATGCAACTGGTCATGAACCCGTATCAATACGATGTGCTGGTGATGGAAAATCTTTACGGCGACATCCTCTCCGATCTCTGCGCCGGGCTGGTCGGCGGGCTTGGGCTTGTGCCCAGCGCCAATCTCGGCGACCATTGCGCGATCTTTGAAGCCGTACACGGGTCCGCGCCGGATATTGCGGGCAAGAACCTTGCCAATCCCACGGCCCTGCTGCGTTCCGCCCTGCTTATGCTGCGGCACATCGGCGAAAGCGACGCGGCAGCGAAAATCCGCGATGCTCTCGAGAAAGTCTACCGCCACCGCGACAAACTGACGAAAGACATTGGCGGAAAGGCGGGGACGCGGGAGTTCGCGGATGAAGTCATCAAGGCCTTGAATGAACGGAACATGAACTGAGGGAGGGGGGCGCTCATGGCGCGGATTTCCGGTTCGAGGTCAGCGTTCGTGTGGTTGGTTGCCGCATCGCTCGTCGTCGGCCTCGTTCAGGCGTCCGCGCAGTCTGCGGGCAATCCCTCCAGGCGGCCTCACACGCTCGTCTTCATGACCGACTTCGGCGTCGTCGACGACTCGGTCGCCATCTGCAAGGGCGTCATGCTTGCCGTCGATCCCGAACTGCGCATCGTCGATCTCACCCACCAGGTCACGCCGTATTCGGTCCTCGACGGAGCACGATTCCTTTGGGGCGCGACGCCTTATTTCCCAAAGGGAACCGTCTTCGTGGCCGTGGTCGATCCCGGGGTCGGGAGCATGCGCAAGGCAATTGTCGCCCAGTCAAAGCGCCAGCAGTATTTCGTCGTTCCCGACAACGGGCTGCTCACGCTGGTGGAAGACCGCGACGGAATCGAGGCGGCGCGGGAAATCACCAACCGCGGCTGGATGACCGGTGCGGCGCTTTCCTCAACCTTTCATGGCCGGGATATCTTCTCTCCCGTGGGCGCACACATCGCCCGCGGAGACAATTGGCGCGAGGCAGGGCCCGAACTGCCGCCAGAAAAGCTGGTGCGCCTTGACGAGAAACCGCCCCGCGCCGATCGAACAGGAATTCACGGCGAGGTCGTCGCCACCGACGGCCCGTTCGGAAATCTGGTGACCAACATCGACGGCGATGATTTTCTAAAACTCGGCTACCGGCATGGAGATGCGGTCCACATTCAGATCGGAACTGCCCGGCTGGTGGTGCCGTTTGTGCGCACCTTCAGCGATGTGCCGGTGAACGCCCCCCTGCTCTATATCGATTCCAGGGGGCGAGTGGGGCTGGCGGTAAACCAGCGCAGTTTTGCTTCCCTCTACCATGTGAAAACGCCGGCGCCGCTCGCCATCGCGAGCCTGGACAAATGAAGCGCCCGGCAGAGCCTCAGTTCAGGTCGGAAAGAACCGTGGTTTCGCCGCCGTTCGCGTCGAGTGAGACCACGGTGCGAATTTGCCCGGCGCTGAATGAAAGCGAGCCACTGTTTATGCTGACCATTTTCGAGCCGGTCTGCGTGAACTCAATCTGGTAACTGCCGGCAGCCTTGGTTACGTACTGCGAAGCCGCCGGGAAGGTGAGCGTGGCGTCGGGGCTGAACGTAGAAAGATCGCTGGTCCCGGCGGGAACGATGTACACATCCGCAGTCGGAAGAATCGAACCCGAGGCGTTAATCGCGCGGATTTGAATATTGCCCGAGGACGGCGTTGCTTTGTTGTCGGTAAGAACGGTGACGCCGGAATCGGTGGCAAGAATGGTGTTGTTGTTCCCGCCGCTGATGGTCGCGTTTACGTTCAACAGCGGGACGTTTCCCGCCTGCACCTGGATCTGCTGGGAACCGGAAGGGGCTGAAGCGTATCCCGATGCCGTCCCAAAGGCGACGCCGCTGGCCACGGCGCTGTTGTTCACCAGCAGGTTTACCGTGGATTGTCCATCGATCGCATTCATCAATCTGACCTGCGTACTGCCAGATCCGCATCCCGATGTAAGAAGAATCATGCCTAAGATGAACACACTAATTGCCAGGGGTGCCAATTTCCACGAACCAATCACGAAGGGCTCCTTCAGGAGGGATTTTTGAGGTACGTGGAAACTGATGCGCCGCGCCGCGGGGATAGTTGCTGATGCGGCGGTAAAGAGAAGTCAAGCTTCAGTAAATGGTTGTAAACCAAAATAGCCGAGCGCGCCGAGTTCCTATCGCGCATGGAATTTCGACGTCGCAAACGGCTCAAGCCACTCTGCAATGGGTCGAGTTCAAAGCCTATTCCTGGCGTTCGAGGCAGCGCGCGGCGTAGAGGAAGCAGGCAACCGAGAACAGAACGAACCCGGCCGATTCAAGGGCCACGCGGTGCGCGTTGCCAAGTCCGATCGTGATCCAGCGAATGCAGTCGATCTGCCAGGTAATCGGATTCCCCATCGCCATCGCACGAAACCACCCCGGAAGCGGCTCCAGAGGATAGAACAAATTGCTGGCGAACAGGATCACAAAATAGAGGATCGAAGTAATGGTGTTAAAAATATCGTTGCGGCGCGTGCTGAGCGCGAAGATGGAATAGAGGAAAAACCATCCCGCAGTGCCAACCACCATGGCGGCAAACACGAGCGGCATACGGTTCCAGCGCAGCGGGATATGGAACAACATGGCCGCAAGTCCCACCGTGATGATGGTCTGCGCAAGCGAGACGAACAAGGTAAATAGCACCTTCCCCAGCATGTATGCCCCTCGGCTCAGCGGATAGGTGAGCATCTCGAAGAAGATGCCGTTGTCGCGGTCGAGGAAGAACGACCAGGAGGTGTTCGAAGCGATGCCAAAACTCGCCATCCCGAGAACGCTCGCCAGAAAAAACGCGTTGTAGTCCAGGTGTCTGGGAAGCAGCGGGGCGCCGAGCGCAGCGTTCACGCCCACCCCGAAGACGAGCATGTAGCCGAGCGGATAAAACACATCCCAGAATATGAAGATCAAGTTCGTTGCCCGGATCTTCGCCTCACGGTAAAGCATGGCATCGAGGGCGCTCACCGTCCCACCTCCTGTGTAAGTTCTAGGAAAACGTCTTCGAGACTGGCGCCGTTCACTTCGAGCCTTAGCACCCGGCGATTGCGGGCGAGCAAGGTGACCACGTCGAGCACCTTCCCTTCCGGCGCTTTGAACGCAGCCTCGAGCGTGTTGTTCTCAACCCGCGCCCGCAAGGTCGGTATGGCTTCAAGTTCCCGCGCGATGTCCCCAGGGATGGCATCGAAAGTCATCGAGACTTCGTAGACGCCCTGGGAGAGCAGCTTGAGCGCCGTCAGGTCACCGCGCGCCACTTGCCGCCCGCGGTCGATGATCAGAATGTCTTCGCACAACTCCTCCGCCTCGCTCAGAATCTGCGTGGTGAGCAGAATCGTGCGGCCGCGGCGCGCTTCCTCGCGGATCATCGCGATGACCTCCCGCTTTAACAGCGGATCCATGCCGGTCGAAAATTCGTCGAGAAACAGCACCGGAGTCTCGACCATGAAGGCCTTGGCCACCTGCACGCGTCGGCGAAAGCCGCCGCTGAGGTCCTGCACCTTGCGCTCGACCTCATGGGTCAGGCGTAAACGCTCGATCATCTCGCTCGCCCGCCGCCGCGCCGTCGGCGGTTCGAGCTGATGAAAGCGGGCGAAGGTAAGCAGGTTGTCGCGCACGCTAAGCAACAGGTCGACGGCGGTTTCCTGAATTACGGAGGCAATGCGTCGGCGCACTTCGAGCGGCTGCCGGACGACATCGAATCCCACTACGGACGCTGTTCCCCCCGTGGGGCGGCTGAGCGTAGTCAAGATCTTCAGAGTGGTCGATTTTCCGGCGCCGTTCGGCCCCAGCAAACCGAAAATGGTGCCCGGCGCCACGGTAAAACTAAGCCCATCCAGGGCGCGAACGGGGCCGAAGGTTTTCACCAGGTTGCGGACCTCAAGAGCATGGGTCATCGAAAGCTTCCCTTTTTAGCGGCAGGTGATCTTCGTCGATCGGATGATGGAAACCGACGCTCGCGTCTCTACAGCTGGACGGGTGTGGACTCGGCAACGAGCGGGAGTCAGAGGATGACGGAGGGGACTTTCATAGCTAACCTATCCAGCCAAGATGCTACGCCGTCCGGATGCTCAGTGTCAACGTGAACGCGGTTTCACCTGTCAACGGTTTCACTTGTCACGTTTCACGACGTTTCACCTTGACAGCTGAAACGGTGAACCCGAAACGGCACCCAAGCGCCGAGCAACGGGGGGAACTTAAGACAAAATGCCTTGCATTGTCGTTCAGGTTCAGGTTAGATGTCGGACCAGGACATAGACGATGACAAGACTTCACGTCGGCCTCGTTTTGTTTTTGGCCGCCGCCCTCCTCTCGCAACCCGTACAAGGTTCATCGGCCGAGCCGGCCCGGGGTTCGGTAAGCCAAGGTGCAGTCAACCCGGGTACGGCCGATCAGCTCACCACCGATACTCCGAAGACCACCGTTCTCGGCAATGCCTTCGTCGCGCCCAAGGACTGGTCCATCCGCGTTCAAGGTCCGGCCACGATCCTCACGGCGCCCGAGGGAGGCTCCTCGGTTGCTCTGGTCGACGTCAAAGCGCGTGAACCTGTCGAAGCCCTGGCAGCCGCCTGGCAGGCTTATCGGCCCGACGCGAATTGGCCCGTCAAGGTTACCCACGACCTGTCCGATCGGGATGGCTGGAGCCGGCGTCGAGTTTACGAATACTTGACCTCGCCCAACGAGAAACGGACCGTCATCGCGCTGGTCGCCTACTCTGGATCGAATTGGACCGTAGTCCTAGAAGATCTCGCCGACGCAGTCGCCGAGAAGCGCGGAGCCCAGGTTGCGCTGATCCTGGGACGCCTTCTGCCCCAGGGTTACACTCGCGAATCGTTTGCCGGAAAGAGAGCGAATGCTCTCGAACCGGAGCGCGTTGCGGAACTTTTGCGCTTTATCGAAGCCGGGCAGAAGGAGCTCGGAGTGCCCGGGGTCGGGTTCGGCTTAGTGCAGAATGGCAAGACGATCTTCGCGGACGGATTGGGAACCAAACAGCTTGGCGCCAACCAGAAACCGGACGCGGATACCTTGTTCATGATGGCCTCCAATACCAAGGCCATGACGACGCTGTTGCTGGCCAAGCTTGTCGAGAACCACCGCATTGCCTGGGAAACTCCGGTGACAAGCTTACTGCCCAGTTTTCGTCTGGGAGATGCCGAGACCACCCGCAGCGTTCTGGTTAAGCATCTGATCTGCGCCTGCACGGGAATGCCGCGCCAGGACCTGGAGTGGATTTTCGAGTACGGAAACATGACGCCCGAGAGTTCGCTCGGCCTGCTTGCGACCATGCAGCCTACTTCGAAATTCGGCGAACTGTTTCAATATTCCAATCTCATGGCGGCAGCGGCAGGATATACGGGCGCTTATGTCCTCTTTCCCCAGATGGAACTGGGCGCCGCTTACGATCGTGCCATGCAGTCGAACGTATTCGATCCGCTGGAGATGAAGGCCACCACCTTCGACTTCAAGCAGGCACTCTCTTCGAACCATGCCGAGGCGCACTCGCCCGATGTGGACGGCAAGCCCAGGAAGGCGGTGACAGCTATCAACAATGCCGTTATACCCCTGCGTCCTGCCGGAGGAGCATGGAGCAACGTCCGCGACATGTTGAAATACGTGTCGATGGAACTGGCGGAAGGCAGACTTCCGGATGGCAGGACTTATATAGCCAAGCAACCGTTGCTCGACCGGCGCGCGGCGCAGGTCGCAATCGGGAAAGACGTCTCCTACGGAATGGGGCTCATGGTCGACACGACCTACGGAGTGCCCGTGGTACACCATGGCGGAGACCTGGTGGGTTATCACAGCGACATGATCTGGCTGCCGGAACAAAACGTCGGGGCCGTGATTTTGACCAACGGCGATCCAGGATGGCTGCTGCGAGACCACATGAGACGCAAGTTGCTCGAAGTCCTCTTTGACGGACGCCCCGAGGCCGACGCGCGGCTGGCCGCCGACGCCAGGAGCTTTTATGCCAGTCTCGCGGCAGATCGTAAGCTGCTCACGATTCCCGCGGATGCGAACGAGGCCGCCGCGCTCGCCAAATCCTATTCGAATGCTTCGCTCGGCAGTATCGCGGTCTCCACCGCGGGCGGGTCCACCTTCTTTGATTTCGGCGAGTGGAAGAGTGAAGTGGCCTCCCGCAAGAATCCCGATGGAACGATTTCATTCGTCACCCTGGCGCCAGGAGTCGAAGGATTTGAGTTTACGGTCGGGTCGGCCTCGAAGAGAACCTTGACGATCCGAGACGCCCAGCACGAATACGTGTTTGCCGAACGCGAATAGGCAGACCCGATCGGACGGCGCACGATTATCGGGTTTGGCCTTTCTCTTCGCGCACCGCCGCGCATGCGACCGCGAAACCCCGGCGAATATCAGGTCTCCGGATCGATGAAGTCCTGCGCCCTTGGAGGCTCCTTTGGCAAGACGCGCACTCGACGACGTCTGGTCAGGAAAGCAAGTCCCCACTGCAGCAATACAAACAGGCGATTGGCAAATCCAACCAGAAAGTAAATATGCACGACCGCCCAGACTGCCCACGCCGTGAAACCCGCAAAACGGCTGAAGCGCAAGTCGGCGACGGCGTAAGTTCGGCCGACGATCGCCAGGTCCCCCTTGTCCCAATACCAGAAGGGCTGCGGTTGTCGAAGCCCCGCCACACGGCGCCGAATGACCTCGGCAACGTACCTGCCCCCCTGTATCGCGGGTTGAGCTACGCCGGGCAGCGCCATCGGCGTTCGGGACTTGACGCCAAGTAAATTTCGAGCGGGAGCAACGACATGGGCGGTATCGCCAATTACAAAAACTTCCGGACGATGCCGCACGGACAAGTCCGGCTCCACCATGACCTTCCCGGAATTGTCGGTTTCCGCACCCAGCCAGCGCCCGGCCGGAGACGCAACCACGCCCGCTCCCCAGAGTACGGTGGCGGCCGGGATCCTCTGTCCGCCGACGAGGATCCCATCCGCATCCACGGTCGCGACGCGAGTGTTGGTGAAAACCTCAACGCCTAAGCTCTCCAAATGCCGCTGCGCTTTGAGGGAAAGGACCTCGGGAAATGTGGGCAGAATGCGAGAGGCCGCCTCGTAGAGAAGGATCCTGGCGGATCGGGGATCGATATGCCGAAAGTCATGCGCCAAAGCCATGCGCGACATTTCGGCAAGCGTACCGGCCATCTCGACCCCGACCGTCCCGGCGCCCACGAGCGCAAACGTCAGGAGGCGGCGAATTTCCCCGCTCGGGACCTCCTCCGCGGCTGGGGACATCGCAGCCAATGCTTCAGCCCGCTCGAATGCAAGCAGGATCTTGCTTCGAATCACGTCGGCATCATCGAGCGATTCCAGGCCGGGTGCGGACCGACGCCATTCGTCGTGCCCAAAATAGTTGTACCGGATGCCCGTCGCCAGGATCAGGAAGTCGTACGCCAAGTCTCGCCGTTCCAGATGAACGAGGCGATCGTCGGGGCTGACCCCGGTGACTTCATCGAGCAACACTTCAACATTTTCCTGATGACTGAGGATTGAGCGCAACGGCCCAGAAATCTCATCGGCCGAAAGCAGCCCCGTCGCGACCTGGTACAGCATGGGGCGAAACAGATGATAATTCCGCTTGTCAATCAGCGTTACGCGAACCGGAACACCGCGTAAAGCGCGAGCTGCGGAGAGCCCTCCGAAGCCGCCACCCACGATGATCACACGCGGCGCCATCCACTGCACCTCCACGCGCTCGAACTCGACTCATGAGATGAGACGGAACCTGGCTTTGATTCCTTAACCGGCGGCGATATTTCGAGGCCATACCCGGTCCAGTGTCATCGCGCATGTTGGACCGCGGTGCAGAGGAGATGAAGCCGTTGCTTGCACCATACAACCGGGCAGCGCCCTGGGCGGCTCGCGGAGGTCAGGCTTCCAGTTGAAAGAGCCGGCATGCGGCCAGCCTTCGCCAGACTGCTAGGCAATGGCGGTGACCCGCCGCTGGCGAATCTGTTGGTTCACGCCTCCTGCGTTAACATCTGCCACGACTCATCAAAATCGATCCAGCGCTCGGAATCCAGCGAACTAAATTCGATCGCAGGAACGTGCAGCATGCCATGCGCCCTGTCGCAAAGAAGTTCACACCCGCTAGGGTCCCAAAGCGGGACAGTGGACGCGCTCAAGACGATCTGCGTGCGAAGACGCCTCAGGCAGGAGCGACAGCGGGCCTTTTGGTCTCGAACCGACCAACCCAGAGTGACATTCATACCTACGAGGAAGATCCACGGCACAGCGGCCCATGCCACCGACGCTACATCGTGTGCAATTTGTGGAGGTACAAGCCCGACTCTCCGCGGTACACTCTCGACCAGATCCATTGAGACCAACCACACCAGTGCCAGCAAGAGACCGCTCTTTAGCACGAAAAATCCCCACCACCTGAAAATGTCCACCTTGGTGCGGTGTGGACTGGTTGTGCAAAGCTGCCAAAATACTCGCCAATTGAGGCCGACGAACGCCAGGATGGCGAGCGCGGCCATGGCCAGCCAGGATCCCGCGGAACGGTAACGAATGTCCCTGAGCGAGAGGACGTCAAGCAGCGCAGGCGAAGGGAACCGTGTTTCACGAACCTCTTTTTGAATCTCGGCCTTGGCCGATGTTGCAGAGATGCCCTTCCCCAATCGAAGGACCGCTCCCGGCCACTCCAGTCCCGGCAGGCGTTGGAACGGCGCGGCTTGAAAGGGCGTATACACCTGAACATCCGCACCCGGAAAGCGGAAACGGTCGGGAAGAACCCCCACCACGTGAACTCTCCGCCCATTGAGGTACAGAGATTCACGGGCAAGGTTTGTATCGCCAGAGAACTGTTCACGCCAGACTGCATGACTCAGAACGACGCAATCCGAGCATCCAGAACGGGCGTTGTCGAATCCTTCTCCCAAGACAGGCTTGGCTCCGAGGAGTTGGAACAATTCGGAAGTCACCCTCGCGCTCAGCAGGTATTGTTTGCCTTGAGGCCCGCTGATCGTGCTCGATCGCCAGGCAAAGGTTGCAGCACCGGCTATACGGGGATCGTGCCGCGACCAATCCACGGCGGCATCCCACAACAGTTCCGGCTCAAGCCACCGTGAATTTCCATCGAGCGACACCGTCAACAGCGAGCCAGCGTTGCGCGGGTACTCGGTTGATTGCCACAGCGAGGAGGGACTCACGATCAACGCCGCAAAGATCATTAAGAAAATGTTCGCCAGACAAAAACGCGCCGTTGCCGGATACCACCGCATGAAGGAAAGGACTCTAGCGCGATTGAAGCGGCACCAGAAAGCATCGCCAAATGCTCTCCAACAGTGTTTAAAAAGTTCCTGCTCGGTCTTGACACTCAGGCGGCCAGACTCCACCAGAAAGTGCACCCAATGCCATACATCGGCGCGCCTTTTCTCGAACCATTCAGCGCGAAGACGTCGTGGAACGATCAGGCTGGCCGTATAGAGAATAACGTGGCACCAGCGCAGCAATCGTCCGGCGATCTGCTCTGGCATTGAAACCTCCTGGGCGAAACCTCATGCATCGGGAGCCACCCGAGGAGCCTTGCGGCCCGGGCGCTCTGGCAAGGGCACCTTTGCCTTGGCGGCTAGTTTGTATTATTTGCCAGCCGAACCCTTTCAGCAAATGCCAACGGCAGAGCCCATGGAATGAGGTTCCCTCGAAACCGGGATCCGGCCCCGCCCTGCTTGGCAGGCGCCGACGGACGCACCTTCGGCTGGTCACACTGGCAAACGGCTGGGACGTTCCTGAGTCCGCGAAATTACCGCTCGAGAGACCTTCAATCTCCTGAACACACTCCCTTCGATACGCCTGCCCGCAATGATCTCTGCGCGATGGAAAGGGCGGCTTCGACTTGAATCTGGAGTTCTGTCGCGGGCTGCGTCCACTGCATCAGCGAGCGACAAACGCACGACCGGAAAAAGGCAGAAATCTATCCATGCCGGGTGGTTGAACCAGGGCTAGAATATCCCGGGTGAAAACAATCGCAATCGGTGCCGAGCCTCGGCCAAGTCAGTGCAAAAAGCCAAGGGGATGGCTCGGCCGCCTGGTGTTGTGGAACATGAATCTCCGGCACTCGAAACTGACAGACTGGGGTTTGGGCCACGTTGCCGTCGCGGAGAATTTCACGGTTCTCGATGTGGGTTGTGGCGGCGGCAGGACGCTGAGCAAGTTAGGTGCCCGGGCAAGGCGGGGAAAGGTGTACGGGCTTGACTATTCGGAAGAGAGTGTGGCTGCGAGCAAGAGAACCAATGCGCACTGGATCCGGGCCGGCCGCGTCGAGGTCCGGCACGGATCCGTGTCCGAGCTCCCGTTCCCCGATGGGATGTTCGACCTGGTCACAGCCGTGGAGACGCACTTTTGGTGGCCCAACTTGCCGGCAAACATTCGCGAAATCCTCAGGGTCCTAAAACCAGGCGCCAGGCTTGCGGCGATTGCAGAGGTCTATAAAGGCGCAAATACCGCCGTGGCGCGGCTATGCGAACAGAGCGCGTCAAGAACGGGCATGACGCTCCTGGACGTTGGCGAACATCGCGAGCTCTTCACCCGAGCCGGCTATTCGGGTGTCGAGGTCTTCGTGGACGAAAAGAAGGGATGGATCTGCGTTGTCGGTAAGAGATGCTGAGGCTGCTGCCCTCGAAAAGGAAGGTTTCGGCGCAGCCATGCATGAACACAAGGGGCAAGGAAGGACGCGGACAGCATCTCCAACTGCTTGGGATGCCCCGCAAAAGCCGGCCCGCACAGGTGCGGCATCCGGTTGCTCCCGCGCCTGCCCGATGACGGGCGCGACACGACCGGCGCCATTTCAATTCAAGAAGCCAGGTCCATTCGGGTGTACGGGGACCGCTCGTGTTTTTCTTCGATTTTTCCGTGGCTGCTGATTTTCGCCAGCTCAGAATTCAGTTCGGCCCCGAGCAGCATCGCAAAGCCGGTCCAGTAGAGCCAGGTCATCAGAGCGATGGCTGCGCCCAGTGTGCCGTATGTCTTATTGAAGTTGGCAAAGTGTCGGAAATAAACGCCGAGAACATACGAAATTGCGATCCAGCAACCGACGGCCAGAATGGCGCCCGGGAGGGTAGCCAGGAAGCGCTGCTTCACATTGGGGGCAAAGAAATAAATCGCTTCAACCGCGAGGACCGTAAAGCCAACGGCTATGGACCAGTGCATATAGGGCCAGAAGGTAACAAACAAACTTGAGAGATGAACCTTAGCCGCCAACCATGCGCCGAACCTGGGTCCTACAATCATGACCGCGAGGGCAACGAGCAGCAGCGTCCCGGTAATAACCGCCAGGCCCAGGGCGAGAGGACGGGTCTTCCAGAACGGGCGATCCTCTTCGACATCGTAGGCCAGATTCAAGGCTTCAATCGCGGCTGCGAACCCCCCGGAGGCCGCCCACAATGCGCCTAGAATTCCAAAGGAAAGGAAGGCTCCGCGATTGGGCGTGATTACATCCGTTAGCACGCGTCGAACCAGGCCCATGCTGTCAGGCGGTACAAATCGTTCCATGAGGGAAAGCGCCTGCCCGAACAGATTGGGAACCGGCAGAAACGCCACGACCGCCGATAAGAAGATGAGTGCCGGAAATAGAGAAAGGACAAAGTAATAAGCGAGTGCGGCAGCCATCTGCAACGTATGGTTGTGACGCACGTCGGAGAAGGTCCGGAAGAGCGCGTCCTGAATGTCCGCTGGCGTCATCCGCATTTTTGGATGCGGGCGCGGTTTTGCGGGTAGATCAGCTTGAGCGAACATACCACGAATTATTGGCCGACTCGACGAATTTCCCGCCGGCGCACAACCGCGGGGCCCGCGTTTTCGCCAAGTTGACAACGAGCCGCAGTCGAAGAGAGGGGAGTTGTAATTTCCGAAGCCATCGGCCCGCTTTTGCGCCCGGCGGTACTGGCTGCGCCATGGCGAATCCGGACGACAGGTCCAGCCGCCGCTCAATCCACCTTGTACAGGACCGAGCCATGCGGTCGGAGCGAAAGGCCGACGGATTCGATTTCTCCCAGGTCCTTTCGTTTCCAGAGGTCCCGAACCCTGTGCCGGCCGCCTTCCAAACCAAGCTGAGCCCAACTGTATCGCACCACACTGGGTTCGCCGGACGTGTTAAAGAGTGCAAGATATAGGCTGTCCCCGGACTCCGCGTGCGACGACCACGCGACGGTTGAGCCCCTCGCGAGTACCTGCCGGCCATTCCTGGCATGCTGATCGACCGACAGGATCTCCGGATTCGTCAACAGGGTCAGGGTCCGGTGGTCTGCGGCGGACAGATCACCGCCAACCATGAGCGGGGCACTAGAGATTGACCAGAGTGTCAGTAGCGTGCGCTGTTCCTCGGGCGTGAGTTGGCTGTCGCGTGGCTTGCCCCAGCCCGGCCGCGGCCCGAGGCGCCCAAGGGGCAGCATGTCGGCGTCAGGCCAGTGTCCCGTCCCTGCCAATGGGGCCCATGCGGCCACATTCTGAAACTGGTCGCCGATTCCCTTCGGATAGGGCTGGTCATTGTGCCATAGGTCCCAAATATCGTTTGAAATCCTCCACATCTGGGCATACTGTTTGAGCTCGGGCGCCTTATCCATGGGAGCCGGCCCGGGCGACAGACTGAGGACGATCGGGCGTCCATTCTTTCGAATGGCCTCGCTGATGCTGCGAATTTCGTCGCCTTTGTAAGGCCGGCTGCTGATGCAATCCACCTTGATGAAATCCACGCCCCAGCCGGCATAGAGCTTGACGATCGAATCATAGTAGGCCTGGCCTGCCGGCTTGCGAGTATCGACGCCGTAATTGTCGTAATTCCACGGACAGGTGTCAGACCGGTCAGCGGCCTCGGCGGCGTGATAACGAGAGTCTGCGATCGGCAGATTCCTTGCCACCGCCTGTTTTGGAATGCCCCGCAGAATATGGATTCCGAACTTGAGACCCAGCGAGTGCGTGTAATCTGCCAGCGCGGCGAATCCCCCGCCGTTCGCCGCCGAGGGGAAGCGGCTCTCGGGCGGCACGTAGCGGCCATACTCATCCATCGCATACTCAAAGTTTTTTGCGTTCCCCTCCGCGACTGGATTCCTGACGAACCACTCCATGTCAATCACCACGTACTGCCATCCGTATGGCTTCAGGTGCTCGGCAAGCCAGCTGGCGTTGGCCCTGAATTCCTGTTCATTGATTGTGGTTCCGTATCCGTCCCAGCTGTTCCAGCCCAGGGGTGGCGTTTCAGCCATGGGGAAACCAGCGAGCAGGGGAAGGCTGGCAAGAGTAAGTGCAAGCAGTCGAAGGCTGCGTTTGATAACCGGTCCGTGAGCGTTCATCTCGGTTTCGGCTTCTCCATGCAAATTTGTACGGCGCAGGTTGAGCTGCAAACGTAAACTCCTGGAACTCTACCAGAATCAGACGGCGGCGGCCGGCTTGCGAACAGCTCAGTCCGTTGCAATCGGACGAGGGAATTCGTGCCGAGTTGAGCCCCCGAAAAACATTCGGCGGCTTTCTGTTCGTTCATGCAGGGGTTCTCGAGGAAGAAACGCAAACGGTTTCGAAGGGCGAGATTGGCGATTGCCGAACGAGTGGTCCATGGGCAGCTAAAGTCCGCACAGCAAGCCGTCCACTCGGAACCGGGGGCCGTTGAACCCAGGTTCGTTGCCAGGGTCGATTTAGGGAGGGGCAGCCCCACCCTTCAGGCACGAAGGGTGGGGGAGACTGCCCTAGTTGGTATCGGATCTCGAACCAAACAAGTCCGACATCACGTTTACATTCTCGTCACAGGCGTGGTTCAGGCATGGCAAACCGAAACCCGCATCCAGCGACTTGAGCAGCGAAAAGTGGGTGTAGAAGTTCGCGCTCTTTAACCCGTGCGGACCGTAGTTCGTGTCCACCGTGGCAATGACTTGGTTCTTGTTGGGTGCGAGGCTGTAGTCGTTCTCGTCCCAAACGACAACAATGGCATTGCGGCCTTCGCGCCACGCACGCGAGGCGTGGATTGCGTGGACGATATTTCTCAGTTTTAGGTCGCCAATGTAGATGGCCGCCGGGTTGAGTCCGCCTTGTGTTCCGTTGTCAGTGGGATCAAAGTCGCACTGGGCGCCGGCATTGCCACGTCCATGCTGGTCGTTGCACTGGTTGGGCGCAATCAACGAGAAATTGGGAACCTGGCCTGACTCCAGGTCTTCGTACAAACCACCCTTACCTTCGAACCCGACAATGTTCTTCAGGCTGGATCCAGGCGTTAAGCCTTCCTGAATACTTTGGAAATACACGAACGGGTTGTGCTTGGCGGCGTACAGTTGCACCAGACTCTTCGCGGTCGGCGGCTGATCGGGCAACACCGCGGGGATGTTGCTTGCATCCGTGAACCAGCCGTCGCTGAAGTTCACCCGATCCGCGCCAGTGGGCGGAAGACTTTCCTGGTAGCTCTTCCAGGTTTGGTTGCGTTCCGCCAGCTGATCGGCGATGGTCTTGCCAACGATGCCCTGCTTGGCGGGGATCGACAGTTTGCCATCGATGTCGATCAAGCCCGGAAGGCAAGGATCGGCTGCGGACGGATTGGGACACTCGTTGGTAAAGTCGATCGCCGGCGTCCCGGCATCGGTCCCGGCCCCGGCAATGGGGCACACGTTCGAGCTGGAAGGGAAATCGGTCACGGTGACGCCGGGGGATTCGAGATTCGGCGTGCAGGTTTTATTGTGCCAGTCCGGGTTATTGTCGCTGCGGTCGCCGAAGTTCGATCCTCCCACGAGTTCGAGATAATTCGTCGAGCTGGGATGGCCCACGGCAAAGTAATTCGTGGCCAAGTTCGCTTGTTTCATGTACTCGTTGATAAAAGGCGCAGCGGGATTTCCTGCCAGCTGCGAGTAGCCGTGGTTTTCCATCACGATTACGAAAACGTGATCCAAGTGCCGTACTCCTGCAGGAATGGAGCCTTCCTGGGCAAGCGCAGCGCCACTTAGGGCCATCAGCAATAAACAAAACAGGGCTTTGCTCTTCATGGTTATCACCTTCTTAGTTCATTTGTAGGACACGTTCAGTGCAAGGATGAGATAACTGGACACATGACAACCCCAATCACTTTGTCACCCTTTGTATTCTTCAAAGCAGGGATTTGTAATGATGTTTTGTGTGTTATCGAGAGGGGGTTACGACCGGTATAAACACGTCAGGGACTTTTCTTTCACGTTCACATGCTGTCCTTAGCCATATACTATGGTAGCAATACTATATAAGATACTACGATTTGTCAATGGCAGCGGAAAACAACCTCAGCGAAAAGGATACCCGGCAGAAAACGCAACACCTATGGCATCAAACGATAATCAGAATTGGACCGCGTTTTCCCTGACATTCATCTGGCAGCAGCACGCATACTGTTGATAATACAGTTTTACTGTCTACAAGTGGAGTGCGCTCGACAACCGCGCGACGGAAGGCATCGAACCCGTCTAAGATTCACGATTCTTTAATCCTTCGTTAATAAACGCGTAAAGACTCAGTATCTAGACTGGCAGCCTCAGCAGGGGCACGATCCAAAAAAACCTACAGGAGGCTGTAATGTTCACAAAGCCAGGGCGGGCGGAGTGGCATCAACGGGGAACTGTTGTTGCCTGTCTCTTTGCGCTTCTTCTTAACAATCTGACTGCATACGGTGCGACCGGCAATCGCGCTAACGCGCGCGATCATGTGAGAGGGGAAAGAGCTGAACAGACTAAGACAGCTACACCCATCAAACACGTCATCGTGCTCATCGGAGAAAACCGTTCCTTCGATCATCTGTTCGCAACCTACGTTCCCCGCAAGGGTCAACACGTCAGGAATTTGTTATCGGAGGGGATCATCAACGCGGATGGTTCGCTGGGGCCAAACTCCGCCGTCGCTCAGCAGAATCAGGCGATTGCTCCATTCCAGACGGAATACTTCGTGAGCCTGGGCCCGGACCAAAAAGCGCCCTACACCACTTTGCCGGCGCCGACGCTCAACTTTTCTCCCACCGCCCCGCTCGTTCCCCCGACTCTACCCGCCAACATTCTGCCGGCGGTTGAGCCTTCGTTGGAGCCTCAGGATTTAGCTCTTCTGTTCAGCGGGACAGTGCCCGCTTCCGTGGCTACAGAAACCTCCGAACTCCCCGACGCCGACACTCGCGTGGCCAATTTCAACAATCTGCCCAACGGTCCGTTTCCGCTGCGCGGAGCATCGCTGCCGTACGACTCCTACACCGGCGACACGACGCATCGCTTGTTTGAAATGTGGCAACAGTCGGACTGCAGCGTCAGCAACGCCACCCAGGAGAACCCCTCCGGCTGCCTGAACGATCTGTATCCTTTCGTCATCACCAACTACACGAGCGAGAAGGATCCTTCGAGCTTCCCGGTCCCCAACCAGGTTGATGACAATGGCGGGGGAAATTCCATGGCGTTTTACGACATGCAAAAAGGCGACGTTCCTTTCTTGAAGAAACTCGCGGACGAATACTCGATGAGCGACAACTTCCACCAGGCAGTGATGGGGGGCACTGGCGCCAACCACGTGATGCTCGGAAGCGGCGATGCCATCTTCTGGAGCGATGGAAACGGCAATGCGACGGTGCCGCCATCGTCGGGTATCGCAAACCCCAATCCCATTCCCGGCTCCGATGACCAATACCTTGTGGATGTCGGATTCAACGGCAACTTTTCCGATTGCGGCGACGCCCCGCAACCCGGTATTCATCCGATTGTCAGCTACTTGCAGTCGCTCCCGTACAATCCCTCTCCCAATTGCGTTCCCGGCAACTACTATATGGTCAACAATGTCAATCCGGGATTCTTGCCGGACGGCACGGTGGACACGGCTGGAATCGCCAAGGGCGCTTCTGTTCCACCGACCAACGTTAGAACCGTTGGCGAAGCCCTGAACGAGAAGGGAGTCTCCTGGGCCTACTACGGTGGCGCCTACAATGCCGCAGTCAACCTCGAGCACAATCCCACCAGCACAGATCCCGCGGTTCGGATTGGTGCGTCGTACTGCAATATTTGCAACTTTGAATCGTATGGGACTGCCATCATGGGCGACAGCGCCCAGCGCGCGGCTCATATCAAGGACGCGACCGACTTCTTTGCCGCCGTGGCCAACGACACGCTGCCGGCGGTCTCATTCGTAAAACCGGACGGATTGCTCGACGGCCACCCGGCTTCTTCGAAGGAAGATTTGTTCGAGGCCATGACAAAGAAGATCGTCGATAGCTTGAAGGCGAATCCCAAGCTGTTTGCCAGCACCGCGCTGATGATCACCATGGACGAAGGTGGCGGCTTCTACGATTCCGGCTACATTCAGCCCCTGGACTTCTTCGGAGACGGCCCGCGCATTCCCCTGATCGTGGTGTCGCCGTTCACCAGAGGCGGCCACATCAGCCACACCTATACCGACCACGTTTCGGTCCTGAAGTTCATCGAACGGAACTGGGGATTGAGCCCGCTTACCGCGCGGAGCCGCGACAACTTTCCCAATCCCATCCAGGACGAAGCCAACCCTTACGTGCCGACCAACAGCCCGGCAATTGGGGACCTGTTCGATCTGTTCCACTTTGATAGACACGATCAGGACAAGAAGTAACAACCCATGACGTGACCTCCGTTCCAGAAGGGTCTTAGCGGTTCCCACCTTCGGAGCTTGCGCATCCATCTTCATCGCGCAACCGAAGGTGGGTTTTTTTGTGCCGGTACGATGGTTGGTTAAACTCCAACATTCCATCATTCCATCCATAAGATGGGCAAGTTGCCGGCTCTTGGACACCGCTGAAAGTAGAAGGGCTTACCAATGCCCATAAACAGTTCCTCCGTGTGTGGCGCACGCATACATGCGAATCCTACCTGTCGGCAGCGAGACAACAGGGCTCGCACGGACCCGGTTGACGCGGGCAAAAGCCGCGGCATGTTGTCCAGCAATGATGTTCCTAACTGCTTTCCCCAGCCTAAGACCAACTGCCGCTTTAGAGTGATCTTGTCGAAGACAGCGACGAGTGGTTAGTGTGGTGGCGCGAATTGTACGGTTCCGACAGAATTTCGGCCATCACACCGATCGCTGGGGCCATCGAAATGAAAAAATGCTATGTCACAATCAAATGTGTTGGGTCTGACGATCCTGTGTCTCAGCCTTTGGACTGGTTCTCTGGCAGCGCAAACGCGTACTGGTACGCGATTTCGCTAGTTGTCGTCCAGCCCGTACTCTCCAAATCGTGGCCGCACACGACCCGGTGCTAGCGTTCGACGACAAACGTGATGCGTTGATTAGGGAGCAGACCATTCGGAGCCTGCGCGATGCGCTGCTTGGGACGCGCAGCAACCCGGCCGGCCTAAACCGGGCGCACGGTACATGGTGAACATGCATAGCGCGATCAGGATGGCGCGATCGTGCTTTGCCTTTCAAAGTGGAGGGATCGGGCGCATTCGGGAGCTCATTCACAGTAGCGCCGTGGCCTTGATCGTCAAGCGAACCGTTGCACATGCCGGTTTCTCGCCCGAAGAATTCAGTGGCCATTCCCCTTGCGCCCCGGCCTCGCTACCTCGGTCGCCGAGCGCGGGCCAGTGGGACATCATGAAACGGCGTAGGAGGGTGGAGATGGTGAGGCGCTATATTTGCAAGGGGTCGTTTCAGGGAGATGTGGTTGATTCTCCGGGTTTTGATGCTTTGCCCGCCTGCCAGGCATGGTTAGGGGGTATAAAAACTTTGCTTAGCCGGTCGGAGGTTTATGTCACTTTTGCATACCGGCAAAGCAAAGTTGCCAAGCTGCCGCGCCTAAATCGTTTGTTCGTCAGTAACACAAATTAGCCCACTTTGGTGGTTCGCGTGCACACAGAGTAGCTGGATTCTGTGGCGACTACAAGGTTGGGGGTTAGGCCACCGCAGGGCGAAAAAAGTCCTCACCGTTTGCGGATTGTTAATTGGAAATGTCTCTCGAGTGTGGAGTCTCAGTCCTCTGAAGACCCTGACACCTGACATTAGTGCGTTGGTTACCTCCAAGGGGGTACAAGCCGCAAACACTGCTGCGTGATCGAATGGGGTGAGCCGTGCCTTCAATAACTCTTCATAGTTAACATGACATACTTCGAGCCGTCGAAGCCCGGATATATCCCTGGCTTCCCACGGAAGATTGTCTACGAAAAGAGATTATCTCGGTGCCGAGAGTTCCGGCCAGTTGAGACACCCCGACACGTCAGTGTACAAGAGGGGGCAATCCCAAGAACGAAGTCAAGAACTTTCTGGAATCTTCACTTGCGCACTGCCTAACGCCAAGAGAGAGTGGACCATTATGAAAGTCAGCTTATTGAGCTTATTGAGAAGAGCGGGCATCATTTTCGTCGTGTGTATGGCAACGGCGATTGTTGCGCCTGCACAAAGCTTCACCACTTTGTTTAGCTTCGACGGGGCTGACGGCGCCAACCCGGCGAGGCTGATCGAAGCTACCGACGGGAACTTCTACGGAACAACGACCTTCGGCGGGACTGGGTCCTGTTTCACCTCCCCGCCTGGCTGCGGAACAGTCTTCAAAATCACCCCAGAGGGCACGCTGACCACGTTACACAGCTTTCATGGCTTCGCCAGCCCTGACGGCTCCAACCCGGTCGGGCTGATTCAATCCAGCGACGGGAATTTCTACGGGACAACCGGCGATGGCGGGACAGTTACCCCCGCATTCATCTTCGGATGTGGCACCATCTTCAAAATCACCCCCGAGGGCACGCTGACCACGCTGCACAGGTTCAACGGATCTGACGGAGCCGCCCCGGTAGGGCTGGTGCAAGCCACAGACGGAAACTTCTACGGAACAGCGGGCGGGGGCGGGACTGGGCCCTCCTGTAACGGCAGTTGCGGCGTGGTCTTCAAAATCACCCCATCGGGTGTGCTGACCACGCTGCACAGGTTCAACGGATCTGACGGGGCCGGCCCGGTAGGGCTGATGCAAGCCACAGACGGAAACTTCTACGGAGCAACGGCCGAGGGCGGGACTGGGCCCTGCACCCTCGGCTGCGGCACGGTCTTCAAAATCACCCCATCGGGTATGCTGACCACGCTGCACAGGTTTAATGGGACCTTGACTGGCGGCGCCAGCCCGGTTGCCCGGCTGGTGCAAGGCACCGACGGGAACCTCTACGGGACAACGTCCGGCAACTTCAGCACCGGGGGCGCCAGCTTTGGCACGGTCTTCAAAATCACCCCATCAGGCACCCTGACCACGCTGCACAGTTTTAACGGATCTGACGCAGAGGTCCCAGGGGCCGGGCTGATTCAAGCCAAAGACGGAAACTTCTACGGGACAGCGACAGGCCTGAACAATGACTTTAACAGCGCCTTCGAGATTACCTCCGCAGGTACGCTGGTCAAACTCCAGCTCTTCGCCGGCCCTCAGGGGTCCTCTCCGGGCGAGTTGGTGCAAGCCACGGACGGCAATTTCTACGGGACAAATTTCAATGGCGGGACGAACGACCATGGCACGATCTTCCGCTTTGCGGCCGTCCCCGCGGCTACGCTGACCTCCGGCAGGTGGTTCGGCTATCAGGCACTCCACCAGACCGGCGCAGCCAAGACGTTCACCCTGAAAAACAGCGGCTCGGCCCTGCTGATCATTAGCCGCATTGCCATTGAGGGCAGTAGTAGCTTCGCGATCTCTGCGAACACGTGCAGCGGACCGGGACTGGCACCAGGCCAGACATGCAACGTGAGTGTCACCCTCACGCCTGTGGTGCTGGGCAACCTGACGGGGACACTTACCTTTACCGATAATGCTTCCAGTAGCCCGCAGGTGGCGGCACTGGCGGGCGTTGGCACTGAGCCTGCGACGCTGACGCCCGCCAGCGCCAACTTTGGACTGGGTGCGGTGGGCACGACGAGCACAGCAAAGACCTTTACCCTGAGCAACTTTCAGAACGTAGCGCTGACCAGAATCGCGATCTCGACGACGGGGGATTTTGCGGTGTCGGCGACCACGTGCACGACGAGCCTGGCGGCCCAAAGCAAATGCACGATCAATGTGATCTTTAAGCCGACAGCCACAGGAACTCGGACTGGAAAACTGAGGGTAAGTGATAGCGCCAACAACAGCCCACAAACATCGAACTTGACGGGCGTTGGGAAGTAAAATCGGTCTATTCCGCATGGTCAATGCCCAATAGCGATACGGGTTTGGAGAAGAGCGCGAGTCTCAAGAATTGAGCACAGCCAGTCTCAAAAACAATTATCCTAGTCGGTTTGTTGCTGCTTGGTCCCCGGATGTGCGTGGGGCAAAATGAACGCTTCATGTGACCGCCATTGAAGAGGGCACCATTACCTGCAGCCCCGCCAGCCAATTCTCAACTACCGTCGGCTGGAGCCCCGACGAGGGTCTGGATGAATACTGCAACTAATGTTTGTCCGGGGACTAGGAAGGAGAGATGGCCCGCTCACGAATAGCAAACCTTACCAAGTCGGAGTTGGATTTCAATCCGAACTCCTCCATGATGCGGTATTTGTGAAAAGCAACTGTGCGCGGAGTGACGTGCAACAGGTGGGCGGTTTCCTTCATGGTCCGGCCCTCCCCCAGCAGATGCAGAACTTCCCGCTGACGAGGGGTTAATTCCTTGGGGCCGTGAGGCGAGGGATCGCGGATAAATCCTTCTATGAGCCGCTCCGCAAACCTCGGTGTCACGTACGATCTGCCCTTCAACACCTCGTGAACTGCTTTGATCAGCTCCAAGCCTGCCGATTTCTTCACCAGATAAGCTGACGCCCACTGCCGGAGCGTCATGCGCGCAATCTCCACATCTTCGTTCACGGTAAGGACGATCAGCTTGGTGAGGGGGAGAAGTCGCTTGAGCTCTCTTCCGGCCTCCATCCCGCTCATGACCGGCAAACCGAGATCGAGAATCGCGATGTCCGGTTTCAACTCGAGCCCAGCGTCCACCAGCGCGCGGCCATCAGAAACCACCCCGGCGACTTCGAACTCCGGCTCGAGCAGCTTGCGGAATCCTTCGACGACAAGCGTGTGATCATCCGCCAGCAAAAGGCGCGGCCGTGCCATTCCTCACCTGAACTCAATTTGAGACAGTCGTTGCCCCGGAAAGTAAGCCGTCCTCGGTCCCACCCGCGCACCCCAACCACGGACTGCAACCGGCGAGGGAGAGTCGATCAACCCGGCCATCAGTCCGAAGCCTAGATCTTTGGCGGGGTTCATAGATACTGTCAAGCCGTACAGGCCAGACGAATGAAGAATGCGGACCGGGTGGTCCAGGCGACCAGAACGCACTGAGTCGCTTGTCTTGGTCTTGACGTTTTGTGCCGCCAGGCCAACTTCCTCAAAGAGTATCCCGGCAAACTCGTGGCCGATGGCGTTGGCTTCTGAGTTCCAACGCTCGAGATCGGCCTGAACCTCTGTGGAGCATAAGCCGTGGGTGCGGCCCGCCTCCTCTTGAAATCGGCGGCGGGCGAGGCCAGGGCTCTCGCGCTGCGCAAACAACGAGTGTTCCACCGCGCAGTGCTGTCACTGCGGGAACAGGAAGGCTTCTCTCGATGGCTTTAAGAAAGACTCAAGTCTTTCAGTTACCCGAGAGCTTCCGAATGAGACGCAATGCACAAAGACTGAAAACACCTGGGCTGGATCGGCACGATTCAGCAAACCTGCCACGCCCAGACGTAGCAGCTCTCGAACCAGCTTGGCGAAATTGACGCCGAGCTGACCGTCTTGAGGCGGGCGCCTTGAGACTCCGAGACGGAGTGGGGTTCTCACAAACATCCATCCAACACCGGTTGACTTGGTTGCGCGACTTTGCTGTACTACATGCATAAAACGACGGTGAAGGAGTTCACCTTCAACCGCTGTTCCATCCTTTGAGCCGGAACAGCTGATGACTCCTGACAAGCGGATTCGCTTTGTCGCGGAGTCATGGCCCCGGCAAGCATCCGCAATCAATTTGAGGAGATCCTGATGGAAAACGTGTGGGTACTTGCGGCCGTTTGGGTTGGCCTCGCTCTCGTCGCCACCCTGCTTGCAATCTGGTTCAAGATTTCGACGGCGTTGAGTGAAATCGTTGTCGGCACCGTCGCCCAGCTCGTGATCGGCACCTTTATCGTGCACGGCGAACTGGGCGCGAAAACACCCTGGATCACGTTTCTCGCCGGCACCGGGGCCATTGTCTTGACATTTCTTGCCGGGACGGAACTTGATCCGCAGGTCTTCCGCGCCAAATGGAAAGAAGCCACCACTGTTGGCCTCGTGGGCTTCTTCGGCCCTTTCCTCGGATGCACGGCGTTAGCGCACTACCTTCTCCACTGGACCGTACGCTCCAGCTGGCTCGCGGGAGTGGCGCTGTCCACGACATCGGTTGCCGTGGTTTACGCGGTAATGTTGGAGCTGGGCTTCAATGTCACCGAGTTCGGAAAGGCGATCCTCGCCGCGTGTTTCGTGAACGATCTGGGAACGGTAATCGCTTTGGGACTCATCTTTTCGCCGTTCACCATCAAGACTCTGACTTTCGCCGCCGTCAGCGTCGTCGTCTTCCTGATTCTTCCTTTTCTCACTCCCCGGTTTTTCAGGACCTATGGCGGCCGAGTCTCCGAGCTTGAAGCGAAATACCTGCTGTTTCTCCTATTTGGCATGGGTGGTTTGGCCGTATGGTCAGGGAGCGAAGCCGTGCTTCCCGCCTACATCATCGGGATGGTTCTGGCGGGGACGGTTGGCAAAGACCACATGCTGGTACGCCGCTTGAGAACCCTTACCTTTGGTTTGCTGACACCGTTCTATTTCATCCGTGCTGGTTCGTTTGTCTCCGTGCCTACGCTTCTCGCCGCGCCACTGGTCTTCGTAGCATTGTTCCTGGCTAAGATGCTGTCAAAAGTCATACCCCTTTCCCCGACGGTGAAGACATTCAACTATCAGCGGAAAGAGGGTGCTTACTTCACCCTGATGATGTCCACAGGACTGACATTCGGGACCATTTCTTCCTTGTTCGGTCTGAACCATGGAATCATCACGCAGGCGCAATATTCGCATTTGGTCGCAACCGTCATTGCCAGCGCGGTCGTGCCAACCTTGGTCGCAAACGCGCTGTTTCTGCCCAGCCACCTGCTGGCAGCGAAGGGGGGACGGAATGGGCCGGTGATGCAAGCACAAAGCGAGAGCGCAGTGGATGCAGAGTAGGAGGCTTTCCGGCGCGAACTTGACCCCATCTCATTGCCCAGCTGTTAGCTGGCAAAGTATCCAAAGTACCGCTCCCGCGAGTCCATCAAGATCACGCCCGCTCTATATCGATTTCCGCAGGAACGGGAGCACGGCGAGATGAGGCTCGGTTCCGCTCCGAAGGTTCCCAGGTTCGTTCCCCGTGTCAAGCCATTTAAAAATGTAACTTTCAGCTCTGCTATCGAGACATTGAAGATGTAACCGAGCAGCCGCCGTCGTGGCTGGGGGAAAGGGGGAATCCCGCGCCTTTTGCGGGATTTCCAAGCGCGTTGGGAAAGTCCTTCTTTGGGACTTTTCCAGCGCGCGGCTTTTCCACAGCCTTCGCGCCGCGCGAACTTGCTGGCGTTGGACTTAGCCGCCGGTTCGCCAGCGCGTAGATGCTCTCCAGCTTGCGATCGATACTCTGTGCCAAGGCAAAGGGGTCCAGGGTAGAGCGAAGCTTCTTGAGTTCTGCCACCCTCCGGGTATCTGCTTGCCCGCAGACCAGCACCCGATCCCACGGCGTCTGCGCCGGGCCATACACGCGTCGCAGCTTCGAGCCCACACGTATTTTCTTCACCAGCTTCACCGAGGGAAGATATAAGTTCATCCACCATCCCAGTTCCTGCCGGTAAAGGGCATTGATGGCCTCGACCGCTGTCCGTGAGTCGTAGCGATCCCATCCCAGCAGTTTGCGTACGTGCGTCCAGTTCTTCTGCTCGATGTGCGCGTTGTCATCTTTCTTGTACGGCCGGCCTCGCGTCAGCTGAATCTGCTTGCTATCGCACCAGCGCTTCAGGTGCCAGTTGATAAACTCCGAACCGTTGTCCGAATCCACTCCCAGCAGCCGAAATGGCAAGCTCCGCTCAATGTCATCCAGCGCTTCCTGCACCGCAATTTCGCTCTTTCCCAAGAGCGCCCGCGATTCGGTCCAGCCCGTGTGAATGTCCGTCAGGTTCAGCGTGTGTACAAACTCCCCGTCGGCTGAATTGCCCGAATGCGAAACCAAGTCAACCTCGGTGAATCCTGGCACCTGTACGTCCCAGCTGTCCGTCTTCACCGGAATGTGGTGCTTCAACAGCGTTCCCGGTTTGGTGCGCCCATAGATTTTTCGCTTCAGCTGCCGCTTGCGACTCTGCAAGCGACGATCCATCTGCCGCGCGCTCATGGCCAGCAGCTGCTGCTCCAGCTTCGCGCTTAACCGGTAGCGTTTGCGGATCCACGGCATCCAACTCGGCAGCAGCGCCTTCAGCCGCACCGACCAGGGATAGCCTGCCGCTTCCCAGACCGCGGCCAGAACCGAAATCACCTGCTTGCCGTACTGCGGCTTGCGTTCTCGTGGCTGCCGCACCCGCTCTTTCTCGGGACGCGGCCCATTCAGCAGTCGAATCGCGTATTTGCGGTTGTACCCTGTGGTTACGCAGAACTCGTCCAGTAGCACCGCTCGTGCCTTTCGCTCCGCCCTGTGATATCGCTCATACATCACCCGAAAGTACTCCCACTTCGCATCGTTTCCCAAACCCCATCTCCCTTGAATTTTGTGGTGGAGCTGGG
>Ga0123356_10000222_pt1 | contig 65834 bp, 55 predicted proteins | sample TergutEmb28metaG_2_FD_92546 | JGI IMG/M metagenome (GOLD analysis project Ga0123356, IMG submission 92546) | Embiratermes neotenicus P3 segment gut microbial communities from Petit-Saut dam, French Guiana - Emb289 P3 | ecosystem: Host-associated > Arthropoda: Insects > Digestive system > Gut ...
ATGACGAAGACATAGAGGGGAATATTGAATTATATGATAAAATTACCGCTTACCTAAATCCAGAATACATGATGTCTATTTGTTTTAATTATGAACCGCCGGCAGAAATTGATATCAGAGAACGTGAATTAATCAATATAAAAAAAGATTTAAGCTGGAATATCGAAGGTTTTGGTATTATTGAACTAGAAAATGAATATCTTTGTTATGCAATGCATGAATTGAGCTCTCATAATCACTGGGCGTATCAGGATATTCTAAATATCAAAAAAATCCTGACAGAAATAAGGATAACAAGTTATGGCGATGAGTTTTGATGATTATTTTTACTCCATCTCTTCGCAGAACAATGAAAAAACATAGTTTGCACTTTGTCCGTAAAGACCTGTATTGTCATCGGAGTAGCATTCCCCGATATGCGATTCATAAAACATTTTTAGAGCTTCGTTTTCTGAGCAGTTAAAATTTTCCATAATAAGCGGAATTATTGTTTTTAATGTTGCTGCTCTTATTGTTCCATGCCCCATAATTATTCCAAATTGACAGATTCTTTAAAAGTTAAAAATTCCAAAGATTTACCGCTGCAAAAACAATATTGATTATTGGCGGGCATGAAAGCTAATTTTTGCAAGGCAAAATCATGAGGCATAAGACCATTTACCACAGCCTGTACAGTTTCGCCGACATCGTCGTTTGCTATTTTTCCGTATACAATATCAAAGCCGTGTTTAAACTGCATATCTTTTCTGCAGTTTATTATTAATTCTAACCATTCAATTCCATAATCATTAAACATTTTAAACTTTAAAGTTTGCAGCGCTTTTTCTGAATCAAATTCATACTTATTCAAAACGGCTGTTTTCTTTCTTATCCGGCTTTGTCTAATTGCCCATTTTTCTGCCTGCTCCTGAATATCTGTGCAATAAAAACCTGTTCCAAAATCACGGCTTGATAATGTTGGGCGTATATCGGGTTTTTCTATAATATCTGTGCCGCCATGAAACACTATCATTATTTATTATTCTCCATTATTTGTTCTATATCATGCAGAACATAATCAAAACCGTGTCCGTGCAGGATATCGTAGTCTTCGTCAAGCATTTTTAGAATGCCGTTTTTTTCGAATAGTGCGTATGCTTCACTGCTAAAAATGGATTTTCGTTCGGCATATAGTTCTATGCAAAATGTTTTAAAAGAAAGACGGCTCATTATTACAGTATATATCCGTCGATTTATTAGTCAAGTAAAATTTATCTGTATTCCCCATGCGTGAAACTCTTCTATAAAAACTAAGCACGTGAGACATCACGTACGTGATATCTCACGTATTGACCGCATGATAGTTCGCTCTTATAATACTCTAATTACTTATCAGGAGCGAACCATGAACCGTGAATCAAAAATAAAAGAAATGATTTCTAAAATGACGCTGGAAGAAAAAGTTTCCCAGCTGCTTTACAAAAGCCCGGCGATAGAACGCCTTGGCATTCCTGCATATAACTGGTGGAACGAATGTCTGCATGGCGTTGCAAGAGCCGGTGTTGCGACTGTTTTTCCGCAGGCGATTGCGATGGCAGCTACTTTTGACGAAAACCTTGTTAAAGAAATCGCTGTTGCTATATCAGACGAAGCGCGAGCCAAACACAACGAAGCTGTAAAACAGGGAAACCGCGGCCAATACTGGGGGCTTACTTTCTGGACACCAAACATCAATATATTCCGTGATCCAAGGTGGGGGCGCGGACAGGAAACCTACGGCGAAGACCCGTATTTAACAAGCCGTATCGGGCTTGCGCTGGTTAACGGCTTACAGGGCGATGATCCTGAAAACTTAAAAACAGCCGCTTGCGCCAAGCACTATGCCGTACATTCAGGCCCGGAAAAAGACCGCCATACTTTTAACGCGATTGTTACAAAAAAAGATCTGTGGGAAACATATCTTCCTGCTTTTAAGGCGCTGGTAGAAGGCGGAGTAGAATCCGTAATGGGCGCTTATAACCGCACTTTAGACGAACCCTGCTGTGCAAGTAATCTTCTTATAAAAGAAATCCTTCGCGGCAAATGGAATTTTAAGGGACACTTTGTTTCCGACTGCTGGGCAATCCGCGATTTTCATGAGTACCATAAAGTAACCAAAGCGCCGGAAGAGTCCGCCGCAATGGCTTTAAACGCAGGCTGTGATTTAAACTGCGGCTGTACTTATCCGTTTTTGACAGTAGCGCACAAACAGGGTCTTGTTTCAGAAGAAACAATTAATACATCGCTTGAACGTCTGCTTCGCACACGTTTTAGACTTGGAATGTTCGATAAACCCGGCTCCGGAAAATACGGTAAACTAGATCGAAAAATAATTAACTGCGAAAAACACAAAAAACTCGCTCTTAAAGCGGCGCACAAATCCATCGTTCTTCTTAAAAACGACAACAACCTTTTACCGCTGGATTCCAGCCCCAAAAATATGGTTGTTGTAGGGCCAGCCGCCGCCAATACTCATGCGCTCCTTGGCAATTATTACGGCATAAGCTCGCATTTTACTACTATAATAGAAGGACTTGCCGAAAAAGTGAGCGGAATGTTCGGTATTAATCTGGATTACCGCCAGGGCTGTTTGATGTACAGCGAAAACAGCAAATCGCTGGTTCATTACGGCGAGGCAAATGTAACAGATGTTGTCATTGCTGTTATGGGATTGGACGGCGCAATGGAAGGCGAAGAAGGCGATGCGATTGCTTCGGATTCAAACGGCGATCGTAATACGATAGAGATTCCGGCATGGCAGTTAAAGTATCTGCAGGCAGTAAAAAATGCCGGCAAAAAAATCATTCTGGTGCTTACAGGCGGCAGTGCAATTGCCTATCCCGAAGAACTTGTTGACGCTGTCATTTTTGCCTGGTATCCGGGTGAATCGGGCGGCAAAGCTGTTGCGGACATTATCTTCGGCGATGTAGTTCCTTCAGGAAAATTGCCTGTTACTTTCTATGCTTCAACATCCCAGCTTCCTGCATACGAAGATTATTCCATGAAAGGGCGCACCTATCGCTACATGACAGAAAAACCTCTGTACCCCTTTGGTTTTGGGCTTTCATATACAAGTTTCCGGTTCGATTCCATCAGTCTTTCAGCCTCTGAAATATCCGCTGGGAGCGAATTAAAAGCCGCTGTGAGTGTGACTAATACCGGAAAAAGAGACGCCGATGAAGTTGTACAGCTTTATATAACAAAGGACGGCCGCTCCGATAATGAACCGCTTTCTTCATTAAGGGGTTTCCAGCGGGTAACAATCAAGGCTGGAAAGAGTATAAAGGTTGATTTTACGCTTCCGGCATCGGCATTTGAAACCGTTGATGCAGACGGCAATTCCAGGCTGGTTCCCGGAACTTACACCGTAATTGCCGCGGATGCCGCTCCTGTGCCATCGATATCCAGGTCTGCAGCGGCAGAAAAAGGCGCTCCAGAACCGGTTTCGGCCAAAATTGACATAAAATAAGATTTTTTTAAATATGTATTGATCATTTATTAATAATGTGTTAGCATAATCTTAATAAACTAAGACCCTTAAATGGCAGGGGAATTATTTTTTTGGAGGAAAAAAATGAGAAAATCACTTTTGCTATTATTAGCACTAGTAATCGTAGGTGGAGTATTATTTACTGGTTGTCCTGGCAGCGGCGGTGGTAATACTATCAATGTATGGAGCTTTACAGACGAAGTACCGAATGCATTACTTAGATTTAAAGAAATGAATCCGGAATTCCCGTATGACTTCAACGTCACAATTATTGCAACTACAGAAGGCGCATATCAGCCTGCTCTTGACCAAGCCCTTGCTGGCGGAAGAAGAAGAGCTCCTGACATCTTCACAGCTGAAGCAGCTTTCGTGTTGAAATATACACAGGGTGAATTTGCAAACTTTGCATTACCTTACAGTGAACTTGGCATTGATATTGATAATCAATTAAGAGCAGCTCAGATTGCTACTTATATCCATGAACTTGGCACAAGACCTACAGATAATCAGGTAGTTGGTCTTGCATTCCAGAACACAGGCAGCGGCTTTATCTATCGCCGTTCAATCGCCAGAGACGTTTTTGGAACAGATGATCCTAACAGAATTGCAAATATTATCGGCCCAGGCTGGGATAAATATCTTGAAGCAGCCGCTGCTCTTAGAGCAAGAGGTTATTCAATTGCAGCCGGCGAAGGCGACATTTGGCAGGTTATGAGAAACACAGCTACACGTCCTTATGTTGTAGACGGCAGATTATACCTTGATCCAGCTCGCGAACAGTTCCTTGATGTTGCAAAATCATTATATGATAATGACTTTACAAACAGAGTTGGCGCATGGTCAGATGGCTGGTTTGCAGGCATGAGAGGCGCTGGCGACAGACAAGTATTCGGCTACCTTGGCCCAGCATGGCTCATTAACTATGTTATGGCTGGTAACTCAGGCGAAACATTCGGCGATTGGGCAGTTGCAGTACCTCCTGTAGCATTTTCATGGGGCGGAACATGGGTTCTTGCTAACAACAGAGGAAATGCTGCTGTTAGAGACGGCGTAAGACAGGCTATTGAATGGCTTACACTTGATACATCTGACACAGGCTTCCAGTACTTATTTGCTAACGGCTTATTAGCTGAAGGCGCAGCAAAAGACGCAGTTGCTTCAGGTGCTGTTATGGCTAGATCAAACGGAACACTTGACTTCCTCGGCGGACAGGATATGTTTGACGTATTCATTCCTGCAGGCGCAAATGCAAGAGGCGATTTCTTCTCAGCTTATGATGAAACAATCAGCCAACTCTTTAACGACCAGGTTCAGTTATACTTAATTGGCGACAAAACCCGCGCACAGGCTATTGCTGACTGGAGACAGAACGTAGCAGATATTTTGGACATTTTACCACAATAATCTAAAACGACGATTAGGGGGCGGTTTTAAAACCTCCCCCTAATTTTTTTTAAGAGGGCGGATTATGAAACAAACTCATGTTAGTTATGCGAAATATGGTTATATTTTTTCTTTGCCATTTGTAATTACATTTCTTTTTTTTATGCTTTATCCGCTTATCTATACTATCGTTATTGGCTTTACCGATTTACGCGGAATCGGCAGAACCGACTGGAATTTTTTAGAAAAACCATTTGATAATTTCGTTTCTGTATTAAATAACAATACATTTAGAGTTTCTACAATAAATACTTTTAAGATATGGTTTATAAATTTTATCCCGCAGTTGTTTCTTGCTTTGCTGCTTGCTGAATGGTTTACAAATCAAAGACATAGAATTAATGCGCAGGGTATTTTTAAAGTACTTTTCTTTATGCCTAATATTATTACTGCTGCTTCCATAGCGGTTTTATTTAATGTTTTATTTATGTTCCCCGAAGGCCCTATTCAGGATTTCCTGGTTATGCTGGGAAACCGCGGAGTAATTGATTTTCAAAAGGGTGAGTTTAACTTTTTAACTAACAGGACTGCGTCTCAGTTTATTGTTGCGTTTATCCAATTCTGGATGTGGTATGGCTATACCATGTTAATTTTAATATCAGGTATTTTGGGTTTAAATCCTTCTATGTATGAAGCAGCAGAAATTGACGGAGCAACAAGCGTACAGCAGTTCTTTTTTATTACACTGCCGAACCTGCGCACAATTATGATTTTCGTTCTTGTTACAAGTATGGTTGGCGGTCTTAACATGTTTGACATTCCAAGGCTTTTTAATAACGGTATGCCCGACAATGCCACAAGTACATTAAGCCTTTTTATATTTAATCAGGCCTATGCAGGCAGTTATTTGTTTAACCGCGCTGCAGCGGCAAGTATGATTGTTTTTATAATTATTGCAGTATTGTCTTCTGCTGTTTTCTTCCTCATGCGCGATAAAGATGCAATAAAGAGTAAAAAATATTTAAAGCAGGCTCAAAAGGAACTTAAACTTAAAAAAGCAGGAGGAACCCTATAATGTCAAATCAATATGGTAAATGGGGCGTTTTTAAGTTTATCGTTTATGCTTCGTGTATTTTTCTTGGTTTTTTAAGTGTATTTCCGTTTGTTGTAATGTTTATTAATGCTACCCGCAGTACCGATGAAATATGGCGGGAAAGTATATCGTTAATTCCTTCTACTCATTTATTAAGCAATTTTGGAGTATTTGCCGGAAAATCATATAATCCGTTAGTTGGTTTAATGAATTCCATGATTATATCTGTTTCTACAACAATATGCGCTGTATACTTTTCTTCTCTTACTGCTTATGGATTGGTTGCATATAGCTGGAAACTGCGTCAGGCATTTTTTACATTTATACTTGTAATAATAATGATTCCGGCACAGGTAGTAAATATTGGTTTTTATCAGTTCATGCTTCAAATAGGTTTAACGAACAATTTCTTGCCTTTGATATTGCCTGCAATTGCGTCTCCTGCAATGGTATTCTTTATGCGTCAGTATTTAATGGCAACTTTATCGCTTGATATAGTTGATTCTGCGCGTATTGACGGTGCAAAAGAATTCTTTACATTTAACAGGATTATCCTGCCAATGATGAAGCCGGCTATTGCGACACAGGCTATTTTCGTATTTGTCGGAAGCTGGAATAACTTCTTCCTTCCTTTAATCTTTTTAACAGACAGCAGTTTATATACTATGCCGATTATGGTAAGTCTCCTTAGAGGTGATATTTACAGAGTTCAGCTTGGCGCAATTTATTTAGGATTATCGCTTTCTGTATTACCGTTGTTTGTAATTTTCTTCTCATTGTCTAAATACATCATTGCAGGCGTTCAGCTTGGCGGTGTTAAAGAGTAAGTTTATTCTTCCACGGAAAAAGAAGCCTCCTAAGCTTTTTGGTTTTTAACAAATAACCAATTACGCGGGAGGCTTCTTCTTCTGACCATCTTACAGTTTCGTTTTTTGCCAGAACAGAAGCAGCTTCTTCTCTTGTAAAACGTCTTTTATTTTTCCGGAAAAAATTTAATACTGTTAATTCCTCCCGCAGAGTAGTGCAATCTGTTCGATTGCCGTATTCCGAAGGATTACAAACATCACAGCAAATATCTTCTGGTACTTCGCCGCCGCTGTCGTAGTTTAACAGAGTAAGAAGCGAATGTCTGCGGCAGCTTTTGTTATCCCTTGCATATTTTAAAAGTACATTTAATCTTTCGCGATCAATATCTGTTTTGCATCTTTTTATTGCTGTTTCATCATCCGGCCCCCATAATAAAACAGCATTCGATTGTTTTCCATCGCGCCCGGCTCTGCCGGATTCCTGCAGGTATGCTTCTACAGACGGCGCAGAATCGCGGTGTATAACTGTCCGTATATCTGCTTTATCAATACCCATTCCAAGCGCACAAGTTGCACATAACACAGCGTTTTTATTATTTAGAAACCACTTCTCTGTTTCGGCGCGTTCCTGTTTATTTAACCCTGCATGATAAAAGCGGATTTCATTAAACCAGTCATATTTCATTTCTTTTAATTCATAATGCAGATAATGAGTTAATTTTTCTGTTCCCGGGCGCGATGAACAGAATACTATTGCAGGGCGGCTGTTTGTTAATAATAAATCACGAACTGCCAGATCGCGGTTAATGCATCCTTTTGCAGAATAAGAAATGTTAGGTCTATCGGGGTTTCCGATTATCTGGTTTACTTCGGTTTCTGCAAATATATATTTTTTTATTTTTTCCAGGACAGGAGCGCTTGCTGTTGCAGTAAATGCTGTAACAAGAGGCGGGTTTATTTCGTTTATAATATTTCCGATTTCCAGATAAGCCGGCCGGAAACTTTCGCCCCATTCGCTGACACTATGCGCTTCATCAATTACTATATGTATAATTTTTAAGTTTTTTAATTTTTCTTTTACATTCCGGGTTAACAAGACTTCAGGATTTGCAATTATAAATTTAGCTTCTCTATTTTCCAGTTTTTGCCAGATTTCTCCGCGTTCTTCGGCATTTTGTTCTCCTCTTAAAAGAACAGGAGAAAAACCGCGTTCCTGTAAACGCCTTTGCTGATCTGCCATAAGCGAAAGAATCGGGTAGATAACAAGAGTTATACCGTTTATCATCATAGCAGGAAGCTGAAAACATAGAGATTTCCCTGCGCCTGTCGGAAGAATAACAATTTGTCTGCCTAATGTTTCTCTGTCGGAATGGTAATCATTCGCAGAATGATACGTTTCTTTTTCTGAAGAATCTGCCGCAGAGGCAGCTTCTAAAATATTTGTTATTACAAGTCTTTGATAAGGGAACAGATAAGAAACCCCAAAAAGGTTTTTTGCTGTTTCGTCCAGGAAATCCATTAAACTTCTTCTAAACCAAGTTCATCATTGGAGTTAGATGAGGGAAGTTCTTCAAGGTTTTCCTGTGCTGTAACTGGTTCAGGCGCCTTTTTATTCATAAAGCTCATTTTTTTTATTTTTATGGAACGGGGTCTATGATACCTTTTTGCAACATATGTGACAATTTTTACATAAAGCAATATTGCTAATGTAACGGCAATTACCTGCCAGGAAGTGAGAACCTGCTTTAATAAATCAAACATGCCAATTGGGTGCATTTATTTAATTATCGGATATTTTTCTTTTTATGTATATAAAAAATCAGATTTTTGAAAAAACTAAAGTTTTTAAAAACTTAGATGACAATTATAAACAAAATCTGTAGAATACTGATATGAACTCAGCATTAGAAATATTAAAAACCAGAGGCTTTTTTCAGCAATGTACCGATGCCGATGGCTTATCAAAATTGATGGACGAAGGTCCTATCGCTTTTTATGAAGGTACTGATCCTACCGGGGGAAGTCTGCATATTGGGCACATGGTTCCTTATTTTGCCTTTAGACATCTTCGCGATGCAGGTCATACAGGTATTGCGCTTCTTGGCGGCGGTACTGCCCGTATAGGCGATCCTTCGGGCAGAGATGAAACGCGTAAAATGATAGACTATGAAACCATCAATAAAAACGTAGAATCCATTACAGCCCAATTGGACAATTTTGTCGGCTTTGATGGAAAGACAGCTTTTACAGTAAATAATAAAGATTGGCTTGCAGATTTAAACTATATCGATTTTTTAAGGGAAATTGGCAGGCATTTTTCGGTTAACCGCATGTTAAGTTTCGAAGCTTATAAAAAGAGAATGGAAACAGGGCTTACTTTTATTGAGTTTAATTACCAGCTTTTGCAAAGCTACGATTATTTAGAATTATACCGCCGCCATGGATGCCGCCTGCAAATCGGCGGAGATGATCAATGGGGTAATATAGTTGCAGGTGTTGAACTTATCCGCCGTGTAGAAGGTGCAGAAGCTTTTGGTTTGACATTCCCTCTTGTTACCACATCCGATGGTAAAAAAATGGGCAAAACGCTGAAGGGAGCGCTTTTTCTTGATCCTGCTGTAACAAGTCCTTATGACTTTTTTCAATACTGGCGCAATGTTACAGATGAAGATATACATCGATTTTTGCTCATGTTTACATTCCTGCCTGCAGAAGAATGCCAGAAGCTTTGTACTAAAGAAAAAAACCCCAACGAAGCAAAAGAACGGCTTGCATGGGAAGTTACTGCGCTTATTCACGGCAAAGAAGAGGCCGACAAGGCTCACGCTGGGGCAATCGCAGCATTTGGCGGCGGTTCGGGTAAACAGGGCGGTGATAAAAGCGCAATGCCTCAATTTAAGATTGATGGTTCCAAATTTGATACTGGATATAATATAATCGATCTTTTCTGCGATACAGGTCTAACTCCAAGCAAGAGCGAAAGCCGCCGTCTTATTCAGCAGGGCGGAGCTTTTGTTTCCGATAGTTCCGGCGAAATGTCCGTGATAAACGATCTTTCTGCATTAATTGGTACAGACAGGTTAAATGCAGACGGTGAATTGGTTTTAAGGGCTGGAAAGAAGCGGTATATTTTGGTTCTTGCGACACGAAAATCATAAAAAAGTTGCAAATTCCCCCATTTTTATTTTGACAAATTCTCGATATTTGTATATACTGGAGTAATACTACAAGTGAGGTATTATATGCTGAGAAAAGAAGATTACATTTCTAATCTCCCTGAACTTCCGCAGTCTAATTTTATCCAGTTGCTTCAGGATCAAGCAAAGAATTTTGCAAACAAAGATATGATCCTCTATAGAGCTGGCAAACAAAGGGAATTTACCCGCTGGACTTTTTCCAGATTCAGTGATGAATGCCAAAGAATAGCCCGCGGATTACTTGCGGCAGGACTTACAAAAGGTGACCGTGTTGTTTTATGGGCAGAAAACCGCCCTGAATGGATGTCTGTCTGGATGGGAACTGTTATTGCGGGAATTTATATAGTACCTGTCGATTTTCTGTCTACAGAACAGGAATGTCTTAATATAATTAAATTAACAAACGCCAAAGCGTTTTTCTTTTCCGGCAGAAAAAGAGAATTTGCCGGTTCTTTATCTTCTAACGGCGTTTCGGTTTCTGTATCTGTTTGTATAAGCCCTGAAGATGATGAGAGTTCTTCAGATCAGCAGACAGAATATTTAAATTTCGGCAAAGATAACGGCGGACAGGAACTTCCTTCGCCGGACAGTATACCGTTTGATTATCCGGCTTCTATTGTGTTTACATCCGGAACTACAGGATTTGCAAAAGGCGTTACGCTCTCGCATAAAAATATAATATCAAATACAAGCGGCGCAATTCGTATATTGGAACCAAACGATAAAGATGTGTTTATCGATGTTTTGCCTTTACACCATACTTATGCAACAACATGTTCTTTTATTGCGCCTTTTGCCGCCGGCGTTCCGGTAGTAATCGTAGAAAAAATTGTAGGCAAGATTGTAATAGACGATATCAGAGACGGCGGAGTAACTTTCCTTATTGGCGTTCCGCTTCTTTTTGATAAAGTAAAAACAGCTATCGATACAGGTTACAGTAAACTTTCTCCTTTCATCCGTATGCCCTTAAATGCGCTTAGAAGAATTGCCCTAAAAAGAGCTAAGGCGGGCAAGTTTGAATTCGGACAAAAAGTTTTCAGGTTTATCAGAAAAAAAGCAGGGCTTCAATCTATCAGAATAATGGTTGCAGGCGGAGGCCCTTTAAGCGTTAAGACATCGGACTTTTTTGATTCTTTTGGATTTAATATCGTTCAAGGGTACGGTATGAGCGAAAACTCTCCGCTTATAACCGTAAATACTCCGCGTCATAAAAATAATGCATCGGTAGGACTTCCGATAGATTATACGGATATAAAGATTCTGGATCCCGGTCCGGACGGCAACGGAGAAATAACATGTAAATCTCCTTCTATTATGCTGGGTTACTTTGAAAATGAAGAAGCAACAAAGGAAGTAATAACCGAAGATGGCTGGCTTTTAACAGGCGATTTAGGTTATATCGATGAACAGGGTTATTTGTTTATTAAAGGACGCAAAAAAAATCTGATTGTCGGCTCCGGCGGAAAAAATATTTATCCGGAAGAAGTAGAATCTCATTTTTTTAGTTCCCGTTTTATTGCAGAAGTACTTGTTGTCGGAAGAAAGCTTTCCGGCGGAGAGATTATTTATGCTGTAATGGTTCCCAATTATGAAAACATAAAAGAGGATTATCCGGGCAAAGAAAATGACGAAGGTTTTGTCAAGAACCTTATTAAAACAGAAGTAGAAGAAGCTAATAGATCACTGCCTGTTTACAAAAAAATAGGGGATTTCTGCATTCGTAAAGAAATGTTCGAAAAGAATGCCCAGCAAAAAATACGCAGGTTCCTCTATAAAAACTACGAGAACCCGTGATTTAAAATCTGGTTTTAGATCTCGTTTCTGCTGGTTATAACCCTGTTTATTAATCCATACTTTACAGCTTCGCCGGCGTTCATCCAGTAGTCGCGGTCTGTGTCTTTTTCTACCTGTTCTGCCGGGTTTCCTGTTTCATCTGCAATAAGCTGGTTTATTTTTGCCCGCAGTTTTTCCAGTTCCTTGGCATGAATTTCTATATCTGTAGCAACGCCGCGTATTCCGGAAAGCGGCTGGTGAATTAAATAATGGCTGTTTGGAAGTCCTAAACGCCTTTCTTTCGGAGATGCAAGCTGAATGATTGCAGCTGCGCTGGCAACCAGCCCCATTCCAATTGTCCAAACCTGCGGTTTAATGAAACGAATCATGTCGAAAATTGCATAACCTGCATCTGCATCGCCGCCGGGCGAATCGATAAAAATACGGATTGGCTCTTCGCTTACGTCTTCCAAAAGCAAAAGCTGGCGGATTGTCTTTTCTGCCAGTTCTTTGTTTATTTCCCCGGAAAGCAGAATGGTACGGGTTTTTAACATTTTTGCAGCAAGCAGATCTATAGGTAAGGTTTTTTCTTTATCCTGATCTTCGCTTTCATCTTCGTAATAGAATGGATTCATTAAGAGCCTCCGTTTGCATAGTACAAAATTTTATTAATTTAAGCAATGATATTACTTATAAAGGCGCGGTACTCTCCTGTTTATATTACAGGTAATTTCATACGGTATTGTTCCAACAGTTTCTGCCAATGCTGCTGCACTATGATAAATAATGGGGAGTTCCGGTTCTTCTGGAACAATGTCAGAACCAAATATGACAGCTTCTGCCCAGCGTTCTACATTTGGTTTTTCGCCTAAATCTATACAGCACTGATCCATGCAGATTCGTCCGATAACCGGATAAATTCCGCCGCTTATTGAAACATACCATTTATTACTTGCAAGGCGCGGAAGTCCATCAGCATATCCTACAGGAAGAATCGCCATATATGTGTCTTTCCCGGCAATCCATGTTCTGCCGTAGGAAACCGATTCGCCTTTTTTTATTTTTTTTATAAGCGAGACTGTGCTTCTAAGTTCCATTACAGGTTCTACCATTAAAGATTTTAGTTTCATCAATTTTTTTAGGTGATTAAGCGGCAGTTCAAATTCCTGAACAGCTTTGTATCCGTAAAGAAGAATTCCGGGTCTTACCATATCGAACCATGCGTCTGGATGAAGTATAACAGCGCCGGAATTTGCTGCATGTATAATTCCAGGATCTATACCAGCTGCTTTTATTGCAGTAATAGCTTTTTTAAAACGGGTTATCTGCTGTTTTGTATATTCTAAATCCCGTATATCCGCCGAATCTGAAACGGCTAAATGTGTTGCAGTTCCGGTTAATTTTAAAGCCGGGCTCTTTTTAATCTGGCGTGCAAGTTCAAGAGCTTCCAGCGCCGGGCAGCCGATCCGCCCCATACCTGTATCAATTTTCAGATGAACTTCCAATTTTACTTTTGCGGCTGCTGCCTGTTTGTTTAAGATAACGATAAACTCTGAATCAGAAATTATGGGTATAAGATTTGCTTTAATAATTCCTGGAATTTCATTGGGATGCGGCTGAGACAACAGTAAAATGGGCGCTTTTATGCCCCCTTTTCTAAGTTCCTCCCCCTCCGGAACAGCGGCTACTCCAAAACAATAAACGCCCGCTTTTAAACTTTCTCTTGCTATTTGCAGGGCTCCGTGACCGTATGCATTCGCTTTTACAGATACGCAAATACGCCTGTCCTGCCCAACTCTTGTTTTAACTAAATTCAGGTTGTTTTTAAAATTGTCTAAATATATTATTGCTTTTGTCCGCATATTGATATTTTAACAAAAAAAATTAAAATAAGAAAGTTGATAATTGTTTCATTTAATGATATATTTATACTGGATATATGTGTTGTAAAAAAATTGATTTAAAATTGATTATTTCTGTATTTCTCGCCTTTTTTTGCGTTTTTTTTACCCGCTGCGAGGCTATGGATTTTCTCTTTCCTTCTGCCGGCACATACAAGATAAATCTGCTTATAAATGATGTTTCGCTGGACGACTGCTCTTTTATCAGAATAAATGATGAAATCCGCCCTTACTTTGAAGAATCAATATCTGATGATCCCGATGTTAATGCTTTAATGGTTTTCCTTAGGGATTTCAGAGGCGAGACCATCGGTTCCAGAATTATTTACGGTCTTGAACATGACGATTACTATGACGATGATGTTTTTATTTTAGTAAAAAGCCTGGATGGAAGCCTTCCTAAATTTCCCATACCGGACGATTTACAGAAAGGCAGATACACTTTTGTCTCTCAGGTTATGAGCGGAAGAAACATTCTGCAAAGAACAGAAAAATCGATATATTATTTAAGCAGTAATTATTTTAATTACGAGGGCATTAATGTGTACCTGCCCGGTATTGCAGAAAGTCCGCATCTTATTCCAAAAGAAACTGTAATAATGCTCGAGGTTAAACTGGAATATGAAAGCAGTATAGACCCGTATATTATCTGGTACGAGGGCAGAAGAAAAATAGGAGAAGGAAAAATTTCCGAGGGCGCAGGGCAGCAGTTTTGGAAAGCGCCGGATCAAAGCGGGTTTTTTTCTCTGCGTGCAGAAATATTTCCGGCAGCAAATATTGACGGCTTAACCGGGTATCATAACGGAATATCGCTTTTGGTTTCTTCCATGGCAATTGATGTTCATCTTGTTTCCCAAGATATTCCCCAGCTGATAAAGTGGTATACATTCGAAGGTGACTTAAACGATTCAAGGACAATGCTTCCTGCATTAAATCCTCCCATATGGAAAGGAGCAGAAAATACTTATGGAATTGTGACAGGTTACGGTAATATAATGACTTTTCCAAAGACAGATGTCCACAACATGACAGATACATGGCAGATGCTGTTCAGATTTAAACCGGTAAATGACGGCAGTCTTTTTACTGTGCAATTTGGTTCTTCCCATAATGCAGTTATGCTTTTATCTTTGCAGGAAGATAACCTTATTTTAACATTAAGTACTAATTCTGAAACTGTTTCAAAGACAAAACCGCTTCCCAAGAAAGCTGAAAACGGCAGTTCTGGTTCATTCATTACAGCAGGTATAAAGTTTTCATTTTTATCCGGTGTTTTATCGGCACATATAAATATTTTAGATACTTCTTTAAACGGCGAACTAACAGCGGCTCCCATAATCATAAATACAGTAATAGAAGATGATTTTCAAATTATTCTGGGAATTGCAGAGGAAGAATCAAGCCCTGTTTATACTGCACTTTGGGATGAGCTGGCATTGTATTATATGCCGCCTATGGAGATATTGTTTTCTGTTAATCCTTTGGTAAGCAATAATGATTATCTTCAGAATTAAACATTGTATTTTTTTCTTTTTTTTATTAATAGTATTGTTTATTTCCTGTACAGGTCAGCAGAGCAGTGTTTTTGCGCCTGTTCCGGATTTTAGTGTTTATGAAAACACACAGTTTTTTAAAATAGAAAATATTATAGAAAACAGGAATTTGCCTGAATGGCTTCGCGTTTATATTTTTGGGGGAATAGAAGCAGTAGAAAGACTGGAAACCTACAGCAGTAAATATGTTTTTATTGCCAATAACGAAGGAACAAATATTTCTGTATTAAGAAAGTGGGAAGAAAATATTTCTCCCATGTTTGATTTTCCAATGCTTGCAGCCAAAAGAATAGAAAATAGAATGATATCGGCAGCTTTATTATATCCTGACGATGAGTACGGAATGTTTTTTGAATCAATGATGAAAAACGCCTACAGCGATGCGTATCATGGAGCTGTAAAGGAAGATTCTCATTGGGTTAAAGTCTGGTATGAAGATGAAGAAACCGGCAATTACATGGAAGAATATATTTCTTTTGTTTTAATGACAATAGAAAGAACATCCATGCAGGCAGTTGTAAGGAATATGATGCTAAGATCAAATGCTGCAGTTACGGTTTCTTACAGTCAGGCAGGTTCAATTAACCGCCTGCGGCAGAATTTTTTTGAGGGGTTTTAAAATGGAATTAATAATTGCCGGGCTGGAAATGAAAATTTTATTTTCTTTATTGGCATTTTCTTTTTTTATTTACTGGTGCATTAATGAAAAAATAGGGCTTCAAATATGTTTAACAATTCTTATTTCAATATGGGTTGTGTTAAACTACAGACAATTAAATATTCAATGGAATAAATGGCCTGGGTTTAGCTGGGTTTTTATTGCAATAGTATTTGTTGGTTATATTTTATCGCGGGATAAACTGGAATCGCTTCTTTTAAAAGGCGGGTTCAGGATCTATATGGTTTCTACAGCTGTAATTTCGTTTCTTATGATTCTTTACCGCCCGGATTTTGTAATTGTTATACCTGCCGGGTTTTTTCTTGGAATGGGATTGGGTTATAACCTGAATAAAAAATATGTTGGATTCAAAAGCGCATGTATTCTGCAAAAAAAGAAATTAACAATGTATCTGATTTTATTTTCCCGCTTTGTAACAGGAATACTGGTACTTGTTCTAATATTTTTTAGGGTAGAAAAAATTATTAATAATATACCGGAGAATCAAAATATTTTTCTTTATACATTTCTTTGCGCCGCTTTTATGGGTTTTTGGGTTTCAATTGCTGCTCCCTGGCTTTTTGAAAAACTTCGCCTTACAAGCAGCCCTACGGGCAATCAGAACACGGGTCAAAAATAATGTACGGGGATGATTCGCCGATTGCAGCATTTGCAACAAATCCCGGCAGCGGTGCGCTTACAGTTATCCGCTGTTCAGGAAAGGGTTCTATAGATTTATTATCTTCTGTTTTTTCTGCAGAAAGATTAAAAAGCGCTGCAGGAAACACTGTTGTTCACGGCTGGATTATTTCCGCAGGCGAAAGAATCGACGAAACACTTGTTTCTGTTTTCCGCGCACCAAAAAGTTATACAGGCGAAGACAGCCTTGACATCTGCTGCCATGGCGGCTCTTCTGCAGGCAAGGCAGTACTATCAGTTTTAAAAAAAGCCGGTTTTCGTGATGCACTGCCCGGCGAATTTACATTTCGTGCATTTATGAACGGAAAATTTGATTTAACAAAGTGCGAATCTGTAATGGAGCTTGTTTGTGCAAAAACAGATACAGGCCGCCGTCATGCTGTGTCGCGCCTTATGGGTTCTCTGGAAAATGAAATAAACGGAATTAAACAAATACTGGTACAGGTTCTTGCAGGCGCAGAAATTTATCTTGACTATTCAGAAGATGAAATAAGCGCAGATGCAGAAGAAGCCGCCGGAAAACTGCCCAGCCGTGAACAAGCAGAAGAAGCATTTATACGCCTAAAAAAATTATCCGGCTCCTGGCAGATTGAGCGTATTTATCAGGAAGGAATAACACTTGTAATTGCAGGGCCTCCCAATGCCGGAAAGTCCAGTCTTTTTAATTTATTTTTAAAAGAAGACCGCTCTATAGTTACAGAAATTCCAGGCACAACGCGGGATTGGATAGAAGCTTTTACTTCCATAGAGGGGATTCCTGTCCGGTTAATAGATACTGCCGGATTGCGAAATGCGGATGACTCAATAGAAAAAATTGGAATAGAGCGAAGCCGTATGCTTTTATATGAAGCGGATATTGTTTTATTTTTATTTGACGGAGCGTTGGGTATAACAAAGGATGACATAGCCGAATGTGAAACACTAATTAAAAATAAAAGAACAGTTTTCTTGTGGAATAAAAGTGATATATCGCCGCCTGTGCATCCGTTTCCTTTGGCAGGTATTTCTCCAATAAGCATCAGTGTAAAAACGGGTGTTGGAATGGATGAACTTTATTCTGCTATAACTTTAATCCTGCCAAAGGAAAATGAATCGATAGATGCCGCAATTGGTACAGAACGTCAGAAAAGACTTGTAGATGAGGCGTGCCTAACTCTCGGCGAAGCTCTAAAGCTAACAGATGAAGAAGAACCGCTGGATTTAATAACGCCTTTGATACGTCAGGCAGTAAATTCTCTTGGTGAAATTACAGGCGAAGTTTCTACTGCGGATATTTTAGATGAAATGTTCAGTAAGTTCTGCGTTGGCAAATAAAAGCTGTATTTTAAAGGGGCTTGCAGGACATAGATAAAAAATACATACTAAGGCAAAAGAGGATTTTTATGGCAGAAAATAACGAAAACAATGAAGATAACAAAAAAGAAAAAAAAGAAAAGAATGAAAAAGTCATAATAAGAGATAAAAAATCCCCCTTAATTCCCGCTTTGATAATCTCTGTAAGCTTGTTTCTTATACTATTAATAATTGTTGTATGGACTGCGGCAAGAAAACCTCTTGTTATTAAGCAGTTAATAGAAACAAATATAAGTACTGTAGTAATGGAAACACTGCCAGCTTCTGAATATGTATGTATGGTTTATAATTACCAGTCAATAACTCAGCGGGCATATAATCCCGGGAACTGGCTTAATGCAAGAAATCTGCTTATTGTACTGGATGGTACAATTAAACTGGGTTTTAACTGCGCAGATATTACTGTAAGACAAAATGGTTCACGTTTGTTTTTAAGCATGCCGCCCATTAAAATTCTGGCTCATGAACAATATCCGGAACGTGCAAGGTCGTATGAACTTGCCGGAAGCGGTCTTTTTCCGCGTCCAATAAAGCCGCAGGAAGTTCTTGACTTATTGGGAGATTCAAAAGCTGATCAGGAAAGGCAAGTAGAAGAAAATATTGAATTAATTTTACAGGCGCGGGAATCTGCAGAAGCGCTTTTTAAACCTTTATTAGAGATGAATCCTTCCATAAGAGGAACTTATACAATTACTTTTGTGTGGTAAAAAATTGTTATGGATTATGACTGTGTAGTGATTGGCGGCGGTCATGCCGGAATCGAAGCATCTTTGGCAGTTAGCCGCCTTGGTTTCTCTGTTATTCTGATTACTCAAAACCCTGATTGTATTGGAGCGCTATCGTGCAATCCCGCGATTGGCGGTTTATCCAAGGGTAACCTTGTGCGGGAGATTGATGCACTTGGCGGCGAGATGGCAAAACTTATCGATGTGTCGATGATTCAATACCGGATACTTAACCGTTCCCGCGGCCCTGCAGTGCAGGCTCCAAGAGCGCAGGCGGACAAACATGTTTATCAAAAAGCAGCCCGCGCTGTTTTAGAGAGGCAAAAAAACCTTACAATTTTTATGGATACGGTTACCGATTTAACAGCAGAAAATAATAATATAACAGGGGTTATAACACAGCGCGGTCATCGTATTACTGCAAAAACAGTTATCCTTGCGGCAGGAACCTTCATGGAAGGAAAAATATTTATAGGTGAGTATGACGCGCCGCAGGGAAGGCTTGGAGAAGAAGCGGCTGCCGGATTGGGTAAAGCTCTCCGCCGGTTTGGCTTTTCTATGGGAAGGTTAAAAACAGGAACGCCTGCGCGGATTGCAGGAGACACAATCGATTTTTCCAGGCTGGAAAAACAGGACGGAGAAGAGATGCGGCCGTTCTCGTTTAATTATTCTGAAGCGCCGGTTTTGCATGACAGAACATTTACTTCTGCACCCTGCTGGGTAACATATACTAATTTAAAAACACACGAGATTATCAGAAACAATATTCACCGCTCTCCGTTATATAGCGGAAAGATTTCCGGTACAGGTGCGCGTTACTGCCCGTCCATAGAAGATAAAGTAAAACGTTTTCCGGATCGTGAACGTCATCATATTTTTATTGAACCGGAAGGTTTTTCGACCAACGAAATGTATATAAACGGCGCGTCCAGTTCTCTGCCGGAAGATGTGCAGCGGGATTTTATTCATACCATAACAGGTTTGGAAGAAGCCTTTCTTGTCCGCCCGGGTTATGCAGTTGAATATGATTATATTGATCCTCTGGAACTGTACCCGTCGCTGGAATCTAAACGATTATCCGGATTTTTTTCTGCAGGTCAAACAAATGGGTCATCTGGTTATGAGGAAGCGGCGGCTCAAGGATTAATGGCAGGTATTAATGCCGCAATGAAATTATTAAACCAGCCGCCGCTTGTACTTGGACGCGCAGAAGCTTATATTGGCGTGCTTGTAGATGATCTTACAACTTTGGGAACAAAGGAACCGTACCGTATGTTTACAAGCCGCGCCGAACACCGCCTTATGCTCCGTCACGACACGGCAGATACAAGGCTTACATCCATGGGCAGAGAAGCCGGTCTTATCTGTGACAGCCGCTGGGAACGTTTCCAGGAAAAGATAAAAATACTGGACGAGATTAATGAGCTTTTAAACCGTCAAAAAAATGCTGATCTTTCAATTTATCCCGATGAGCTTATAGAGAGAGTGTATCTCGATAAAAAATATGCAGGTTATATAGAAAAAGAAATACGGTTTGCAGAAAAAGCTGCAAAAATGGATATTATTAAATTAAGCCCCAATTTGGACTATAAAACCATTGTTGGTCTTTCTGCAGAAGCAAGAGAAAAATTAACATCTGTTAAACCGCTTAATGTAGGGCAGGCTGCAAGAATTCCCGGTGTAAGACAGGGAGATATTGCAGTGCTTATTATTCAGGCTAATAAAAAGTAACCAAACACTAACCTTCAAAGGAATCAAGTAAAGAATAAATAGATTTTCTTATTTCTTCTTTTGTTTCGGACATATTTTTTTCGGATTCTTCTATTTCTTTTTTGTTCTTTTCGCGCTGTCTTTGCAGTTTGTTTATCTTCCAGTTATTTATTATTTTAAAAATAAATTTTGCAGAATCTGAACTTAACATGTCTATTTGTTTTGTTTTTTCTTCCAGTTCGCAGTATATTACAGCGCTTCTTTTTCCTGTTTCTTCGAATTCCCGGAATATTTTCTGCAGGTCAATTAATTTTTCTTTTAAATTACCCGTAAAGAGTTCATTTTCTTTTTGCTTTTCCCTTAATTTTTCGAACTCTTCCCTTCTTTGTTGTTCAATCTCTTTTTTTCTTTGTTCTCTTTTCTGGAAAAAATTGCCAAACATAGTATCTCCGGATTAATTTAACTTTCCTAGATTTTAATCCATCTCATGTTTAAAGTCAACATAAAATAAAATCCAAAACCTCTTAATTTTTTTTTTATTTTTTTGTACACTAATAAAAGAGAGGTTCCAACATTGATAAAACTTGCTGCTTTCCTCGGCAACCCCGGGCCGGGATATATGCACAACAGGCATAACGCAGGGCGTATGCTGGCATTATCACTTCCTTTTTATAATTCCCTTTCCTGGCAGAAGAAGTACAATGGGTTATACGCCTCAAAGAACAATTGTCATCTGCTTATGCCGGAAACATATATGAACCGTTCCGGTATTTCTGTTCAGGCTGCCGCATCTTTTTTTAAGATAGATATAAAGGAAATTATTATAGTTCATGATGAGCTGGAAATTCCGCTGGGAACAATTTCTTTAAAATTTTCAGGCGGTCTTGGCGGGCACAACGGGTTAAGATCCATGAAGGAAAACTTCGGCAGCGCCGATTTTTGGCGGCTTAGAGTAGGAATTGGGCGTCCTTCCAAAGGTGAAGTTTATGACTGGGTATTGTCAGATTTTCAAAAAAACGAACAGGAAACTCTTTTTCCTGCTCTGGATGCAGGTGTTAATCTTTTAATGCAGACAATGGAATGCGATCCCGAAACTTTGCTTAAAGAATGGGCGAAAAAGAAAATACAAATTTCCGATAATAGTGATATAATAGAGAGTATGGAAGGTAAAAAAAATGACAACAAATGAAGCATTTAAAGCATTATATGACACTGTGGCAAAGCTGCGTGCTCCGGACGGCTGTGAATGGGATAGAGAACAAACTCCATCGACATTAAGGGGAGCACTGATAGAAGAAACCTATGAGTGTCTGGAAGCTATCGATGAAGATGATCCTGAGCATATTTCAGAAGAACTTGGAGATTTATTTTTGCTAACAACGATGATTAGCTACATGTTTGAACAGGAAGGGAAGTTTTCTGTTGCAGATACGCTAAAAAAAGCAAACAATAAATTGATACGCCGGCATCCTCATGTATTTGGGGATGTAAAAGTAAAAGATACTGAAGAAATCCTTGCCAATTGGGAAACAATAAAAACTGAACAGGAAGGCCGTAAACCAAAAGACTCGATATTGGATGAAATCAGCTCTGCACTGCCGCCCATGGATCGATCTTTTGCCCTTCAGAAAAAAGCTTCTAAAGTTGGTTTTGACTGGATTGATAAAGAAGGTATTATTTTAAAAATAAATGAAGAATTTAATGAGGTGCAGGAGGCAGTAAAAGTCAATAAAAAAAAGCCGGATTTCAGGCTGGAAGAAGAGCTTGGCGACTTCCTTTTTTCTGTTGTCAATCTTTGCCGTTTCTTAAAAGTAGAACCGTCTGTTGCACTTCGCCGTACAAATGAAAAATTTGTAAAACGCTTTAAATATATAGAAGCAAAAATGAAGGAAAAAGGCCATGATTTAAGCAAAGAAAACCTTGAAATAATGGATTCTTTTTGGGAGGAATCAAAGTCTTCTACTTGAAAATCCGGTCTTTTTTTTGTATAACGTTACTATGGCTAATCTTAGTGTTACAAAGCGTTTTGGCATATTGACAGCAGGCGGTGATTGCCCGGGATTGAATGCTGCTATTCGCGGAGTTTGCCGTGCGGCTTATGATCGATATGGCATGGAAATAGTTGGAATTGCCAACGGGTTTCGCGGACTTATAGAAAATGATACAAAAGTGCTAAAACCCGAAAATTTTTCCGGCATTTTAACGCTTGGCGGAACAATTCTTGGCTCAAGCAGGGAAAAACCCTTTGGCGGAACTACCTCCGATAAAGACGAGGTTGACAGCGACAAGGTTTCTGCAATTAAAGATACTTATTCAAAACTCAATCTTGATTGCCTTGTTGTACTTGGCGGAAATGGTACAAATACTACAGGTTATAAGCTTTCATGTGAAGGATTAAATATAATTGGACTTCCAAAAACAATAGATAACGATATTTTCGGCACAGACAGAACTTTCGGCTTTCATTCCGCTTTGGCAATTGGCACAGAAGCAATAGACAGACTGCATTCCACAGCACAAAGCCATAGCCGTGTTATTGTTATCGAACTAATGGGGCATAAGGCTGGCTGGCTTGCCCTATATGCCGGTGTTGCCGGCGGCGGTGATGTTATTCTGCTTCCGGAAATTCCCTATGATATCCGTGCGATTGGCCGTCATCTTGTAAAACGTGCAAAATCCGGAAAAACCTTTTCCATTGTTGTAGCTGCTGAAGGTGCAATATCTTTAAAAGAAGCAGATATGGATAAAAAGGACAGAAAAAAATACCGGTCGGAAAACGGCCCTTCTGCAGCTTACCGTATTGCCCGCGAAATTCAGGACGAAACAGGCATGGAAACCCGCGCTACTGTTTTAGGTTATATGCAGCGCGGCGGTATTCCATCTGCTTCGGATCGTGTTCTTGCAACCAGTCTTGGCACTGCTGCAGTTGAATTGCTTGCAAACGGAAAATACGGCCGCATGGTCGCTCTTACAGGCAACGATATTGGTTCTATCGATCTTAGCGTTCCCGAAGGTAAAATAAAAAATGTTCCGCTTAACTACTATATGATCGATACTGCCAAGGCTGTCGGTACATGTATGGGCGATGAGTGAGTGATTCCTTTTACTTTGGTAAAAAACCCCCACTAAGGCCGCCAAATTGCCTGAAATGTGTATATTTCAGAGTGACATGGGATCCTGTTTTTCCAAGAGCCTGCGATGCTTTTTCCATTAAATGTGTAAGTCTGCCGTCGCAGGAAGTGTTCCGGGCTCAGGGAGCGCATTGTCCTTCATTCTGCTTAAAAGAAGGTTTAAAATAGCCGAAAATAAAGCAGAGGGGCGCACTTTGCAAATTTTCAACGATTTTAAACATAGATTTACCACAGATGGATACTTTAAATTCCGCACAATTGCTGTTTTACTGGCGGTCTTTTTCGGGTTTTGTGCGCTCTGGCTTGGGTTGGCTTTATTTTCGGCGTTCAGCGGAACAGGTTTTTTTCTTGCAGGTCTTGGCAGATTTTTTTCGCGTTCTTTTGGAGTGCTTTCGTTTTTTATTCCTGTTTATTTCGGCTATGCGGCTTTTATTCTGGCAGATACCAAATGGCGGCCGGACAGAATTTTCTTTTTAAGCGGATTAATTTTTCCGTTTTTAACATTGGGTATCGGTTTTGCTCTTATCCGCGATTTTGAAATTCGTTCCATGCAAATTGCGCTTTTAAACTATACGGGAAAAACCGGATTTAGTTTTTTAATTATTTTTATTACGGTTATAGAAGTTCTTTTATTGCATATTTTAAGAAATACCATCTTTTTTAAAGGGAACGGAATCTTCCGCCGCCGTATTGGATTACTGCCTTCTCCGGATTCTGATACCAGGGTTTCATTTGTTCCGATTACCGGAGAGTCAAATATATTTAAACATGTTATTCAGGAAAAGAAAATAAATGCTTCGGCGAAAACTGTATCAGAAATTGATTTTGCTGTTGATACAGAAGTTATTTCAGAGACTGCTGCCGGGGAAATTCCTGCTATTGATGTAATTGACAGTGAAACTGACGATGTTGATGCTGTTACTCGTGCGCTGGAAGAAGCGGAAGCAGCAGCCGCCGCTCATGGAGAACAAGTCCGCAGGAAGAATACACAATCCGGCAGCACACGTTATAAAAAGTACATGGTACCTGTTGATATTCTGAATGAGTATCCGGACGGCGAATACTGGATTATAGATCAGGCTACCCGTGATGCGGCAATTGCATTAAAAGAAACACTGGAAGAATTTAAAATAATGGCAGAGGTTACAGGAATACGAAAAGGCCCTGTAATTACAATGTTTGAAATCCTTCCTGCTCCGGGAGTTAAACTTTCCAGAATTGTTGGTTTACAGGATAATATTGCTCTTCGTCTTGCTGCATCTTCTGTGCGTATTGTAGCTCCGATTCCCGGCAAACATGCAGTAGGTATCGAGGTTCCCAATGCCAAACGTAATATAGTTTCCTTTAGAGAGATTATAGAAAGCGAGCTTCAGCGTTCAGACTATAAAATGGGAATACCTATTGTAATGGGCAAGGATATAACAGGCGAAGCGCAGACAGTAGACCTTGTTCAAATGCCTCACTTATTAATTGCAGGCGCAACAGGATCGGGAAAATCGGTTTGTGTAAATTCCATAATACTTTCGGTATTGTATCAGCTTCATCCTGCAGAGTGCAGGCTTTTGCTTATCGATCCAAAAATTGTTGAACTAAAACTTTATAATGATATTCCCCATTTATTAACGCCTGTTATAACGGAATCCAAAAAAGCTTTTCAGGCTCTTCAGTACTGTATATATGAAATGGAACGGCGTTATGCTTGTCTGGATTCAATGGGCGTGCGTGACATCCGCAGTTACAATAAACGAATAAAAGAAAAAAATATTGCGCAGGAACATATGCCGTATATTGTTGTTATAATAGATGAGTTTGCAGACCTTATGACAACTACCGGAAAAGAACTTGAATCTACTGTAGCGCGTCTTGCTGCGATGAGCCGTGCAGTTGGTATTCACCTTGTGCTTGCAACCCAGCGTCCTTCTATCGATGTGATTACTGGTCTTATTAAAGCTAATATTCCAAGCCGTATAGCATTTATGGTCGCCAGTAAAACCGACAGCCGTATTATTATCGATATGGTTGGAGCAGAAAAACTTTTAGGCAAGGGTGATATGCTTTATTCCGGCGTTGTTGATCCTTTCCCGATACGTATGCAAGGCGCGTTTATTTCTGAAGAAGAAGTTGAAGCTGTAGTTGAACATGTAAAATCGTTCGGAGCGCCCGATTATATCGATGATGAAGTTTTCTTTGAAGACGAAGAAGACGAAGCAGGCGCCTCCCTGTTTTCTGACGGAGGTGATCCTCTGTATGAAAAAGCTCTGGAAATTGTTATGCAGCAGGGAAAGGCAAGCGCTAGTTATATTCAGCGAAGATTAAAAATAGGATTTAACCGCGCTGCACGTCTTATAGATGAAATGGAATATCATGGAATTGTAGGGCCGGCGCAGGGAAGCAAACCAAGAGAATTAATTAGAGCGCACTAGTGCAGGAAGGACACTAGTATTTGTTAGAATATTAATTTTCTGGCTTTTAATTTTTTCTGATAAACGCTATTATAATAAATATGAATCGTGCGGCAAAGCTTAAAATAATATTTTTGTTAATCATGTTTATTCTGTGTTTAAATAATATTTTTTGTGAACAGGATATTATTCGGGAAGAAAATGAAAATGAAAACGAACAGGAATCTATAAGTAGAACCTTCTTTTTGCCTGCCTTCTCTTATAAATATGTTTCATTTGACAATTTAAAAATGCATAATATTTCAAGCGGAGCTACAATGCTTCGTTTTAATCCGGCAGACAGGGAAAAAATGTTTTTAATAACAATGATGTATTCACCGCAGATAACATCAGAAATTGATCCAGCCTACCCTGATTTATACCACAATGTCTCTTTAACAGTTATGCAAATGTTAAACAAGCATATGTTTTACGGTTCATTAATGGCAATGACAGAAAAGCCGTTATACGGCGGTTCAAATTCATATATGAGTATGGCAGGTTATTCTTACAATATAATTAAGGGTGACCATTTTTCCATGAATCTGGGAACTGTTCTGCTTTTTATGGATATTGGTTATAAAATGGACAATGGAATGCCCTGGTTTATATGGCCGCTTCCAATGATTAATTTGTCCTGGACTTATGAATGGATAGAAGCCGGTTTTATTCCAGGCGCGAGAATGACATTATTTCCAAAAGCTCCTGTCAGCTTTACAACAAGGCTTATAACGGATGGTTACGATTTTTTCCTTCAGTATAATACAGAAAAAGTGATCTCAACTTTCGGGTTTAAAAGAGAAATGTGCAATGTAAATATTTCTGACGGCGGCAGATACGGCATAAAATATTATGCCTTGTACGGCGGTTTAAAAGTGTTCAAGTTTTTGGATTTAAGCGGAGGCTGGGCATTTAACGGAGAAGAAGAATATAAAAAAAGATCGTGGGATTCGTTATTCAGCTCTTTTGGATATTCAAGAAGTTCATCGTTTACTGCAGCTGCCGGAAACGGTTATTTTTTTTCTGCTTCGTTTAGATTAGGAATGTAGTATTTTCCGGTTAGTTGCGCCTTTTTGTTTTTTATTTTAGTATATGATATGGAAACAAATATAAGACCAGCAATTGAATTATTAATTAATAACATTAGGCAGTTAATCTCTGTAGATGCAGGAAAACTGGAGTATATAATAGCCGCGCAGATTGCAGGCGGACACGTTATTCTTGCAGACTCACACGGCGTTGGAAAAACTTCTTTAGCGCGTGCATTAGCTCAGTCTATCCGCTGGCGCCCGGAAGACCTTGCAGATGTTAGCGGTGTTAAAATGGAAGGGTTCAGCCGTATTCAGTGTACTGTAGATCTGCTTCCTCAGGATATTCTTGGGTTTAACCGTTTTATAGGACATTCGGGAGAAATGATATTCAACAAAGGGCCTGTTTTTGCGCACTTTGTATTATGCGACGAAATAAACCTGCTTACCCCAAAAACACAAGGTAGTTTTTTCCAGGTTATGGAAGAACAAAGCGTAACCATAGAAGGAAAATCTTATAGTTTAAAGGATCCCTTTTTTATAATTGCTACAATGAACCTGAAAGGTGTGCACCTTTTTCCGCTTCCTACGCCTCAGCTTGACCGCTTTATGCTTCGCCTTTCGCTGGGGTATCCTTCTGCAGAAGAAGAAACAGAAATAATTAACAAGCACGGAAAAATTGATGCCTGGAACAATTTCCAAAGCGTAATAGACAGCGCTGATTTAATTAAATGGAAAAAAATGGTAGACGAAGTGCAAATGCACCCAAGCGTTACATCTTACCTTGTTACTTGTGTCCGTTCTACAAGAGCGCATCCGGATATTGAAACTCCTGCAAGTCCGCGCGCCGGCGTTCGCATTTCGCGGCTGGCAAAATCGCTGGCTCTCTGCCGCGGTATGGATTATGTCTCTGTCGATTTAATAAAAGAAATATTTATTCATGCAATGGCTCATCGTATCATAACGCGCGACCCTTCCATTCCGCCGGAAACGCCGCTTAAAAATATACTGGATACGGTTCCTGTAGAAATAAAAGGATCCGGCCATTGAACATTTACCGGTTTAAGGACACTTTAAATAAAAAGTTTAAAAACTTCCGGTTTATTCTTACTCCTGCGGGTACAGCTTTATTTATTATTTCGCTGGGAGTTTTAATCCGCGCGCTTTTTACCCGTAATGCATACGAAATTGTACTGACTTCTTCTGCGTTATTTTTAATGCTGGCTCTTGGAATAATTGGTTTATGGAATACAAGAAAATTTAAATCGATGGAGCCGAACTGGAAACCGCCGTTTCCTGTAACTGCTTTTTCCGGTACTAACATTCCGGGAAGTGAAACATTTATTTCCGGCTTTACCGCATTTGTTCCCCTTTTTTTCCGCTTGCACTTTATTATACGCGGACGATTTTTTCCCTTTATTAAAACAGATAAATATAAGGGTATTAAAATGCGTATAGAGGAATCGATAAAACGCGGCGAAACTTCTTCTAAAATAAATATAAATTTCCCTTTATCCGGAAAATTCGAAGGTGACGGCTTTTGTCAATTGCGCGACATCTTTGGTCTCTTTACCTTTTATTACGGGTTACCTCAATACAGGACAATTAATGTAAGATGCTCTCCGTGTTATGGAAAAAAAACGCAGATAAACGCACAAAGCGGCGCGGAAGATCAGCGGAACAAACCTGCTGCAGACATCGAAAGATATTATATGAGGGAATATACACCCGGAGATCGTTTCCGCGATATTAACTGGAAGAGTTCAGAAAAAATCGATGCTCTTATAACGCGTATTTCTACAGATAATCAGGAAAAAATAAGCAGACTGGAAATTCATTTCCGTAATTTTGGCTCTGTAAATCAGGATAACATGGAAGCGATTTGGCTTTTAGATCGCGCCAAAGCCCGTTTAACCTATTTTTTACGAAGCCTTATGGAGCAAAATGCAAATTATATTTTTGATATTCATTCTGCAGAAAATGTCTGGGAAATAAAAGACGCGGATGAACTTGATGTTTTTTTTGAAGAACTTGCTGTTCTTTCATTTGTGCCGCCGCGGCACGAAGTGCCAGCATCGCAGAAGAGCGATGTTTATGTTTTTTCGACAGCTTGTGATATTGGTCTTTCATCTTTTGTTCTTGCAAATAATCTGCGCCCTGTTACGCTGTTCCTTGTTCAGCCATGCGGCGGCACAGACACCGAAACGCAGGAAATTGAATACCTATACTTATCCGGCTTTGAAGAAAACGGATTTTCTTCATCTTTAAAATGGCTCAGAAAAAACATAAAAAAACTGAATGTTCAAACAGCAAAAACAGAAACATTTTATGCGCAGGTATTACTTGGAATAAACAGGGGGATAAAAAAATGAAAAACTCCCTGGTTATTTTATTCGGCTTGCGGCTTTTTTTATATTTTAGCGTAATTACATTAATTTTTATTCATCCGGGAATAGCAGTTTCTTTTGATAAAACCGGCATGGTATTGTGGCTTTTAATAATTCCGGCTCTGGCAGCTATAACTTTTTTTCATTCGTCTTTAAAAAAATTATGGATAAAAATTGCGGCACTTGAACCTTTCTTTTTGGCATGGGTATGCCTGCGGCTGCTTTCCTTGTCGCGTTCCGGCGAAGAAATTGCAGAACAAAATATAATGCTAACGCAGTTCATCTTTATTTGGACAGCGGTAGTATTTTTACTGCACAGTGCGGTAATTTATTTGTGTATCTTTCCAAACAGCAGAATTAAAATATGGAAAGAAGGAACTGCATTTTTATTAACAGCTTCTGCAGTATTTTTTATTTTACTGGTTGTTTTGCCGCCGGATTTTGTACGGAATACTGTAATAGAAAATTTGGTAACAGAGAGAATCCCGCAGATAATCCGGCCTTCAGATTTGGAACGCGGTTTGCCTCAAAGGGGGAATAGCCGCAGAACCCGCCCCGGCGGCAGAGAAGGACAAGGTGTTTTGCGCGGACTTCCCGGAGATGACTGGTCAGATGGCGGCGGAAGAGATAACCGCCAGTATATGATTAAAATTGTTGCATCGGAAACAGAACCAGTTTACATGGGTGAATCGTTCCGCGGTTTTCTGGATCCTGTTAAAGGTTTTCAGGCAGATTTGACCGATCCTCTGAATGATCTGGCACGCCGCAGATTATTTGTTTCATGGTCAAGTAACGAGTTTAATTTTGATATGGGCAGAAATAATCTGGAAGTGTTTTCTCTTTCTACATTACAGCAGAAATTTTTTCCTTACCGCCCTGTAACAATAGATCCTGTCATTTTAAGCGAAGGTACAGGCCCGCTTCGTTTTATTCATCAGGCGGTTTCCAGCGTACACAAAGATGATCCCCTTAAACTTATACATACTCCAACCCGGCATTTTTATGATTATGAAAAAAGGGAGCTGGCAAAATATCTTGATATTTCCCTGGAAGAAAGCGATAAAAATGAGTTTATGGTTTACATTAGAAATGCGCTGGAAACATGGAGAAGAAACAGAAATAGTATTATAAGAGAAGATGACAGTTATTTACAAAGTATATTCATGGAAGGAGATGGCGGCAATGAATATCTGGAAACAATTTTAGCTTTAATGACAAGTTTTTCCTCATATCAGTACAATCTGAACCCGGATGATTTCTCAATTGCTTCCATAAAAGATTTTTTATTTGATTCAAAAGAGGGTGACTGTGTTGAGTTTTCCAGTGCGCTTGCGCTGCTTGGACGGCTCTCCGGAATTCCATCCCGTATTGTAACAGGGTATCTTGCTGCTGAAGGATTACAAACCGAAGCGCACTTGCGGGGGCTTGCCATCATGAGGAACAGCCTCCCCATACTGCAGCAATTCCCTTTTGATCATTTATTCATGGTGACAAATCTTCATTCCCATTCATGGACGCAGTTTTACATACCAGATTACGGCTGGCTCGATTTTGAAGCGACACTTTTTTCCATACCGCCGCAGGGCATGGGCGATTTTAATAACTGGGATGTTGTTATACCTATTTTAGACGGAGAAAGAACAATTTCTAATGCACGCGCTTTTCCGTGGCAGGCAGTAGGCAGGGCGGTAATTACGCTTATCTTAATTGCAGTTTTAGGCGCTTATATTTTCCGTTACGGCCGCGAATTTATTCTTTATTTGGGAGCAAAACGCGGCGGCAGGGCAGGCGCCAGATATTTGTACCTTCTGCTTTTAGCGCGTCTTGCCGCAGACGGTAAACCAATTAAACCTGTCTCAAAAACAGCGCATGAATATATAAAATTATTCCCGGACAAAATAGAATCAAATGAATATTTTCTGCGTTTTGCGGATATTTATTCAGAAATGCGCTGGCGGCAATTTGATAACCATAACGAACTGGAAACACGTTTCCTTCTGTTAAAAGATGAATACAATAAAATTTTAACAATATCCCGCCGCCGCGGATTACACTGGCAGGTTGTCCGTTTGTTTAACCTGCGGGGACTGGCTTATCTATGAAAAATAATATGTATTTCCGTGTGATATTCTTCAGCTTAATTCTTCTGTTATCTGCATGTTCGCGCAGTACCGACTGGGTGCAGTTTCGCGGCGAAGGCGGACGCGGTGTAAGTTTATCGCGTTTAACACCGCCTTTAGGTTTACGCTGGAAAATAAAACTGCAAACCGGAAACGAGAGAATCAGGTCTTTAAATCCGCCTGTGGTTTTGGGAGATACAATTTACTTTGGTTCAGACGACGGCAACTTTTATGCGCTAGATGTAGAAAGCGGTTTTATGCGCTGGGTTTTTAATAGCGGAGCCGAAATTAATTCCATTCCTGCGGCGGATAAGGACAATGTTTACTTTGGCAGCAAAGACGGAAAGCTTTATGCCTTGTGCCGGAAAACCGGAGAGGAGGTTTGGACATTTCAAACCAGAAGCCAGATAAATTCGCAGGTACAGCGGTACGGAGATTACATTATTTTTGTAGGAGATGCCGATGCAATTTATTTTTTATCTCCGCAGGGAGTAGAACAATTCAGAATAGATAATCCAGGCTGGATGAAATTTACTTTTTTGATAGCAGATGACATCATGTATCATGCTACTACTCCGGTTGTTGAGTTTCTTGGACCTTTCGATATAAATAGAAGGGAATTTTTGTGGTATCAGTCTTCCCGCGAATTTAATGCAATTTGGTTTTCTGTAAATGCTGTCCGGGGCGACTTGTTATATATGGGCACTGCCGATGTTTATTGGGAAGGCACATATCTTGGTTACCATGCTTTTAACAGGCATACAGGCGAAGTTGTCTGGCGGCAGTATTTGGATGGCATATTGTTTAACAATGACTGGGATGATTTATGGGAATATTTCTGGAGAAATTGCGACAAACTGGATTTTATGGCTCCTATTGTATGGAAGGATTTAGTCATTTTTACGGGGGGAGACTGCACAGCGCGTGCTTTTGACGCAAATACAGGAGATCTCCGCTGGGAAGAGGTCTTTGAAAGCCCTGTAAGCTCTGCTCCTACCCTTGCTTCCGGGCGTGTTTACTTTGGCTTGCAGGGAGATGATTATAATCCGCCGAAACTTATGTGTATTTCTGCAAGAACCGGCAAGGTTCTTTGGGAAATGGAGACAGAAGGCTCTATTTTATCTGCCCCTGTTATAGCCGGAAAAAGAATTGTTTTTGGCACAGATTTAAGTGTTTTTTACGTTCTTGAGCAGATTTTTTAGTTGACTTATCTATAAGAAGCAAGGTAAAATAAAAGTGCGGAATTTTAATATTCCGTGATAATTTACTTTAGGAGAAGAAATATGAAGAAATGGGGAATTATTATTGCCATTTTAGGCGCATTGGTATTAGCCGCATGCGCAAGCACCGGAAGCTTAGTAGACGAAATGCCTGGTGAAAGACTGGACATTTTAAGAGTCGATGTTTCCAAATTTCCTGCTGTAAGGAATGCAAATCCTTTTACAAAAAGATTTGATGATTTTATTTTAGATCTTAGCGCTGTTCTTCCGGAAGAAGATGCAGTAAACTGGGCATATTTTAACCGTTTTGTAGTTAGAGTTCAGTACTTTGATGCAAACCGCAATCCTATTGCTAATGCAAACGACCTTGGTATGATGACTCTTGTTTATGATCTTGCTGTTATTGAAAGACCAGGCGGAAGAGGCGGAGATCCTGGAGTTAATGTTGGTAATGCAGCTCAGAAACAGTTCAACGTAATGGGAGGCTGGACAACAGCTCATACCAGAGGTTGTATCATCAATCTTAGAGCAAGACCAGCAGGTCTTATTTTACAGAATGCTGCTGACCATGTAAGATTTATCGAAATTAAAGAAATTATTTTCTATAACGACGATATGATTGAGATTGATTACTAAGATTTATTAAATCGATGAAAGGCTGTCCGGTAAGTTTTTAAAACTGTCCGGATGGCTTTTTTTTGTGCCATGGTTAAAAACATCTATTAAATACCAAATATTTATATTACAATCCTAATATGGGAACCCTTTTACGTCATGGTATTAATATGTACAAAAAAACCATGAACCAAGCGCCTGGTTCAGAAGACGAAACTCCGGTTTTTTTAAAAGAAATAGCGTTGCCAGGATCAAAAACAAAACCCATTGCGCCACTTGTAACATCACAACCTGCGCCTCAGCAGAAACCCTTAGTACCAAAGAACACTGTGTTAAATAACACTGTGCAAAAGAGCACTGTGCCAAAAGCCGCTGTTAAGGTTAATTCTCAAGCTTCAGGCGGCATCGAGGCTGCACGCCGTATCTTATATGCTGCAAAGGGAGCAGGAAAGGGCGAAGCGCTTTTAAATAGGGCTGTTCCGGAATCCAGAGAAAACTTTTTTGGTTTTTTGGACGAGTTTACAACCGACCAGCTGGTTAAGCTTTTTAAAGAAGAAACCGCTCAGACAACGGCGCTTATATTAAGCAGAATGTCTCCGAAAATTTCTGCCGGTGTAATAAATAAACTTCCAACTTCCGGTAAACTGGATGTATTAAAACGTATTGCGCATCAGGGAAATGTTTCGCCGGAAATACTGGAACAGGTATCTGCTGCAATAAAGGAAAAGGTTAGGCATTTGGCAGGCGGTTACAAAAATGTTAAAATTGACGGAATGCAGACATTGGCTGCAATTTTAAAACAGGGAGACAATTCTTTTGGCGGCAGACTTATTGATGAACTGGAAGAAGATGATCCGGAAATTGGGTGCAGCTTAAAAGAAAAATTATATATACATTAGAGGATGTAGTTGTATGACAAAAGGAATGGTTCTGGAAAGCGGATTTAAAATTCTGGATATAGTAGACTTGGGCGAACTTAAAGCAGAGGGCATTTGGGCAAAACACGAAAAAACCGGCGTAGAAGTTTTTCATATTAAAAATGATGATGCAGAAAATCTTTTTTCTTTTGCGTTTGCAACATTTCCCGGTGATAATACAGGCGTTGCCCATATTCTTGAACATTCTGTTCTTTGCGGCTCTGAACGTTATCCTTTAAAAGATGCGTTTATTGTTCTTGCGCAGGGAAGCCTTCAGACATTTTTAAATGCAATTACTTTTCCGGATAAAACAGTATACCCGGCAAGTTCAACAAACGAACATGATTATTTTAATTTAATGTCTGTTTACGGCGATGCAGTTTTTAGGCCTTTAATTCCCGAGTGGACATTTATGCAGGAAGGGCACAGGCTGGAATACCAAAATGATAAACTTACCGTAACTGGCGTTGTTTACAATGAAATGAAAGGCGCTTATTCTTCTTTGGAAACCTATGCCGGGCACTGGTCTGTTAAGGCAATAATGCCGAATACTCCTTACGCTTTTGAATCCGGCGGTGATCCAAAGGAAATTCCGCAGTTAACATGGGAAGGATTAAAGGAATTTCATAAAAGCCGTTATTCTCCTGCAAACTGCCGGATTTTTTTGGCTGGTAATATTCCTACAGAAAAACAATTAAACTTTTTAAATGATGAGTTTTTCTCAAAAATACCTGCGGGAAGCGCCTGCGAGCCGGTTATTAAAACTCAAAGATGGAATGAGCCAAAAAAATTGCACATACATTGCCCTGCAGGAAACGAAAGAAAATCAACTATTTTTCTTTCATGGCTTTGTTCAGATGTTTCCGATGTAAATGAGAATATTGCGCTTGCAGCTCTTACAGAAATTCTTTTGGGTCATGACGGCTCGCCTTTAACCAGAAAATTGATAGAATCCGGTTTAGGAGAAGATATTACTCCGGTATCAGGGCTGGAAGGTGAAATACGCGAATTATTATTTGTTGCAGGGTTAAGAAGCATAGAAGGTGATCCGGAAAAAATGGGCGCTGCAGTAGAAGATCTTATTTTTACAGAGCTGCGAAGACTTGTTAACGAAGGAATACCGCAGGAAGAAATAGAAGCCGCGCTTTTAGCTTTGGAGTTTTCACAGCGGGAGATTCGCCGTTCAGGCGGGCCATTTTCCCTTGTTTGGATGCGCCGTTCCTTGCGTGCATGGGTTCATGGCAGTACGCCGTGGGAAAGCCTTTTAATTCATCCTGCCATTGCAAAATTAAAGGAAGAACTAAACGCAGATAAAAGGTACTTTGAAAAACTTATACAAAAATATTTTTTAGATAATCAGCATCGTGCGCTTGTTATCCTGGAACCCAGGGAAGATTTTTTGCCAAAACAGGAAGAAGAACTTTCCATTTTACTGATAGATAAAGAAAAAAAATTAACCGCCGGCGAACGGCAGCAGATAAAGGACAAAACCCTTGAACTGGAAAGAATTCAAAGCGAAGCCGACACCCCCGAAGCGCTGGCTTCCATTCCGCATCTTTCCAGAAAAGACTTATCTGTAAAGCAGGACAGCATTCCCCGCCGCCACGAAGATTTATGCGGAATTCCGGCTCTTTATCATGAACTTTATACAAACGGCATTACGTATATAGATTTATCATTCCCTGTGGATGTTTTTTCGTTTGAAGATTATCCATGGCTGCAATTTTTTTCCAGGGCTGTTGTTTCTGTTGGCCTTCCGGGAATGGATTACGGCGAAGTTTCAAGTTTACTTGCGTGTACTGTCGGCGGCTTTCTTGCAATTCTGCATACAGGTTCGGCTGTAAAAGGTACGCCATGGTCTTTAGAAACAGCATCCGGCGAGTTCGATCTTGCAGGGCGGGATTGGATTCTTTACCGGCTTAAATGTCTGGACGAAAAAATAACACCAGCGCTGGATATAGCATTGCGTATAATCAGCGAAGCCGATTTTAAAGACAGCCGGCGGATTAACGATTTAGTTCTGGAAATGAAAAGCGAAGTAGATTCCTGCATTGCGCCGGCGGGGCATATATATTCATCGGGCAGGGCAGGGCGTTTTAATTCGCGTTCAAAGATGGTAGAAGAAAAATGGGCAGGTCTTTCCCAGATTAAATTTGTGCATCAGCTTGCAAAAATGGAAACAAGCGAAATTATTAAAAAGCTTTTATACATTCAGGACAAAATTAAGAGAGCGGGTTTCATAACAAATATTACAGGCGGCGCGGAAGGCCTTAAAACTGCAGGCAGGGAAATTGGAAAAAAATTCTCAGATTTTAGACCGCCTACGCAGCGTGTTTTTATTGAGCCGAGCGCAGAAGCGGCAAAACCCGAAGTTTTTGCTTCCAGGTCTTTACAGGTAGGTTTTGCGGCAATGACATTAAATGCCGCGCCGTTTGATACTGTTCATCAGATTGCAGAAATGATTTTAACGCATCAGTTAAGTACGGGAGCGCTTTGGGAAGATATCCGCATGAAAGGCGGCGCTTACGGCGCATTTGTAAACAGCGACTGTCTGGAAAATTGCATGTCTTTTGCAACATACCGCGATCCGAATCCTTTGCGTTCTTTGGAAGTATTTTCTCAGATACAAAATGGTAATTCGCCAAGTTATTTAAAACACAGTAGCCAGAAAAATTATCTGGAAAAATCAATAATTGGCTGTTATTCCAAAGAAACAAGACCGCGCACTGCGGCAGAGGACGGACTTGTAGATTTTTACAGATTCCTTTACGGTATCGAAGACGGTTACCGCAAAAATAAACTGGAACGTCTTGTTTCTGTTACACAGGAAGATATCGAAGAAGCATTTTTTGCGCTTGCCAAAAAACAAAAATCCGGCCCTGTAATTATTACTGGCGAAAAGGCAGCGGAAGAAGCGGCAAAAATTTTAGGAACAGAAGTTCAGCAATTAAATGTTTAACAATATTTAGTTATTTCCTTAAGGATTCCTTAAATATTTTATCTGCATCGATCTTGTCGTCTATGCCGAAAACAGGCGTTATACCTTCGTTATTTACACTGCGGAACAAGGGGCCAGGACGGCTTCCGTATGCCCAGCTGTTTTCATTGTTAATAATATAGTCCAGTGTTGTAACTGCAGATAACGAAAAGAAAATTAATGTAGCATTCATTCTTTTTTCCTGCGGCAGCATCATATCTAAACGCTTGGATATGGGATTGGGAACCTGGAAATTATATGATTCCCATGGGTTATTTATTCCGTTACACGGCGCTTTTGCGGCAGGCCCTCCTGCGCGTGTTCCCTGTTCAATGCCTACAGCAACTGCAGTAAGATATTTTCTAAGCTTCCTTACTTCGCTGTAAATGGGAACAATTTCCTGTTTAGGAAACGGCGGCGGCCCCATCGATTCAAATTTATAATACGGCAGAAAGTATAACCGTTTAATCCAGTGCAGTTCGTTCAGTGTCTTTCTGGCATAAGATGATATTCTTGATTCTTCCGAGTTTTCCAGTATACGGCAATAATCAGCAAGCCGCGGGAGATAATCCCTTGAAAAACTGTCTTCTATGAAACGCCGCCAGTTGTTTAATGTATCAACAAGTTCATCGCTTACTTTTACAGGTTTTCCGTCCGCTCCTGTTACAATGCCAAAGTTTACATAACGCAATCCGATAAAAAGGTCTTCCAGTATATGCAGTAATACTGCAACCTGCTGGAGCGGATCCGTAGGAGCAAGCAGTTCATATCCGTGCCTCATGCTGTAAATATTTGTAAAATACGGATACAGATCTGGATATTCTTCCAGTTTATCCCATCCCGCTTTGGGATATAAAACATTAAGAGCAGTCCGCGCCTGTTCCAGCGCTTTTAGTTCCGCTTTTGCAGATTCTTCTTTTGCTCTTTTTTCGATTACTTTTGGATCATTAGGGTCTTCTTCTTTTGGAGCCTGACCTTCGCCGCCCTCTGCAGAATCTTCATCGCTTTCATCATCGCTCATATTTTTTTGCAGCGATTCAACATCCAGGTTTTCTATTTGCTGCGGACTTAAATCTGATGAATTTAACTGTTCTGTCTCGGAGATATTCAGAAATGCAATAAAACGCCTTTGTCTTTCTATAAAAAAGCGTTCGTAGGGAATGAATCGATCCGATATTAACTTCATTAAAAGCGGATAAAGCCCAAAGTGAACATTTTTCCGGATGTCCACAAACGATGCTATAATGTTGCGTATAATGTCCTGATACTTTTCTTTTGCATCCATCGGGCTTTCTATGTAAAGTATTTTATAAATTAATTTAAATGCAGATTTTATATTTTCTACGTTTAGGTCGTCAAGAATAAACATAGGTCTGTAAATATTGCGGAGTATGTCAGAAAAATCTGTTACTTTTATGGAACGCGGATGCGCCTGAATTTCTGCAATGCTTTTTGCAAGCGTTTCTATATCCCAGCTGCGGATTGTGTCCAGGATTTTATAAACAAACGGAGATGTTCTTCTAAGCTGATTGTTGCGTCTTTTATTGCTTTTTGGAAACAGGGTTCTTGCCGCGCTTACAAGTCTTTCTATCTTTGCGTAGTGTTCATTCATGCGAAGAACAACAAAACGCGGATTTACATAATCTACAGGCTCTTTAAAAAATGAAAAAATAGATGTTAAAACCTGCATGGAGCTTTTTATTTCGAATACCAGCTGCCCCGAATATTGATCAATTTTTACCCTTTCTGAATAAGACAGTTTTGCCGGAATGGAAGGATCATCGCCGGGGAATGGGCCTGTTTTTTTGGATTTTGATCTGAAAAAACCAGGTTCATCGTCTGCTGATGCAACGTCTACTCTGCGGATAGCTTTTTTGCCGCCGCCTACCAGTGTATTTTTTCTGTTTTTTCCTGAATCGTTATCCTCGATTCGTTCTGAACCTACTTCGCCGCCAAGAACCTGCATCATTCGTTTTGCTTCGGCTTCGTCTGTTACGCCCAATTTACCGCGTACACGGCTAAGCTCGCCAGGTTCGTATACTGCATTTTTTGAATGCGCATTTTTCTTATTTGCCATATTTATACCCGTAAATAAAGTTTTTCTCCCAACCCTAAAAGATTTTTAATCTGTATCTTTTCTCCGTCTGAACTAGCCAGCATTCCATTATAATATCCCAAAGGAGATATAAAATCTGCCGTTGTAATGACAAGTTTTGTGCCGCTTCTGCATAAATACTTTGGTGTAAATGTTAAATCGACCATGCCTTCTACATCTTGAATAACCCAATTGCCGTCAGGGCCGTTAGGCATTGTAATAAGCACCGGCGGAAGAAGTGTAAGTTTACCGTCCAGCCAAAAAGCGTTTTCGTTATTTTTATTGGTTTCTCCTGTTTGATTCTCTGCAATATGAAAGCCAAAGCGCCGCTTTTTTTGAACATCTTCATTAAAGCCCATTCCGCTGCATATTGTCGTTTTCATTCTGTAGGGAAAAAACCCTTTATAATCGCAGAAAAATCCCGAACATGTATCCTGCTTCATATTAATATGATTTCCTGCAAAAACCATATCTCCGCGCACGGGAGCCAAAACCTTATATGCATACATTGAACAGCGCTTTTCCAAAGCCAAAGATACTGCTATTGGAGCAGTTTCCTGATTATTTAAATTGTATGCAAGATGAACAGTCAGCGAAGGTTGTTTGCGTGTTCCTTCTATATTGATGTCAAGCTTTATTGCATCGGCATCGAGCCAGCTGTGAATGCGGAAATAAAACCGAGAAATATGGCAGTCTATTGAAGAATTTGCAAGGCTTTCCGGAAGATGCCAGCCTGTACCCGGCATTATTTTTTTATAGATAAATCTTTGTTCATTTTTTTTATCAAATAAAATGATATGCGCCATTCGGTACATTTTAACATTGCAAAAAAGCGCTTCCAGCGCGTAATTATCATCATGAGCGCTGAATGATTGCCATTCTTTTATCCGGCAATCTTTTAACCAGCGGGGAAAAGGATAACCGAAAGGCCTGCGAATTTCCTGTAAATTTACCCTGTCAAAAGCCTTGTTCCACGTTCCAATAATGGAATCCCCATTCTCTACGGGCGAGGAGGCTGGGGGTGCAAATTCTCTAGTGTACATCTTATTGTGAATTTTAACATATTTTGAGTTTATTTGCGAGTGAAGATAATATAAGAGTGTAACGGAATAGTTGCAGAATTTGTTATTTCTCTGTATGATCCTTAAATAAGGCGGATAATATGAACTGTGACCCGGCAAATCCAAAAGGCTCAGGAATTGCAGATGTTTGGCAGGAAACCATTCCTATAAGATTTGGCTTAATAGACAGGTCGGACAGATTAACCCTAAACGGTGTGTTTAATTTTTTTCAGGAAGCAGCAATCAGCCATGCAGAAAATCTGGGTGTTGGGCGCGAAGATATGGCAAGAACAGGTCAGGTTTGGATTATTTCTAGAATGTCAGTTCTTGTAGACAGGCGTCCGAATTACCGCGAATCAGTTGCCGTACGCAGCTGGCCTTGCGGCTGGGATAAATTATTTGCCATCCGCGACTATGAAATAAAAGATAACGAAGGCAAAGCGATAGTATCAGCGCGCAGTGCATGGCTTATCGTAGATATGGAAAAACGGCGCCCGCTTAGACCTCAATCTGTAATGGATAATCTGCCTCTTAACGAAGATTTAAGCGCTCTTCCGCCGGAAGCAAACGGAGCCGCCGCTTTAACTGAGCGAGACAGCCTGCAAAAACACATAGAAAGGAAAGCCCTTTATACAGACCTCGATTTTAACGGCCATGTAAATAATGTCCGTTATATTCAATGGATAGAAGATGTCATGGATCCCCAGCTCTTGGAAAAAGCAGGAAAAATGCGCTTTGATATAAACTATATAAGCGAAATTATGGAAGGTGAAATAATCGAGTTATTATCTGTTCCTATATATAACGAAGACGGCCCTGAAAATGCCAGCGCCGATTATGCATTTGCATTCGAGGGCAGAAAAAAACTAAATAATCAGGCTGCTTTTCGCGCAGAATTACGTCTTTGGTCATAATTTAAGGCACAATAATTTCGCTTGCTGCGCTGCCGTCTCTTGAATAGATTCTTCTTGGGTTATTTGGGTCTACACGGCGCTGACCGCGGTGAAAAAACACATATTGATACGTTCCCGGCGGCATTGGAATTGTCAGGCTAAAAACCCCTGCAGGCCCTTCTCTTAATTCATACATAAAGGGATCCCAGCCGTTAAAGCTTCCGGCTACTGTTACAATATCTCCCGGCGGAGCTCTGTATGTAAATGTTAAACCATCAGGCAGACCATCCAGAGGGTTTGGTTTTACTTGCCTTTGCGGTATGCGCAATACCGATAAAGCAAGGCCGGAAGCTGCATCTCTGCGGAAATTTTCATTTAAAGGGTCAATTGTCCATAAACCATTTATAACAATTCTGTATTCCAGTTCCCTTATGTGTGATGGAATCTGGTGCACATGAAATTGAATGCCCGAATCCCTGTAAAGATCCGGTTCTTTTTGACCCGGAGGGATAACTGCAAATCTCATATCCTGGGGAACAATTAACTGCCTAAACCAGTGAACATTACTGAAATTTTCATGGGCAAAAGCAACACCAACCCTTCTATGGCTTGAATCTGCAGTAAAAAGAACAAAATCTTCATGAACAACCGGCGAACTTGGCCCGGGTAAAGATAATAAAATATTTACCAGTTCGTAAGATTCCCAATCTGCTGCATTGGCGATTCCTGGCGAAAAAGAGGCAAATATCAATAAAATGTAAAAGATTCTAATCGTTTTCATACATTCTATTCTATTATCGGTCGATATATGGTATATAATTACATAAAACAAATGGAGTTTTATGCCTTCATTAGATGCGCTTGGTCAGTTTAAGTTCTCCTTTAATAATATCGCAAACGAGAAGGAAGATGTCATTTCTCAGAAACTCCCGTTTGACGATCTTAAACTTCCCGAAATAGAAGCGCCTCCTTTTGAATATGACAGATACAATAAACCATCGATAGATTTTTCCAGCTCGGATGATACTTCCGGTTCCGGTACCGGCTCCGGTACAGATGATTTTGATTTTAATGCATTTGTAAACGACCTTCCCGATGATGCAGCTCCGCCGCCTTTGGACTCGCTTATAGAACAGCCGTCTGGCGGAGCTATTTCCGCCTTTGATGATTTCTTAAATGATTTAAGTTCCGGGTCTTCGGAACAAGATTCGCCTGCGGATTCATCTTTTACAGATGAGCCGCTTGCAGATTCATTTTCTGCAGATGAGGCGCTTGCGTCAGAGCCGCCTGCGTCAGAGCCGCTTGCAGATGAACCGCCTTTTGATTTTTCGGCATTTGACGCTTCTGCAGATACAGGTGCTTCTGATGATTTTTCTGCGCCGCCGGAAGATTTACTTGCAGGTTTCTCCGATGAAATAGAATCATCAGGAATGGAGCCTGACGCAGAAATGCAGGAAGACACTGATGATTATGGTATCGATATGGGCGGCGAAAGTCCTGAAGTTAGTGATGACGCCGCAGAATTTAACATTGATGACTTTGGCAGTGATGATAACGGCACAGATTTTAACATTGATGACTTTGGCATTGATGATAGCGGCGCAGACGTAAGCGGCGCAGGCGCAGCTGACACAGGCTCCAGCGATGACGATTTTGGCTCTATAGATATGGGCGGCGAAAGCATGACCGATGATTTTTCTGCAGGGTTTGATGCTGACGGCGCAAGCGAAGCTAGCGGCGCAGACGCCGATGCAGATTTTAACATTGATGATTTTGGCAGTGACGCCGGCGGCGAAGACGCAAGCGGCAAATCTGATGCAGATGCAGATGCAGACGCTGACGCGGGCATAGATCTTGGCGGCGAATCTCAGGAATATACACCCGACGTTAATGACGATTTTTCCATGGATGGTGTCCTGCCTGCCGGCGATGATTTTGGCGGCGACTTCGGCGCCGGTATCGGCAGTGATACATTCGATGAAACTCCGCCGGATGAAACAGGGCTTTCAGAAGCGGATTTTTCCGGCTTTGATTCAGGCACAGAATCCGGTTCCGGCGATGAATCTCCTCTTGATTTAGGCGATTTTGGTGATGACTTTGCCTCCGCCGATATTGAACTTGAAAATGAACCCGCCGCCGCATCCGGCGCCGCATCCGGCGATGAATCCTTTGGCCATGATGATTATTCCAGCGATGTTTTCGGCAGTGATGACTTTGCTCTTTCCGGCCTTGATGATATTTTAAATAAATCCAAATCAACAACAATATCAATGATTCCTGCTCCAAAGAAAAAATTGTTTGGCAGGAAAAAAGCAAAAGCAGCAGAGATTCAGGCGGCAGAAGAAGAAGTAGAAGAAATTTCCTTAACTCAGGATGATGTTGATAACTTACTGCGGACACTTGCATCTTATCCATTGAATCTAAGAATTATTTGTCAGGAATTAATTGCAGAACAGGTAATACTGCCTCAGCAATTATCTAAATTGATACGTTTGCTTGTTTACGGTGCTCATGTAAAAGAAACTGCGCTTCATGTTGAATCAATTACCGGTAAACCTGTTATTATTCCAAAAAGTTTCGAAAAAGGTTCCGGCGCTGCATTCGAAGCAGAGCAGTCAAGTTTTGCATATATTTTTATTCATAACTTCCTTCCGGTTTTAAGGCTTTTTGCAGTTTTTGCAGTTTTGTTATTTTCTGTTATTTACCTTGGTTATAATTTTATCTATAAACCTATTGCGGCAGAATCGCTTTATAAACGCGGTTATGAAAGAATCTTTGCAGGTGAGTATCAGCGGGCAAATCATTTGTTTCAGGAAGCATTTGACATGCACCGCAAGAAAAAGTGGTTCTATTTATACGCAGAAGCGTTTAGGGATCAGAGGCGGTATACGCTTGCAGAAGGAAAATACGATGAACTTTTAAGGCACTATCCAAGGGATAAAAAGGGTATTCTGGATTATGCCGCTTTAAATACTTATTATTTAATGAATTTTGAAAAGGCCAACAGGCTGTTACAGCGGGGGCTTCTGGATTTTTCTCCGAATGATGTTGATAGTCTTCTTGCCGCCGGTGATAATTTCCTTGCTTGGGCAGATTCAAATCCGGCAAGATTTTTTGACAGATACGAAGATGCGCGTTTCTCTTATGCAAGGGTTCTGGAATTGCAGGGCTGGCAGCCGCATGTTGTAGAAAGAATGATGAGATACTTTATCCGTATTGATGATTTACGGGAAGTTATTCAATTAAGGCGATGGTTCGAAAGCAGTTCAAGACGCCGTCTTTCTGCAGAATCTCTTTCGGAGCTTGGCGGTTACCTTTTGGACAAACAACTGGAAAGACCAACAGGTGTTCCCAATCCTTATATCGAAAGCATAGAAAGTGTAAGAGATATGCTCTTGCAGGCAGTAATGATGAATACGCTTTTACCGGAGCCGCATTATCATCTTGCACGTTATCATCATAATCTTGGCAATACCTATGATGAAAGACTAACTTTGGAAAATGCGATTCGTGCTTTTGATTTAGCAAGGCAGGAATCTATTAAACGCAGGCTCTACCGGGTAGATGCGCATTACCGTTATGCAAGTCTTCTTATTAATAACAAAGAATTTTTCCCTGCAGAAGAACAGGTAGTACGGGGCATTGAACTGTTCGAAGAATTCCATAACAGGAACCTGATTCCCGCTACTCCTCAGCTTGGACAATTGTATGCTGTAAGGGGAGATCTGGAATATTTTGTTAAATCCGGCAATATGCGCGCAGCTTTAACCAACTACCACACTGCAGAAAGATACGGCTATTCACCGCCGGAAGTTCAATACCGTATGGGAGCGGCATACTATCAAATTGAGGATTGGAGAAATGCGCTTGAATACCTGTTTAAAGCATCTGCAGAATTGCCGCTGAACAGGCGAATGCTGTTTGCTCTTGGCAATGCAGCTTTCCAGCGCGGAGATTATTTTGCAGCTCAGGGTTACTACAACCGCTTGCTCGACATTTTGGAGCTTCAGCGTATCAGGCTTCCTGTTCTGCTGCCTAACGACAGTATTCAGTTCCTGGAAACAGGCGAACGCCTTATGATGGCGCGTAATAATGCCGGTGTTGTAAATGAAATGCTTGCAGATCAGACAGGAAACCGCGATTTCCGCTCCAGAGCTATGGTAATGTATGCAGAATCTGCCCGTGCCTGGGATGCAACTACCCGTAACCCTGAATTTATGACAAGAATGCGCCTGCCAGACAGTCCGGGCGCTCCTAGCATCAACCTGGGTTATCTTAATGCAAATAATGCTTTGCGCCCCAATAGCAATTTCAGACCGCAAATTTTTGTCAGAATAGACAGGGATGTGCTTGAGCCGTCAAAATGGGAAGAACTTACAGCGCCTTAACGGCTTAATTTAAATCTTTTTACAGAAATTAATGTTGACGGTTTGGGGTTCTCGTGTTAATATGGATAATACCAGTTTGGTAAATATCTAAAATCATATCCTTTGGAAAAAGCTATGCAGTATTTTGATACTCACGCCCATTTGGGGCTTATTATTGAAGACCCAATTGAGCAGCTAATTGTTATACAGGAAGCCCGTCAGGTTTCTGTAAACCGGATTGTCTCTATTTGCAACAGTCTCCACGACTTTGGTCAAGTTTATGACAACCTTAAATCTGCAACGAATGTATACCACGCCGTTGGAGTGAGTCCTTCCGAAGTGCAAAACCCGGGCAAGGACTGGCTGCAGCATATTGAACAAAGCGTTCAGTACCCAAGAGTAGTCGCCATCGGGGAAATTGGTTTGGATTACTACCGGAAATTCGGAGATAAAAAATCTCAGATTGAGCTTTTTATTACTCAGCTTGATCTTGCGGCAAAACTTAATCTGCCGGTTATTATTCATAACCGTGATGCAGGTCATGATGTCCTGGATATTCTTCGCGACCGTTTGCCGCCAAGAGGCGGAGTGTTTCACTGTTACTCCGAGGATGCGGCATATGCCGAAAAAGCGCTGAGTTTAAATTTGTTTTTTTCTTTTGCCGGAAACTTGACATATAAAAATGCAAAGAATCTGCATGAAACAATCGCTGTTCTGCCTGTAGATCGCATCTTGATAGAATCGGAAGCGCCTTTTATGGTTCCGGCAGATTACCGCGGCAAACGTAACATGCCCAAATATCTGCCGATAACTGCCCGTTACCTGGCAGAAATGCTGGAAATGGAAGAAGAAGCGCTTGCCGCTCAGCTTTGGGAAAACTCCTGTAAGTTCTTCGGTTTGCCAAACGAATAAAGTGTCTCTGTATCGTCCTGTAAAAATTGGCTCTCTGGAAATACCCGGGAATCTCTTTTTGGCGCCTGTGGCAGGTTATACCGATCGTGCGTTTCGTTCCATCTGCTGGGATAACGGCGCAAACTTTTCGTTCACAGAGCTAGCCTCCGCCGAAGCAATCTCCCGCAAACATGGCCGTTATGGACTTGATCCTAAAGACCTCTCGCAGGGACGCAGAGGCGCAGAGAACGCAGAGGAAGATAAGGGTGATGATCCTAATATTATATCTATCAATTTAATCCGGCGTGGTGATCGTGAAAAGCTGTATGCGATTCAATTGTTTGGCGGGAACCCCGATACTATTTACCAGGCAGCTTCTCTATTAACGCCGTTAAAACCAGATGCACTAGATATTAACTCGGGATGTCCTGTTCCCAAAGTAGTAAAAAACGGCGCAGGATCTGCTCTTATGAAAAACCCCGCCAACCTGGGAAGAATAGTAGAAGCCGCCGTGCGTGCTTCGCGCGAAAGTTTGGGAAACATTCCTGTTACAATAAAAATCCGTTCGGGCTGGGATTCGTCTTCTTTAAATTATTTGGAGTGCGCGCGTATCGCTGTAGAAGAAGGCGCTGCGATGGTTACCTTGCATCCGCGGACAAGAGCGCAGGGTTACGGCGGCAGAAGTGATTGGTCGCACATTGCAGAATTGGCTTCCCGTTTAGCAGTTCCTGTTACAGCTTCCGGCGATTTATACACACCCGAGGATGCGCAGCAGATGTTAAGTGAAACAGGGTGCGCCGCTGTAATGTTTGCAAGAGGTTCAATGGGCAACCCGTTTATTTTTTCTGCCGCCCGCTCGTTTTTAGAAACCGGTTCGTGGGAGCAAGCGCCGTTTTCTGAACGGATAGCCGCTGCAATGTCTCATTTGGAAATGCTTGCCGCAGACATTGGCGAGCGTACTGCCTGTTTGGAAATGCGTAAACAATTCTGCGCTTACACTAAAGGTATTACAGGAGGAGCCGGTCTGCGGGATAAGGTTGTCCGGGCTGCCACGATAGAAGAATACAGGCAAATCGTAAATAGTTATAAATCGTAATATTATCTAATGACAGTCACCCTCTTTTTTATTATACTATATACATAGGAGGAGGTTTGCATTTTGTTAAGCAAATTTACCGCACTAATAACTAAAACATTTCAGATACGTGATGAACTGTCGTTTAAAAATATCAGAGGTTTTTTATGGCCTGTGTTATTAATTTTTCCATTATCAGTAATTTCAGGAGATGTTCGTTTTTTTAATTTAGGGATAGAAATGTTCGGATTACATTCCTATCAGTTAATGTTGTATCCATTGGGGCTTGGCTGGCTTGTAATGGCTTTTGTTCCAAAAAACTTAAGTATGCCCATTCTTAGAACAGCCGCACTATGCTGTGTTTCGCTTCTTCCTTTTCAGATAATGTATCAGTTTTTTATTGATAACGAAACAATACAGCTTTCATTTTTTATGGTTTATCAGTTTTTTAACGGGATCTGCGCTGCCTGTGCTTTTTCTCTATTCTGTTTTAAGTTAAACAATGTCGAGCGTTTGTTCGGCATGATGATGATCCTTTTTTATTACAGTTTATTCTATATTTTCTACAGAAGGTTTCCTATAGTTCAGGAAATTTATAAATCATGGGGCGGCGTAACGGTTGTTTTAATTTATCTTGTTATTGTTTTTGCGTGTACAAGATTAAAACATGAAGAAATAAATGAAGCAAATGAAAGCGGTAAAAATTCCGGAGCGCTTTTTTGCATCATTTTATTTATTGTATATTACATGATAATGTGCATGATCAATTATATTGAATTTGCAGAAGGAATTATCTACGGTCTTCCTTACGGGTTGGGTCAGTTTGCTGCAATTTTACTTATAGGTTTTATAATGATGATGAAGAGCAATAACGCTCTTTATATATGGCTTATGTTCCTTGTCTTTTCTCTTTTAGGGATAAGCATTCTTATTTATGATACAAATACCGCTCTTTTCTCTGGTTCGCTGGTTTACGGCATGGGCGACGGTCTTGGTTATATCATTGTTTATTACATTTGCGCTGGAGCGATAAAGCAGAGTAAATCGTTTAAAGTTTATAAGATTTATTGTTTTGTTTTCTTTATCCAGTATTTTATCATTTCCGGATTATACTCGCTTGCCTTTGATAATTTTGATGGAGAGGTTCACTTACTGGCGCTTGGTATTGTATTATTTTTATGTTCTGCATGCTTCCTTTTAATTCCGCTTGTCCAGAAAAAATTATTCGAGGTTGACTGGAGCGACGGATTATATTTGCGGGATATGGAACAGTATTCTAAAAGCCTTGCAGAAACACAGGCGCAGACAAAAAAAGAAAAATTAAATTTGACAGTCAGGGAAGAAGAAATTTTAACCATGCTGCTTGGCGGTTCAGCCCCTAAAGAAATTGCATTTATTTTAAAGATTAGCTATGACACAACCCGTTTTCATCAAAAGAACCTGTACCGCAAATTGGGCATTAAAAGTATTCAGGAACTTTTTACCAGATACGGGGTAGAATCTGCCGTAAAAGCCAAATAGTGATATTGAACTTGTATTTTTTTGTCTTTTGGTATATGATTAGGCAGAGGGAAGTAAATACTGTGCCATTTACAAGAATTATAGAAAATGCAGAAAAGGTTGTTGGCTTATCTGCAGAAGAAATACGAAAATATTCCCCATGCGAACTAAGGTCTCATTTAGAAATAAAAAACAAGAAAAAGTTTTCATTTAAAACTGAGTTTCCGGTAATTGGCCGCGGTAATGTACTACGGGATAGTATTATTACATCAGAGGAGATAAACAAGGATATCGATAAGATACTTGCACACTCAAAATGACAGAAAAAGATGTTTATAGTTTCTATAACGAAAAGGTAAAAATATTATACAGCGAAATTGAGGCAAGAGAGAATTCCCTGCCGGTTGAGCTGCTGTTTGAAATACACTCTGCTTTTGACCATCTAAAAAGAATTCATATTGACGGCGAACCGGAAAGCCATTGTGCCGAAAAGGCTTTTTCTCATTTAAAAAGAGGGTTATTAGATGCCTTTAAGCTAAAGCTCAAGTATCATAACAAAGACTATGCAAAACTACTTACGATGAAAGCCGATTTTCATTTAATTGATAATGGAATGTTCTGGCCTTCGTTATTAAGTAAAAGAAAAAATATTGTTAGCTTGGCTAAAGAGGCTAGGGTTTGTGAAGGGGGCAAGGGTATAGAAGATGCATTTGAAAAATGGTACGAGACATCTGTTCTTATTGACCAATTTGAAAGTGATTATTTTGAATCACCAAAAATTCAATGGGCAAAAAAGCAATATTTTACCCGCCGGTTTTGGGATATTTTAATTGGTCTTATTGTTGGGATAATTGCCAGCACTATTGTTCAATATCTTTTTCCTGGTCTATTTTAAGAAGAATAGAATACCCCGCTTTTCCAAGTAGGAATATCAACATAAAATCTGCCGTAAAAGCCAAATAAAGCATACCTACCCATTTATGTAGGTAGGCAATAAAATGATTTTCATGTAAGAATTTTTTAATCGGCCTGTATGGGTTGAAATACATTTAAAAGTGTTCCAAAAATGGGGCAATTAGAAGGGGAATTTTATGAAAAAATCAGGAATCCAGCTTATGGATGGCGAACAACTGGTCGTGGAAATTGAAGCAGAAATGTACGATGTAGGCAGCGGTCCATTAGGACGTATTTTGGGAATTTTCTCAAAATTTACTGCAAAATTTACAGGAAGCGTTGAAAAAGGATTTTTGGTAGTAACCGACAAGAGAATCATTACGGTTACTGAACAGAAAGTATGCTGTGTTTTCCAAAGAAGCAAAGGTATTTCATGTTATTTACCAAACAGTGTTTATAAAATGGGCTGGAGAAAAGAGGGAACACTTCTTTGCTTATGTCCTACTATCAATTTATGGTATAGCACAAAACACGGTGATGGAAAGAACATAAGAATGATCGGTGCAACAGAAGATACAGCTATGAAAATAGTTGATGCTTTCTTCAAAATGATTTCACAGTCAAACGCATTGATTCGTCAATAATTTCTAAAATGCCAAGATTCCTGTATCTAAACATATATTCCTTTATATTGGTATTTGCAGGAATCCTGGTTATTTTTTTGCCGTTTTATATGATCAGTAAATGGATACTGATCCCGCAGGGAATAATCGCCTTGTATTTGTTTTATACAGGCTGCAAATTATTCTCGACATGGGATGATAAAAAGGCAAAAATTGCCATTCTGCTGGGTAAGAATAAAGATGAGTTCCGCCCGGATACATTTAAACAATTTATGGAGGCGCCTTGCGGACGCCTTGTTGTAAGAATCGTTCTTGCAGAATTGGGAAAATCCCATGAATATAAGGCATTATTAATAATGAAAAAACCTTTTTTTGTATTATTAAAAGAAAATTGCACGCCTACAGAAGCAGTTGTGTATATAAACGAAGATTATTTTAATCAAAAATAAAAATATTATTAGGAGTTATTATGCTGTATCTTATTTTATTGCTTTTATTTGTTATTTTGGCTGTTGTTTTAGGCAATCTTTTTAAAAATAAAATACTTAAAAAATATCCTCAGGAAGGCAGACAAGGTCAGCAGTTTCTTTCTATGTCAATTTTTATTGTTGGAGTAATAATTATTTATTCGGTTATATTCGGAGGTTTAGCTTTAAATTCAGCAATAAAAAAACAAACGGAAGTTATGATAGTTCTGCTTAGAACTCATGAAAGTACAAAAGACCTTGATATTGTAAAAGATGGGATTAATATGGCAGCGATTTCGAGTGACATTGAAAATCTGAATAAAACTGTAAACGAATTAAATACTACTTTATGGCCTTATGCTAAAGAACAGGGTATTCCCAAATGGCTTTTTGATGCAGCAATTGAGCAGATTAAACTCCAAATACAGGCAAGGTTAATTATTGTAAATGCTGCAGGTAGTGTTGGTAATAAACTAACCGATGATGATGAGATAATAACCATTGAATCTTTATTCAGGAATATACGGACAGGGGTAATGAATGTTGTAAATATTATAATCATTATTATTGTTGTTATTATTCTGATAGCTGTTGGAATCTATATAATTCTAACTTTACATACAGTTTCAAAAGCCGATGAAATAAAAAATTCTGTAGTCTTTGGAGAAGCCGGTGCGTCTAATAAATGGAAACTGCCCAACGCGCCAGAGGATTCACAAGAGAAAAATAGAACTGCTGTTTGTGACGAATAGGCGATAGGTTGACCAAATTCAATTAAGCCTTTATTCTTGAATAATGAATAATATTATCAGGCGGCCTTTCAGATATACATTCAATAATACTGTTTTTTGGATTATAGGGATTAATCTTTTCATTTTTGCGCTGACATACTTTTTATTTCCCAGGCAGCAGCAGCTTTTTGTAACCCGAATGTCGATGATTCCATTTGCTGTTATAGAATTAAAATGGGTCTGGACTTTTATTACATATATGTTCATGCATGGTTCTATTACTCATATCCTTTTTAATATGCTTGGTCTTTTTATCTTTGGGCTTCATGTAGAAAGACAAATGGGCAGTAAAGAGTTTCTCCTTTATTACCTATTAACAGGTGTTTTGGCAGGAGTTTTTTCATTTTTTATTTATTATTTAACAGGTCAATACATTGTTGCTCTTATGGGCGCTTCCGGAGCGTTATTTGCTGTTATGCTTGCTTATGCAATATTTTTTCCCAATTCCATTATTTATGTTTGGGGTATTCTTCCTTTGCGTGCGCCTGTAATGGTTATAGGTTATACAGCTTTGGAATTGTTTTTTTCCATTAGGGGAAGCCGCGGTAATACTGCGCATTTAACGCACCTTGCAGGTTTTGCTTTTGGCTGGATTTATTTTATGGTGCGCTTTGGCGTTAATCCGTTTAAGCGGCTTTTTGGACGGTAAGGAAAAGGAAAGTTATAATGATAAAAGTCGGCATACTTTTCGGCGGTAAATCTGCAGAGCACGAGATTTCGTTATTATCTGCAGGTAATGTCGTTGATGCATTGGATAAAAGTAAATTCGAACCCATTTTAATTAAGATTGATAAATCAGGTAAATGGAATTTTAACGATATATTTTCTTGCGATGTTGTATTCCCGATTCTGCATGGACCGTTTGGCGAAGACGGCACGATACAGGGTCTTTTAAAACTGGCAGACATTCCGTTTGTTGGACCTAGTGTGCTTGGTTCTGCAGTTGGCATGGATAAAGATGTAATGAAGCGGCTTCTGCGTGATGCAGGCATTCCAATCGGGAAATTTATTGTTGTGCAAAAACATGAAAAGTTTCCATCTTTAGCCGAAGTTGAACTAATACTTGGTTCTGCCGGGAATGATACTCCAATTTTTATTAAACCTGCAAATATGGGATCTTCTGTCGGAATCAATAAAGTCCGTAACGAAGCGGAATTAACCGCCGCGCTTAAGGAAGCATTTTTATACGACACAAAAGTTATTATAGAAGAATTTATTTCCGGGCGGGAGATTGAATGCGCGGTACTTGGCAACGAAGAACCAGAAGCTTCTTTACCCGGCGAAATTATTCCAACGCATGATTTTTATTCATACGATGCAAAATATATCGATGATAACGGAGCTGCGCTGGAAATCCCTGCAAAACTTGACGTGCAAACAACAAAGCGTATTCAAGAACTTGCAAGAAATGTATTTAAAGTTTTAAACTGCGAAGGTCTTTCCCGTGTAGATTTGTTTTTAAAAGACGATGGTGAATTAGTTGTAAACGAAATTAACACCATGCCCGGTTTTACAAAAATTAGTATGTACCCAAAAATGTGGGAAGCCAGCGGTTTAAGTTACACAGACCTTATAACACGGCTTATCGAACTTGCAATCAGCCGTTTTGAAAGAGACAAACAATTAAAAACTAGTAAATTGTAAAAGAAATTCTTATAAAAAGAGTTCTCGCAGAGACGCGGGGACGCGGAGAACGCAGAGTTGTTGTCCGATGTCGTAATCCTAATATAATCAAATCTTTGATAGCTCTCTTTGATTTCTTGGGTTTAAGAGAAGATTGCGAATAAAAACACAGCGGTCTCTGCGCCTCTGCGCCTCAGCGAGAAATAATCTAGATAATTTTCTACATGGTTTACAAGCTGTCGCCGAAATCTGCTCTGAACTTCTGCGCCAGTTTTTGCGGCCAGTCGGAAACAGGTTCCAGTCTGCCAAAGAAAAAGCGCAAAACTTCAGGTTCAAATGTAAAACGCAAGCCGCCGATTAAATGGCGGTTTTCATGCAGCCATGTAAGCCTGTCTGCAACATATTTAATCTGAGACAAAGTAAACACACGTTTTGGCAGAGCAAGGCGCAGAAGTTCCATCTCGGCATAATGTTCGCTGCCGTCTGCATTGCGGACTTCGCTTATTGTGCCTCGTTCCATTCCCCTAAAACCGCCTGCTATATATGAGGCGATTGCCAATGCGCCTGCACGGTATTCGCTTTGCGGAATATGTTCGCAAAACTGCATTGCATTTACGTGGCAGCCAAGACCGCCTGCAGGTGTAACAACAGAAATGCCCGATAAAAGCAATTCTTTTGCCAATGCCTCAACAAATATTGGTGTTTGTTCAATAACATGAAAATCTAAACTTTCCCGCAAACCTACTGCAAGCGCTTCCATTTCACGCACAGACATTCCGCCGTAGGTTAAAAATCCTTCGTATAATGGAACTAAACTTATCATTTTATTGTATAAATCTTCGTTATTTGTAATTATTCCGCCGCCTCTTACGCATCCCAATTTTCGTGCAGAAAAATATGCCATGTCGAATAAACTGCCTAATTCTAAAGTGATATTTCTTAATGGAACATTAGCAAATTCTTTTTCGCGGGTTTTAATAAAATATAAATTGTCAGATAACAAAGATGCGTCAAAAACTGTAAGTATTCCTGCTTCTTTTGCAATTTTTGCCGCTTCACGCATATTTGCCATAGAGACAGGCTGACCGCCGACAAGGTTTGTTCCGGCCTCGATTCTAAGAAAAGCGATTTTGTCTGCTCCATGTGTTTTTATTTCTTCCCGCAGTCTATCAATATCCAGATCGCCTTTAAAAAGTAAATCGCTTTTTACTTCTAATCCTTCTTTTCTGATAATTTCTACAACTGTTCCTCCGTTTCGCATAATGTGCGCTTTGGTTGTTGTAAAATGATAATTCATGGGAACAATTTGCCCGGGTTTAATAAATACCTGGCTTATAATGTTTTCGCACGCACGGCCTTGATGGCAGGGAAGAAAGTATTTAGTGCCGAATACTTCGGTAAGCGCTTCTTCTACACGGTAAAAAGTTTCAGAGCCTGCATAAGAATCATCGGCGTTCATCATTGCTGCATATTGCGCCTGACTCATTGCGTTTACGCCGCTGTCTGTCAGCATATCAAGAAACACATCCCTGTTTTTTAACAGGAATGTATTGTTTCCAGCTTCCTGCGAAGCCTTTAATCTATCTTCTACCGGAATTAGGTTCAACCTTTGAACCATACGTGTTTTGTGCATTTCTAAGGGAATGTTTTCCCCATTATGGAATTTAACTGCCATTTTTTACCTCTTATTAGTGTCTTTTAATATTGTAACGATTAAGAGGGAATTGTAAAGCCGAAATTACGTGTTTTATATTGAGAAAATCGGCTTAACTTTTTAATAACATTTCCAATTTTTTTGCATTAACTGCTGCCTGACTCTTTGCATGATTATTAAAAAATAATTGAACTATTTTTGTGTTTTTTAATAATTCTTTAACAGGTTCAATAAATGTTTGTAATTCGCTGTCGGAATACATGTAATCGTAGCGTGAAACATTATTGCCTGTGTACCAGTTTTCCAGGCTGCGGCCGTGAAAACGAAGATATGCTATATCGCTTGTTGCAGTAAAATCAAGCTTTAATAAATCTTTATGGTTTGGATTATCAGTTATACACCAGCCGGTATTACGCTGATGGAGAGCTTTATATACCTGATCGTTTTGCCACTTAATGTTCCGCATCTCAACTATTACTGGATAGTTTTTTAAATGCAAAGCGGTAGTTATGTTATGTTTTTTCAAAAATGCAGTTTTTGACCAGCCTATGCCCCAAATATCGCCGGCAGGATAATTATTTAAATTGGGTATTTACTTGACGGGGTTTTCATGTAAATTATTTTCGACTTCCACCACCTTCACTATTTTCTGTAGGAACACCCTGTTGCTCATCGTATTGTTTTAAAAATCCAATAGCAGAAAGCTTATTAAAATTATCATTAAAATGCCATGCCTCACATATATTATTATTATAATTCATTCTTATTAATAAATAATAATATTTATCATTTTTGCTATTGTATTTATATTTATCAATAATTATTTTATTATTAGTAGCATTTAATCCAGAAATATTTTCTAAATGAATAATTTCAGTAATATTTTTTAATTTTTCTGCAATATTTCCGTCTTCTGTTTTATCATATTTTATATGTCCTATAGATTCAATTTTTTCAGGGTCTTGTTTATTAAATAATATTTCTTGCCAACTAATACCATATTTACTTTCTATTATGTTTCTTATATTTTGAATAGGTTTTAGTATTTTTGTATTTTTTGAAGATGTTAATGCAAATAAAACATCATTATCATCTAAATCTATTCTTGAAGGATAACGCAATTTACTAATTATAACATTCATTTGATTACAATTTGTTAGTATATAATTAAAACTCTTATCATTCTTTTCACATAAAGCAATCAATTTTGAAAGATTATGATCGTAATCAAATTTTATATTATTATATCTTAAATATCCTTTTAAGTATTTTTCTACAGATTGAGAACAATGATAATATATTGCTTCTTTATTGGGTTTATATGCAGAATTAAGATATTCTGCTGATTTTAAGTCTTCATCTGCAATAAATAACCATTCCGCTACTTCTTTAATATCCATATATTAATATTCCTTTTTCACTTATAGTTTTTTCAAATGAATGATATTTTTTATATTCTATAAATTTTTTTTCTTTAATAATAAACAAATCTGCTGTAAATATTTGATAATTATATAAATAATTTGCTATTTTTCCCATTGTCAATGTAATTTTTTTATCAAATGTATCTGGAACAACAATATATATATCAATATCACTTTTTTCTGTTGGTTTTCCATAGGCGTAAGAGCCAAAAAGATATATATATTTTGCTTGTACTGTATCGAGAATTACCTTTTTTATAATTTCTAATTGTTCTGAAATATCATATTTTTTCATAATTAAGCTCCTTTTCTTTCAGCAATAGACTTATAAATAGTAGGTTTTATTTCTGCGGCCTGTTCTATAAGTCTATAAAACAACTTTCCCCTGCTTGCTGATGTTCTCCTATTAAACCTGAAAGTATATTCATCAAGATAATAAGGCATGTGTTGATCTGATATAGAACCCTGTAAAGTTCCCATAATCCATCTTTTAAGTAATGATATAACTAAATGAACATTTGGCAATATTTTTTCATCATCTTCATTGCTTTTTTTATCAGATATTTTATGTTTATATCCAATTTCTTTAATTTTGCTATATCCTCTCCATCCATCTGTAATTATTGTAGACCCTTTTTCAACAGAATTTTCAATAAACATTTCAAGATTTTCAGAAGAAGCATCAGATATTAAACCCATTCTTACTCTACCTATTTTTTTACCATCCATTTCTACAGCAATAATTACTAAAGTTTTATTTTCAGTACCCCTGCCTCTTTTGCCACCAGATTGTTTTCCGCCTATAAATGCCTCATCAACCTCTACAACACCTTTTAACTTATCCCTATTTGGTCTTACCATAGCAATTCTTAACTTATGAAGCCAAAGCCAAGCGGTTTTATAACTCCCTATACCTAAAACTCTTTGTAAACCCAATGCGCTTGTGCCATTTTTCTGTGAAGTAATCCACCACATAGCTCTAAACCACATAGATAAAGGTTTATGGGAATTTTGAAAAATAGTGCCAGACATAAGGTTATATTTATTTCTGCATTTCTTACATCTTACAGAAATACCTTGTTCAAAACGGTATTCTATACAGCCACAATCTGCACATTTATAGCCGTCTTTGTACTTGAGATTAAACAGATAATCCCTACAAGATTCTTCTGTTCCAAACTTCTTTTCAAATTCCATTAAATTCATTGGATACATCATACCCTATATTATATCACAAAGTCAATGCCCTGCCAAGTAAATACCCACTTTATTCAATTCTTCGTCCTGGTTTAGTTCCAGCCAATTACATAATAACCCTGTGCCGGGCTTGCAAAACCTGTAGCTTTTGTTATTTTGGTCATATTGATTATTGTACTACATAACTGTATAGTAAGCAATAGGGTATTGAAAAATAAATTTATATAAAGTTAGGCGGTAATGCGCCTAAAATATAGTTGAATATTTCTTAATATTTGCATACAATGCAAAAAAATTGTATACAATGGGCAAAATGCAGTAATTATATGAAAACAGCTATTGATATTAATAGAATTGGAATGGATCTGCTTGAAAATATGCAGGCAGCTGTCGCTTTATTTGAAGTAATTACCGAAAACGACAAAGTAAAAGATTTACGTTTATTGTGGGCGAATAAATTATATTTATCTGTTATTAAGTTTACGCTGGAAGAGGCGGTTGGCAAATTATTTTCAGAAGTTGCAGAAAAAGATAAAGCATGGATTCCGCTGTACGGTGATGTCGGTCTAAGAAGACTGGATACACAGATTGTCGAAAGCTACAGCGATTTAAATAATTCGTTTATTCACGTACAGGCATACTCGCCGGAGCCAGGGCAGGTTGCAACTATATTGCAGATACGCAGCAAGTTTGTTCAATCGGAACTGGAAAAAGAAAAGGAAGAACAAAAAATCCGTTCTATGCTTGGTCTTTTACCGGAGGGAATCCTATTCGGAAAATTAATTTATGATAAAGACAAAAAATTAATAGATATAAATTGCATGTATGTGAATCAGGCATTCGAAATTAATGAAGGCGTCATTGTAAATTCTCTGCAGGGGAAAAATTTTTACGAAATATATCCCGACAGGCATATAGATGATTTGGTAAAATTAGCTGAAGCAGAATTTTTGCATGAAAAAGTCAGCTACATAAGGAAAAATATTTTCGGCAGAGAGATCGAAATAAATATTTATCCGCAGGGTAACGAACAGGTTTTTGTTATCGAAAGGGATATTACCGAACGTCTGCGCCTGGAAGCTGCAGATCTTGCAAACCGGGAAAAGGATAAATTTTTGGCGCACATGAGCCACGAGATACGCACGCCGATGAACAGCATAATCGGTTTTTCCGAACTTGCAATGGACGATGAAATCTCGCCTAAAACCAGGCAGTATTTTAAGAACATTATGCAAAACTCGCAATGGCTATTGCAAATTATAAATGATATACTTGATATTTCTAAAATTGAATCTGGCAAACTGGAACTGGAAAAGATTCCTTTTTCAATGTCTGATTTATTTGAAAGCTGCCGTACATTAATTTTTCCAAAAGCTGCCGAAAAAGGACTAACTCTGCATTTATATGCAGAGCCCAGCTTAGGCAGAGTTTTAATAGGTGATCCCCTGCGTCTGCGGCAGGCTCTTGTGAATCTATTATCCAATGCTGTAAAGTTTACAAATTCCGGAATAGTAAAACTGTTCGCAGCAATATCTGATAAAGATGAAAATTCCATAACAATGCGTTTTTGCATAAAAGACAGCGGTATCGGCATGACACAGGAACAAGTGGACAGGATTTTTATGCCGTTTTTGCAGGCAGAGGCAGGTACAACACGAAAATACGGAGGAACCGGCCTTGGGCTTTCTATAACCAAAAGCATAGTAGAAATGATGGGCGGAACACTCTCTGTTGAAAGTACATCCGAAGTTGGAAGCAAGTTCAGCTTTGAAATTACTTTTGATACGATAGATGATACAGGGAGCAGCATATTTGAAGAAAAAATAGCGCTTAACAGGCTTGAAAAACCAGCATTCAAAGGCGAGGTATTGTTATGCGAAGATAATGTCATGAATCAGCAGGTTATAAACGAGCATCTAACGAGAGTGGGGCTTGATACAGTTATAGCAGAAAACGGAAGGATCGGCGTAGATATGGTTTATGAACGTAAAATAAAAGGTATAAAACAATTCGATTTAATTTTTATGGACATACACATGCCGGTAATGGATGGACTTGAGGCATCCGAAAAAATTATTTCGTTTAATACCGGAATCCCGATAGTGGCAATAACTGCGAATATCATGAATAGCGACAAGGAGCTTTATCAAAAAAGCGGCATGAGCGACTATATAGGTAAACCATTTACATCTCAGGAATTGTGGCATTGCCTTATGAAATATTTTAAACCCGAAAAATGGCAAAAGGAAGATAAAAATAAGCAAAAGCAGTCTGATAATGAAATGCGCCGGAAATTAATTGAAAACTTTGTTATTAATAATAAAAACAAAATAGATGAAATAATAAATGCATTAAACACAGAGGATATTAAACTAGCATATAGATTAGCACACAATTTAAAAAGCAATGCAGGGCAGCTGGATAAAAATAAACTGAGTAAAGCTGCCGAAGAAGTGGAATATAATCTTAAAAATGAAGAAAATCATGTTACTTCTGCCCAGATAGAAACGTTAAAAATAGAACTCTCTGCCGTAATTGCAGAGTTTACGCCAATGATTCGTAAACAAGCAGCGCCTATCAGTACAGAATTAATGGATATAACAGCAGCTCAGAAATTGCTTGATAATTTAAAACCAATTTTAGAAAACAGAAATATTGATTGTCTGGGTTTTATAGATAATCTTCGGTTACTGCCGGGAAGCGAAGAATTAATCCTGCAAATCGAAGATTTCGAGTTTGCATCGGCATTAATAACTCTTGCTGAATTAAAGAAAAAAATGGCTAAAATTTCATAATATTATACTTTTAGAGGATAGAAATAGAGTCTTTTCCCAACCTTTCAGGTAAATTCTTCAAAATTTTGTAATAATACCATCCTGACAATGGTATTTTTAATAAAAATATGTTATAATTATAAAAATATCATACAGGAATAGTAAATATGATGCAAAATAAGAAATATTTTACAAAGAACGTAAAAATGAGCAGAAAATATCTGGTTATACTTATCTTCTTTTTTTGCTCTTCTTTTGCTTTTGGGCAAAATAATGAGATGGAAGCAAATGATATAGAAATAATCGGGCATTTTATTTTTATACCTGATATAAGCATAACATTTACAAACGAAACTGAAGCTAACAGACGGCTGGATAGGATGGCTGCAGATTTAAAAAACCGGAATTTATCGCCAGGTCAGATTCTTGTTTCTGGATTTGCCGCAATGGAACCTACTACTCTTAGCCCGGTAACTTTATCAATTAATAGATCAAGTTTTATTATCAATGAACTTGTAAAACGCGGTGTTCCATGGGAACTGTTTACTACTCCTGTAGGGTACGGTTATGTAAGTTTCTGGGGTCCGCTTTACGAGAATAGAAGGGCTGTTGTCAGCATTATAGCTCCCGGAGCAGGCGGCTGCTGCAATTGTGCAGACCTTGTAGAAAGGTTTGAACGCCTTTCAGCCGAATGGGATGAAAGCCCGATCCGCACAGGCGCAATTACCGGCTGGTTTGCAGGAGCCGGCCCTGAAGCGAACGCATATACACGTACCAATTTTTCTGCAGGCGGCTATTTGTCCTGGGGTGTTGAACTTTTTCATCATTATGCTCTGGGTTTAAGAATCGGCTATTATTCCAATTTAAAAGATGGTGATGTTCCAACTGACCTTCTTAATCTTAGAACAGACACCTTTGAAGCAGCGTTTTTATTCAGATATTATATGCCGTTTAAAAATATTTTTTCCGGGATATTTATAGAAGGAAATGTTGGAATGACAAGTTTCCGGGAACTGGGAAATGCTTATATTGCACCGCACGGCGGTATTGCAGCCGGCTGGCGTTTTGAATTTTTAGAACGCTTTTATATCGATCCTACTGCTCGAATAGGTTCTCCTTTTATGTGGGGATTCGGCGCAGCAATCGGAGTAATTTTTTAATAAATAAAGGGAAGAGATGGAGATGAAAATGAAAAAAAGGATTTTATCCATAGCGGTATTTTTTATTATTTTTTTATTGATCGGAGTTATCTCTTGTGATGATCCATGGTCAACTTTCTATTTGCCGGATTATATAGTAGAAGAAATAGAACAAACTGGTGAGCGCGGAACCAGTTTGGGTCCTGTCAGCATTATTGCCAATGGCGCTCCGGCAACCGGTACGTCGCTCACTACAAACTATGCCGGGTCAGATGTTTCATTCCAGTGGGTTATAATAAACCCTTCTGGTACTATCACTGACATTCCTGCTTCGCAAGGGGGAAACAATTCTGTGTTTTACCCGTCTGAACCGGGAACATATGCTGTAATCATAACTACCAATAATGTTCCCAGTCCTCTCAGTAACCCTATAATTATCGGCGGTGATTCATCTTCCGGTTCTCTTCTTGCCAACTCTGTTTCTATTTTTGGTTCAGGCAAACCCGGAGGCAAGTTAACTGCCAGCTGCACTCCCAATCTTGATGACGCATCTTACCAGTGGTATTTAAATGGCATACCCATTCCGGCTCCGCAAGGGGTAGGCTCAGAATTCACACCAACTACTTCCGGTTTATATACTGTAAGCGCAATCGTAGACGGACATTATCCTAAGCAAAGCTCACCTGTACGGGTAAGCGAAAGCGGCGGCCTTGGAATAGAAATTAGGCTTACCAGCAGCTTGGGTGTTATTTCCCCAAGTCTGGCGTTGAATGCTTCCAAGTCACCGGCGACTGTCAGTACTTCTATTACTGCCGCTATCGAACCCAACATCAGCGGTGTTACATATCGATGGTTTGGCCCCGGTAAAAATCCCAACGCTGATCCTCCTCCTGATCCTGATGGAACCGTTGCTGCTAGCCCATTACTAACACTTGGAGTTTGGACAGTAGTTGCAACCAATAGTACGACAGGTCAGGTCAGAGAACGCCAATTCCCGGTGACACTTGGTACGCTTGCCGGAACTTTTGAAATTGTCGGTTCAGGCAAACCTGGTGAGCCGTTAACTGCCAAGTATACTCATTCCACAAACCCACAGCAGACTGGTTCTGTTACCTTTGAGTGGCTCCGTAATGGAAATCCGCTTTCTCCAGTTGTAAAAACTGAGGCGATTCCCACATCCGGCACGCCTCCGTCTGCCACGACGCCAGCCTTCTCCCCGACACAACTGGGAGTTTATTCGGTAAGGGTGAGCGTTCCCGGATTCTATGACAGGCATAGTAATGCTTCGGACGAAGCTTCTCCTGTAAGAGTAAATGTCACCGATACCGGTGGTCTGCTCGGACACATTTCTATTAGACACAATATTCCCGGTGTTGGCCTGATTACTTTTGAACCCGAAATTCCAGCTCGTGCAAGTGATACAACAGGTAATACTGTTACTGCCTTATACAACCCCGCAGGTGAAAGCGGTCCTTTTACATATGAATGGTATAACCCAAATAAAGATGTCAACGCTGTTCCTGCGCCTAGTCCTGATCTAACTAACGAAACTGGTGTCAGCCCGATATTAAATGTTCCTGGTCTTTGGACAGTAAAAGCTATAGGTCCAGCCCCGGATCGGCGGGCAATAGAACGTACTGTAGAAGTGCTGCCGTCACTATCCGGAACCATTGTTATTAAGGGCTCAGGTAAACGTAATCAACCATTAACTGCAGAATATAGCGGAACCGAACCAGGCAGATTATACCAGTGGTTAAGAGAGACTGCTCCGGGTTCTCTTAGATATGAACCTATTACTTTAAATGCGACCAATGTTACATATACACCGGCAGCAGACGGAAACCATCTCATACGAATAACTGCACCGGGTTATGCACCGTTGATAAGCTCACCTGCCGTTGATGTAAGCCCTACAGGCGGTCTGAAAGGAACTATCAATTTAAGTTCACTAAGGGATTACAGAAAAACAGCTACCCTCACATACAACCCCGGCGCTGGTATAGACGCTACCCCCGGCTTTACATATGTGTGGCGCGACCCTAACGGCAATGAAAATCATTCTCAAAATCAAAATACACCCGTTCCAAATATATCTAGTGCATTGACTCCGATACTGGAGCCAGATGGACAGTGGATGTTAATAATAACTGATGCTAACGGGCGTGTAAGAGAACTACCTTTTACGGTGGTGAAACCCAATCTGAATGGAACCCTAACCATTACCGGCTCCGGCAGACTTAATGAACCGTTAACTGCTCTTTATATCCACGCTTCAGGGCAGGGGCTTGATGGCGATCCTATTGAGTATCAGTGGTTATTAAACGGAAATCCGCTTGTTCCCAATGTAACTACTCCGCAGATAACGCCAACTACAGCTGGAAATTATACCGTACGGGTAACTGTATATGGTTATAACGATAAAACATACACGCCGGAAATTAATGTACAAGCAAAAGGCGGCTTGCCGGGAACTGTTAAATTCAACCCCTCTATACCTGGTCGTTCCGATCCTGTTACCGCCAGCTTAGATCCGCCTGTAACCGGCGTAACATATCAGTGGTATAGGCGTATTTCTCCGGATAATTATGAAACCCTTAGTGGTTCCGGTGCGAACACAGCAACATATACGCCGAACCAGACCGGATGGTACAAAGTAGTAATTACAGAAACGGCGACAGATCGTGTTATCGAAGGAACCGTAGAAGTACTCGGCAAGCTGTCAGGAAGTATTGTTATTAGCGGCACTGGTAAACCTGGTGGACCTTTAGACGCAGAATATACCGGTACAGAGCCCGGCAATATTGAATATAGATGGGAACAACTAATAAATGGTGTATGGACTCAAGTTTCTACCAATAACCCATTCACACCGACCGAGGAAGGAGAATATAGGGTAATAGTATGGATGGAAGAATACGCACCATGGTGGGGCACCGGCTCAGGCATTGGTGTAGATCGCCGCGGCGGTTTATCAGGAACTCTGGGTGCTGGTGGGGCTACTGCTCAGACAGGCAGGACTACCACTGCCAATTGGAGTACCACTGTTGCAGGTCCATTTAGTATTAAATGGTTTAGACCTGATGGTACACAAGCCGGAACCACTGCAAGTGGAAATCTAGGCAACAATACCAGTCCATTGTTGGATATGCATGGTGAATGGAGAGTAGTGGTTGAAGGTCCGAATGATCGCTCAAGGGAAATCGAGTTTGAAGTAATTCGTACTAATCACGTAATACGATTCAATACCATGGGCGGTATGCCTCGTGATATCGATGATATTTCAAACGTTCCTTACAATACTATTAATATTCCATCATTCCCTGCAGACCCAACCAGACGCGGATATAGATTTGACGGGTGGTTTACAGATGTAAACTTTGGTGCTCAATTTACTCATGGTACGACACCAGTTAGAACAATGACAGCCACTACTCTTATTTTACAACTTTTTGCAAAATGGGATTTTAACAACAGTTTAACAATCGGAAGTATTGCTCTCGGTACTGGTAATGGTCAGATTGTTTTCTATGTAGCTCCGGGTGAACTGAATTACTTTACATTCTTTGGCTCTGCAACTGATACATCAGGAACAAATACTTATTATCTTGAAGCTGCTCCTAGTGATAGTGGTTCACATTCGTGGTCTTCAACAAGTGTTGTTGTCGGTGATACGGGTAGTGCTCGTGGTATGGGCAGGAGAAACACACTTCGTATTCTTCTTGGCGATCCAGCCGCCGCCGCAGCCAATATTGCTAGTGGTTCAACGCATGCTGATTTAGAGGATTGGTACCTGCCCAGCATAGATGAATTGCGAGATCTTTATAATGCAAGAAACAATGCAAGTTTTGGCGGTAGTTTAACCGGTATCTATTGGTCTTCGACTCAGGATCCTGCTAATTCTGCAAATGCATTGGCTTTAGATTTCGATAATGGTCAGACCATATCGCGGCCCAAAACCGAACCTCACAAAGTCCGCTTAATCAGAGCATTCTAGTGTCGTGTAATATTTGGTAACATGAATAGCGCAGTTGGATTTTCCAACTGCGCTGTTTTTTTTGGTGCGCCTAGCATGGGCGATAACTTGGCGGTGAGAGTCCGCTACACGGATTGCAGTAGGAAGTGTTAGCCAAAGGCAAGGGTGTCCATTGCGAGGTGGAATCTGAAGGAAGCC
>Ga0123356_10000223_pt1 | contig 65809 bp, 58 predicted proteins | sample TergutEmb28metaG_2_FD_92546 | JGI IMG/M metagenome (GOLD analysis project Ga0123356, IMG submission 92546) | Embiratermes neotenicus P3 segment gut microbial communities from Petit-Saut dam, French Guiana - Emb289 P3 | ecosystem: Host-associated > Arthropoda: Insects > Digestive system > Gut ...
ATCAATTCGGCAGTGTTCAGCGCGGCGCATGGCTGCTTCATGGATTCCGCGGCAAACATCTACGTCTCCGATTGGAACCACGCCGGACGCCTTACCAAGTTGTCCCTAATTGAAATGGCCTTGCAGAGCCTACGATGAAGGTACAACCGCGCCTCTCTATTGGACACGCGAATTAGAAAACAGCGACTCTCGAATCGGAGCCATCATGATTACGTACGTCTATGATGCTCTTGGAGTTATAAGTGCAGAGAATCTAAAGCGTTTTCAGTGCCTCAGTGGTCACCTCAAAACCGGCCAACGAGAGTAGGCCGGGACCATGTAAGTTTTAGCTCGCCGGTTGCTGTGGGGGCAAGCCTATTTTTGTGCGCCAACTCCGCGGACCGCATTTGAGCACGTGTCCGTGATGGAGCAATCGGTCGAGCATGGCGGTGACAGCCGCGCTGTCGCCGAGGAGTTTGCCCCAGTCCTCAACCGGTCGATTCGAGGTCAGCAATGTGCTGGTGTGTTCATAGCGGCACATCACGATCTCCAGTAGGTCTTCTGCAGCGGTGGCGGGTAGTGCGCATGCCGAGGTCGTCGATGATGAGCAGCGGCACCGAGGCAAACAGCTCCATCTGTTGCTTGCGAGTTCCATCGATGGTTGCATCGGCCAGGTCCTCGAGGAGCTTGTGAGTCTCGCGATAGAGCACGCGATAGCCCTGCTGAATGATGGCTTGTCCGATGGCCTGTGCAAGATGACTTTTGCCAGTACCGGGCGGCCCAGGAACAAAGCGTCGTCGTGATGAGCCACGAAGGCCCCGCTGGCAAGATCAAACGCCAGACTGCGATTCATCTTGGGGTTGAAGTTGAAGTCGAAGTTATCGAGTGTTTTGTGAAGGTCACGAAAGGCAGCCTGCTTTTTTCTGCGCTCCAGCAAGCGGTCGCCGCGACGATGTAGTTCGTCGTTGACCAGGCAGGAGAGAAAATCAATGGCGGCATCGGTTCCGCCTGATATTGTGGGCCGTCCAGGGTCCGAAAGCTCTCTCAATGGCGCTCTGGTCATTGGACAAATTCTGTTGGGTCCTGGCTACACTCATCCGGCAACTCCATTTCTGGGGAAAATGGCGAGGACTGTTGTGGCCGCGTCTGCCTGGGCAACAAGAAAATCAATTTCAGCCAGGTCTTCGCCGGCCAGACCGTCGGCATTAAAGAGATCCACGACGACATCTGGCTGGTCAGTTTTATGGATTATGATTTGGGGTACTTCGATTTGGACATTCGGGTCCTCGAACCGCTCGAAAACCCGTTCGGCCCGAAAGTGTCACCCATGTGACGGGTACATTGTGTCACCCTTGTCTCCGGGTTGGACCCATGAAACGATGGCGCGCCCTGAGAGATTCGAACTCCCGACCTTCTGATTCGTAGTCAATTCTCTCTGTCCAATCCCGTCCTCTCAAGAGACGCGGTAGAAAAGAATCAAAGATTTACGAGGGTCATCAGCCCGTCCAGTGCCCCCATTGGGAACCCAGTTCACGGACAGAACACGGACAGTTCACGGACAGAGCACCAGGCCCCGACCACATTCCCTACTTTTTGCGCTTGCTGGTCGCAGCCAAGTAATGCTGTAGTTTCGCGAGCGCATCCCGCTTCTGATCCTCGTCTACGATCGCATAACGACGGAACATGCTGTCAGTGCGATGCCCAGTGATCTTCATCGCCACGTTCGGCGACACTCCGCCGCGGACGAGATTGCGGGCCGCAGTGCGCCGGAAATCATGGAATAGTGCGCCGATATACTTCAGCTCTTCACGCCTCCATGTGCGGCCGCATTTTAAGCAGTTGCGCGCGGCGTCGATGTCGCCTTCACAGGCGCGGCAAACGAGCTTACCAACGCCCGCAGCACAACAAGCTCTCGCCCATGCCTTACGGAAGTCGCCGATCGAGTGGCCGTTCTGGTGGAAGACGTACTCGGAAAAATGCGTCTCACCGTCTTCCGTCTGCCACACTGCCGCAGCTCGCCGCCGTTCGATGATCTCCTGCAATTCGCCTTCGAGCGGGACGCTCTCGGGCTTACGCGTTTTCGAATTGACCGCGCGCAGGATGATCACATCATCAGTGACATCACTCCAGCGCAAGGACTGCATGGAACTCTTTCGCCAGCCGATCAGGAAATCGAAGTGGACGAAATCACGGAGATACTCGGGCAAATGCTTCACCACTTCTTCGAAGCTCTCCTTTTCGAAAAAGCCCTGGCGCTCGTTGCCGATCTCTGATAGGCGCTGAATGTAGGGCGCGGCGGAGAGCTTCTTCGCCCTCTGAGCGAGCCTGTAGGCTTGGCCGAGCAGCGTCGTGCGGCGGTTGATGGTGGCCGGAGTGTACCCCTTCTCGAGCGACTGCTCGATGTACTGGCACACGGCATCGCTGGTAACTTCGATCGCGTGCCGATCGCCAAAATGTTCGCGAATGGGCTTCATGTTCGATCGAACCTTCCCATTCCACTTGCTACGGAGTTTGAAATCGCGCTCCAGACTGTCCAACAGGTCGTTTACTGTGACACGCTCTTGTTGAGGGCCGATGAAGGTTTTGGCTCCAATCTTATCGGCACCGATTTCGTTCAATCGGCGCTCCAAGAACTTCCACGCCTTTTTTTCATCGGTCTCGTTGGTACTCTCGCGAAACTCCTTACCCCGCAAATAATAGGCACACCAGAGAAAAGCAGTGTCTTTCCGACGAAAAATCCGCCCAGTGCCCCTTCTCTTGGCATCGCTCATTGACGCTCTCCTTTCAGGTAGGCCCGCAGCGCTTCGAGCATTAGACTCTGAAAACTGACCCTGTCTTTGACGCTGCGTATTTTTGCTTTTTGCCAAAGGGATTGCGGTACCCGGAGAGTGGTCTTTACAACGGCTTCATCGCGCATCGCGTTATTACCTCCATTCTTGCTTAGCAAGAAACAATGAGCATAGCCCTTTGCCGTCATGCCGTCAATGCGGCATCTTGGTTCTTGTCGCTGGTCGCCTCGCAGCAATGTACGCATCAAGTTCTTTCGAATTACACAGGACCTTTCTCCCTTCACGGCGGACGAACGGCAAACGGTCTTTGTGGCGATAAATGAATTTTGTGCTCGTGCCTAGGCGTTTCGCGCCAACGGACACGCTGACGTTCTCCTCGTGTGCTTCCTGGCGCTCGATGTGAGGCTGTGCCTTCAACATCCTGAGCTTTAATGTCGCGCAGGCAAGTTCGAGTTCCCCTAAGAGAACCGGAAGCTCGGAAATGGGTAGTTCTCCGAGGGCGGAGAGTAAGTATTCAATTTGCGGGCGCACCAGGGTCGCGATTCCCCGATCATCCGCTCGCTCGATCCCGCCGTTCGGTCTCACCCGCGTGTTACTCCCTTGCTGTCGAACTCCGCTCCGTGTCGATTCCTGTGATGCTGTGCTCCACCCGTGGCCTATCGGTCGCTCCTAGGGCATCCTGGCGCGACATTTTGCCGCTTTGGAGAGCAGTTTAGTGCTTGGGCCTGTTTCTCCGCGCCAATGAGCCGCGCCAGTTCCAAAGCCCATTCCGCGCCATATCGCCGGAGAAGCGCATCGCATTCGTCCATGATTTCGCGCCGTCGTTCGACGGCCTGAGCTCTCGCCGCGGCGGCATCGGGATCGCCGCGGAGCGTGGTCCGCTCGGTGATATTCAAACTCGAATTCGTACTCAGTCTGTTGAACCGACTCAGAGCTTGATAGGAGTCCATAATCGCTTCGGTTCCTAATTTGCTCGTCCTTGCACCTTCTCCGGCAGGAGCTTCGTCACGTCCATCGCCATCACTTCCCCCATGCGCGGCACGATGATTTCAGAAACCGTCCGCCCATCCCTCGTCACCACATAGGGCATGATGACGTCGCGAATGTCGATAACTCCGGAATCCGCCGCCTCAAACATCGCCTTCAGGTGCCAGTAGAGAACACGCCATACGCGCCGCGCCTCCTGCTCGCGTTCGCTGGGCTTCATCTTCCATCCCGATTTGTTAATGTCGCGGCACGTCGCCATGATGCGGACGTGGTACGGCGTGTCGCCGATCGTCACCATTGCCTCGAGTCCCTCCCGCGGCGGATGGCTTATGAACATGACGCCGGTGCCCTTGTGCGAATAGATCAGCTTGCGGATGCCGTCCTGCGACTTCGCGATCGGAACTTCTGTGTTTTCGTATGCCATATACTTGCCCGCTTTCGTGACGATTCGGGTGATGCCATTGCCTCACCCCTGCGCCGTCGGTCGCCCATATCGCATCCTGGCGAAAGGTTTTGGGCTCCAAAAGAGCGTCTCTGCTGTTTTCGCCTTTTCTCGTGCGTCCTTCCCGGTGGCAACGAGTTATTCCTTATAGAGCCGCCGCCCGCTTCCCTTCCCCTCGAAATTTAGCTTTTGCTCTTGAGCTCCCGAGCGTTGAACTGCGATTTCACGGCTCCGACCCTCCTGGATCTCCCGACCAAGGTCAATACAGCCCTAAAAATCGCCCTCCGTCACCCGACGAAGGCTGCCTCGAGGACACCTCGACCATCAAACTGCGCGGCGACTTGTGGATTTCGCGGAAAGCTGCGTTATTTCCTCAGCCGCCCGCCGAGGGGGCGTACACCGCCCTGGCCGCGGCGATCCGCTCCGCGGAACTAGCTACCTCACGAGCAACATCCTGCAAATTCCGGTATCCGAGGCGCTCGAGCTCCGCGACGGGAATCCACCCGACCTCGCGATCCGACGTCAAAATTCCGATCGTGCATGATGGGCACTGTCTCAAAGCCGCGCCTTGTTCCTCTTCCTCTGGCTTGAGAGTGCGAAATAAACCAAGAGCTTCGACGCGCCGGCAGCCCTCGAAGGCCTGCTCGAGTTCAACTGCTCGCTCGGGACTCGAGGCAGAAGCGTACTTGCCCGTATACTCCAAGGCCCACCAAAGCGCCGCGCCATAAGCCGTTCGCCCATTTTTGATATCCGGTTGTGGCTCGCGTATGTGTACTCTTGTCTTCTCACCGCGAATCTTGCTCCATTGTTCCTCTAGCCACTTCTGCGGTATGTAAGGACCGACCAAGATTCCGTGAAGGTGAAGATTATTGTTCCCGTACGGAGTCCCGATCTTCTTGTCGCCAAATTCCATCCCGTAGATAAGCCCCGAGTGTGCCGAAAACTCCCGCCCGTACATGTCCGCGATCTTTTCCTTTATAACCTTCGACAGCTTGTACACATCTCGTTTCATTTTGCGAGGCGCTTCGCGATCCGGCATCCCCCGTTCCGAATCCTTTAGGGTTGTAAGCGTGATGCACTTGAGACCCAAACCGGGATTCTCCGCGATAACTCTTTTGAGCGCTTCCTCCAGTCGTAGATATTTTTTGTAAAGCCGCGAATGGTTTGCCTTGCCGCAATTGGAACAATATCGGTTCTTACAGTGGAAAGGAGTGTAGCCGAGATTCGTGCAATTCGAACACTTATTGATAACTCCCCACATCCCACAACTTACCTGTCGCTCCCCGAGGTTAATCCAGCGCTTTGCACGCCTCTCTAGCTCAGCAATCTCCTCGAATTGTTGAGCAAGCTCGAGTATCTCGGGGGTTGCCGTCTCCAGGCGATTCCGCATATAGTCTGCAAGTTTCTTAGCTTCAGTGTAGGCTTCGTACGCCGAGGCGACCTCATATGGATTCCAGTCCTGGCCGGCATCCACTTTCGCATGCTGCTTTTCCATTGCTCGCCGCTTTGCGCTTTCCTTCCGAAACACCCGTTTCCCCTGCGAGATGTCGTTCGCGTGGGCTATCTCTTCGACGCGGCGATCCTTCTCCGCAGACGCTCTCTTCGCGGCAGCAAACCGGCTAAACTTCTGTCCAATTGCGAACTCCATGCCGCCCTGGATGCGGTTGCGAAGTTCTGCCAAATCAGCAAGCGGCAGGAATGCAAAGCACCTGCCTTCTTTTTCCGCCGCTTTTCCATCCAACGCATAAATGAGCGACTCCGGCACCGGTACAAACTTCTTTCGCTTGCCTCCATTGCGATTGCGATAGTAGTCAAGCACATCTGAGAGCTCTAACTCGGCTCGAGTGATCGTTGGATTACTCATCTCTACCCTCTTTCCCTCCGGGGAGGCGGGGGGCCCCGGTATAACCCATCTCTTCCGCGACATTCTGCTTTTCTTCGTTCGTCATTCTTCGGAAGATTTCCGCAAAGGCACCAAGCGCAACGAAGGCCCCACGGCTTCCGTCGCGTCGCACAAACTCGCACTCAACTTCGTCAATGTCGGCCTCGTCGTCCATCGCAATCGCTTTCCGAGGAACCGGATTGGTTCCTTTCTGCCCGAACTGTTCTTGCAACTTGCGCCTTCTCTTGTCCCTTTTGCTCAGACGATTCCTCTCCGATCGTTCAATCGCCTCAATCAATTTCAGAAACTCGACGTCCTTCCCCAATGCCTCGCCCCCCGTCCAAAAACGAGTTATTCGCTGTCGAAACAAGCGAAGAAACCAAAACCCGGGGGCTCTGCCCCCGTGCCCCCGCGCAAACTCTCTATCTCCATAAGTGGCATGCCCTAGCTCGTCCGCTTTTCGAGTTCGTGGTGGCAAGCCTGAGCAGCGTTATCTCTCTGGCGTTGCGTTCTCGTGCATGTGCTCAGCACATCGCAACTCCGTGTGATCTTCAAAAACCGCCACACCGTCCGGGCTCTTGTCACATTTGGGCCAAGAACAACAAGCATTCACGCCTTCAAAAACACTGCCGATTATCTTTCCGAGAATGCTGCTCAGATATGGCACATTCCGCAGGTCGATCTCTTTGCTCATGGTCTCGTGCTCGGAACCCCCAGTACGGTTCCCGGCTGCCCGTTTACGTCCCCCGTTGAATGGTTTGCGATTCCTTCAGCGCGGAGTCTTCGTTGGACGGGAACCGTACTCGTGACTCTGAAATTTGCTTTTGCGGGGAATTTTTGGCAGGATAGGAATGCCGTTTCCGATCCACAGTATTTGTTATTCCCCGGGCCGCGTCCTTCACGCGGCCTTTAACATTTCCTCCTTCAGTCCCTTAAGCTCGCACAGCCAAACTCAGGCCGAATATATTTTGTCGGTTTGCTCCTCAATGTACTTATGCATGCAATTGATCATCTCTTCGTGTTGCATGGTGCCGAAGCAAAACAGAGGACCGTCTTCTGGCTGAGCACGCGGGACTAAGACCACGAAGCGCAATCCCGAGCCCTTCAGCGCACGAAGAAGTTCCTTCAATACGTGCTCGACTTCCGGGTTGATGACGACTCCATCACTCATCAGACAATTCTCATGACAGAACGGAACAATTAACAGCAAGCCCACGAACCGCCGGCCCCTCCAACTGGTGCACTAGTCACCGGATTCCCCCAGGACATCCCGACCATGTCCGCGATCTCTTCGTTCGACCAACCGGACGCCTGTAGCTGTGCTATGGATTCGCCTCCTGGGCCCACCGGAGTGCTTACGGGATTGAGATTAACGATGGGAGCCGAGCCATCCGGGGGAAAGATCGTCCAACCAGCCGAGTTGATGTTGTATTGCGTGCCGATCTTAGAGGTTCCTACTGTCTGCCCACCTACATTTGTACTTTCATTACCGGGAAGTGGCCATCCGAATCCTGTGTTATTAGGATTCCCACCAAGCAAGCCATGCTTGTACAACCAGTAGACAACGAATCCTATGACCCCGAGGATCAACAACAACTCGAGCTCGTCGAGTTCTCTCATCTACGCCTCGCACCAGCTTCGTTCGAATGCATTCGCCATCAGCCGCCCTCGGTTTGCTTCCTTTCAACAACCGAACATTTGCCTATCCGCCATCAGTTTTGCCCAGCGAGGATCAAAACTCCTCTAGTACGATAATTGACTCATCAGCTTCCTTGGCTTTCGCCTTCTTCTTCTCGCGGTCCTTGTCGCTCAAAGCCAGCCAATCGTCAAACTCTTTGATTTGTGTTCCGCCGGAGCGCCGGTATTCGTCGAAGTCTTTTCGCATCTCACGTTTCTCCGCGTCCGTGAGTCTCCGACCGTTGCTTCGTCGATTCGCGTTCGAACCATTGCGAGCGCTCCTCGTGGAGCCGCCGTTGCTCCCGTCATCCTCGTCATCATCGCTGTCGCCCAGGTCGATCCCGAAACTTCGTTTCATCCGCTCGGCGATCGCACGTTTAACGTCGTCATTCTCAGCCCGTCGATACAATTCATCGAGCAAACAGAGACGCCGCAAGTCATCGTCTGCGTCCGACTTACTGCGAGTGCCGCTATCGGACTGCGCGAGCGCAGCTAGCGCAAGCTCCTGCCATGCTTGTGCTTCGGATAAATTTTTCCTCTTCGCGTAAGAAGAAACCCGGTCTTTGGTCCGTTTCCTGCTTCGAAAGCTCGTTTGAGCCAGAACTTCACCTTCGTCGTCTTCGACTTCGTCGTCATCAGGCCCCTGCTGGTAGGTTGCCAGCTCGGATCGTTCTTCAGAGGTCAGGGCCGGCTGGGACTCCAACCACTCCCGCCGCTGCTTCTTCAAATTCGCAGTCGTCATTGAATTTCCTTTGAGCGTCGCGGAACTCAATTGCCATTCCACCGCGAAGCGATGGTATTATGGGCAATCCAACAGCACCTATTTTTTGGACAATAACTTGCTAGGTCGAAGAAAACGCGACACTTCCGAGATTAGAGATTTGCTTTACAATCACGCTTGTTGGCAACAGATTTTCTATTGGATTCACTACGGGATGCCAAACGGTGAGAAGCCGTCCCACGAAGAAATCTTACGTTGGCTTGAAAAGTTGCCGAGAAGCAGCTATGCCAAAATCGATCGTGAACTCTCCTGCGATCCACTTCCACCAGAACCTCTAGTCTGGGAAGTGCTCACACGCCCAGGCACCAAAGTTTCTCAGATACGCTGGCTATGCAACGCATCGGGATATTTTCGATACTCGCATCGATGGGACCCGTTTCCAGGGCAACTACTTGGATGGGGTAGGCGGCTGCTCGATAAGCGCGCTAAAGAATTTTGTGACGCGAAAGACTCACTACGATACCCCCAAAATGACCATAAGCGTGCTGACTATCTGGCTCGAGTACTGGCTGGATTGAGTCTCGAGAGAAACCCTCCGCTCTCCCCAGCTAGGGCCGACAAATTGCTGAAAGAGTTACACCGGAAAGCAGAGCATGGTGCCTATTGCCCTTGCTGCGAGTGTTGTGTCGAGCGCTTTCCGAAGATCTCCGATGAGGAACTCCAAGATTGGTTGGAAACACCGGGCCGCGGCGGGCGGGAGAAGATCGAGCGCGCGATGTCGAAGGCGATGCCGTGGCACTTTGAAAATGGTTGGAGTGCTGCATATTTTTTAAACGATGAGGCTTCGAAATATCTTTTTCATTCAAAGCAGAACCGCGAAGAAGGTGTGCGAAGAGCTCTAGGTATTGCATGCAAAATCGGGTAGGTCCTCATTTCAGGCCGCCGCGGTAGCGGCAAATCGACAACCGCGAAAGAGATCGCGCGGTACGAATCCCGTCTGTTCGTGTTCGACCCGAATGCGGAGCCGGTCGGGCCGGGCGCGGGACCCGGCGCAGCTCGTCACTGTTTTGAAAGCAACCATTCGAGACGTTCACGCCCTCGCTTCGTTAGGGTGTACTCAAGACCAATTCCATCGACGACTCGTCGTCTCACAAGGCCCCAACGCTGAAGACGATTCAGATACGACCAGGGCGACGAGCGCAAGCTGAATAGCGCCCGAGCGTGAAGCTCTCTCGGTTTCAGCCACTCCGCGGCGGCCAGGGCCGCGAGCACTCTGATTTTCAAATTGGGATTGTTCCTCATGGTGCAAATTGTAATGAGGTTTCCAGGGGTTCCCAAAATAGCAAGCAAGTTCCCGAGGTAAACTTGCAGTAGAACTGACTCCGGAAGCGCGAAAATAATGGTTTTCGGATATTATCCGTTTCCCGCAACCATTATTCAAAAACTGCCCGGTATAGTTTCGGAATCGCACGTTTGACCTGGTTTGATCTCCAGCCAGCAGACAGAAGTTCCTCAAGCTGTAAGTACTGAATCGATACCTCATCACGTTCCCGGCTGATCCGGTCCAACGACCAAAAAACTACCACGTCAAACTCCCGGCTCTCGGCGGCCTCGTACATCGCATGAAATTTTTTGTGGGATAAAACGCGGCCAAACTCGTGCTCCTGAATATATTCCGCAACTATGATCCAACCGCGCTGAGCCGAAAACTCGCGGAGCTGGCGAAGCTGTTTGCGAACCTCGCGATCTTTGTCTTTCGTGAAATCACGCGCCCATCGATCGGAGGTTAGCAATCGAATCGGCAAACGGGCATAGAGAGCGCATCGAAGGTTTACCTCCCTGGAATGACCCACCTTCGTGTGGCGCTCGGCGCGTCGAAATTGCGTTGGCGGTCCGCCGCGGCGGTCACGGTCCGCCGCGGGACAACCCTCGGACAGTAATTTTTTTTGGAAACGGGCGCCGGCCTGGAAGCCGAGAGCGATGTAGCTCCACAACATCCGTTCGGTCAAGAGGACCGAACTTTTATTGCCGCGGGCCTCGAAGCCGAGGCGTGCCACACGCTTGCCCTCTGCCTCGGCCGCGATCCGGATCGATTCGGAGTCGTTAGCTTCTTGGCCTTCGACTTCTTTGCGCGAAACGCGTGGAGAGAGAGAGACCTGGAATTGATTTAGTGTGGCGGAAGCCACGTTTTGCCCTCCTCTGAAGGGTGAACTGGTCACCTCGAGCGAGTGTTGCAAGCATTCGCTCGGGGGCATTCTAAACGTTTCCCGGGCCCGCTCGAGATCGCCCGAGATCCCGAAAGGGCAAACCATGCGAGCCCGCTTGACCTCCAAGCGGCGATCCGCGGAGCGACGCGCCGATCCGCGCCTACAAGGCGGGGACCAGGAGCACACTCAAGGAACAATCGCGGACGGCGGCCAAGAGATCGCGGTTCGGCGAGAACACGGACAGTTCACGGACAGTTGAAAGGGGAGCCGATGCTCTGGCTCCCCTAAACTATTGATTTTATGGCGCGCCCTGAGAGATTCGAACTCCCGACCTTCTGATTCGTAGTCAGACGCTCTATCCAACTGAGCTAAGGGCGCGATTGAGGATGACTGTTCCAATTATAAAGCAAGCGTGCACTGACTGCTTGTGCCGCGTTCCGATCTGAACATGGGCCGGAGATTGGGATGTTGCATTCAAGGCGGTCCAGATCGAGAATCGAGCGCCGCCTGGAATCACCGGCAGCAGCGCCTTCGTCTGGTTTTCGGCTCATCTGCGACCCTCCCAGACCGACCGACTGACGCTGATTCGGTCGAGGTGTAGTTCTCCCAGCGCAGGCCTGTCAGTTCGGCGCGGCGCACCCCGCCCATCCGGCAATGGCCACAATGACCGAAGCCGGACGCGGAAGGTGCAGAAGCACCTGGCTCACTTCATCGTTCGAGTACGCTTGGGTGTCCTCTCGTTCCGGCGCCCGCAGGACTCTGATCGCCCGCGTGGGATTGCCGAAGGCGGTCTTCCTCGTGCTGCTAATCGTCCCTTCCCCGTCAAGAATCACCATGGCTTATGGCGTGCGTGAAGAATGCCGAGAGTAAGGTCTTGAAGTGCAAGAGAGTCGTTCGCGGCAGGTGGGGGTTCTTTTTGGCGATTTCATTCAGTACGCGCTAACCATCGACAGTCTTGAAATCCCGCATGCGCCTATCGCCCCACAAACCCGCTGAAACAACCACGCTCTCCGGAAGACGGTCGGGCCGATCCAGTGATCCAGTGAGCCGCAATCAACGATGGCCAAGATTCCGCTCGCGCCGCACATCGACAAAGCTTCACTGTGCGCGCTTGATTTCTGCGTGGCGCATGAGTTCAGCCATTGCACTCAACGGGCTTAAGCGTGTTGAGAAGGCGCGAGCGCGCAGACGAGCGAGATGCGGACGCTCTAGCCGGGCCATGGGGATTCGAGCCGCCGAAGGGGGTCGCCGAACGCGAGGCAAATCTGATCAGCCAGCGCACTCCTCGGCAAGCGGCTAACTAAAACTAAGGCGCCGCGGCGTGAAACTTGGACATCCTGACTTGGTCATCGAGAAATACGCCGCGACGCGTCGTGTGTTCCCCTGAAGCCGGTGAACGACGGGCACGCCTGATGCCCATGATCGAGGACATCAAAGCCAAAGGCGCCAGAACTCTACGCGACATCGCCCATGAACAAACTGAATGCCCGCGACATCCCCGCGCCTCCCCAAGGACGTGGAGCGCAACTCAGGATATGCCCGTATGAATAGCGAAACGCCATCGGAATGGGGTTTCAGACAAGTAAAAGCGCAGCCTTAAGGATGGGGGCTCTTTCCTGTTCGCGAATGCGGGCTTCCACCTCGACGCCAATGACAAAATTCATTCGACATTCGAAACCGGACGCGTGTGCGCCACATTGCTCTCCCCGGAGGACAAATTGAATACCTCCGTGGCGCAACCCCTAAGTGACCGGTCAACGGGTTTCATGGCAATCACGCAATAGTTTTTGCACTGCCCTGCGCCTATGACTTTGTTCTGTACGTCCAAATGGGAGTAGACGCGAGCCAGGATCGCACACGCCGGACGGAGTGTCGTCCCAAGGGCGGCGCCAAGAAACGCTGGCAACCCTCGACCGTAACTGGCAGGGCGCCTCGGTAGGCTTCGCGACGCAACCTCCAATTGATAGGCTAGTGTGCCGCAGTATCCCTCCAGCTCGGTAATCTCTTCCACGCAAAATCCAGCTGACTCGAAAATCCGCCTAAGCCCGAACCGTGTGTACCGAAAGAAGTCGTATGGCTGCAAGTGCTCTTCGTAGAAGAGGGGCGTCGTGAGCCACAATTGGCGCGAAGGCTTCAGGATGCGAAATAACTCGCAGATTACTGCTTGAGGGTTGGGCACGTGCTCAAGCAGTTGTGTAGACACGACAAGATCAAAGCGATCGTTTTCGACCGGTAAAGATGAGATATCGCACTTGTAAGTGACATTCCCCGATATATCCGCCGATTCGTACCTGTGCTGTCGGAAAAGATGGCGATAAGGCGTACTTTCACCCGCACCAGCGTCCAAGATGAGTGAGCCGCGAGGAACTGAAGACGCCGCCCGTTGCACAAATCTTTCCAAGTGAACCCGACTACTATTTATATACGGACGGAACAGCGTTTTGACGAGAGCGGTCGTGGGGTGAACCGAAAGTGAAGTCATGGCGTTTATACCCTAAGTACGAAATCTATCACCTCTCCAAAAGCGGCCAACGGCATTATTCGTCTCATACTCACCCCCCTCGAACTTCTGGCGCCCTTCACCAATACGAACCTTCAGGCCGGAAATGACGAAGCGGAGCCTACGCTGCTTCCGGTACTAAGGGAACTGTCAGTCTTGACAGGGCTTTCCGCCTTCAAAAAAGACAGGCGTGTCCAATGCGCCACGTTGTTGTTTCACAGCTGGACCGTCGCGACTACCATCTGCAGGAAACCATGAAAACGATTGTAGCCGTTGGGACCGTGGGCACGGCCGTGATAGTAGGCAGCTCAGAAGCCGAGGAAGACGAACCAGCGCGAACCCGTTGAGTGCGGATCACCATTCGAACCGGCATCACAGTTCGGCAAACGCAAGATGACGTCCGCTTCCACCTGTGCTGCCCGCCTGAGAGCTGCCGTCGTGAGAATATCGACCGCAAGGCGTTCGAAGCGGCCGACGCCTTGGCCGTGAGAATATCGACCGGAAGGCATTCGAACTGGTCGAGAAGCAGTTCGTGGCTCGCTACGGCCGAGGGTTTCGAACCTGCCAGAACCTCGTTGATCGTAATCACCGACACAGAACTTTCAGTCGAGTGGTCGTGAAGAAATTTTCTAGCTTCCTCGCTGCCGTTCAGGTGGTCAATGAGTATGGTCGAATCCAAAAGGAAACGCGGCTCCCTACTCATTGCGCATCTTGTCTACATACGCAGCCGCGTCGCCACGGGTCCACGTTCCCGCGGTCATTTCCAGAATTTCCTCGAAAGTGGGCGGTTTCGTTTTGCCCTTTGCGACTCCGCCGTTCAGCCTGAAGTCGTGGATCGCCTGCCGCACGACCTCCGTCATGGTGACACCTTGCTCTTTGGCCTTGCGATCGAGCCAGGCTTTGTCATTCTTGTCCAGACTTATAACCGTCCGCACCATAAGTGTTCCTTCCCGATATCATTTTACGCACGTTCCGGATGTGGGCGTGAGGTCGGGGAGGTCGAGGCCGTCGAGGCCTCCGGGTGGTCGTAGCTCACCCCTGTAAATCCTGGCCTGTCTGTGTCAAGCCATTTGAAAATGTAACTTTGAGCTCTGCTATCGAGACATTGAAGATGGCCCGAACAGCTGCCGTCGTGGCTGTGGGCTCCCTTGCGAAATCCAGGGACGACTAAGGCAATCGCTGCGCTTCGATGTCCGCTGCTGCCCGGCGAATCTCCGCGGGTTTGCCGAGATCGCGCCAGAAATACTGGTCGGCGCGGAAGCCCAGAATCCTTTCTCCCTGGGCCGCAAGGCGGAGATAGCTCTCGATAATCGAAAACGCCCCTGGTTCGGTCATCAGGGGAATCAATCGCGGGGAAATGACATGAATGCCGGAGAAGGCAAGCGGCTGCGCCGCGTACGCGGGGCGAACGAAATCCGGCCTCGCGCCCCGGCCGGCTTGCCGGCCTGAAAGCTCCATGGATCCGTCGAAGAGAAGATAGCGCGAGCTCTCGCGTTCCTGCACCGCCAGCGTAGCGAGTGCATTCTTGCCGCTGTGGAACTCAATCATCTCGTGGAAATCGATGTTGCTGATCACGTCGACATTGTGCAAGAGGAACGGCGTTTCCCCGCCTTCCCTTCCCGGATCCTCCAGGAAAAACCAGCCGGCCTTCCTAAGGCCGCCGCCGGTGTCAAGCAGATCGTCCTCCCGCGAGATTCGAAGGTTCATCCCAAAATTGCCGCGGGAGCGCAGGTAGACCTCGATCATCTCCGCGTGGTGGTGGACGTTGATGATCACCTCCAGGATTCCAAACTCGCGAAGACGGGCGAGCGTAATCTCGAGCAGGGTCCGCCCTGCGACCTCGACCAGCGCTTTCGGACGATCCTCGGTCAGGGGGCGAAGACGCGTGCCGAGGCCGGCGGCGAGGACCATGGCCTTCATTCCGCCGGTTTCTCCGCCAAGCCAGCCGCCTTCTCCAGTTCGCGATGATGAACGATCACTTCCACTCCGTTTTTCCCGCGCAGATGTTTGGCCAGCTGCTCCGCCAGATACACCGAGCGATGCTGGCCTCCGGTGCAGCCGAAGGAAACCATCAGGTTCTTGAAGCCGCGGCGCTGATATTCGGAGACGCTCGCATCGACGAGTGACCGGGCGTGCGCGAGGAACCGCTGGGCACTCTCCTGCTGGTCGAGAAATTCGATCACGGGCGCGTCCTTCCCGGTCAGTTCCTTAAACTGTTCCTCCCTGCCGGGGTTGTGAATAGCGCGTCCGTCGAAAACAAAGCCGCCCCCGTTTCCGGTCTCGTCCTTGGGCACGCTGCCGCGGTGAAAGGAAAAGCTGTAGATCCGGACCACCAGGCCGCCGGTCGCGGCCTTCCTCGTCCCCGCATCGGCGGGGAGATCCAGCTTCAGCAGCTTCTCCGAACCCAGCATGCCGCGGAAGGCCTCGACCAGAGTGGGAATCGCAACCGGCAGCTCCACATTGTGCAGCAGCCAGCGCAAGTTCTTGAGCGCGTATGGCACGCTTTGCAGAAAATGCGACTTACGTTCGTAAAAGCCGCGGAAGCCATACGCGCCAAAAGCCTGCATGAGGCGCACGTAGACGAAGGCATAGTAGTGCTCGAGGAACTCGCGGCGCGAAACCGGGGCGTGCTCGCGAACCGCTTCGAGGTAGTGATCGAGCAGGCGGGCGCGCACTGGCGGAGGGAGGTCGGCCTTGGCGTCGTAAAGCAGCGAGGCCACATCGTATTGCAGGGCGCCCCTGCGGCCGCCCTGATAATCGATGAAATAGGGCTCCGGGCCCGGCAACATGATGTTGCGCGACTGGAAGTCGCGATACAGAAAGTAATTGTGGTCGGCCCCGAGCAGGAACTTCGTCAGGCGGGTGAAGTCCTCCTCGAGCGCCTGTTCATTGAAGGGAATTCCGGCCAGCCGGAGAAAATAGTATTTGAAATAATTCAGGTCCCAGACGATCGACTGGCGGTCGAAGCTCGAGCGCGGGTAACAAACCTTGTAATTCAGGTCGCGCGCGGCCTCGATCTGAAACCGGGGCAGGATTTCAAGAACCCGGCGGTAGGCATCGAACGCCCGAGGCGCGACCCGTTCGCCCTGGCGGTTTTTGGACAGGAAATCAAAGAGGGTCACATCGCCCAGGTCTTCTTCGAGGTACGCTGCCTGGTCCAGGTCTTCCCCGTAGATCTCAGGTACCGGCAGGCCGTGTCGCCGGAAGTGGCGGGAGAATTCAAGGAATGCCGCATTTTCCTCGCGCACCCCGTAGACAATCCCCACCGCCCTGTGTTCCTCATGGGCGAGGCGGATAATCTGACGTCCCGAGCCGCCGAGCTCACCCTGCAGCGGTTGGACCTGCTTAACCGGCACACGAAAATATTGCTCAAAGAGCCGTTTGAGGGCATCCATTCGAAGTGAGACGACGGTCGCTAGACATAAAAGATAACATCAAAGGGAAGACGGGCTCAGTTCCCAGAGAACCCGGCGCGGGGGTGGGTACTACGCGGGCTGGGCGCGGCTCGAGTCTTGCTTTGTGTTACATTTTTTCTTCGCCCGGCGCAATTTTCGTCTATGACCGACAATGCGGTGAATTCGAAGTCCCCGACAAGCGTCGGCGGCCAGCGTGTGCTCGTAGCCACGACTGCCATGCTCGCGTTCATATCTTTTTGGCGCGCAGCGGCGATCGTACTGAACGACCTGGGTTCGTCCGCGTTCTACGCCGGAGGCATTTCCGAGCACTTTATCGGAAAAACCGCTCCCTGGTTCATTCTCGCCATCATGCTGCTCGCGGGTACGGTTGCCTCTCTTTACATCGAGAGCTGCAGCATGTTCGTTCGCGGCGGCGTCTACCGGGTGGTCAAGGAGGCGATGGGCAGCACGCTCGCCAAGTTCTCGGTCTCCGCCCTGATGTTCGACTACATTCTGACCGGGCCCATCAGCGGAGTCTCCGCCGGCCAATACCTGGTCGGCCTGATCAACGAGTCCCTGCATTATGCCCACCTGCACATGGTCTTGCCGGAAAACGCGACCGCGGCTGTTTTTGCGGTCCTGACCACGATTTATTTCTGGTGGGAGAACATCAAAGGCATCCCCGAGTCGAGCGAAAAGGCCCTGCAAATCATGTACGTGGCCACGGTGCTGATGATCATCATGGTCGCGTGGTGTTCCTACACGCTCTGGGTCCGCGGCGCTCATCTCCCGCCGTGGCCGCATCTTAAGAACCTTACCTACTACCAGGGGGAGCACGGCGGGGCGCTCGGCTGGCTGCGGCACACCTCATTGCCTTACACCGTAGGGTTTATCGGCATTCTCATCGGCCTGGGGCACTCGGTGCTGGCCATGAGCGGCCAGGAGACCATGGCCCAGGTCTACCGCGAAATCGAACATCCCAAACTCCCGAACTTGAAGAAGGCCGCCTGGGTGATCTTTCTCTACAGCCTGATTTTCACCGCGGGGGTCACCTTCTTTGCGGTGATGATCATCCCGGATTCGGTTCGCGCCAATTTTCAGGAGAACCTGATTGGCGGCCTGGCGATGAATTTAGTGGGGCCGTTTTCCCTGCGGCTCATCTTTCATGCGTTTGTAGTGGTGGTCGGGGTGCTCATGCTGGCCGGGGGAGTCAACACCGCCATCGTCGGCTCAAACGGCGTTCTGAACCGCGTCTCCGAGGACGGGATTCTTCCGCAATGGACCCGCAAGCCCCACCTGCGATTCGGCACCTCCTATCGCCTCCTGAACCTGGTCGTCGGATTGCAGCTGCTCACCATCATTCTGAGCCGCGGCGATGTCTTCGTGCTCGGCGAAGCCTACGCCTTCGGCGTGATGTGGAGCTTCTCGATGAAGGGGCTGGCGGTCCTGGTGCTTCGCTATACCGAGCCGGGCAAACGCGAGTACCGCGTGCCCTTGAACTTTCACATCGCCGGCGTCGAAATCCCGCTTGGCCTGGCCCTGATCACCCTGACCCTGATCGCGTTGTGCGTGGTGAATCTCTTCACCAAACAGGTCGCAACCATATCGGGTATCGCGTTCACTCTGGCCTTTTTCGCGGTCTTTGAGGTCTCGGAGAAGATCACCCGCAGACATGCGACCCAACATGCCGATCTCGACCAGTTTAACGTGGAACCCGGCGAAGACCTGGACCGGAAGTCGCTCGGCGTTCGCGCCGGGAGCGTCCTGGTCATGGTGCGGAATTACACCACACTCTACAACCTGAGCGCCACGCTCGATCAGGTGGATCCCCGGAAGCAGGACGTTGTGGCCCTGCACTTGCGGTTCCTCGGCCGCGGCGGCAGCGCCGGCGAATACGAGCTCGAACCGGAACAACTCGTCAGTTCCGAAGAACAGATCCTTTTTACCCGGGCCCTTGCGTTGGCGGAGAAAAAAGGAAAGAGCATTCATCTGGCCGTGGCCGCGGCGACCGACAAATGGGAAGCGGTCCTGCGCGCCGCGCAGAGCCTCGAGTCTTCGATGGTGGTTCTAGGCGCTTCCCCGAACCGGCCGGTGACCGAAGAGGCCCGCCTGGCGGGGCTCGCCTGGGAGCGGCTGCCGGACCCGAAGCCGCAGCTGATGCTCATTATTTATCTACCCACGGGGCGGGAGCACATCTTCTATCTCGGTCCACACGCGCCCCACCTGACGCCGAAGGAAGTCGACCTGCTCCACAGCATCTGGCTCGAGCTCAGCAATGACGTGGCCCCGGAGGAGCTGCATCACCACGATGTGGTTCACTTTGCTCTCGAGGAGCTGCGCAAGGAGCTCGGCAACGCCGAACGCCAGGCTGTGGTCGGAAGACTGCGCCGGCATCTTGAAGTGATTAAGGACCGGCGCGCAGGGCATCCGTGACCTGAATCCTGCCGAACCCGCGATCCTCGGTCGGGCGGTCATTGGGCCTCCGCCGCGCGAGTCGCCCGCTCGTCTCGATTGCGCTCGCCGCGGCCAGGCCCTCGGCGACGAATGGTTTCCACGGCACATTCCGCCGCATTATGGTCCATGCTCACAATCAACCAACCGGTGTTAGTTCCCAAGTCATACACGCCGTAGGGAATCGCAAAAGATCGTTCCCGCTGTGACCGAGGTTTGGCAACCACAACCTGCGCACTCCAGCAACTCTTGAGCGGCGCCAACCATCAGCGCTTTCTTCAAGCTAAGTCGGCCCCGCAAATTCCTCTTCCTCGCCTCCGACATAGCTTTCGTCCACTTCGAAGCGACCGGTGAGTAGCATGGGATCCTGAGCACAGGTACTTCTCCGGGCTGGCAGCGGTTTCTCTGCGGACCAGCTTTTGCTTTCTTGGGCCACAATTCGGACACACACTCAAAGCCCGCGTCTACCGACCGGCATAGTTGGCGGGCAGGAAACTTCCGGCCGTGGAGGCATGCAAAGATTTGCAGACCCGCAAAGGAATGTCCCACCGCAACCGCTGCTAAGTCCTTGGGTTTGTGTATCACCAAAAGTGGCTCACTTTGGTAACTAACATGCGAGCTGAGTAGCTGAATTGTTGCGCAAGACAACAAGCATGAGGACCGGCTACCCCGCAGGCGAAAGGACTTCTCACGGTTTTCGCCCACAGCAACCGTCTCGGACCCCCGCCCGGAACCCGGCACGCTTAGGTGCTTTGGAACTCTCCCCACAGGGCCCTTCAACGAATACGAATTGGAGCTGGCTTGCTGTTCGCGCCTATGGAAAGGTGAACTGCAGAACTTAGTAGGTTTGGTGAAACAAACCTACATTCGTTCGAGGAATACCTCTTTCCCGGCGCCAGGCACGCTCCCGTAAGGGATCGTCCATCGCTAAGCGAAGCTACCTGCTTAGCAGGCTAGCTACACCTCCGTCCTGATGTAAGAGGTCGAGTCACAAGGTGACCGGACTGTCCTAGACCACATGACATCTAGATGTGTGAAACCAGTAGGTGTGTTACTAAGGTCCGATCGCGGAAAAAGGAGCTAAGATATGAAGATCCTCGTCTTCCATGGTTCTGCAGGCAACTTTGGCGATATAGCCATTCTCGAAGGTGTTGTCTTGAACCTCCTGCGCAATTTACCCTCAGTTGAGTTATTTGTAGCCGACCGGCCAGGATTGAGAACCACTGTTTGGGAACTGGCACAGGTCCGCAGACAGGCCATACCCTGGCTGACCTTTCCTTCGGAGAATGCCCTGGCGGGCAAGCGATATTTTTGGCGCCACCGTCAATGGTGGTGGGAAACCACTCGAAAATCGTACCCACTCTTACTGGGACGGGTGGTCTCCGCAAAGACAATCCGTGTCACCGGTGTGCCCGAAGCGAATCTTGCGGACTTTTGTGCCAAGTTCGATGCCTTGCACATGGTTGGCGGAGGCTACTTAACAGACACCTTCCCAGAGCTCTTGGTGGACGCCTCCTGTTTGGCGCTCGCCTTCCACGAGCAAGGCAAACCAATCCTGCTCACTGGCCAGCAGGTAGGCCCATTTCAATCGCGTCTTCTCCGCGCACATACGCGCCGTATTTTGAAGTGTGCCCGATCCGTGGGGTTAAGGGAGCCAAACCGCTCGGTAGAGTTGTGCCAGCAGCTTGGCCTCGATCCGGGGCGCTTCCGAGTGATGGGAGACGACTCGTTTGGCCTGCCTCGGGCCGATGATCGAGAGGTCCAGGCATGCATGTCCAAACGGGGCTTAGAACCAGGGAGATTTCTTGCTTTTAATGTGCGCGTCGGCCCTTATGCGGCCGGCCATGGCGAGTACATGGGACTCATTGCTCGACTTGCTGACGCGTTGTCATCAGCTCTTTGTCTGCCAGTAGTACTGGTGCCGATTGCGTTCAACGGTCTCGACAGTGACGACCGCTCTGGAGCGACGCTAATCAGCTTGATGAAACAGGCCCAGGCATCGAGAATTGACAGTCGCGATCTGACGCCAGCTCTAGTTCGAGGCTTGTTGGGAAAAGCGTTTGGAGCCATTGGCGTTTCCTACCATTTCTGTACATTCGCGTTGAGCCAGGGTATCCCCGCTGTATCTCTTCACGAAGGCGATTACTACTCGCAGAAGGCGAGCGGGATTTGTGGATTCTGGCAGGACCGTCGTCTTGCGATTCCATTACCGAAGTGTGATATCTCCTCAGCTGCAGCCCATATATCTGCATTGTTCCAAGATATCAACTGGAGGAAGAAAATGGTTCACCAGGCAGAGAACGCCATTCACGGCTGGCAAGAAATATTTGATGAACAAGTGCAGAACAGCTTTCATTCCGACCGAGTCAAAGCGTCTCGCGTCGCGAGAGCAGCCGGTCGTCCATGATGTATCGGTAACAGCTAGGGCAAAACTGACTTTTCGGCCTCTTGGACCTGTGCCCGAGTCCGATCCTCTTCGAGGCTCGTAAGCCTTATTGATCAGACACTTACTTGTTCGGAGGGTTCCTAGACAACCTTAGACAATCATATCCTGACGCACTGGCTCCGAGGAACGGATACGATTCCATCACCAATGAAAGGAAGGAAGAGTTCTCCAATCATCAGGTTATCTGCCGAGGAATAAGTGCCAACCCCGATTGCCGGCCGCCTTCGCGGCATGGTTCAGGCGGCGTTCGTAGAGAGAGACCGCCTCGGAGGCGCGTCGTCGTGGGACGAGGAACGTCTCGCCCGCATGGCTATTTCTTCTGCGCCGTTTCGGTCGCGGCGGCAGGCTTCAGCTCGTCTGCGGACTTGAACAGGCCGTCCACCGCCGCAGCATCCAACTGGTAAAGCGCCGGTTCGTTCTCTCTTTTCGCGATGTAATGATCGCCCGCCCGGGCGATCTGAACATTCTCCGACCGCTTGCCATCGTCGGAGGTCACGATGAGGTCCATCGTGGGATTGGTGAAACCAGAAGAAGGAAAGCTCGTGGCCGTCATATCGCGCAGGCTCGAAAGAACCGCATCGACGTTCGAGCCGTCCATTTTCTTTCCGTTCGACCACCAATCGTCATACCCGCCGGTGCCGCGGGCGAGCGAATAGGCCTTCGAGCCGTTGTGCAACTCGATCTTGTTCGGACCGCTGTAGCCGAAGCCGAAAAGCTTCTTGTTGCGGAAGTCGTCGAGGCCCTTGTCGAGCGCTTTCCCCAGGGTGGAATCCACTTTGTACACACCCTCAAGGGCAGTCGACTTGGCGTAGTAGTCGTCCTTGTTCTTGCGAACTTCGAGTTGCTGCGTGCCGGATTCATCCGTCACTTTTGCTGTCGCTACCGCTGTCGCCTGTGAGAATTTGGCCGCCAAGCCCTTGTCGTTGCCGCCGGAGCTTGCGAGGTCCATCTTGGCGTCGGTCAATTCGCGGACCAGATCGCCCACCTGGGTGCCGTCGGCGCGGAGCGGAGAGGGCTTTAAAATCTGCCAGTCGTCCTTGTTCCTGCCAAATTCGAGGTCCGAGCCTTTCTTGATCAATTCGACGCGGCTCACCTTGTCCCCATCGACCGGCAGAAACCGGCGGTCGCGAAGATCGTTCAGGCCTTTGTCGAGGCTCGTTTTGGTGTAGCTCGCAACGGTGAAGACGCGAGGGTCGCCGGCCAGCATGGCGTAGACGGCCCCTCCTGCCGGGGTATCGTCCCCGAGCTCCAGCTTTTGCGACTTATTGTCCTTCCCGGTGACGGCGACCTCGAGCGAAGGCTCGGCGAGCCCGTAGGTCTTGAGGTCGGAAGCCTTGTCTTCAACCAGGCGCTCGGAGTTCACCGACGCGAGGGCGGAAGCCAGGCCGGCCGCGGCCGTCTGATCGGCGCGAAACGCCTTGGGCCCGGTGATCTGCCAGCTGCCCGCGTTCGACTTCGACAATACCACCGGTTCTTCGCTCTTCTTTTTCAACTGGACGGTCTGGATCGAGTTCTCGTCCAGCTTGAGGATCACGGGCGGAGTATCGGCGGAGGTCTTGGTTGACTCCTCCGAGGGCCGGTGGTGGTTCGACCAGTAGAGAAACCCTGTCAGCGAGAGCAGCAGGAAAGCGGCGATGGCAAGACTGTTAATTTTCATGGTCTTCGAATAATGGTCTTCGAGTTAAGGACTGCAAAACGAACTCCGAATCCCGGTCCGCTGGCATTCGCGGGAGCGGCGAAACCTGGCTTCAGCAGACCGGCGGGTTCGGTCTTATCGCCGCTTCCACCACACGCCGACACCGGCGACCACAACGATCAACGGCAGCATGAAGACGCTCGAGATGGCGACAAACCTCATCTGCCCCTCCGTCATGGTGACGTGGCGGTCCTCCGGCGCCTTCGGCCGGATGGAGATCAGGTCCTCGTCCGAGGCGAGCCAGTTCACCGCGTTCATGACCAGGTCGCCGTTGCCGTTGAAGTTGATGTACTGGTTATCGGCCCAATCGCCGCTGCCCACCACCACAAAGCGGCCCTGCGAGTTTTCCTTGCCCGTGTTGTAGGTCCCCGCGGCGGCGAGCGTAAGCGGCCCCTTCTTGTTCTTCGGATCATTCACATCGACGCGCGCCGAGCTGAGATTCGTCGTGGCGACGGCTGTCGGAGAAGTATCGAACAGCTTCTCGACCGTAGTCTTGTCGGTGTTTTTGATCTCGATCGGCCTCGACAGGGGGAACCCGGTAGCCGTCCGCTTGATTTCACTGACGATGGGCTGCGAGCTGTAGCTGCTTACCAGGGCCACTTCCGGACCGAGCCCGACCATCTGCCCGATCGGGTTCAGGTCGAGGATCAGGTTCTTGTCCAGGGTCACGCCCCAGCTCCCGAGCAGGCTCGAGAGCGCATCGTTGTCGGCGATCATAAACCGGCCCACCTTGAGCGGCGGCGCCAGCATGAAGAAGGCGCGGCCGCCGCCTTCGACGTATTTCTTGATGGCGTCGACCTGCGGCTGCTCGTAATTCCGGGTGGGGCCGCCAACCACGAGCACCGTGCAGGCGCTTGGGACTTCGGCCTTGGTGAGCAGGTCGGCGGTTTCGCTCTGATAGTTGTCGCTCCCGAGAGCGTCCTTCAAGTGCGAAAACCCTTCCCGTTCGCTATCGGAAATCTGGTGTTCGCCGCTACCCGAGGCAAAGCAGACGGTGCGCGCCGTGCTCTTCAAGTCGCGAATGAGAGCGCCGGTAATGCCCTCTTCGGTCATGCTCTTGGCTTCTTCTTTTTTGCCGGCAGTTTCAACCACGGCCGTGCCCAGGCTGCGGATTCCGGCCTCGCGAGCGCGCTGCGGGTCCCTGTCGGGATCGACGTAGTCTACCTTCACTTTGGTCGACAGGTTCTGGTACTCGCCGAGCAGGTCCTTGCCCTCGCGAAAGTGAGTCGAGTTGTTGAAGTAGGTGATGGTGGCGTCCTGCTTCAAGCCTTTCACGATTTTGGCCGTCTGATCGGAGAGCGAGTACCGCTTGTTCGCGGTCGCGTCAAAGGATTTGTTGTAGCGGTCGGCGAGCACGTTGGCGACCACGACGATCGCCACGACCACCAGGATGTAAGTCGCCGCGAACCCCGCGTATTTCGTCTGCCGAGCTTTAAGCCATTGATTTGCCATTTACGACCTCCAGCGCAGGGATTCAAGAGAACGCGCTGTGAAAAACAGTCCCAGGAAAATGATCGTTGCGTAGTAAATTGCGTCTTTCGAATCGATCACGCCGCGAACAAAGGAATCAAAATGGGGCACCAGCGACATATACGACATCACGCGCGCCCAGCCGGCGCTGTCGTATCCGCTCACCCACTCGAGCACCCACAACAGGATGAAGACCGCGAAGGTGGCCGCGCCCGCGATGATCTGATTCTTGGTGAGGCTCGAAATGAACGTGCCGATGGCAAGCAGCGCCCCGGCCTCAAGCAGCAGGCCCAGATAGCCCACCAGGAGCGGTTTCCAGTCGGGATTCCCGTATTTGAAAAGAAACAGGAAGTGCACCGCCGAGAACCCCAGCATGCAGCCGTAAAGCACCATCGACGCCATCCATTTGCCGACGATGATCTCCAGGTCCCGGACGGGCGAAGTGGCCAGCAGTTCGAAGGTCCCGCTGCGCTTTTCTTCCGCGAAGAGCCGCATGGTGATCATGGGCAGAAAAAACAGCCCGATCACGGCCATGTTCTGCAGCAGCGGCCGGATGATCTGCTCGTTGACATTCATCGGGAAGGCCTGGCCGCTCATTTGCATTTCCATGCCCACCTTCAGGAACTCGCCGAGTGCCACCCAGAAGAAGTAGCCGAAAATGACCGCCCACAACGTCAGCAAAACATACGCCACCGGCGAGACAAAATAACTGCGCAGCTCTTTCCGGCAGATGATCCATGCATTTCTCATTGTTCCGCTCCTTTGGCTGCGGCGGCGGCAGCCTGCAGCGCCGGTTCGGTCGAGGTGAGCTGGAGGAAGACCTCTTCGAGGCTCATGGCGGAAGGACGAAGCTCGTTCAGGTCCCATCCCGCTTCGACCACCGCACGGGCCAGATCGCCGCGAACCAGACCGCCCTTTTGGCTTTCAACCTCAAACGCCGACCGGCCGTCGATTTTCTGCTTGAAAAGGACCCGGCTGACGCCCGAGACCCGTTCGAGTCTCTGCTGCACCGCCGCCGGTTCGAGGTTGCCGTTGCGTCCGGCGATTTCTAACACCACCGACTCGGCTCCCCGGGCCCGCGCCTGCAGATTGCGCACCGAATCAATCGCGACCAGTTTGCCCTGGTTGATGATGATGACCTCGTCGCAGGTCTGCTCGACCTCGGGCAGAATATGCGTGCTCAGGATAATGGTGTGGCTGCCGGCCAGGCTCCGGATCAGGTCGCGCGTCTCGTTGATCTGTTTGGGATCGAGTCCGGCGGTCGGCTCGTCGAGGATGAGCACGTCGGGATTGTGAATGATGGCTTGGGCGAGTCCCACGCGCTGCCGGTAGCCTTTCGACAGCTTGCCGAGCAGCTTGCCCTTGACGTTGGAGATCGCGCAGCGCTCGAGCACATAGTCGACCCGGCGATTGAGTTCCGCGCCCGTCAATCCCTTGAGCCTGCCCACGAAGCTCAGGTACTCGCCGGTTTCCATCTCCGGGTAGAGCGGCGGAGTCTCCGGCAGATAGCCGATACGCCGCTTGACCTCGAGCGGTTTGTCGAGCACGTCAAAGCCGGCCACGGTTGCGCTTCCCGACGATGGCGGCAGGAAGCAGGTCAGCATGCGCATGGTGGTGGTCTTTCCGGCGCCGTTCGGCCCCAGGAAACCGACAATCTGGCCTTTCGCTACCTCGAACGAGATGCCATCGACGGCAGTCGTACGCGCATACCTTTTGGTAAGGTCTTTAACATTAATCATAGAATTTGTACTTTTCGGCGAGGCAACACAGCCCGAGTATCGATGGGCGCTGAACAGCGCCGTCGATCCCTTATGTTAAGAATACCAGCTCACGTCTGTCAAAAAATTTTCAGACGGCAGCACGGCCCCTGTTAAGACTGATGCTGTGCTGAACGCGATTCGTTGCTTTAGAAATTTCCCGCGGAGCAGAAACCGCAAGTCTTTCTCAGGCTTTCAAGCGCATGCCTTCACGCATGGTCCGCTCGAGGGCGCCGGCTTGCGAACCAGCGGGGTTACGCGGTCGCAGCGCGACTTTTTGGATGAAACTTGCATCCATATTTAACAAAGACTTTAATTCTCGGCGCGCCAGAAGGTCAAGGCCGGAGCTGAACCGGCCCTTCCGGGCGCCGGGGTTGATTTTTGAAAGGTTGATGGACCGTTCGTTCTACGCCTATGGCCTCCTATTCGGTACCGGACCCGGAAATTCAAGAGGTAGAGACCAATTCTAAGACCTGGCTGCAGCTGTATGTTGATGCCATGACGGAGAAGGACCCTTACAAGCGTCTCGCACTCGTCAATGAGCTGAGAAAACTGCCGCGGCACGACGATTCCGAGGACCTTGCTCAGGAGCGAGCGCTTCGGTCCGCCAGGGCGGCGAAGAGATCGAAACCTGTGCGCCGGCAATCAAACTAACCCCAAACCCCCCGGGGCGCCAGGGCCGTAAGATTGCCAGGGCCCTAAGATTGCCAGGCCCCAAAATTAAGATTGGCAGGATTGAAAGACCCGGAAGCTCAAAAGGCGAAGGGCAACGATTTCCGCCGGACAAACCCCGCTCGCCAAGCCCGAGGGCTGCTTTTTTCCCCGATCGGGCGCCCGGCCGGCTCGCCTTAATCCGCCATCGGACCCTTCCCCGAAATTCGGTTCGCCCTCAGAAATCAGCAAGCTTCACGTCCGTCGCCTGACCGGTAATGGTCACTTGCGTCGGCTGCAGCTGGAGCTGGCTTCCCGAGCCGACATCGTGGCTGGTGTCGTAAATCTCGAGCGCGCCGCCCTGGCAGACATAGACCTGGGTCCGGGTGCTGATGGGCTCGATTCCGGTTACATCCCCGTTTTGCGCGGATGTGTAAACCGTGCCTCCGGGCGCGGTGTTGAGCACCGAAAGACATCCCCTCCCCGGGGTCGAGCCTGCGGCAATTATGTTGGTGCAGGTGCGCGAGCCGATGAACAGCTGGCCGTTCTGCGCCTGGACCATGCGGTTGTGATAACCGTCGGTGATGGCAAAGGTTTCGGGCGTAGCCGTGAGATTCGCCGAGGGAAAGACGGTGAGGACGCCGCAGAGATTAGCTGCGCAGTCGACACCGCTTTGAACCGGGGTGCCGGCAACATAAAGATTTCCGTTGGCCATAAGGGCCATGGTCGCGGCCGGGACGGGGACGGTGGAGGTGACGGCCGGTGGAGACGCGGTCATATCGACGACCGCGATGCTCGCCGCCGTGCCGGCGCACTGCGCCCCGCAATTCATCACATAAGCGGTTAAGCCGTCCGGGCTGAACACGGCCCACACCGGCCGGTCGAACGTCCCCGAGACCGGCGTGACGCCGCCGCCCGTTGCAAGCAGCGCGGGGGCAAGGATGGTGACGCTGTTCGCGCTGTCGGAAATCGCAAGGATCTGATTGCCGCTCGGATTGGGGATGACAAAATGCGCCCCCGGCACGGGGATGGTAGCGGTGATCGTCTGGTTCGAGATATCAACCTGGAGAACGGCGCCCGCCGGTCCGCCGTTCATGGGCGCCGTAGGGACAGCGGTAAACAGGGTTGTGTTGTCGATCCAGACGAACATGCTTTCGGTCGACCCCGGCAGGGTCACCGAACCCGAACCGGTCTCCTTGGCATTGTCCACAATTCCCAGCGTGTTAGTTTGCGATGTGTTCGTGGTCGGGCTGAAGACCACGGTACGGTCGCGCTTGGGGCTCTCCACCATCATCCCGGCGCTCGAGGTCGTGCTCGAAAGGTCCACGGTGAACGAGCTCAGCAAGTCCTGGGTGGCGTCGATGATGTTCAGCGCGGGAGAAATTGTGCCAGTAATGGAGGGGTTGAACGGGTTCGAAACAAATGCGCGAAAGTTGAGCGTGCTCGGAGCCGAACTCGTACCCGTGGGGTTCGTGTTAGCGGGTCCACCGTACAACGCATTATTATTGTTATAGCCACATCCGACCAAATCTGCGCTAACCAGAATGGACAAAAAAAGAGCGGCGATAGTCCTGTTCAATCCGGGGACTCCAAAAACATTGCTGGATAGTAAGTTGGATGCGTAGAGCGGATTATAGCAGAGGGCCGGCGGCCAAAATTCGGACGGGCTTAAGAACGAGACAGCCAACGAAGGCGCCGGGCGCAAGACTCAAATTTCCGGCTTCGTCGATTTCCGCTCGAACCGCAGAATGCAAATCGAGCCTTCCTCCTGTATTCTCAATAGTATGCCGGCTGACTTCCTGACGCAATTGAAGGCCTCCCCCGTCTTGTGCGACGGCGCGATGGGCACGCTTCTCTACGCCAAGGGCATCTTCATCAACCGCTGCTACGACGAGCTGAACCTTTCGCAGCCGGACCTGATTCGCGGGATACACCACGAGTACCTGCAAGCGGGGGCCGACATCGTCGAAACCAACACCTTCGGCGGGAACCGGCTGCGCCTCGAACGGCATGGCTTGCTCGACAAGGTCCGCGATATCAACCTTCAGGGCGCGCGTCTCGGAAAGGAAGCGGCCAAGAGCTTTGACGCCTGGGTCGCAGGCGCGGTAGGGCCCCTGGGGGTTCGCATCGAGCCCCTGGGCAGGACCTCGTTCGAGGAGGCCCGAGACGCCTTCCGCGAGCAGATCGAGGCGCTCGTCGAAGGCGGAGTGGACATTCTGATTCTCGAGACCTTCGGCTACCTCGACGAACTTCGTCAGGCCATCCGGGCCGCGCGGGAGGTGGACGCGCGCATTCCGATTGTGGCCCAGGTTACGCTCGATGAAGAATCCAATTCTCTCGACGGCGCGACGCCGGAGATTTTTGCGCCCCGCATCGAAGAATGGGGCGCGCACGTGATCGGCTGCAACTGCAGCGTCGGCCCTGTGCCGATGCTCGACTCGATCGAGCGAATCCGCGCCTCGACCACGCTCCCCCTGGCCGCGCAGCCGAATGCCGGAATTCCCCGTTCGGTCGAGGGGCGCAATATCTATCTTTGCTCGCCGGAATACATGGCGAGCTACGCCAAGAAGTTCGTCGCGGCCGGCGTGCGGCTGGTGGGCGGATGTTGCGGCACAACGCCCGAACACATTCACCTGATGAAGTCCTGCCTGCGGGTAACGCAGGCGCGGGCGCGCGCCGCCGAGCCGGCTGCCCGGGTGGAAGCTCGTCCGGCGGTCGAACCGGTTCCCCTGGACGCGAGATCGCGGCTGGGCCGGAAGCTTGCCCGGGGCGAATTTGTGACTATGGTCGAGATCGTTCCTCCCAAGGGAACCAATATCCAGAAGGAGCTCGAAGGCGCGAAGTTCCTGAAGTCGGTCGGGGTGGACGCCATCAACATTCCTGACAGCCCCCGGGCTTCGGCCAGGATGAGCAACCAGGCGTTGTCCCTGCTCCTTGAGCAGGCGGCCGGAATCGAGGCCATCCTGCACTACACCTGCCGCGACCGGAACGTGCTCGGCATTCAATCGGACCTGCTGGGCGCGGCGGCGGTTGGAATCCGCAATCTGATCTGTATCACCGGCGATCCTCCGAAGATGGGCGGGTATCCCGACGCCACCGCGGTCTTTGACGTGGATGCGATCGGGCTGGTGAATATCGTGCACAATCTGAACCGCGGCCTCGACATCGGAGCGAACCCGATCGGCGCGGGAACGGAATTTGTGATCGGGGTGGGGGCGAACCCGGGCGTTCCCAATATCGACGAGGAGCTGCGCCGCTTCGAGTACAAAGTGGAGGCCGGCGCCGAATTCGCCGTGACCCAGCCGGTATTCGACCTCTCGCTCGTCGAAAAGTTCATGCGCCGCATCGAGCACGCCAGGATCCCCGTGGTCGCCGGAATCTGGCCGCTCGTAAGCGCGCGCAATGCCGAATTCATGAAGAACGAACTGCGGGTTTCCGTTCCCGACGCAATCATCGAGCGCATGTCGCGGGCGCCCTCGCCCGAAGCCGCGCGCGAGGAAGGCGTTCAGATTGCGCGCGAGATGCTCGCTTCCCTCAAACACATGGTGCAGGGGGCGCAGATTAGCGCGCCCCAGGGCCGCTACCGGTCGGCCGTCGACGTGCTCGAGGCCCTCGGCCAGGGGGCAAGAGTCGGCGAGCCGGCCTAGACAGCCCGGAACCGCCATCGCCGGCCCTTTCTCACCGATCGCCCGACTGAAACCCGGCCGCCGGTCCGCTCGAGCGATGGCCCCGCTCGCTCAAAACGATCCCGCGCCGTCCGCACGAGCTAAAGCGAACCGGAAAGTACCGCGGCGATTTTCCCCCTGGGCCCGGGCTTCCGGGGAATTTATCCTCCCCAAACCTCTGCCATGTCTTAAATAATGAAACGGGGGCTACGACGGGTCATGCGGATGAGGAAAGAACAAGCACCTGCCGGGATTCGAATGTTCCTGGTGCCGTGCAGTTGCGGCCGAAGCTTCGCCGTGGCGCAAGACTACGACCGGGGAGGCACGGGCTGGAGCCGTTATCTGATCTGCCCAGGCTGTCACAAGCGGCATGACCCCAAAAACCGCCTGCTCGAACTCGGATACCAAACAGGCGGGTTCTGGAAAGTGGACCGGTGCTGAGCCGGCTTGTCCCGGGCAGCAGTTCTTGTCTTTGTCTTTGTCTCTGTCTCTGGTCCCTGGTCGTGTGTCCTTTTCGGGGCCGCCTGGGCGCGAGCAGGTCGGGATCTCCGCCTCTCGGGAAAGAACATGAGAGGGCGCAGCGCTCAATACCGGATCGCCCCGCGGGTTCGAGCAAGATAAAAGGCACGCCCGTTGAACAACGTAGCCCGGCCGGCGCGGTCTCTAAAGAGCGTTGATGAAAGAGCGTTGATGGCCAAAAGGCGTACGAGTTACGGAAGGCGATCCCCGGTTTTCCCGGTTCTTGCGCTCCTCGTTCCTGCGCTCCTTGCCTCGCCCGGTTGCGGCGGCGGTGGCGGGACCCACACGACGAACTCGAACCCGGCGCCCGCAGCGATGCCTGCCGTCGCGCATGTGTTTCTTCTCGTGAATGAGAACCACTCTTACAGCGACGTGATCGGCAATCCCGCCATGCCGTACACCAATTCGCTCGCCCAGAAGAATTCGCTGGCGCGCGACTACTTCGCGAACGCGCATCCGTCGCTGCCCAATTACTTCATGCTGACCACGGGCGACCAGGTCACCGACACCGATCAGTTCATGGGCACGGTTAGCGGCGACAATATAGCCCGCGCCCTGACTCAAGCCGGCAAGACCTGGAAAATGTATGCCGAGGCCCTGCCCCACCCCGGATACCTGGGCTCAGGCGTGGCTCCCTACGACAAAAACCACGATCCGTTCGCCTACTTCTCCGACGTAATGTCGTCCGCGGCCGAGGCCGAGAACATCGTCCCCTTTACCCAGCTGCAAACCGACATGGCCAACGGCACGCTTCCCGATTTCGCGATGATTGTGCCCAGTCTTGAAAACGACGCCCACGATTGCCCGCATGAAGCGCCGCAATGCACCGATGCCCAAAAGCTCGCAAACGCCGACGCGTGGGTCCAGAACAATATCGGACCGTTGATTGCGAGCCCGGCCTTCAACCATTCGGTGTTGATTTATACCTGGGACGAATCGGAGACTTCCGATTCGGTAAACGGCGGCGGGCACGTGGCTACGATTCTGGTCGGCTCGCCCATCAAACAGAATTACCAGTCCACGACCTTTTATCAGCACCAGAGCACCTTGCGCCTGATGATGGAACTGCTGGGGGTTTCGGATTTTCCCGGAGCGGCGTCGTCGGCTCCGGAGATGAGGGAATTCCTCGCCCCGTAGGCGGTCAGACCGCGACCGTGACCGAGGTTTCCGTGCGCACCAGGGGGCGATACAGGGTGTCCCGCTCAATGGGCTCGCGGCCGGCCTCGCGGATCAGTCGGACTAATTCCTGCCGGCGCATGCCCTGGGGAGTTGTCGCCCCGGCGTCGTGGTAGATCTTTTCTTCGATGACGGTCCCGTCGAGGTCGTCGGAGCCGAAGCGCAGAGCTATCTGCGCAATTTTCGGCGTCAGCATCTGCCAATAGGCCTTGATGTGGGGAAAGTTGTCGAGCACCAGGCGGCTGACCGCGATCTGGCGGAGGTCGAGGAGGCCGGTGGTTTTCGGGAGATGCTCGAGCGCGGTGTGCTCGGGATGAAAGGCGAGCGGAATGAAGGTTTGAAAGCCACCGGTTTCATCCTGCAGGGCGCGCAGCTTCAGCAGGTGGTCCACCCGGTCTTCGTCGTTTTCGAGGTGGCCGTAGAGCATGGTGGCGTTGGACTTCAGGCCAATCTTGTGGGCCAGACGGGCGGTCTCAAGCCACTCGCGGCCGTCGATCTTGTGGTCGCAAATGATATGGCGGATGCGGTCGGCGAAAATTTCCGCTCCACCGCCGGGAAGAGAGTCTACTCCGGCCGCCTTCAGCTGCTCCAGGGTCTCACCGATCGAGAGTTTGGCGCGCCGGGAGAGATAGGCGACCTCGACCATGGTGAAAGCCTTGATATGGACCTGGGGGAAGCGCTTCTTGAGCCCCGCGACCAGGTCGAGGAAGTACTGAAACGGCAAGTCGGGGTGCAGTCCACCGACAATGTGAAACTCGGTAACCGCCTCGCTGTATCCCGCACCCGCCGTCTCGAAGGCTTCTTCAAGCGCCATGGTATAGGCGCCGGGCGCGTCTTTCCTGCGGCCGAATGCGCACAGCCGGCAGGCGGCCACGCATACGTTGGTGGGATTGATGTGCCGGTTGACGTTGAAATAAGTCCGGTCGCCATGCATGCGCTCGCGAACCAGATTGGCCAGCCAGCCCACGGCCAGAATGTCGCTCGTCTGATAGAGGAGCAGAGCGTCGCAGGAGGCGAGCCGCTCGCGCCTGAGGACCTTTTCCTGAATCGGTCGAAGGCGCGGATCGTCAGTCTGAAACTCGTGGGTCCGAAACCCGTGCGCAGGCATCAGTTTTGATGATACAAGCGGCAGGCGCCGAGTGGCTAGGGGGATGGGGCGTGTTCTTGTCACACCTGCGCCATCGAGGAGATCAGCCGCACGCCGGCGTGGCGGCTTTATCGAAATCTCACCTTGAAATCCGACTTCTTGGCCAGATGCGTGCTATCGATGAAGCGCACTTTGCCGGTCATGAGCGTAAGCACGATCGACGTGGTGCGCGTCCCTTCGCCAAAGAAGCGGACGCCCCGCAGGAGCGCCCCGTCGGTGACGCCGGTGGCGGAAAAAATGATCTGATTTCCCGGGGCGAGGTCTTCGGCTTTGTAGATTCTGTTCTTATCGCGAATTCCCATGCGGGCGATCCGTTCTTCGAGCTCCGGTTTATCGATCACCAGCCGGCCAAGCATGTAGCCGTTCAGGCAGCGAATGGCGGCGGCGGTAAGCACGCCTTCGGGCGCGCCGCCCGAACCCATCACCGCATGAACGCCCGTTCCGAGGACGGCGGCGGCAATTCCGGCCGACAGATCTCCGTCCCCGATCAGGCAAATTCTCGCGCCCGCCGCGCGAATGTCGGAGATCAGGGTTTCGTGCCGAGGCCGGTCGAGGACCACGACCACCAGGTCCTGGACGTCGCGCTCGAGACGCCGGGCAATGTTTTGCAGATTCTCCCGCACCGGAGCGCCCAGGTCGACGGCGCCCTTGCAGGATGGCCCGACCACGATCTTCTCCATATAGCAGTCGGGAGCGTGCAGCAGCCCGCCGGCTTCGGAGGCGGCGAGCACGGTGATCGCGCCGGCTGCGCCGGTGGCGCAGAGATTGGTCCCTTCGAGGGGGTCGACGGCGATGTCGACTTCGGGCACCCCGGTGCCGTCGGGGAACTCGGCGCCAAGCTTCTCGCCGATGTAGAGCATGGGCGCGCGGTCGCGTTCGCCTTCGCCGATCACGATGGTGCCGCGCATGGGGATCGAATCCATGGTTTTGCGCATAGACTCGACGGCAACCTTGTCCGACAGCTTACGCTCCCCCTGTCCCATGGTCCTTGCCGCGGCAATGGCGGCATTTTCCACCACGCGAAGGAACTTGGGCGCGAGATCGCTCTCAATGTTCTGTCCGAAACTCCGGGCCTTGGTTTCCGGCCTGGCGCTTTGAGAACTGAGCTCGGTTGCCATGATCGGGCCTCCCCCAAACGAGCGGGACTCTAGCGCGAATAGATGCGGGCTGGGAAGGCGGGATGGCCGACCGAGTGGTCGGGAAGCGAACGCCCCAAGGTCCGGCAAAACGATTCCGCTCATGCCGCGGGCACTTCTGGCATAATTTTTGCGTGAACCCGAGAACCCGAATCGCCTTCCGTGTGCTTGCCCTCTGGCTGGCATCGAGCGCCTACGCCCAGCAGGGGCCGGCAAGCGTGACCTTCAAGCTGGACTTCCCCGGGGCCGACCCCAGCCATTACGAGATTGCGGTCCAGAGCGACGGGCGCGCCACCTATGCTTCCAATGGCAAGATGAGCGAGCAGGGCGACCCGGCGGAGGCGACTCCGGTTGCATTCACGATTTCCGACAGCCTCCGCGCACAGATCTTCGACCTCGCCAAACGCGCCCACTACTTCAGCGGCAAAGTCGATTCCGGACGCAAGAACCTTGCCAACACGGGTGCGAAAACGCTTGCCTACAAGGACGCCAGCCGCAGCTCCGAGGCGACCTACAACTACTCCGAGGTCGTGCCCGTCGCGCAATTGACCTCCATTTTTCAGAACCTCTCGACAACCCTCGAGTGCGGACGGCGCCTCAGCTATTTCCACAAATATGAAAAGCTCGCGCTCGAGGGCGAACTCAAGCGGATGGAAGACCTGGAGAAGCAAAACAGTCTGGGCGAGGTTCAACCGATCGCGCCGATTCTCAAAGAGATCTCGAACGACCCTTCGGTCATGAATGTGAGCCGCGCGCGTGCGCTGCGTCTGCTGGCCGCGGCAAAATAGCCGCCCGCCGCCCAGGAGGAGCCCGGCGCCCGGGGAGTTTCCATGTTCGCAGCAGCCGGCTTCTGTTTTCAGTCGTCATTAACGGCCCGTGCCCCGCCCCGATCGCCGGGCGCGGTCCCGAGGTTCCTCAAGGCCTGTTGATCGATCGAAAGCGATGCGCACGCCTCGGGGCGTGTCGGGGCGTTGAACAACGAACCCGAAGTGGCGTAGGCTCAATCGAAAAAAACCCAGCTGGACCCTCGTTTGGGATCTCCTGGGCCGAATCCTTGCCAACCAGGTGACTCGGGTTAGCTCTTGCTGGAGGACTTCGATGGGTTTCCGATTCTTGCTCTCTTCCGCTCGTCGCGCGGCTCTTCTCGCCGCTCTTATTGCGGCTTCAGGTGCTTCCGCCCAGGACATCTTTGTCACGCCCATCCCAAACGCGCCGTTCACCGGCGTCATCCGTGTTGAGCGCTCCGAGGTTGGGTCTGACGGCTCGGTCGTCAACTACAAGACAATCCGCAACATTGCCCGCGACAGTCAGGGCCGCATCCGCAACGAGTCGAGAGAACTCTTGCCGGTTTCAAGCGCCGCCCCGCCCAGACTCATACGCGTCCTTCTCTACGACCCGCAGACCAGAATCTCTACCCTGCTCTATCCCGAAACGCGAACTTTCTCGACCATGACAGCCAATCGCCCGCCTCAAACTGTGCCGCCCGCTTTCATCGCCGCCACAACCGGCAACAGTCTCCCTCAGAACGAGTTCGCAAAACAGGAGGATCTTGGCACTCGGGAGGTGGAGGGATTGAGTGTGCACGGGGTGCGCCAGACGCAAATCATCCCCCCGAACGCTAATACGGACAAGGAAGTCGTAGTTACCGACGAGTCCTGGTACTCGGAGGACCTCCGCATCAATCTGATGATGAAACACAACGACCCGCGTACGGGAACCGTCGCGATGACGGTCGCTCAAATCGCGCGCACCGAGCCCGAGCCCCGTCTGTTTGAGATTCCCGAGGGCTACGCCACGCACGGGGCTAAACGGCCGGCACCGCCTTCGAACCGGATCGGTTCGGGTGGCGGAACGGGCGCAGGGACAAAGCGGTAACTCGTTTATCTCATTTCTTCCACTGCGAAACCCGACTGCGGTCCTGCAGGTGAACGCTCGCCCGCAGGCTCAGTCGCGACACCCTCTTCACTCGATGAGGATGCCGGCGTAGCCGACCACGGTCGAATAGTCGCCCGACGTATCGGCCGAGGTCGCATAGCAGACCAGTTCGGCTTTGCGCGCTCCGAGGATCGATGCCGCCGTCAGCATGGTAACGGCGGGCGCGAAGCCGCACATGCTGATGCTCTCGTGGATGACCGTCTGGTAAAGGCCTTCGCCGTCGAGCGCGAGAATCTTCTCGATGGCCTTATGGTCCTTGACGCGGGTGGTTGCGTCATTCTCGTAGTGGTTCAGATCGCTTGAGGCGACGATCAAGACCTGGTCGCCTCTGGTCTTGAGAACTTCCCCGATCGCCCGCCCGAGTTCCTGGAGAAGGATTACCTGGCCCGTCGCCATTGCGATAGGCACAAACTCCGCCTCCTGGCGGAGCGCCTGCAGAAAAGGCAGCTCCACTTCGATCGAATGCTCGAAGCGGTGCGCGGCCGGATCCTCGGCAAGCGCAGGGAACCGGCGGGCGAGATCCTCGGCGAGACCGGAATCAATCCGGACCGCGCCGAGCGGGGTCCGCCACTCGCCCTCCTTCATGATGGCGAGCGGATGACCGCGGCCGGTGTGGTTCGGCCCGAGCACGATCGTCGAACGGGGAATGGCGATGCGCGAAAAGACCGCGCCCGCAACCGCGCCCGAATACATGTATCCCGCATGGGGAACAAGGCAGGCAATCGCCTGCCGGCGGTCCGCCTGATCACGCAGACAGGCGTCGAGATCGGCGCGCAGGCGCGCGCCCTCGGCGGGATAGAAGCGTCCCGCGACTGCAGGTTCGCGGACGGCAGGACTACTCATACCATCCTTCTCAGGCGACCGCCGAGGGTCGCCCGGAGGTCAGCTCCCGGAAAATATCGGCGCTTGCCTCAAGCGAAAGCGCCTCGGCGCGGACCGACGGCTTGATCTTGGCCTTTGCGAGCGCCCGCGCGAGCTCGTCCAAAGCCCAGCGGCCCTTCAGATTGTTCACCAGGGTCTTGCGCTTTTGAGAAAACGAGAGTTTCAGGAAATTCATAAACTCTTCTTCGTTCACCTGCAACTCTTGAAGCCGCTCCGAAGGTTCGAGCCGGACGACGGTCGAATACACCTTGGGCGGCGGCGAGAATGCTCCCGGCGGAAGCGTGAAGAGCTTCGCCACCCGGGTATAGAGCTGAGCGGTGGCCGAGAGCAGCCCATACTCCCGATTCCCGGGCTCGGCCGCAAGCCGGTCCGCCACCTCCTTCTGCACCATGAGCACCATGGTCTCGAAATATCTCCGGTACTCGAACAGACGGAGAAGAATATCCGAGGTAATGAAGTAGGGAAGGTTCCCGACGATACGCACCTTCTCGGGCTCGAGTTCCATGCCCGGACGCGAGCTGCCGGGTTTTGGCCCGAACAGCGAATCCAGATCGACGGCGAGGATGTCGCCTTCGATGATTTCCACGTTGGGCGTCAGCGAAAAATCCATTCTGAGCTGGGCGGCGAGAACCCGGTCCCGTTCGATACCGATCACCCGGCGCGCCCGCCGGACCAGCAGCCTGGTCAGGGCCCCGCGCCCGGGCCCGATCTCAAGCACCGTGCCCTGGAGCAGGTCTCCGAGCGATTCCACGATGCGGACCGCCGCCGCCGTGTCCGAGAGAAAGTGCTGCCCCAGCCTGGGTTTTTTCTTGGGAACAGGCGCGCGCGAACCCTTCATTGACCCTCGTTCGAGTTGCCGATTAGACTTGTGACGCGTAGCTGAGCCACGCAGCCCGCCCCTATCATAGCGCGGACGCGTGGAAGCGGCGGGAGCTCACGGCTCATGCATATCGCGTTCATCGCCTCCGAGTGCGTTCCCTTCTCCAAGACCGGCGGACTCGCAGACGTAATCGGCGCGCTGCCCCGCGCCCTGGCCGCCCTGGGACATGAAACCAGCGTCTATCTTCCCCGCTACCGGCACACGCGCATCAGCGGGGAGCGCACGGTGGTCGAGAGCGTTACCATACCCTTCGACGACCGTTACCGGTTTTGCTCGATCCTGACCGGAGAGGGATATCCCGGGGTTCGTTTCTATTTTGTCGACTACCCGCCCTTCTTCGACCGCGAGGGGATTTACGGAACCCCCTCCGGCGACTTCCCGGACAATGCCGAGCGCTTCAGTCTGCTTTGCCGGGCCGCGATTGAGGGATCGAAGATCCTGGGCGTGCCCGACGTCTTTCACTGTCACGACTGGCAGGCGGCCCTGTTGCCGGTGCTCCTGCGCACGCAGTATGCGGAAGACCCGGCATTTCGCGACGCCGCCACGGTGTTTACCGTCCACAATCTCGGCTATCAGGGCCTGTTTCCGCCCGAGATTCTGCCCCTGCTCGTGCTGCCCTGGGACCTGTTCACCATTACCAAGATGGAATACTTCGGGAACGTGAATTTCCTGAAGGGCGCGCTGGTCTACTCCGACCTGATTACCACGGTGAGCCGCAAGTACAGCCAGGAAATTCAGACCACGGAGTACGGCTTCGGACTCGAAGGCGTGATCAAAGAGCGCGCGCACAAGGTGATCGGGATCCTGAACGGCGTCGATTATGAGGAATGGAACCCGCAAACCGACAAATACATCGCCCGGCGCTACTCCGCCGATGACCTCACGGGCAAGCGCGAATGCAAGCAGGACCTGCTCGCAACCTTCGGAATGGGCAAGGCGGACCCGAATCTCCCGGTGATCGGCATGGTTTCGCGCTTCGCGGCGCAGAAGGGCTTCGACCTGATCGGGCAGGTGATCGACCGCGTGTCGCTCGCCGACGTGCTCTTGATCGGGCTCGGCAGCGGCGACAAACTTTACGAGGAGATGTTCCTGCGCCTGGCGCGCCGGGTCCCGGAGAAGGTGGCGGTGCGCGCCGCATACGACAATGCCCTGGCCCACAAAGTCGAAGCCGGCGCGGACATGTTCCTCATGCCCTCGCGCTACGAACCGAGCGGGCTGAGCCAGCTCTACAGCCTGAAGTACGGGACGGTGCCGATTGTGCGGGCCACCGGCGGGCTCGACGACACGATCGACCCCTGGGACGGGCGCACCAAAAAGGGCACGGGATTCAAGTTCCAGGAGTACACGGGCGAAGCGCTCCTGCGGGCGATCCATCATGCGCTCGAGGTCTATCGCGACCCGGAGTCCTGGCAGAGGCTGATGCGCAACGGAATGAGCAAGGACTTTTCCTGGCGCGTCTCCGCCCGCGAATACGCGCGCGCATACGAACGCGTCCACCAGCAGCACACCCAGGGAATTCTGGCCTGAGACCTCGCCGGGGAACTCGCGATCTATGTCTGTCGGTCCCAGAACCGTCTTCCATGTCGACATGGACGCCTTCTTCGTCTCGGTCGAAGAGTTGTTCGATCCCTCGCTCAAAGGCAAACCCGTCGTAGTCGGCGGCCAGCGGCATGAACGCGGGGTGGTCTCGGCGGCCTCCTATGCAGCGCGGAAGTTCGGGGTGCATTCGGCGATGCCGCTCCGCACCGCCGCCAGGCTCTGCCCGCAGGCGATCTTTGTCGACGGTCACCCCGACCGCTACCGCGCCTCGTCGGAGAAGATATACGCGGTGCTCGCCGGATTCTCTCCCCAGGTGGAGATGGCTTCAATCGACGAAGCCTACCTGGACATGACCGGCACCGAACGGCTCCATGGGCCGCCGCTTGCCGCCGCCCATAAACTGCACCAGCAGATGAAAGAGGAAACCGAGCTCAACTGCTCGATCGGGATCGGCGCTTCGCGATTGATCGCCAAGGTATGCTCGGGCAAGGCGAAACCGAACGGAGTTTTGTATGTTCTCGCGGGACGGGAGGCCGTCTTCCTTCGCCCGCTCGATGTGCGGGACATTCCCGGAGTCGGAAGAGTTGCCGAACAGAGGCTCCAGGCCCAGGGCGTTCGCAAGGTCGGCGATCTCGAAAAGTTTGACGACCGGGATCTCGAGAAGAAGTTCGGGAAATGGGGATGGGTGCTCGCGGCGAAGGCCCGGGGCGAGGACCGGGGGGGGTGGTTTGAAGGCGAGATCGGCAGAGGCGAAGAGGCGAAATCCATCAGCCACGAGCACACCTACGATCAGGACACGCGAGACCCGACCCGGATCGAAGCCACGCTCGCGCGGCTCTCGGAGATGGTGGGACGCAGGCTGCGGGAAAACCGCTTGCGGGCCCGCACCCTGCAGCTCAAGCTGCGGTACCAGGATTTCACGACCATCACGCGCGCCCGTTCGCTCGAGGTCCCCACCCAGCTGGACAATGAAATCTTTGACGAGATTCGCCGCCTGTTTCACGCCAACTGGCGGAAAGGCGCCGAGGTGCGCCTGGTGGGAGTCCAGGCTTCGTCTTTCGGACACGATGCCCCGCCGCAGCTCGACTTTCTCGAAGACCAGCGGCGGAGAAAATGGGAAGACGCGCTTTCGGCCGCCGATCGCGTGCGCGACAAATTTGGCGAGTCGAAGATCACCTTGGGCACCGGGATGCGGGGCGGCTTCCGCGAACGCACGCACGAAAACCCGGCCGCCCTGCCGGGAAAAGCAAAGCCCCACAAGCCCTGAACCTGCGCTCAATCCTCGCGGCGCTCCCGGGGTTCCCCCTCGAGTTCCTGGTTTTCCGCGCGGTTGGTCCCGCTGCGGGATGCCGCATCCGTCAGGGCGAGGAGGGAGGCGAGGGCGGCGGGTTCACAAAACAGGCCGAGGCGCCGTTGCGGTTTTGCACCGGCAGGTTGGTGGGCGGCGTTCTCCAGGGAGCATTCGTGAAGTCAAGAAAGCCGGTCGTGGGTTCGTCCATGCCGACCTGGGCCCCATCGCGACGGGTCAGCGGCGAAAGACCGAACCGCGATTCGATGAGGTGGAGGATGGCGGTCGTGTCGCGGATCTGGTGCGAGACAAAATTCCTCTTGGAGTAGGGAGAGACGACCACCAGGGGAATGCGATAGCCGGTGTAGGCAAAGTCGCAGATCGTGCCCGGGGTGGTGGCGCCATAGCACGGATCATTCGGAAACAGGTCAACCGGCTGAAGGCCATCCGGGTTGACGGCGGGCGGGGGCGGCACGTGATCGTAAAAACCGCCCGGCTCATCGAAGGTAAGGATAAAGACGGAATCGTTCCAGCTCTTGCCCGGGGTGCAGTTCCCCGACGGCGGCGCATTGTTCTCGCCGCACATCACCGCATTGATCAGCGTCGACACCCGGTTGGCTCCCTCCTGCATGCTGCAGCAGGGAGTTTGACCCGGGGCCGGGTCGTCGTCGGTGGGGTGTTCGTCAAGGCCGGCGCTTGAGGCGGGCTCGATCTGCGCCACCTGAGGCAGGGTCCCGTTGACGGCATCGGTATAGAACTGGGACAGGGGAACGATGTTGGCAAGCAGCGATGGCGTATTCAGAATGGTCCGCCCATAGGTGAAATTCTGAATGTAGCTCTGCGTGTACAGGCAAGCGCTCGTCGGGTTGGACGCGCACGGGGTGCCCGCCGGATCGACATAGATCTTCCAGGTGATGGGCGGATTCTGCTGCTGGAGAATCTCGTAGATCGGCGGCGACGGGATCAGCGTCAGATCGCTGGCGTTGGTGCCGATCGGGTAGGCATATCCGTGCGAAGTACCGGCGATCAGATACTCGCGGTTGGGGGGCGTGCGCGCCATGACCGGCGCAAACCAGCGATCCGAGGTGGAAAAGTCGCTGGCCAGGGCGTAGTAGTAGTTGAGGTCGTTGCCGTCGTAGTACCCCATGATGCGAATGCCGTCGGTATCAAAGTACGGAGCGTACTGTCCCTCGTTGTTCACATGCTGCCGCGCGTCGATGGCTCCGGACTGCACAAAACCGTCGAGCTTGGGCGTTGCAGAGGTCGGATCGGCCTCGTTCCACGACCGATGGGATTCGGCCCACGACGGGCTCGGGTTTTCAACGCACGTGCTTTCCAAGTGGTAGGCGGGGACATTCGAGCTATTGCCGTTGATGAAGCACCAGGTGGTCGGCGGGAAGCCGAGCGCAGGATCGCAGGTCGGATTGGTCGGCACTTCTTGGGGATCCGGTTGGCCATTGGGATTGAATTGCGGCAGTCCGTCATAGCTCTGGTCGGCAATTCCGTTCTGCGCCCAGTACTCGCGCAACGCGCCGAAGTAATGGTCGAACGACCGGTTTTCCTGCGCCAGGAAAATGATGTGATTGACGCTCTTCAGGCTGGCCTTAAAGGTGGCGGTAACGGTCCCCTCGCCGGTCATCGTGCAGGTGTTCGAGTTCGACGACATGCACCCGGACCAGCCGCCGAACGTGAAGCCCTGATCGGGAGCCGCGGTGAGAGTGACCGAGGAGGGAAAGTTTCCCTGGCAGGAGCCGGTCGACTGTCCGGAACCCGCTGCCGTGCAACGGATGCCCGTCGGCGCGCTGGTAACCGTGCCCAGGCCTCCGCCGGCGGTGTGAACGTTCAACTGGCCGGGCATCGAAACCACTCCCACACACCCGGGGAGCAGGGCGAGCGGAATGGTCGCCAACAACGACAGAAGCAGTCTCAGCACGAATTTCAGCCTTCCGTGCACCGATATGGCAGCGATCCTCATTCCGTGTTTGTTTTTTGTCGACGGGCGGCCGTTTCCGTGACCAGATGGCAAATAGGATGAGAAACGAGTTCGGCCGGTTGGTTTTTGGGGCTGCGCCCACCGGCTCAAATGCTGCGGATGCATTGACTTCGAGCCCTGTGTTAATTTTCTGTCTGAAGCTTCTCTCGTCCGGGTCCAAAACCTGCGGGCGAGCAACTCGGACGCGAGTAGCCCCAATCCGAGTAGCCGCATAAGATAGAAGCTTCGCGGAGCAAAGTAAGGTGCCGACCTATATGAGATCAGACGACAACCGTCGGGGACTCATGCGTTCTCTGGGTTCCCGTTTCCTCGTTCCATTCCTGCTCTCCGGCCTGGCTCTCGGGCAGACCTGCCTGACCTCGGACGAGATGGACAAAGCGGCGCGTTCGGCCATCCCCAACGCGGCGACCAAATTCTTTGACATGGTTTCGCGCGGCGACACGGCCTCGCTCAAGCAGAACGCGATTCCTTCCCTGGCCGCCAATTTCTCGGAGATTGAGGAAACCGTCAAGGAGAACCAGCCGAAGCTCTCGGGCGCGCATGCGACTCCGCGGGCCCCGTTCGTGCTGAAGGCCGAAGGAACGGCGCCGATCGCGAAAGCAGAGTTTCTGTGCGGCATTTTTAATGCGTCCGGGCCGACGGGAAACAGCGCGGGATTCAGCATCCCCAATCTGCCGCCCGGAACCTACGGCATTCAGATTCTTGACGTGACCACGCCGAAGACCGCCTACACGGCGTCGTTCGTATTGCAGCAGTTGGGAGAGGACTGGAAGCTGGGCGGCATGTTCCTGCGCCCGGCGCAGGTTGCGGGTCACGACAGCGCCTGGTACCTTGCGCAAGCCGATGCCTTCAAGTCCAAAGGGCATCGTCTGACTGCGTGGCTCTACTACCTGCAGGCGAGGGAACTCGCCCGCGCCGTGCCCTTTATGGAGACGCAGGCGACCGACAAGCTCTACGAACAGGAAGCCAATTACAAGATGCCGGACTTCCCTGCCCCGGACAAAACCGTGGATTTGGTGGCAGCGAACGGAAAGACCTACAAGCTGACGCAGATTTTTCCCTATCAGGTCGGAGACGAGCTGCATGCGATCGTGAAATATCAGACGCCCAGCGTCTCCGACACCAGCCAGACCTTCCAGGACAATATGGCCGTCATGAAAGCCCTGGTCACAAAATACCCGGAGCTGCGCGACGCGTTTGGAGGAATCGTGGCCCGCGGAGTCGATCCCTCGGGCAGAGACTACGGCACCATGATGCCGATGAGCGGCCTGAAGTAGACGGGAAGTAGACGGGAGAAGTAGAGGAGAAAAGGAAAAGCTCGCTCTTTGCTCCCCGCGCGAAACCCGTCCGCCTGCGGGTGGGTCGGGCGCCTGTCCGCGCCGCCGCCCGGGACCGGAGGGAGAAACCGCTCGTTATCCCGCCGCGGCTCCGGCGGGCTCTTCCACTTGCGCTTCGCGCAGAAATTTCGCCGCTTCCTCGGGCGGAGTGGGGTTGATGTAAAACCCCGTCCCCCACTCGAACCCGCCAACCTTGGTGAGCTTGGGCACGTACTCGATATGCCAGTGATAGTGGTCGTTGGTCGAGTCCTGCGTGGGCGAGCTGTGAATGACCAGGTTGTAAGGCGGATCGTCGAGCACGCGGTTGGCTTTGTTGAGCAGCATGCGAATTGCCCGCGCCAGATTCTGGAACATGCGCGAGGACGAGTTCTCGAACGCCGACTCGTGCTGCTTGGGAAGAATCCATGTCTCGAAGGGAAAGCGGGGGGCGTAAGGCGCGACCGTCAGAAAGTCGTCGTTTTCGGCCACCACGCGGCTTCCGGCATCGAGCTCCTGACGCACGATGTCGCAGAACACGCATCGCTCCTTGTAAATGAAATACTGCTTCGCGCCTTCGAGCTCCTCGGTGACGTAGATGGGAACCACGGGCAGAGCGATCAGCTGGGAGTGGGCATGTTCGATGGTTGCGCCCGCCGCCTCGCCGTGATTCTTGAAGATCAGAATGTATTTCAAGCGGCGGTCTTTTTTCAGATCGAGGATGCGGTCGCGAAAAGTCCACAACACATCTTCAATGTTTTTCGGCGGGAGCGTGGCCAGCGTGGCGCTATGCTCGTTGGTCTCAATGACCACTTCATGCGCGCCCACGCCGTTCATCCGGTCAAACATTCCTTCCGCCTGGCGGTCGAGGTTGCCCTCGATCCCGAGCGCGGGAAACTTGTTCGGCACCACGCGCACCGTCCAACCGGGCGTATCCCGCCGCGGGTGGGCGCCGTTGTGGCCGGGACGATACGCCTGGATCTCAGGCGGGGTCTTCGATTCGTTTCCGTAACAGAAGGGGCAGAAGCCGCCCCTCATTCTCACCGAATCGCGGGCGAAATCGGTCGGGCGTTTGGCGCGGTCCGTCGATATGATGACCCAGCGGCCGACAATCGGGTCTTTTCTGAGTTCAGGCAAGTAATCGTTTCCTCCACCACCTGGTGCTGGTGCCGTTCAAGCACTTCATTCTACGATGAGCGTGCCGCATTCCAAAATAGCTCGAAGCCGCCGGGCAACCCGGAGGCTGGCCAATCCCGCCCCGGCAATCTCCGCGGTCCCGGTCTTTGCGCTTCGCGATAGTCTGCTTCAAATATTCTTGAACAACTCGGCTCTCGGATCTTCCGGATTGAGCTTTGCCAGTTCGCGCAAAAGCTCCTTGGTCTTCTCGTCGCGGGGCATGGGGACGGTGACCTTCACCTCCACGATCTCATCTCCGCGGAGGCCTTCTTTCGTGGCCGAGGGCACGCCCTTTTCGCGCAGACGAAGTTTCTGGCCCGACTGCGTCCCGGGCGGCACCTTCAACAGCGCGCGGCCGTCGATGGTCGGCACTTCGATCTTCGCTCCGAGCGCCGCTTCGGTCGCCGTAACCGGAACGGTCACATGAATGTCGTCGCCTTCGCGATGAAACACGGGATGATCTCCGGCGCGGATGATCACATAGAGGTCGCCGGGCGGCCCGCCATGGCTGCCGGCATTGCCCTTGCCGGCAATGCGGATGCGCTGGCCTCCGCGCGTGCCCGCTTTGATTCGAACCTCGAGCGGCTCGGTGCGGTTCACAACCCCTTCCCCGTGGCACACCGGGCAGAGGGAAGCGTTTTTGCCCGTGCCGTGGCATCGCGGGCAGGTGACCTTGAACTTCATGCGCCCGGCGGTCTCGATCGTGCCCCGGCCCTTACACTCCGGGCAGACGCCCGGCTGCTCGATCATGCCATGGCCGCGGCAGTTCGAGCACGTGTCCTGGCGGGTGATGTTCAGCCGCATGACGCCGCCGCGGATTGCCGTCCAGAAGGGGACGTTCACCTGATATTCGAGATCGGCGCCCGACTCGGGACCTTCCGGCGCCGCTCCGGGTCCGCGGCCGCCGCCCCGGAAAATGTCGGAGAAGACTTCGCGGAACCCGCCGCTGCCGGTGCCCGCAGTCGTGCGTCCCCGCCCTCCTTCAAACAGGTCTCCGAAATCGAATCCGCTGAAGTCGAAGGGAACGCCTTGCCCGCCGGCCGTCCCGCCTCCGGGAGGAAATCCTCCGACGCCGCCGGCTCCGGTCGCGCCGCCGCGGGCGTAGGCCTCGGCGGCTGCGGGATCAATGTTGTCGGAATAAAAGCCGAGCTGGTCGTAAATCTTGCGCTTCTTGGGATCGCTCAAGACGTCGTTGGCCTCGGAGATGGCCTTGAACTTTTCTTCCGCCGATTTGTCTCCGGGATTGACGTCGGGATGGTATTTGCGCGCAAGTTTGCGAAATGCCTTGCGGATTTCATCGCCCGAGGCGCTCTTCTTTACGCCCAGTAATTCGTAATAGTCTTTTTTGGTCGTGGTCGGCATCTTCTCTGGCTACATTCTGCCATCCCGAGGGAAGCCCTGCTCGTCCGAGCTCACATCCGTTCCCCCGCCGGCTTTGGCCCCGTCCGGAGGCCCAGGATCGCATCCCCGCCGCGCCATGGAATTACGACGGAATTACGAGGACGGCGTCGTCTCGCTCCCGAGCCCTCGCGGACTCGAGTACTCCGCCTGGTCCACGTACACGGGAATGCGATGGACTCCCCCTGCCATGGGCGAAAAAACGTACCAGCGTCTTTCCTGTTCCACAAATGCCAAGAAATAATCTTGCTCGTTAACCTTGAATTGCAATGAATTCACCCCTTTGCTGCCCTCGGGCCTCGAGCCCCTCGGATTTACTTGCTTCCCTCGGGTGCGGTCGAAGCCGGGCCATTTCCGCGCCGCTTCATTCCGGCCGGAGAGAACCCCGGTCCGCAAACGAGCTCAGGAAAGGCAGATGACTTCGGCCCATCCCGCACTTCGCGAAGGAAACCGATTCGGCTTCCATGTCAAAATCCCCGCCCCGTCTCGTCAAAGAGCGGCGAGACCAGGACGGGGCAACCTCAACTAACCAAAACTGCGTTCGTCCGCGCGCCCCGGGTCCCTCACACCGATCCGGCGGCCTTGCCGGCAGGATCCGAGTCGGACTCAGACCAGGCGCCGGGCGCGATCACTTCTTATCGACGTCCACATACTCGGCGTCGATCACGCCTTCATTTTTCTTGGCTTCACCATTTCCGCCCGCGCTCTCTGGGGCGCCCGCTTCGCCCGAAGGTGGAGCAGCCTGCGCCGACTTGTACATCTCCTCGGCCAGCTTATGCGAAGCCTGCGTCAGAGTGTCCCGCGCGCGGTCCATTTGCGCCTTGTCGCTCGACTCGAGCGCCTTCTTCGCATCGGCCAGCGCGTTCTCGATATCGCCGCGCTCGGAGCCGGAAATCTTTTCTCCCTGCTCGCGCAGCATCTTCTCGATCTGATAGACCATCGTATCGAGCTGGTTCTTGGCCTCGATGGTTTCGCGCGCGGTCTTGTCTTCGGCCGAGTGAACTTCGGCGTCCTTCGCCATGCGCTCGACCTCTTCCTTCGACAGGCCGGAAGAAGAGGTAATCGTGATCTTCTGGTCCTTGCTGGTCGCGTTGTCTTTCGCCGTCACATTGAGAATCCCGTTCGCATCGATGTCAAACGTGACCTCGATCTGCGGCACCCCGCGCGGCGCCGGCGGAATCCCCGTCAGGTGGAATTTGCCGAGCGTGCGGTTCTGGTTCGCCATCGGCCGTTCGCCCTGGAGCACGTGAACTTCCACCGAGGTCTGACTGTCGGCCGCGGTCGAGAAGGTTTCCGTCTTCTTCGTCGGAATCGTGGTGTTGCGCGGAATCATCGGCGTCGCCACGCCGCCGAGGGTTTCAATCGACAGCGTCAGCGGGGTCACGTCGAGCAGCAGCAGGTCTTTGACTTCGCCTTTGAGCACGCCGCCCTGGATGGCCGCGCCCACCGCCACCACCTCGTCGGGGTTCACGCCCTTGTGGCCTTCCCTGCCGAACAGATCCTTCACCAGCTGCTGGATGCGCGGCATGCGGGTCTGCCCTCCGACCAGCACCACTTCGTTGATCTTGCTGGCGTCGACGCCCGCATCCTTCATGCACGTCCTGCACGGCCCCACCGAGCGCTGAACGATGTCTTCCACCATGCCTTCGAGCTTGGCGCGCGTCAGCCGCTTCACCAGGTGCTTCGGCCCGCTCGCATCCGCGGTGATGAACGGCAGGTTGATCTCGGTCTCCATGGTGGTCGACAGTTCGATCTTGGCGCGCTCGGCCGCGTCACGCAGGCGCTGCAGCGCCATCTCGTTGCCCTTGCCGCGCAGGTCGAGCCCTTCGTCTTTCTTGAACTCGTCGATCAGCCAGTCAACCAGCCGCTGATCAAGGTTGTCGCCGCCGAGGTGGGTATCGCCGTTGGTCGCCTTCACCTCGATGACCCCTTCGCCGACTTCGAGAATCGAAATATCGAAGGTGCCGCCGCCGAAGTCGTAGACCGCGATGGTCTCGTCTTTTCCCTTTTCGAGTCCGTAGGCAAGAGCCGCAGCCGTGGGCTCGTTGATGATTCGCTTCACGTCGAGCCCGGCAATCTTGCCAGCATCTTTGGTCGCCTGCCGCTGCGCGTCGTTGAAGTATGCCGGCACGGTAATGACCGCTTCGGTCACTTTCTCCCCGAGGTAGTCTTCCGCCGCCTTGCGCAGTTTTTGCAGGATCATGGCCGAAACCTCCGGCGGCGTATGCTCCTTCTCCTGCGCCACTACGGCCACATGGTCGCCCTGGCGCACCACCTTGTAGGGGACCATCTTCATTTCTTCGGTGACTTCGTCAAAGCGCCGTCCCATGAAGCGCTTGATGGAATAAACCGTGTTTTCCGGATTGGTAATGGCCTGGCGCTTGGCCACCTGCCCTACCAGCCGCTCCCCGGTTTTCGTGAAGGCCACCACCGACGGCGTGGTGCGGCCGCCTTCCTCGTTCTCAACCACCTTCGGCTCGCCACCCTCCATGACGGCGACAACGGAGTTCGTGGTACCGAGGTCAATTCCGATAATCTTGGCCATGATGCTCTCCTTAGGTATTTGCCGGTCTATTGCCTTGAAACTTGCCGTTCTCTCTCGCCACCCGAGCCTCACATCCCGAATCACACAACACAATTGAGCCTGATGGTCCCAATAAGTGCTTTGTCTTCAACGTTCTCACCTATGCGCTCTGGATTATTATGAGAGTTGAGTGGGATGTTGTCAATTTTTTAGATGCGGGATGACGGGAGTGGGATGCGCTCCCCTGCCTGATGTCCCGTCGTGCCTTTCTTGACTTTTTTTCCTTCTCTTCCGGGCCCCGTTGGCAAAGAACAAAAGGCGCGAATGTGACGGTGCGAACCACCGGAATGTGAGCCAGCAAAAGTGGGAACCACGGAGCGGTGAACGGGGGGAGTGTTCTCAAGAGACAGTCGCGGGCAAAGCGAAATCCCCGTTCAACCCTTGGGAGCGTCGGATTTTAAGCGGACGCCCCCTCGGGCTTTCGAAACAAACGTTCGACAACTCCCGGTCGCTTTTTACTGCTGCTGAGAGTGGCGCATTTGAAGGTCCTCGGCGAGCTTATAGGTGAGTTCAGTTTCAGCCGGAATCTGCCTCCTCCGGTTTTCGTGCACCTGCGCGCCGGCGCCTCCAGCTCCTCCGAGAATGGCGCCGATTCCGGCTCCCCTCCCGCCACCGATCAGACCGCCCAGGATGCCGCCAATGGCCGCGCCGCCGCCGACATACATCCCGGTTCTCCTGTTCACACCGAGTCCTTCGTGCTTACCATTGCCGCCGCTTGACCTCGCCGCGAGCAGGTACCTCCGGCCGTTGACGGTAACGTAGCGCAGGTCAAGGTCGACATCCTTGCCGTCCGCTGTCGGTACGGCCACTAGCACGGCACGCGAGCCGCGCGGAATCGCGACCGAGCCGGAGCTATTCATCACATCGTTGCTGATGGTGGCCGTATATTGCTGGTCGGCGGCCGGTTTTGCCGGAATCGCCGTGTCGGTCCGAACCTTGATCTCCGTGCCCTGGTTCAGGATGTGGTTGGCTTGCGCGAACGCCCCGCATGCCAGGCAGAGCACGATGGGTAGAACTAGCTTTAAAGATCTCATACGTAGTCCCTCCTCCCATACCAGAATCTGCCCGGGTACAAGTTGAGGCACCTGTCAACAGTGACGGACCGTTGGCCCAAGCACGCCTGAGTTTTGGCTTCAACCTCCCCTGTGTGACCTGGCCCCGTACGGACCGGGGCAGGGCAGCATGCGGGCCATGGGAGTGACTCACCAGCCAAACCGTAACCGGTTTCTGAAGCCCGCCGCGCGGAACCTAGCGACTCGTACCACACAGCGCGCTCTCCTGCAGGCTTTACGGCAAGCCCTGTACGCCCTCAGTCCAGCAGACTCCAAGCACGCGATAGATCCAAATCGCGACTCCAGCCGCTTCGAGCCCTGCCTTTTGGGTCTGGCAGAGGACGCCCGGATCTTCGGGTCGGCGGTCGCCCGCCGGCCCCATGCCGATCCATTTCCATTGAAGAGCGGCACCACGCTGCAACCGTCACTCCCACTTCCCCAGGTAATACCCCGTCCGGGTTCTCGCGATCAGTCCCGGTTCCCCCACCTTCACTTCAATCTGGTGATATTCATCCGGTGCGCCCTTTGCCGGATCGAACGCCAGCTCGTAAAAGGCATTGGAATCGTCAACCGCCTCATCGAGAACCTCCGCCAAATCCTTCGGTGAGTTCAGCACCAGTCCGCCGGTCTGCGTAGAAATCACCTGCAGCGCCAGGTTGGCGAATCCTGCACGGGCCGGCTTACGAACAACCTTAAGAAAATCCTTGTAGTAGACAAGTTGTAGGAAATCATCATCTCCCGCTCCCAGGGGCTCGATGCAATAGAGAGTCACGCGCGCCTCGCGCAGCACCGTCGACAGGCCGGTGATGGTGTTGAAGACCGCCTGTTTCTGCTTCGCAGTGTTCCATCTAACGTCGAGATAATCCGGGAGCATTGGCCATCCCGGTGACACCCACAGCACCAGCTTGCGGCCTGGCAGAGCGGCCTCGCGCTGGCTAAGCTGCTCGAGCGCCCAAATCGAACGCTGAATCCGCTCCTCCGGCCACGCGAAATCGCGAACCCGCAACACGTCCTGGTGTAAGCTGGCGCCGAGCGCATTGCCGTCCTTTGTAAACCCCCCTTGCATCTCCAGACCCTTGTCCGTGAAAATCGCCAGCTGCGTCGGATGCGCCAGGTTCCCGTGGTTCGCTTTAAGAAACCGTTCGATCTGATTTCGCTCGAACACAGCCCTCATATAGGAGGTATTCACCGTGTCGAGCACCACGGTCACCGCAACCGGGGCCTCGCTGCCGCGCATCGCTTGAAACCAGGTGATTGCTTCGGGCGCCTGATTGTCGGTTACCGTGAAATTCTGCTGCGTTAACCCTGCTACCGGCGCGCCGCCCTTCTTCGGCGTCACCACCACATCCAGAAAAATTCCACTCTTAGCGGACTCCTCAACCTGCGGTCGCCTCGTCATGTCCTGCGCGAGCACCGCCGCTGAGCACAGCAAAACCGCGAGATTCACACCCCATCGCGTCCCAGTTCCCATCGTTCCTCCTTGGCGTTCCAGTCAGGCCATCGCCACGCAGCTGGTACCTGCTGGCCACGGTCCATGCAACCCGTTGGCGGAGTTGCTGTTCGTAACGTAACCAAAGACGTCGTAAAGGAGTCAGTATTCTTCGTGTGAGTTCTGCAAATGTTTGTCTGACTTTCGTAATCGGGCCGGTCGCATGCACCTGTGCGGGCCTTTTTCGTGGACGCACTCGGTTGACGCCGCGCGAGCGCGAAATTGTCCGGCTGGTTGCTGAGGGAACGAGCACAAAAAGAGGTGGTGGCGCTCGGCCTGAACGTCAAGACCGCAGAGACGCGTCGCGGTCCCATCCAGCTTATCCCACGCAGGATACTGGAAACCCGGTGTGCACATCGGAAGGTCGAGCGGATTCCCCCGGATCAAGAGCTGCCTCGTCGTGTTACGACCGGGGTCAGCCCTGAGAATCTGGAGGTTGCTTCGGGGCGCGGCAACGTTGAATCCTTGTGGCGCCACCGCGCACGCATGGCGGAGGGCAGACATTCGGGGAATCGGCTTGGTCGGCCCTGTCTAGTTCCTCACTCCCGACACCGACAGCTTGATCCGGTAGAGGCTTGTGCTGGCTGTGATATAGAGGGTTTTCCCGTCCAGGTCTCCCCATGCCAGGTTGCTGACAACCTCGGGGACTTTGATGGTGCCGAGGTGCTTGCCTGCGGGAGAAATAATCCAGACGCCCCCCGGGCCCGCTCCGTAAATATTGCCCTGCCGGTCGACCCGAATGCCGTCCGGCCCCCCGGGGGTTTTGTCGCCCGAAGCGTCGAGCAACAGCTTCTGCTCGCCCACCGATCCGTCCGCATTGACCGGGAAGCTCATCCAGACTTTCTTGCCCGAATCTGCGATGTACAGCGTCTTCTCATCCGGAGAGAAAGCAATCCCGTTCGGCCGCGGCAGGTCTTTGACGATCAGCTCGAGTTTGTCCCTGTCGGGAGGCGCGCCTGCTTTGTGCTGGCGCGCGTTCGGGATGCGGTAAACGCCGTTGAATGCAAGTTCCTTCCTGGGATCGTTGTCCTGCTGGGTGGGCAGGCCGTAGGGAGGATCGGTGAAATACAACGAACCGTCTGAGCGATAGACCAGGTCATTCGGGCTGTTCAGCTTCTTGCCCTGATAGGAATCCGCAAGCACGGTGACCGTACCGCCGGCTTCGAGCGTCTCCAGCCGCCAGACATTCCGCCGCGCGTGTCCGGCGACCGCAACCCGCCCGTCCGGATCGAGCGTCATTCCATTGGACCCCGGCTCCGGGCCGCCATAGGCCGCAGCACCCGTGTATCCGCTGCGCTCCATGAAGACCCTGGCCCCTTGGTCCGGCGACCAGATCATGATGCGGTTGGCGGGTATAACCGCGAACAGCAGGCTCCCCGCGCGGGTCCAGACCGGGCCCTCGGTCCATTTGTCAAAGCCCGTGGCGACGCGCTCGAGCTTGGCGCCTTCGCTCACCAGACCACTGAGAGCAGGGTCGAGCCGCTGAATTTCCTGAGCAATCGCAAACGGGTTGGCAACGCCGACTATCATGAGTTGCGCAAACAGCATCGGTATTTTCATCAGGGCTCACATCTTACCCTTGACCCAATTGCGCGGCAAGCGCCTGGATGGAGGCCTGAAATGGAGGCTAGAACGTTTATTCGAAAAGGACCGTGACCTTGGCTAATACATCATCTACGATTGCACCGGGCGCGCTTTCCAGCCTTTTGCCGCCACGCGCGGTAAGATCGAGCGCGCGCGGCTGATGAGAGAGAGAACGCCCTCAGCTACGTAACTTTCCGGGAACCGGACTCACCAATCCATCGTACACGCGTCTATCGGTCAAGTTAACCGTCGGTTAAGATCATCGAGGTTTGCCAAGGAGGGGAGCAATGCAACGTATAGGGTGGTTGGCGCTGGCCGTCTCGATCGCGGCCGCGCTCCCGGCGACGGCGGAACAGTGGTCGAAGACCTACAACATTTCCGGCGCGCCCGATCTGCGGGTCGAGACCTCGGACGCGAACATCCAGGTCGACACCTGGGACCGGAAAACCATCGAAGCCACCATCACCACCGCGCATTACAGGATCGGTCGGGGAGGGCTCGAAGTGGACGAGCGCCAGACCGGCGACACGGTCGAAATCACCGTGCGCTTTCCGCGTCGCGGCTTTGAGATCATCAACGTCGTCAACCATCGCGTGGACATTGCCATTCACATGCCGAGCAAGGGCCGCGTCAACCTGCACACCAGCGACGGAAAGATTGATCTCGCCGGCTTCGCCGGCGAAATGGAATTGAAGAGCGGCGACGGCGCGCAGGCCAATCACGGCGTCGATGGCCGGCTCAGGGCAACCGCCGGCGATGGACGCATCGAGGCGGATGGAAGATTCGACGCCCTGGATCTCCGAACCGGCGACGGGCGGGTGGAGGTGCAGGCGGCCAGCGGATCGGCGGTTGCCGAGGAGTGGCAGGTGCGGACCGGAGACGGGAGCGTCCGCGTGGCGGTCCCGGAGAATCTGGCGGCTGATTTGCACCTTCGCACCGGCGACGGGCACATTGACGTGGATGTGCCCCTGACAACCGAGGGCAGGCTCAAGGGAAATGAGATACGGGGAAAGTTGAACGGCGGCGGGAAATTAATGACCATTGAGACCGGAGACGGCTCGATCTCCCTGCGCAAAGGATGAGCCGCCGGTTTCGCGTGGTTTGGGTTCGGCCCGGCGCTTCCGCACGCGAAGACTCCCCGGAGCCAGGCGACCCTGCGTTCGGAGCACAACTCGCAAACGCAGTCAGCCACCCGCGCTCCGCGGCATCGGATCAGGCGTCATCACCATCGATCACATGGGCGCCCCGAGTTCGGTGTTGCGGATCAAGTAGAGCGTTCTCATTGCATCTTCGATTCGCTGGCGCTCGCGCTCCTGCGCCGAGGGAATCCGGTCGAGCGTCTTCCATCGGTCGCGGAGCGCGTTCTCGGCGAGATCGATTCGCTCCTGAATTTTGGCTGGATCGCATTCGAGCACGGCTGCCGCATAAAGTTGTTCCCACAGCTTGGGTTCGTTCGTCTGCATAACCTCTCCTTCAAGAAATGGCACGCGCGAAATTCAGTTCCATTCCACTCCGTGCTCTTCTCGGTGAGACGCAGGCGAAGGGACGATCTTGCGTAAAGACTCGGTAAAGAGTTGTCCAAGATTTGCAATCAAGGCGCGTTCTCCAATCCTGCCGCCCGCAGCACGGAGGGCGCGCCGGTTGTTCGATGGCCGGCCTGCGCGGCAGATGTGCTACCCTCGTTTCCGCCGGCTCGAGCTTTTCTTATGAACACGCGTGGATTTATTCTTTCAGGGTTGTTTCTCGTGGCTTCCATGGCGCAACTTCACGCCCAGTCTCACGCCCCGTCGAAGACCGTTGCCGAACGCCTCGGCTACGCTCGCGACTCGAAGCTGCTGATCGTCCATGCCGACGATCTCGCGGTCGCGCACTCGGTCAATAAGGCAAGTCTTGACGCCCTCGACCGGGGCGCAGTCACCTCCGCCAGCATCATGGTTCCGTGTCCCTGGATCACCGAAGTTGCGGCGTATGCAAATGCGCATCCCGGCGCCGACCTCGGCCTGCATCTGACGCTCACCAGCGAGTGGAAGACCTATCGCTGGGGTCCGGTGGCGGCGAGGGACAAGGTATCGAGCCTCCTCGATCCCGCGGGCATGCTATGGGGCGCAACTCCGCTCGTGGCCCAACACGGGAAGGCCGAGGACGCCGAACGTGAGATTCGCGCCCAGGTCGAATATGCTCTCCGGCTGGGAATTCATCCGACGCATCTCGACACGCACATGGCCTCGGTTTTCGCGACGCCGGAGATCTTCTCGGCCTACGCGAAGGTGGCGCACGAGTACCATCTTCCTTTCCTGGCCGTGCGACTTCCGCAGGTGGATGAGCGCTTTCTCTCCGCGCTCTCGGCAAACGATGTCCTGCTCGACTCCGTCGTGATGGCCAGCCCGGGCGTACCCGAAAATGGCTGGAGGGATTTTTATCTCGAGGCCCTCAAGCGGCTCCCGCCCGGCTTCCACGAGATGATCGTGCATCTCGGACACGACGACAGCGAACTCCAGGCTATAGCGGTCGACCACCCCGACTACGGCTCCGCCTGGCGCCAGCGCGACTACGACTTCGTCACCAGCCCGGATTTCAAGAAGGGCCTCGAAGAGAATCACATTGTTCTGGTGCGATGGAAAGACCTCGGGAAGCTGGTGCACGAGCCTTAGCGGGCGTCTCCCGACCTGCGCGGGACTAGATTTCGCGATAGCGGAAGCAGGTGATCAGGTGATCGTTCACCATCCCGACCGCCTGCATGAAGGCGTAACAGATGGTGGTACCGACGAAGGCGAACCCCCGCTTTTTGAGGTCCTTGCTCATCGCGTCGGATTCCCGGGTGCGCGCCGGGACCTGGCGAAGGCTCTTGCGGGCGTTTCGCTGCGGGCTGCCTCCCACAAATTGCCAGATGTAGCGGTCAAAGGACCCGAATTCCTCCTGGACGCCCAAAAATGCCCGCGCGTTTCCCACCGCGGACAGGACCTTCAACCGGTTGCGGACGATTCCTTGATTGGCGAGCAGGGAGCGCAGCTTGCGCCGGTCGTACAGCGCAATTTTTGCCGGGTCGAACCGGTCGAAGGCGGCGCGGTAGTTCTCGCGTTTTCTGAGGATGGTGTCCCAGCTGAGGCCGGCTTGCGCGCCTTCGAGCAGAAGAAACTCGAAGAGGACGCGATCGTCGTGCTGGGGCACGCCCCACTCCTGGTCATGGTAGGCGATCGAAAGGTCGTTTCTCGCCCAGTCACAGCGGACCGCGTTCCGAGGCGCAGATGCCACTTCCCGATTCTCGCCGAGAACCCTGAATGCGGCAATCGCGAACAGAACAGCCCGGGCGGGGACGTGAAAAAAGTCTCCCCGGAAAGCGCCGCAGGCGGAGGTCTGGATGTACTCTGCTCGATTTTTTGACTTCGAGCTTTCAAAGCGGGTGTAAAATTTGCGTTGCGAAGGTCACGGGCTCTCCTTCCGGCATTCGAGGCGGAGCATGAATGTTCACATCAGTTATAAGCTCCCAAGAACTCCCGACATCGACAAAGAAATTCAACATTGGATCAGCAAGGTTCAGAGAAGGCTCGAGGTCTTCCGCCCGGATCTGGTGCACCTGAAAGGCTTGGTGGAACGGAATTCCCCGCGGAAAGGGACCGGGGTTTCGCTCAACCTCAGGCTGCCCTCCGGGCAGATGGCAGCCCACGAATCGGCGCCTTCGCCGACGACGGCCATCAAAGCCTCCTTCGAGGACCTGCTGGCGCAGATCGGCAAGCACAAGGAACTGTTGCGCAACTCCCATTCCTGGCGCCGGCGTCCATCGCCCGGCGCCAGTCCCCGAGAAGAGGCGCCCGTGGAAGCGAGGCGCGGCAGCTCCGCGCCCGAGTCTGCTACCGCCGAAGACGTCCGCGCGTATGTGAAGGAGAATCTCGGCCGCATGCGGCTGTTCGTCGAACGCGAAATCTCCTTTCGCGAGAACTCGGGCGAGGTCGAGCCGGATTCGTTGAGCTGGGAAGAAGTCGTGCACGAGGCGGTCGCCCGCGCCCTCGACGAGAGGATCGAAAAGCCGGACCCGAGGGCTCTGGAGCCCTGGCTTTACCGGTTGGCGATCCGCGCCCTGGACGATTTCGAAGCCAGGCTGGCCGGCGCCAACCAGGTGGACTTGAACGGGCCGCACGAGAGAACGAACCTGCATGCCCGCGACGAGGCCCGCCTGCAGTTTTATCAGCCGGACGAATCGATCACCCGGGAAAACGCCATCGCCGACGAGCGGCTCTCGACCCCGGAGCAGATCGCCTACTCCGACGAGATGATGTCGCTCGTCCAGTTGGCGCTCCGCAAAGCCGGGCAGCGGGAGCGCGAGGCTTTCATCCTCCATGCCCTCGAAGGATTTTCGCTCGCGGAAATCAGCTCGATCCTCGACCGCACGCCCGACGAGGTGCGGAAGTCGGTGAACCAGGCCCGCGAAAGGCTGCGCCGCAGCCTCCCGGCGCGGCCTCGCCTGAAACACAAACTGCTCGAAGCCCCAGGAGCAGCTTAGCTGGAGAGTGAGCCATGATTTCTCGTGAAGAGCTGCGGAAACTCGCCGGGTTTGAAGCGCGTAAGCCCAATGAAGTGGCGGTCAGCTTCTATTTCCGGGCTTCGACGCCCCAGGACCGCTCGCACCGCGGGGAAGCCATCCTGGCAAAGGACGTGGTCCGGCAGACGATGCAGGAATTGCAGGCCGACGGAGCCCATCGTGCGGCCATGAACGACCTCGAGAGAATTCTGCGGCTGGCGGAGAATCTGCACGGAAACCAGTCGCGGACCAAGGCGGTGTTTGCCTGCGGCGGACGCAACATCTGGCAGGAATTCGATGTTCCCTCCTCCTCCGCCTCGACCCGGCTGTTCGTGAACCGCCGCTTTCACCTGAAGCCCCTGGCCCCGGTTTTTTCCGACTTTCCCCGCCTGTGGATTGGACTCATCGACCGGCAGCGCGCGCGCATCCTCGAACTGCAGTTCGACGAGCTGCGCGAGCACGCCCAGCTGGCCAGCTCCCTTCCCCGCCACCGCAGCGACGGATTCGGCGGATACGACGGAGGCCACGCGCAGCGCCACGAAGAAGACGAAGTCCGCCGCCACTACAGAAGCGTGGCGGAGTTTTTAAAGAACGGCGCCGAGAAGAAGCTGTTCGAGGCGCTGGTGGTGGGCTGTCACGATGTCAACTGGCCGGAATTCCACGCCCAGCTTCATCCTTATGTGCTGAAGCGGCTGCTCGGCCGGTTCTCCTCCGATCTCGGCGCGCTCACCGATACCGAGGCAAAACAGGGGGCCGAACACGTGCTGCGCGAGTCGCTCGAACGCCATCATCAGAACCTCATCGAAGAGGCCCTCAACGGCGCTGAGAGCAACGGCCTCGGCGTGACCGGCCTGCGGCGGGTGCTGCGGGCAACCGAACTGGGGGAAGTCGAGACCCTGCTGATGACCTCCGACTATATGGCGCGAGCCGTCGAATGCACCGCCTGCGGGCATCTGGATTCGCACCTGGTGCGCTTCTGCACGCTCTGCGGGCGGGCAACCCGCAGACTCGAAGATGTTTCCGAAGCACTGGTTCCGATGGCCATCAAGAACAACATCGCGCTGGTGCTGGTTCCCCGCGCCCAGAACTTGGATCGCGTGGGAAACATCGCGGCGGTTCTGCGCTTCCGCGCCGACCGCAATATGAACCAGCTGCGGCGGGCATCGTAAGCCGCTCGTCTCGAATGGCCGGGAATCGCGAAAACCCCCGCATTCTCCCGCCTGTCGGTGGTATAACTTTCCTTTTCTGACGGCTTCGCCCGTTTTTCTTATTTTTACGTTCTTATCAGTTCCTATCCGAGGAGCGCTATGCCCATTTCGCGACGCGAATTTCTCGGTTCGGCCGCGGCGGGTTCCCTGGCCGCGGCCTTACCTCCTCAAGAAGCGGGCGGACGGGGAAGCCTCAAACGCGCCGCCAGGCTTCCCATCATCATCTCGGCGCCCAACGGCCACGCCTATCTGGACGAGGCCTATCGGCTGCTTGCGGCGGGCGCCGACACTCTCGATGCCGCGCTCAAGGTGGTGGTAGGACCCGAAAACGATCCGAGCGACGAAAGCGTCGGCCTGGGCGGCCATCCGAACGAAGACGGCGTGGTCGAACTGGACGCCTGCTCGATGCACGGGCCCACGCGCACGGCCGGATCGGTGGCGGGGGTGCGCAACATCAAGAACGTCTCCCTGGTCTCAAACGCCGTGCGTCTTCATACCGGGCACGTCATGCTGGTCGGCGAAGGCGCGGAAAGGTTCGCCGTCGCCCAGGGATTTCCGCGCGAAAATCTTCTCACCGACAAATCGCGCAAGGAGTGGCTTCTCTGGAAGGAAACGCGCTCGGACTGGTGGGGCCCCGGCCTGGACAGCCCCAACTGGCGCCGCCGGTTCGCCGGGAAGGAGGACGCGGGCCGCGAGGAGTGGGAAATGCGCATTCGGCGCATGGAAGAGCTGGCCGGCGGGATCGGCATTCCTCCTGACGAACGCATGGAGGCAATCCGCTACGTCGTCTTTCCCCCGACGGGAACCATCCATTGCTCCGCTCTGAACGAAAAGGGGGAAATTTCCGGCTGCACCACGACCAGCGGTCTTGCCTGGAAGATTCCCGGGCGGGTCGGCGACTCGCCGCTCATCGGAGCCGGCTGCTACACCGATCAGGATGTGGGCTCTGCCGGGGCCACGGGTAACGGCGAAGAAAACATTAAGGTCGCCGGCGCGCACACCATCGTAGAAAACATGCGGCGCGGAATGTCGCCCCTCGATGCCGGCATGGACGCCCTCAAGCGCATCGTGCGCAACTACAACGGCGACAAAGAGCGGCTGGTGTTTGTCGACATGGTCTACTACATTCTGCGAAAAGACGGCGCCTACGCCGGCGTGTCGCTGTGGGAAGGCTATGACACCGACAAGCCGCACCAGATTGCCATACACGATGGAACCAGGCGCCTCGAAAAAACCGAAAATCTATACGCCGGCGCATCCCAGAGTTGGCCGCCGTTGCGCTTGTTGCGGGGAAAAGGAGCATGATGCGATTTGCAGAGATCCAAAAGAAGATTAGAGCCAGAGTTGCAGTGGGAGCGCTTGCGCTCGTGAGTTTGCTGAGCATGACTGCGAGCACGCGGGCACAGGATGCAGAGAGGGCCTATCCGAAGATGCTGCCACTTTCGGAGTATTTAATGGAACGGAATGCGGCAATCGTGCTGGCGCGAAGCGCCGCTCCGGAGGGCATTTCAAAGGATGCGTCTGTTTTGGTGCTGACGCCGAAAGGCTGGGAAACAGCGGTCAAGGGTACGAACGGTTTTGTGTGCATGGCGGGGCCGTCATGGACGGCCAGCATTGACTTTTATGACGTCTGGAGTCCGAAGCAGAGAGGGGCGATTTGCCTTAATCCAGCGGCTGTGCGGTCGATCCTGCCGATTTTTCGCAAGCTGACGCAAATGACGCTGGATGGAGTGACCTCTGTAAAGGAACGCATTGCGGGTATTCAAGAGGCGTATGCGAAGAAGGAGATTCCGCCGGTGGAGCCGGCGGCAATGAGCTATATGATGTCCAAGGATGCATACCTTACCCATTTGGGCCATTCACACAATTTGTGCCACGTGATGCTTTTCTTGCCGATAAAAGATCCTGCTGAATTGGACGCCAATGATCCGAACTCACCCATTTTTTCCACGTCTATGTGGTTCCCGGACCCTGACAAACCGGATAGTCCACTGAACAAAGAACTGCCGGCGCTCCGGACCGTCCCAATCGAAGTGCCGTATTGGTCCGATGGCACTCTTGCGTTCCACTAAAACTGGCGTTTTCGGCAGGCCGCATTGCATTTAGCCGTTTGACTTGGGAGGGGAGTACTCCGAACCTCTCAACCTGCCTTGGCATCCGCGATCCGAATAATCAGCCTTTTTCCTAGCGCCCTTGCAGCGCGACTGATTGTGTCCAGAGAGACGGCGACATTCTGCGGATCGAGGAGACGGTCAAGCTGAGATCGGCTCGTGTGAAGTTCCTTTGCAAGGGCTTGTTTAGTTTTCTTTTTTTTTCATGGCTTCTGCAAGCTGCCATGAAATCACGCGCTTGACCGCAACGGCCTCGACTTCCTCTCGGATGCCCTCTTCTTCGAGGAAACTGTCAAAGGTTGAACCAGTGTGATCGATTGTGCCGCCTTTTCTCTTTGCTTTCATAGTGACCTCTCATGCTTCTTCTTGTTTCGCCGTGCCAAAGTCCATGTCTTCGTCAGGCGTTTTCTGAGTCTTCTTGATGAACCCATGCAGGAGCACCATTCGACCAACTTTGTCGAAATAGAACAGCACTCGTGAAATTCTGTTTCGGGTCAAGTCTGACCGTACCTCGTAAATGCCGCCGCCCAGAGAGCGGCAAGCGGGCATTCCTACTGGCCAGCCAAACTCGACCGTCTTGATGTCCTCACCGATTCGTTTGCGATCCTCAAACGACAGGGTCTTCAACCATTCCCGCAGTGGCTCGCCGCCCGCCTCGGTCCGGTAAAAAATGGCTTTAACCCGTTTCCCTTGCAGGTCGGTGTCGGAGCTCGATTCGGCGTGGGACTGCGAGTGTCCGCCATACCTTACTGTACCACATACGGTACACACTGCGGCGCTCGTTGCGGCCAGGCAGAGTGGACCAGTGTCTGATGTTGGGGCGGGCTAACTGTTATATAACCTAGCAGCATTGCTGCTCATCTGGTTTCGCAATCAAATTGAGGAACCTTGGTGGCGCGAAATCTCAACTGGTGTAATCGCTATTTCACTCAGAACCCTTGCAATCGTCGGTAGCGGAAACGGCATCGTGTACCCCATGCCTGAACCGTACAACACGAGGGTCGTGGATCATCCCGAGCCTGCAGTTGTGGCCAACGGATGGTATCACTGGCGGTTCATTCGGGCCGTACGCTCGACATTTATAGCGTTGTGGGCCCGGATTTTCGCCAACTCATGGGTTCAAACGCGGCCAACGGATTTCTTGTGACAAAGCAGGCAATCGAGGCGGGGAGCGGAAAGCACTCCGCATGTCCTCATTGTCTTCAAATATCGTCGATCTTCCCCGCGGTCGGCGCGGGCCTTACTCGAACAGGAGCGGCGCAAACGCCGCCAGGTTCCGCCGCCAAACCATCCAGGTATGCATGCCCGGGGTTTCAATACTGGTGAACTCGACGCCTTTGTCCTTCAGCCAGGACTTGAACTGGCGGTTGATCTTTATCAGGTTGTCTTCGGTGCCGCAGGCAATCCACAGCAGCTTCAGTTTCTGGTTGGCGGCGGAGTCGAGGTTGGGAAATTCCTCAGCGAACTCCGCCACATCCATGCCGCCCGAGCTGAAGGCCCCGATCCAGGCAAACTGATCCAGGTGGTTCAGTCCGGTGAGCAGCGATTGGGCGCCGCCCATCGAAAGCCCGGCGATGGCGCGAGACTCGCGGTCCTTGCGAATGCGATAGGCGGCTTCGGCCTGGGGCATGACTTCGCCGAGCAGCATGTCGGTGAATTTTGAGAGGTTCCGCCGCGCCAGCTCCTTGTCGGACCAGGCGCCCCAGCCGCGGCGGATCACTTCGTAATCGCCGTAGCCGAGGGGCATGACGACGATCATCGGCTTCATCTTTCCCTGGGCGATCAGATTGTCGAAGATGACGTTAGCGCGTCCGACCGCAGTCCAGCCGCTCGCATCGTCGCTGAAACCATGCAGGAGATAGAGGACCGGGTATTCCTGTTTGTCGGTGGCCAGATAGCCGGGCGGCGTGTAGACGTAGAAATCGCGCTCTTCGTTGGCGATCTTCGAAGAATAAAAATGACGGTGAATGACACCCTTGGCGACCGGGTTCTCCTCCCACGCAAGCGAGGGCGGCCCGGGCACGTGGACCTCGCTCTCTGGATTGATGAGGTTCGGCTTGATCGCGGAATTCGAGGGATCCATCAGGCCAACGCCGTCCGAGAAAAACGAATAGCCGTACATGTCAGGCGGCAGGGGGCCAACCGTGGCCGTCCAGATTCCCTGCTCGTCTTTCTGCATGGGTATGTGCGCGGTCTGGCCCTCGAGGTCGACCTCCACTTTTTGCGCATTGGGGGCGCGGAAGCGAAAAATCACGTGGCCGTCCTTCTGCACGTCCGGCGATTGGAGGGGAGGCGGCGGGAACTGGGCGCCTGCAAGGATGGAAAGGCCAAACATCAAAGAACACAAAAGCGGGATGGTTTTCATGTCTCTCGGTTTCTCCAGGGAAGCGGCACTACATTCTAACCGAATGGTCGAGGAGGACATCGAGAGCCACAAAAACGAAAAAGACCAGCGAAATGACTCCGTTCATGGTGAAGAAAGCGGCATTCAATCGGCTCAAATCGTCTTTTGAAACCAGGGAGTGCTCGTATACGAGCAATGCGGATACCGCGATGACTCCGCACCCGGCGAGAATGCCCAGACGGAATACCCAGAGCAAGAGGGCAAGCAAAAACCACATCGCCAGATGGAAGAGGCGTGCAATCCACAACGCATTGCCGATCCCGCAGTAGCGCGGGAGAGAATGCAACCCCGCCTGGCGGTCGAAATCCGAGTCCTGACAGGCATAGAGCACATCGAAGCCGGCCACCCAGAACGTGACCGCCGCGGTGAGCAGCAGGATGCGCGGATCGAGCGATCCCCGGACGGCAATCCATGCCGCCGAGGGAGCCATGCCGAGCGAAAAACCCAGGACCAGATGCGACCAGCGGGTCCAGCGCTTGGTATAGGAATAGACGAGAAGAATGGCCAGCGCCGCGGGCGAGAGCAAAAATGCCAGCCGGTTCAGCTGCCACGCGGCGAAGAGGAAAATCGCCGAAGAGATCACGACAAAATTTCGGACAAAACTTTCCTGGAGTATTCCCGCCGGCAATGCCCGCGTGCGCGTGCGCGGGTTGGCGGCGTCAATCCGGCGATCGGCAAGACGATTAAACGACATGGCGGCCGAGCGTGCGGCGACCATGGCGACCACGATCCACAGGAGCTCGCGGGCCGGGGGAATGCCGCCGGCGGCCAGCATGGCTCCGCACAGAGCAAATGGAAGCGCGAAGACCGTGTGCTCCCACTTGATCATCCCGAGCGTGATGCGAAGATTTCTGAGAAGAGGCAAAGAACATTCTAAATCCCTGCCTCCAGGCACGGCACTCTGCAGATGCTTCTGGTTGGGTCGACCCATCCTGCAGGGATTGCCAAGCGCGGCCTCACGCGACTCTCATGATTTTCGGGCCTTCGAGGAGTGCGCACCCCGAGACCGGAGTACCAAACGGTGAGAACAAGGAGACGCCAGCCAGGTCCTGACCTGCAAAACATGAGAACGTTCTGCTCTCTTAATTACGCCTTAACCCCTTTTCGAGCGGGGCGGAGTACCCGGGCGCCGGCCGGCTACTTGTGCTCGAAGCCACGCGCTCAGCCAGGTTATCTCCTGGCTCGATGCCGAGTAGCGGCTGCCAAACCCGAGAGGCCGGAACTTTGAAAGTTCCGGGTTTTCCCTTTCTCTTCTCCTCCGGACCACTCTCGAAAACGTTTCGACAAAGGAAATCCACGTTGCCGGTCAACCCGTACCTCTAGCGACGGTGAAGTGGAACGGACAGTTCCACCACACAAATCCTGCGAAGGAGATTCCGTATGAACAGCTCTAATAAGGACCTCGATACCACGGTTCAGACCGAAAACAACTCTTCTGACATGTCCCGGCGGTCATTTTTCAGACGCGCCAGTGCAGTGGGCGCAAGTGGAGCCCTGATCGTCTCAGGCCTGGGAACTCTGGCCTCAGCTGAGGGGAAACCAGAATTCGGCAGACATCCGCATGACGATCACGACGCCGGCGACCTCAAGAAGCAGGACCGCGATATTCTCGTGGCCGCACAGCTCGCTGAGGCGCTTGCCGTCACGATGTACTCCAACATCATCAACCTCTCCCCATTCTTCCCCGGGATACCCGACGATGATCAAGGCTATCTGAAGGGGGCGCTGCAGGAGGAAATGTCTCACTACCTGCTCGAACAATCG
>Ga0123356_10000224_pt1 | contig 65783 bp, 55 predicted proteins | sample TergutEmb28metaG_2_FD_92546 | JGI IMG/M metagenome (GOLD analysis project Ga0123356, IMG submission 92546) | Embiratermes neotenicus P3 segment gut microbial communities from Petit-Saut dam, French Guiana - Emb289 P3 | ecosystem: Host-associated > Arthropoda: Insects > Digestive system > Gut ...
CTAGCCCCGCAGGGCCCCGGAGGGTGTTTTTTTGGTTACTTTTTTGTCACACAAAAAAGTGACTCGCCGGTAGGCGAAACCTACGGCAGCCGCGGAGCGGAGACGGCCGGGCCGCAGGCCCAGCACCAACACCCCCGCCCGGGAGGGCAGAAGAATTGTTTTTAAAATCAGCCGGGCCGCAGGCCCAATACCCCCCCCCTCCTAAAGGCCGCCCCGCCAGGGGCTAAGAAAACAGTCAATGGGAGACAACAACCCCGCCCGGACGGGCCAATAAACCAACTGAATATTCCGAGTGCACACCCCTTCAAAGGTGCGGGGCCTCGGTTTCACTTCCCCTTTTTTTGTGCCATACTCCCAAAAAGACCGTTTGGTTGAACTTGGTGGCGAGAAAGGAGAAGGGCGATGAGGAGAAGCGGTGTGGTGTTGAGTCTGTTGTTAGGAATGTCGCTGGGGGGCTGCGGGGGGTGCAACCAAGGAGAACTTGGCAAAAAAGAACTCGAAGAGAAAGAAAAACCCACAAACAGTGGCATAGACGAAAAAGAGCTTCAGGAAGCCCTCGCGGGTATGGATGCATATTTGGAGAAAATTCATCGAGCACGCGCCGGAGAAACCGTGGACTTCTATGGGGATGGCTCTACCTATCGACAATGGACGGACGCAAACGGCGTGCGCCATGTGGAAGACAATGGCCCGCCGCACCGTCCGGCTCGTGCTGTCGTTGAAAAATGGCCAAATGGCTATTACAAGAGAACTTTTTCTGAATATGGCGACGGCATTATTGACAAACAAGAAGAAATCATCAACGGGAAACGAATCGAGCTTTTTGACACAGACAGAGATGGTGTTTTCGACAAGCGTGTGACATCCAAGGGGGAAGCTGGCAACCCCGAATTTTTCCGAGTTATTGAACAAAAAAGGGTGCCCACCTGTCCCAGAGACGATGATGAAGCATGCTGGGAAACCCCGCCTGTTCGAGATGACCTGATGCCCATATGGATTGAGTCATTGCCAAACAACGCAAAAATTGGCGACGACAAAATTCATTCCAAATTGGAAGAAGCTCCTTTTTTTTTCGAAAACCCAACTCAAGCATGGGAGGGTGCAGACGCCTTTCAAGTTGAGGACGTTCATGCTTTCACTCTCATCACTTCGCCCATTGAGCTTGGAATCCAATTCATCAAGATAGGTGACGGTCATTGCACAGAAAGCGAGACGTTGAAGGTTATGATGGCCGTCAGCAAAATCCTCAATAAAAGTTTGAAATGCCTTCAAGAAACCAATCCTGCTATGGCAAAAAAAATCAACGAGACCCTCGAATCAGGCAACCACCGTGTGAACTTCCATTGTGGCTTTGAAAATGACCCATACGTAGGAAATAAGCCATCCGAAGAGCAGCCATTGGGATATTCGCGAGGCAATAAATATGAGGATGGAAAATGGACATATGAATGCACCGCAGCACCCTCCTGCACCATCAAAATCAACAGAGAGCAGTTGCTGCGTGATGCACCTCCAAACGAACTCCAAGAAACCGTGCTTCACGAACTCCTTCACACGCTGGGGTTCGACAACGACGATCCGAACCATGATCAAGGCACCAGCAAAACCGCTGCCTGTTCCCGTTATTGTTCTGACTGCTCAAAACGATCAGAGGGCGCTTCAGAAAGTCCCGGCGTCGACTGTGCGCGTTGTGCGAACACTCCCGAAGAAAAGATGAAGTGTGGATGGAAAATTTCTTATCCTTTCGGTACGCCTACAGCAGGACCGCCAGGGTGTAACACACAACAGATCTCTGAAAGCAAATATGAAGGTGTTGCCTGCTATGGAAGTAGCCGCCTTGTGGAATATTTCTTTTGTGATGACAGCACCTATCAAGAAACGGACGCACTCTCTCAAAAATCATACGAGGCGGTACGCGCGCATTGGTATTGCTGTGAAACGTGTCCTTGCGTAACGAACTGCCTCATTACATCCAATAACAACAACGGAGCACCGTGCAGAAGCTCAAAAGGGGGACCTCTCCCTTTTCCTCCTGGAACAAGCTTAGATCCGGATCTCTGCGACCGCCCCCCGCCCTTCTGCCGCTAGTGACGCAAAACACGTTTGAATGAGCTTGGTGGCGCAAAACGCGGAGCGCCACCAAAGCTTTCCCTAAAGCCCTAACCAGTTGCGTCTGTCAATAACGCGGCAGCTGATGGCAAAACGCATGTCACTTTCCTGAATGTCGCCATGCCCCTCCAAGTCCGCGCGCGTCCTGGCCAGACGCAGAATACGGTCATGCGCTCTGGCCGAGAGGCCGAAATGGCGCACCGCGCGCTCCAAGTCCTCTCGGGTTTTTCCCATGGTTTTGCAGTGCGCGGCAAGCAGCTTGGGCCCCATTTGGGCATTGAGACGAATATGAGGCGTTTGTTGGAAGCGCTCCTGTTGCCGTTGCCGAGCGGCGGCGACGCGCTCCTGATAATAGGAGGAGGGTTTTTCTTTCAAGTCCAGGGCGAGGATTTTGTGCACGTCCACAGGGCGTGTTTCAAGCGTCGCATCAATCCTATCCAAGAAGGGGCCTGAAAGCCGCGCGTGGTATTCCAAAACCCTTTTGGGCATACAACGGCATTCCCTGTCCGGCACATTAAAATAGCCACAAGGGCAGGGGTTCATCGCCGTTACCAGCATAAAGTGGCAGGGGTAGTTAATACGTTGGTTAGCCCTAGAAAGGCGTACCGTACCCTCTTCCAGAGGCTGGCGCAGCACCTCAAGGACGTGCTTTTTGAATTCCGGAAGCTCATCCAAAAAGAGGATGCCGTTGTGCGCGAGCGAAAGCTCCCCGGGGCGGGTTTGCGAGCCCCCCCCCACCATTCCGGCGTCCGTAATGGTATGGTGCGGAGCGCGGAAAGGGCGCTCAGCGACGAGCGCATGCTCATGCCGCAGCATGCCGGCGACGGAATAAATTTTGGTGACTTCCAAAGCCTCTTCAAAACTCATAGAGGGCAGGAGGGCAGGGATACGTTTGGCCAGCATGGTTTTACCGGAGCCGGGGGGGCCGCACATGAGCACGTTGTGCCCTCCGGCCGCAGCGACTTCCAGCGCGTCCTTAATTTCGGATTGGCCGCGTACTTCGCTCATGTCAACGCCCAGGGCGGAGGCTTGGGCGGAGGGAGAGGGGCACATGGCCTTAGAGACATAGGCCTCCAGGGGTTTTTCATTAGAGAGGTGGAAAATAACTTCCTTCAAATGCCTGGCCCCGAAGACTTGAATGTTGTCGACAAGCGCGGCTTCGGCAGCATTGGCTTGGGGGACGACAATGGCCTGCATGCGGTTGTTGCGTGCGGCAATGGCCAGCGAGAGCACGCCGCGTATGGGTTTGAGAGCGCCGTCCAGGGACAACTCTCCGCCGAAGACGAAGCGGTGCATGTGTTTGTTGGGGAAGAGTCCGAAGGCCGACAGCACGCCCAGGGCAATGGGCAACTCGAAGGTAGCGCTGTCCTTGCGCAAGTCCGCCGGCGCGAGGTTGACGGTAATGCGTTTTTGTGGAAGCTCAAAGCCGGCATTTTTGACAGCGGAGGCCACGCGTACTTTGCTTTCTTTGGCCGCGCCTTCCGTCAACCCGACGACATTAAAAAACGGAAGTCCCAAGCTGACGTCGACTTCCACCTCTACCAAGACGGCCTCAATGCCCACCAGCGCCGCCGAAAATACCTTCGCCAACATACCCGCCTCCCGCGTATTTTAATATAGGCTAAGCCTACCTCGTTTTATATGCTGGAAGAATTGAAAAATGAAAGGGGGGGCCTGTTTTCTTCTAAGGGCCTACTGGGGCTAGGGCAGGTTCAGGGGCCTTATCCACAGGGGCTGTCAGCAACCCCAAAGCCACAGCGCCTGCTTGCCTGGCCCCATCCAAAGCGAAGACGACTTTTTCATAATGGGCTTGGCCGTCCGCCGAAAAAAACACCACACGCTCAGCGGGGTTGTTTTTTGCAGCCAACATGCCGCGCAACTTGAGGACATAGTCGCCGTCCTCAATGCTTTCCTGGTTTAAATACAAATACCCCTTGTTGTCCAAGGAGACGAGCAACTGTCCTTCGGGCATGTCGTCCCTATTTTCAACCCAGCTGTCCTCTGGAATTTGGACGGCAATGTTTTTTTCAAGCAAGGGCGTCAGCACCATAAAGACGATGAGCAGCACCAACACGACGTCCACCAGGGGGGTAACGTTTATATTGGCGTGAGGCGGGTTAAGCTTTTGAGGCGTTATTTTTATTTTTTTATAACGCATTAACTTCCTTTTCTCTCTTCCACCGCTAAGGCAATATGCCTAAACCCCGTTTGCTGAAGTACTTCCAAGACAGAACGTACCTCTTCAAAGGGCAGCGTTTTGTCGCCCTTGAGCAGAATTTTTTTCCAGTTGTTGGATTGAAGTTGCTGTTGCATTTCCTCTATGAGGGCCGTTTGGGAAACCCGCTTGTCGCCCACAAAAAGGGTTTTGTCCTGGGAGATGGAAACCACCAAGGTTTCCAATTTTGCTGTGGCTGTTTTTTCAAATGGGTTTGGGGTGGCCACGGGAAGCGACACATGTTTTCCCCGCTGCAACAGGGGGGCAACCACCATAAAAACGATGAGCAGCACGAGGACAACGTCCACCAGGGGGGTGACGTTTATTTCATTCTTCACGGAGTTTTTGGGTTGAAGCAGCCGCATGGCAGGGGTGTCCTTCTTTGGGAGTGTTTTGCCTCCAACATTTGGAGACGGCTTCCAGAAACTCGTTGGAGAATTCGGCAATGTCCACAGCCCGCGCGTCCACCCATGCTTGCAAATGGTTATAGGCCATGACGGCGGGAATGGCGACCAGCAGCCCCAGGGCCGTGGTAACCAAAGCTTCGGCGATGCCGGCAGACACCGTCCCAAGCCCCCCGCTGCCCTCTTTGGCCATCAACTCAAAGGCCGTAACAATGCCCATAACCGTCCCCAGGAGGCCGACGAAAGGGGCCGTGGAGGCCACGGTTGCAAGCAGCCCCAAGCCCCGCTTCATTTGTTGGATTTCCCGAGCGCCTTGCCGCTCCAAGCTGCGGGCGACGGATTCCATGGCCATTTCCGAGGGGGGGCTATTTTCTCCAAAGGCCTTCAGTCCGAGGGTGAGGATACGTCCTGCATACCCCAGGTTTTTTCCATAGGGGGTTTGGGCCGCATGGAGGAGGGCGCCTGTCTCCAGGTTTTTTCCCAAGGCGGACAAGAAGAGGGCGGCGTGGTGTTTTTGGGTGAAGAAGGTGAAGAGGCGCTCGACGAAGACGAGCAAGGAGGCCAGGGACATGAGCAAGAGAATGACGACGATGGTTTTAGCGAAGGGCCCCATTTGGGCCCACAACCCGACGAGAGAAAAATCCATCCTAAGAGTGCCTTTGTGTTTAAAGAAGGGGGCTAGTTTTATGGTTTAAGGAAGTTTAAGCCGAATAGGAATATTGTAGTCGACGGAAATAGGTTTCCCCTGGAACATAGCCGGCGAATATTGACGCCTATAGAGGGCGTGCAAAATGGCCTCATCCATATAGGGCAGTTTTTGGAGGAAGCGGCAGTTGATGACTTTCCCCTCCACCGTAATGGTACAACGCACGACGGCAAGCCCCTCAACGCGCGCCTCCAGGGCCTCGCGGCTGAAGCGTACGGGATAATGTTGGAGGGTTTTAGGGGGGGTCATCCCTTCGCCGAAGGGGAGGACGCCGAGGTTGGAGGGGGGGGTATTGCCGAGGGGGCCTGGATGTTTATGGAGGGTAGGATTAAAATGCGTCAAAGGGTCCCCCCCCGCCACGCCATATTTTTCACTGTAGGGGTGGGCCATGTTGCTGCCGTCTTGGGCCATTTTGTTGTTGTTGGCGGGCATGGCCTCCGGCTCTTTTTCCAGCGGTTTTTCCTTGGATATGGCCTTAGGTTTTCTCAAGGGGCTCATTTTATTTCCCTCTAATTCTTGGGGTAGGAGCTGGGGGGCTAGAGGCAAAGGAGGGGGAGGGGGGTTAAGCGTTTCAGCCGGGGGAGAGGGTATTGTTGTGGGCAGGCTTTTATAGAGGATGATTTCGGTTGGGGGGTGGGTTGGGCCCGCGTGTTTTGAGGGCAGCCACAGGGCTGCGAGGAGGGCGGCTGCGTGCAAGGAGAGCGCGATGCAGAGCCCGAGGCCATATTTGGGTTTTGGCAGAGTGTTTCGTTTCAAAATGGAATCGAACATGAAGACAGCTTCCAAGCTTGCGACGCATTTTTTAATAATAAGACTTCCACCGCAAGAATCTAAAAAGTACTTTAGCGGAATCTTTTTTCTATCACCTGGAGGTTTCTTCGTGCATCAAACTTTGTTCAGCTGGGCGCGTTGGGGGCTGCTGACAGGTGTTGTTGTGGCGGGCATTTCTTGGGCGCAAAGCAGCTCTGTCTTTGTTGGGACGGTACGAGATGCTCTCAGCAAGCAGCCGGTGTCGGAGGTGATAGTTATTGCGACGGCGCCTGAAAAGCTTGGGGAAGAAATTGTTTTGACGGACAACACGGGGAGCTATCGCATTTCGCAGTTGCCTCCGGGCGCCTATCAACTTCGTTTTGAGAAAGAAGGCTATAGAAGTTTTGAGCGTGAGGGTGTCTTGTTGGACTCCAACAAGACTTTGCGTGTGAACATTGAGATGGCGCCTTCTGAGATAGATGCGGAGGAGGAGGTTGTTGTTGGCCAGACGCCTGTTGTGGATGTGGGCTCTGCAGCTGTGGGCATGGTTGCGAATGAAGCGTTTTTGCGGAAGATGCCTCTGACGCGGCCTGACTATAGGCCCACGGGGACAACGGGTTTTGATGCCGTTGCCCAGTCGGCGCCTGGAGTTCAGGGCGACACCTATGGTTTTTCCATTGTGGGGACGACGTCGCCGGAGAATGCCGTTTTTGTGGACGGCCTATCGGTTTCAAACCCGGGCACGGGTGTTTTGGGCACGCACCTGAGTGCGGAATTTATGCAGGATGTGAGTGTGATTACGGGTGGTTTTATGCCCGAATATGGCCGTACAACGGGCGGGATTATTTCGGGGACAACCAAGTCGGGTTCCAACGAGTTTCGGGGTTCTGTATTTGCTGTATTTGCTCCGGGCGCCCTCACGGGAGCAGCAAAGTCTGTTGACGACGTGGCCGCTCAATACAGCTCTCTTTATGAGAGGCAATATTCAGGGGAGTTCGGTTTTGACTTAGGTGGCCCCATTATTAAAGACAAGCTTTGGTTTTATGTTGGCTTTGCGCCTTCCATGTTCAAGTCCAAAATCAGCTCCTGGTATTCCCAACGCATCGACGGCGGCGACTCTGAAAACCCCACCTATCAGCGTCTGGAAAGTTCCACTCGAAACCAGCTTCGTGCAGACAACCGAGGCTATTCCTATATTGCCAAGTTAAGCTACCAACCTGCGAGCAACCACCATTTGAGTTTGGAAATTTTTGGTGCGCCTTCAGAAGCGGGTGGAGGAGGGCGTTGGCCTGTAGCCATGGGGAATGAGAGTCTCCCTTCCGGCAATGCTCAAGACAGCACGACGCTTGGCCGTCTACAAGAAGACTCCATGGACCTTCTTCTCAAATATGCGGGCTCGTTTTGGAAGAAGAGATTTTTGGTAGATGCTCACATAGGGTGGCACCATCAGCGAGACCGGTTTTCTCCAGACGATGGTTCTCAACTTGGAGCTGCTTCAGGCATGGCCAGCATGCCGAAAGTATGGGTTTATTCTACGGAGGACAGGAAGATAGAGATGGCCGATTTGGCAGATTGGGGCTACATTTCTCTTTCTGAAGCCGACAAAGCCCGCTGCAGAGCCTACCCCGGCACTTGTATTGTCGATCTCTTTGGTTTTGGAGGAAGGTCTCCTTCGGACACGAAGCTGGACAGGATTTCTGCAAAAGCCATGGGGACGCTTCTTTTTCAAGGGGCGGGCCACCATGTTGTGAAGGCGGGGGTGAATGCGGAGTTTTTGTTGATGGATTCCATTGTCAGCATGCCGGGGGGGCGAGAGCTTTATGGGGACCAGGATTATGTGGGTTATTATACAGACTATCGCTACGGTGTCTTGCTGGGGCCGGATGCGTTTCACGAAGACGCCTATTCTCGAAGCCAGCCCAAAGGCATCACCTATGGGGCTTTCGTTCAAGACAGCTGGTCCATTTTTGACAAGGTGACTTTGAATGTAGGGGTACGTTGGGACCAACAACAGCTTTATGGTTCCGACAGCAAGCTTGCATTGGTAGTTGGCAACCAATGGTCTCCGCGAGCGGGCGTGGTTTATGATTTTATGCAAAACGGCAAGTCTAAAATTTTTGCCAACTATGCGCGTCTCTATGAAACGGTGCCTTTGGGCCTCGTTGAAAGTTCTTTTCCAGGTCGCCGTCAGGGGGGGTATTATTATTATAGCCCGGCGGATTGCGACTTCGCCAGCGAGGATGTGCGCGCGGCGTTTGGGAATTGTGTGCGGGCAGAAAACCGTATGAACGCATCCGGCGGCGCTCCCAACCCCAGTCAATATGCTTTTGCCTTCAATGGCCAATCCGTTCTGGTAGACCCTCAACTGAAACCTCAGAGTACCGATGAAATAGTGGCAGGGGTTGAATATGAGGTATTTGAGAATGCGAGTTTAGGTTTCAGTTATACGCGGCGCTATATGAACCACGTCATTGAGGACATGAGTCGCGACAATGGCTATACCTATTTCATAGGGAACCCGGGGTTTGGCATCGCCAAGGAGTTTCCCAAAGCGGTTCGCAACTACAATGCGTTTACGTTGAATTTTCGAAAGGTGTTTTCAGGCCTCTGGTTTATGCAGGCGAGCTATACCTATTCGACGCTCAAAGGAAACTATTCGGGTTTGTTCAAACCTGAGACAGAGCAACTGAATCCAAATGCGACTTCTGACTTTGATTTTTTGGTGCTGAGTTCCAACCGAAGTGGCTACCTTCCTTTGGATATTCGCCATAACATTCGGGCTCAGGTTTCAAAGGAGTTTGAGTTTTCGTCCAAAATGAGTTTGGGGTTAAGCTTAAGTTATTTTGGACTGTCGGGTGCTCCCACCAGCGCCTATGGCAGCTATAACAATGTTTGGGGCCAGGTACTCATCGCCCCTCGTGGCTCCGGAAGTCGCTTGCCTTGGTACAGCACCATCAATACGGGGGTGAAATTCAACGTTCGTCTTGCCGGCGGCAGCGTGCTTTCTGTGGGCGGAACGATATTCAACCTCTTCAACTTCAGGGCAACGACTTTGGTTGACGAACAATTCACCTATCAAAATGTGCTTCCGAGTGGAGCGAAGACGCCCGAAGACATTTGTTTTCGAGAAGACCCTGGTTGCACGCCTGACAACCCGAATGCGCTTCGTGGAACAGACGGGGAGGTGTTGTCCAGGTCGGCGAAGAACAAAAACTTTGGTCGCGCCCGCAGCTATCAATCCCCCATTTCTGCTCGGCTTGAGGCCCGCATCACATTTTGAAGAGGAGACAAGTCATGAATACAAGACATTGGGTTTGTGGTTTGTTTTTGGGGTGTTTGTTGGGGGTTTTTGCCTGTGTGGACCAACCTCAAGGCTATTGCCAAATGGCCCAGCAGCAAGGCGAGGCGCATTTTGCTGTCTATAAGGCCAAAGTGGAGATGGAAGGTGTTTGCGAGGCCAAAAGACTCACAGCGGAGCGCATCGGTTTTGAAACCTATCAATTGCCGATGCAGGACAAAATAAGCATTGCTTGGCGCACCGAAACCTTGCAGCAGCATTTTGATGAAGCCATGCTGGAAGGCCTTTGGAGCCCCGAAGAGGAGCAGGAAGTATCGCTCACGCTGAATGTTTTGGCCGACTATTCCAGCAAGCCCGACGAAGAAAACCGTTGCTACGCTTTGAACAACGGCAGCAACCTGGCAGAGCCTCAGCTGATTGAATTTTCCAAAACGCTTGAGGCTGTTGGAAGCTTTCCGGCCACCACCTATCAATACCAATGGAGAAACGTGGTTGTCTATAGCATGCCGGCTTCATCTGGGCAGTTGGTAGAGGGGGAAGTTACCTATACCATTCAAGAGGAGGGGGCTGAAGCTTGCACAGGGGAATACAGCTTTGTTGCGCTGTGGCCGGCCTATGTTTGCGAGAGCGACGCGGATTGTACACCCTCGGTAAGGGGGCAAGAAGGCTCCCCCATTAACCCGGACTTTGCGGGTTATTTGAAGTGCTACCTCCAAGAAGGGGAGGAGGAGGGTTATTGCACGGTGACGCTTCCTCCGAAGGAGCTGATTGAGAAACTCGCAAAATAGAGGCTGTCTTCAAATTCCATGAGCGCCACGCGACACCAACTGCTTTCAGAGGCCAAGGCTTTATTGAAGGCGGAGAGGGGGACTTATTTTAAACAGGGGGCCTTAGGCGTAGCCTTATGTTACCCCAGCCCCTACCGCGTAGGGATGAGCTCCCTAGGGTTTCAAACCATTTATAGAAAAATAAACGAATTGCCTTTTGCCTTTGCCGAGCGGGCTTTTTTGCCGGACGACGAGGCGCTGATGCGGCGTTTGCGCATGCCCTTGTTTAGCCTGGAGACGCAGCGTCCCGTTTCAGAGTTTTCGGTATTGGCTTTTTCCGTGGCCTATGAATTGGAGTTGACGGGGGTTTTGTCCATGTTGGCGCTTTCGGGGCTTGCCTTGAGGAGTGGCGAGCGGCCCCAGCATGCGCCTTTGGTGGTTGCGGGGGGGCCCTTGAGTTTTTCCAATGCGGCTTCATTGGAGCCTTTTGTAGACGTGGTGGTACAGGGGGAGGCCGAGGAACTGATTGAGGTACTTTTGAGGACATGCGAGGCCTATGCTTCCAAGCACCAGGTGCTGAGTGCTTTGGCTCGGCAGCCCGGTTTTTTTGTGCCGGGCATTTCCGCGGCGCAGAAGCGTTTTGACATATGCAAGGCCGCAGACGCGCAGCTTCCGGCATACTCCCAGGTGATAACGCCGCACACGGAGTTGTCTTCCATGTTTCTTGTGGAGACGGGCCGCGGCTGCTCTCGCGGCTGCCACTATTGCGTCATGCGGAGGAGCACCAACGGCGGGCTTCGCCTGGCGCCCAAGCAGGCCATATTGAAAAGCATCGCCCCCTGGGCCAAGCGCGTCGGTTTTGTAGGCGCAGCCGTAACAGACCACCCTCATTTGCTGGAGTTATTGGAAGAGAATACTCTAGCAGGCAGGGAAGTAGGGGTATCCTCCCTAAGGGCAGACCGTTTAAGTTTGGCTTTAATTCAAGCCCTACATAAGGGTGGGGCCCAGGTATTAACCATAGCCCTGGACGGCGCCTCCCAGCGCCTGCGCAACCTCCTGGAGCGTCGCCATACGGAAGAGCACATTCTACAGGCAGCCCTATGGGCCAAAGCCTGCGGCATGCGCCACCTCAAGCTTTATGTTATGCTGGGACTCCCCACGGAAGAGGAGGCCGATGTGGAGGAGTTGGCGGGTTTTGTGGTGGCGCTTTCCAAGCAGCTTCCGGTGGTATTGGGCATAGCCCCCTTTGTGGCCAAGCGCCACACGCCCATGGATGGAGCGCCTTTTGCGGGGGTTGCTGTGCTGGAGAACCGTTTGCGTTTTTTGCGCTCGCTTTTGCACGGGAAAGCGCAACTGCGCTGCACCAGCCCCCGCTGGGCCTTTGTGGAATATATGCTGGCCCAATGTGGCCCGGAGGCGGGTTTAGCGGGGATGGAGGCGTGGCAGAGGGGGGGAAAATATGCCCATTGGACTACGGCTTTTGACAAGCATGCGTTGAAGCCGTTTTTGGCCTGCCGCACAGCAGAGCCCTCCGCAGCGCCATGGCCGCAAGTAGAAAGCCCCTAAACGTGGCCCATACCCCCCGTGTGTAGCCCCCCCCATACCTGCGAGGACTAACACACACCGTTCGCTGTATACAAAAGTTACAATACAAATAGTTCTCTAAAAACAGGGGGTTGACCAGAGCCCTGGTTTTCTGTATGTTGTACCCAATGCTGCCGAAAGGTAGGCTAAATTTAACCCAAGCTATTTTTAAAAGTTTCACAAAAGCAGAAAAGGAAAAGGGGAATGAAAAGGCTTATATTATTAGGGTGTTTATGTTTAGGCGGGCTCATGCTGGCAGGCGCCGACGGGGGTTGCAAGAGCAAAGACAAAAGCAGCACCACCAGCAAGGACAAAGACAAGAAGGACGACACGAACAATGGTGGTGGTGGTGGTGGTGGTGGTGGTGGCGGCGGTGGCGATAAAAAGCCGGGCGTGCAACTCTCAGAAGCTGATTTGCTCAAAGTCTGCAACGCTTATCATGAGATAATCATACCTGATTTGGTTTGCAGTCCAGAGGAGGAGGACTGGTACGGGATAAGTGAAGAAGAACAGGCGGAGCGCCTCCAAGACATTATCGTAAAAGTGTGCGAAGAGAAGCAGGTTCCACCCTATCTTGAAAATTTTATCAACGGGTGCGCGCCGAACATACCTCGGCTGGAAACATGTGCCAGCGCAATCAGCGAGGCCGTAAGCCAATCTGCAAGCTGTGACGATTTGGCTGAAATAGCGCAGGGACAAGCAGAGTGTATCGCCTTCTGTTCATAACATTCTCATGCTGAAACCCCTCTCATGCTGAACCCCCCCGGGCCCCTCTCAAGGGGTCCTTTTTTATGGGCCGTACTTCAACCTAAAACCGCCCTAAACCTTAGGGAGTTTGTCTTTGCTGCTGTAGTTGGACCACTTTTGCTCCAAGGCGGCCTTGTCTTCAGCGAGGGTTTTGAGGCGTACTTTTTCGGCTTTGCGCCGCGCGCGCCTTTGTTTTTTTCCATAGAAATTCAGTTGGAAGAAAGTGCCGCTGAGGGCGAGGAGGGCAATGGCGCCCAAAATGGCCCATGGGTTTTCGAGCACGCGGTTAGAAATCCACCCCAGGCGATAGAAGCTTGCCAATATGCCCAATACCAACATCCACGCGCCCAAAGCCGAGGCGATAAAAGCGCGTATGTGGTTTTTTAAAATAAGCCCCAGGGCCCCTCCCACCAGAAAGGCGGGTACAAACCCCAGCAAAGGGTTTTTAAGCCCGAGATAAGCCACACAAGCAAAGGCCGCGGGAATGGCCAAAATGAGGAAGAGCACGGCCTCTGGAATGCTTAGGCCCACAATACCCAGCAATACGGCATATACCTGCTCGCTGTTGGCGAAGTCCGGCAAAGCCAATTGGTGGATGACGGGTTTGCTCCAAGCAAAACCGATGACGGCGCCCATGAGGGCGGCGACGAGGCGAAACACAAAGCCCTGGCCCACCGTCAGGAAGCACAGCCCCAAAGCAATGGCAAGGGCGGCGCCCCACAAGGGCCAATAGAACAGGGTTTCCAGCCAAGCTTGAAGACTCCACTGGCCATAATTCATGACCCATTGAAACCAGGGGGACATGGGGTTTTAGCTCCTAAAAAAAATGACAAGGCTTAAAAATACAGCAACCGCCATACACAGCAAGGCATAGGCATAAGCAGAAAGGGGTGGCCGGGTATGGGCTGTTAAAGCCTGAGCGACGGCCTGGCGGGAGGGCATAGGGGAGGGGGAGGGGGCGGCGTGGGGTGGCCAGAGTTTAGCAGGCAAAGCCGGTGCTTCGACGGGGGCTTCGGGGGTTTGAGCGGCAAAAGCTTTGACATGGGCGCGTGCGGCGACAACGTCTCCGGCCTCATAACACAAGAGAGCCGTTTCCAGGGGGGAAGGCGGCGTATTTTTCTTTATACCATAGGGTTGAGGGGCCATTCCCGGGGGGGGCGGCGGGGCGCTCTTCTTTGCGCCGCGCTTTTTAGAGGACTTTGCCATGGCTTTCCTATATCGGTTTTTTTAAAAGGAATGTGGTGAAAAGTGCCTTGTCCCTGAGCCGTCGTCAACTGCTGAGTTTTTTGGGCTCGACTTTTTTAGCTTCCAAGGCGTGGGCTTTTGGAGAGAGCGCGCGTTGGGTGCCGGCCATTGCGCAATACGCGGGCCGATGGGACTTGAGGCGCTCTGCATTGAGGCGTTTTGCCTATGAAGTCCAAAGGCGTACAGCGACAGAGGTGGTATTGGAGCCCGTCCCCATACCGTTGGACAGTCCCCGTTTATTTGAGTTGCCCTTTCTCTATTGGGGAGGCGAGGGGGGTTTTAGCCCTCTAGAGGAGGGGGTACGGCAGAACCTAAGGCGCTACCTTGAGTTTGGTGGTTTTATACTTGCGGACGCCAACGGCAGTGGGGGGGGGTTTGAAGAGAGTTTGAGGCGTGAAATGTCCCTGTTGTTGCCGCAGGCCCCCATGGCCCTATTGGACACAGAGCACGTTATATTTAAAAGTTTTTATATGTTGTCCTCGGCGGCGGGGCGGATGGGGGCCAGCGCCTCTTTGGAGGCATGTCTTTTAGGGCGGCGTGCAGCCGTTGTTTGGGTGCCGCACGACTTAATGGGGGTATTCGCGCGGGACGCGGCGGGGCGTTTTGAATACCCCGTTATACCCGGGGGGGAGCGGCAGAGGGAGATGGCCATTCGTCTGGCCATTAACCTTGTCATTTATGCCCTTTGCCTGGACTACAAGGACGATGCGGCGCACCTTCCGGCGTTGGTGAGGCGTCGGCGCTGATGGAGCCTTCTGCGCTGCATACTTCCGAATGGTTGAGTCTTTCGCCTTTGCCGACGTGGGTATGGTGGGGGGCCGTCCTGGCGTGTGGGGTTTCGCTGGGGGCGGGCTATTGGGGCCTTCGTCGGGAGCGCAACGCCCTCATGCGTCGTTTGTTGTTGGGGCTACGTTGGGCAGCGGCGGGGCTGTTGTTGTTGTTTCTTTTGGAGCCGGGCCAACGCAGCAGGACTTTGGCCCATTTACCGGGGCGTATAGCGGTATTGGTAGACCAGACGGCCTCCATGCAATTGCCTTCGCGTCCTGGGGGTGAAACGCGTATGGCCGAAGCGGTGAAGGTGGTACGGCGTTTATTGGAGCCCAGTGGGGAGCGTCCCGAGAGCATAGAGTTGTTTGGTTTTGGAGAGAGTTTAACGCCTGTCAACTTGGCCTCTTTGGAAGAGGAGACGCCGAAGGCGGAGCATACGGATTTATTGGGGGGGCTAAGGGCGCTTTCCCAAGCCGCTCAAGGCAGCAAGCCCTTGGTGGGGGTGGTGTTGGTTTCCGACGGTGCGGACAACACCCGTCTGCGCCACGGCATGAATGCCCAAGCGGCGGAGTTTTTGAAGGGTTTGCAGATTCCTGTGTCCACGGTGTTGGTGGGCGAAGAGAATTTGAAAGACATTGCCGTTGAGCGCATTCAGTCAGACGGTTTTGCTTTTATACGCAGCAAGCTGCAGGTGGATGCGGGCATACGCGTGCGGGGTTTTCGAGGGAAGAAACTGAGCGTTGCACTCAAGAGTGAAGGGCAACTCATTGCCTCCAAGGAAATTCAAGCGGAGCTTGAAGACGAGGTGCAGACGGTTTCTTTCGAAATGACTCCCGACAGGACGGGGCGTTTTGTCTATACCATAGCGGCAGAGGTTTTTCCGGAGGAGGTTTTGGTGGACAACAACGAGCGCTCCTTCAGCCTCAAGGTGATTCGGGACCGTATCCGCGTTTTGCTGGTTTCAGGCCGTCCTTCCTGGGAGGAGCGTTTTTTGCGTGGGCTGTTGAAGGAGGATTCCAACATTGAGTTGGTGAGCTTCTATATTTTGCGCAACCATGACGACGCCACGGAAGTCAGCAATGAGGGCGAGGAAATGTCGCTGATTCCCTTTCCCATGCGCGAAATTTTTGATGAGCAGTTGGCCAGTTTTGACGTCGTCATTTTTCAAAACTTTGGCTACACGGAGCCGCAGCTAATGGTATCCCTCTATGAGGGAAATTTAGAGAGATACCTTTTTAAAGGGGGCGCCTTTTTACTCATGGGGGGGGACCGCTCCCTAGGGGAGTCCAGGCAGGGTTTTCAGGAGTTGGCGCGGGCCTTACCCATAGAGGCGGCCGGGAGGGCGGAAATCCACCCCTTCTCCCCCCAACCCACCGCGGAGGGTTTGCGCCACCCCATTACGGCGTTGGGGAAGGACGGCGAGGAGACGAAGCGTTTATGGGCCCAATTGCCGCCTTTGCAAGGCATGAACCGCACCCGTGCAAAAAAAGCGGCGACGGTGCTTTTGGAGCACCCCACGCTTTCCATGGGCGCCCCAAAACTCCCCGTATTTGCCCTATGGGAATATGGCCGTGGCCGCATAGCCGCGCTGATGGTGGACTCGACATGGCACTGGGCCTTCACCGCGCATTCCACGGGGGCGCCCTCTCACATTTATGAGCGTTTTTTCAAGAATACGTTGCGGTGGTTGACGAGGGACCCGGACTTGACGCCCTTGCTGATAGCGGCAGACGCCCCCCGTTTTTCAACGGGGAAGGGGGTGGGGGCAAGCCTGAAGACCCGCACGGCGGACTATGCCGCTGCGCCGCACACGCGCCTCAGCCTTGAGTTGACTTCATTGGAGAAACAGCAGCGTGTCCAAATGCTTGAGCTTGAAACCGATGCTGAGGGGCATGCGCATGTCGAATTCAACGGGCTTGAGAAAGGGGCCTACAAGCTGTTGGCCCGCAGCCTTTCGTCTGCGGAGCAGGAGAGCCAGGACGCTTTTTTCATAGAGCCTTTGGGAGAGGAGCGCTCCAGCGCGAGGGTTTCCTCTTCGCTTTTGAAGTCCATGGCAGAAAGCACGCAGGGGCGTTTTTTCAAAAGCCACGCTGTTTCCCTCAAAGAGCTTCCGCTGAACCAACCGGCCCCCATAGAGATTGACCGTTCCAAAGACGAGCCCAAGTGGGACAAATGGTATTTTTTCGTTTTATTTCTGGTATGCTGTATTCTGGAGTGGGCATTGAGACGCCGCCTGGGTTATGTCTAAGGGTGGTTTTAAAAGACAAGGGCAAGCGGGAGATTCAAAAGATGACAAGGGAAGAAGCTTGGTCTTTGCTGGCTTTTTTGGGCATACGGACTGGGATGACGCTGTCTTTGCGCCATATCCCCCTTGAATTTCAGGAAGAATTTCTGCCTTTTTTAGAAGGCGTCCATTTAATGGACGAGTGTAAAACCGGGGTAGATATCCTCGTATTCTTTACTGACAGCAAAATAGAGTTGGTGGAACATTTACCGGAGTTATCTCGAAAAATGTCAGCAAACGGGAGGATTTGGATATTTTTCCATGGGGGTTTGGCCATTGAAGAAGGCCTGAGCGAGGAGTTTATACGTCTGGCCGCCTTACATGTGGGTTTAGAGGATGATAGGCGTTGTCCGGCGGTTTTGGGTTGGCAGGGGCTTCGGCTTTTGTGGCGGCCGCGCTCAAAACGTCTGGAGAAACCAAGTTTTTGTTGTTGAATTCTTTACAGCGGGGGGAACTTCTGAAAACCTAGGCTTGGTTTCGATTTTGACGGGAGAGGCTTGCCTCAAGGTTTTGCTTTAGGTTGTGGTTAGCGAGTACAGGCTTTTGAGGGGCCGAATATTTTGGGGATTTTCCCCCTGGGAGCTTTATGGGCTGGCATCATCATTTGCAAAAGCAAGGAAAGAAGCTTTTAAGCTCCGCCACTCAATTCTTTCAATGCGGCGCTGGCCGAATCCTTTGTATTTCCCGTCCCAAAGGGTTTCGTTCCACTGGGCTGCAAGTAGGGTTTCAACATGAGCAGTGTTCTTATCATCAACGCGACGGGACGCGAGACGCGCGTCGCATTGGTGGAGAATGGGCATATTTCGGAGTTTTATTTAGAGCGTAAAAAAGACAAAGGGATTGTCGGAAACATCTACAAAGGCAAAGTCACCCGTGTGCTTCCGGGCATGCAGGCGGCCTTTGTGGACATCGGCATCGGCAAGGCGGCCTTTCTCTATGTCAACGATGTTTTTTACGATCCGGAGTTTTCAAAATTCCACTATGAGTTGACCGAAGGGGAAAGTGACGAGGAGGTGGCCGACGTCCCTGAGGAGCCGGAGGAATCGGCTCAAGAGGAGCCGGTTGCTCTCGACGCTTTGGAGTTTTCCCCTGAGGGGCCGCAAGCCAAGGCACTGGGTTTGGCAGACGTAGCGGCGGAAATTTCTGCTGCTTTTGCAGAGGAAGCGCCTTTGTTGTTGCCGGCGGAGTTTGCCTCCGGCGAGCCGGTATTGGAGGGGGAGGGTATTTTTTCTGTGAAGGGGGGCAGAAAGGTTGGGGGGGCCGCGCCGACGGGAGCAGAAGTCATAGCGGCCACTTTAGGGGATGCGCCGGGCTTGAGCGAAGAGGAGACGCAGCTGCGCCTGTTGGAGCGCCGTGCGGGTTTCCGTGTATTTGAAGAGCGGCGCAGCCGGCGCACGGCCAAAATTGAGGAGCTTTTGCAGGTGGGCCAAGAGGTATTGGTACAAATTTCAAAGGACCCCATCGGCACCAAAGGCGCGCGTCTGACTTCCCACATTTCCATTCCGGGCCGCCATTTGGTTTTCATGCCGACGGTGGACCATGTCGGCATCAGCCGGCGTATCGGCAACGACAAGGAGCGTCGGCGTCTGCGGGAAATAGTGGAGCGTTTAAGGCCGCCGGGGACGGGGTTTATTGTACGCACGGTTGCAGAGAACGTCACCCAGGAGAAGCTTGAAGCGGACATTCGTTTTCTTTTGGAGGTTTGGAAGGGGACTTTGCGTGAGAATGAGGCGCGCAAGACGCCGGGGCTGCTTCACCCGGATTTGGACCTGATTTTGCGGGCGACGCGCGACTTGTTTGCGCGGGACGTTGAGCGTTTGGTCATTGACGATCGCGACGAATACATGCGCGTCCTGCATTTTGTTTCCGCGCAGGATGCGGCGTTGCGGGAGCGTGTTTCTCTGCACGAGAGTGGGGAGCCCATTTTTGATGCCTATGGCATTGAGGAGGAAGTCAAGCGCGCACAACAGCGGAAGGTTTGGCTCAAGAGTGGGGGCTATCTCATTTTTGACCAAGCGGAGGCGTTGACGGCGGTAGATGTCAACTCAGGCCGCTATGTGGGGAAGAAGAGTTTAGAAGAAACCATTACCAAAATTAACGTAGAGGCGGCTAAGGAGATAGTCTACCAACTGAGGCTTCGCAACATTGGCGGCATCATTATTTGCGACTTCATTGACATGGAGAAGTCTCAAAACCGCGACAAAGTTTTCAAAGCTTTGCAGGAGGCCTTGGGGAGGGACAAGGCGAAGACGAACGTATTGCGTATTTCAGAGTTAGGGCTTGTGGAGATGACGCGCAAACGTGTACGCGAATCCATAGGCCGGGTTGTCTATGAGGATTGCGCCTATTGTGACGGCCAAGGCTATGTGAAGACGATTACGACGGTGGCCTATGAAATTTTTCGGGAGTTGCGTCGTTTTGCCAGCGCGCTCAAGGACCCGACGCTGGTCATCCACTGCAATATGGACGTTGCGAGTTTGCTGTTAGGGGAGGAGCGAGGGGAGTTACGCCACCTAATGGATAGGCTTAACAAGTCCATTTATGTACGAGGGCAACACAACTACCACCGCGAGCAATATGACATTTATGCGCGCTCCACGCTGGGCCCGGAGCACAGAATAGCTTCTTCGCGGGAGCATTTGGAGAATGCCAGCAGCTATGGCGCCCCCAAGCCCAGCCGCCACGCAGAGGGCCGTCATTCAGAGAGTCGCCATTCAGAAGGGCGTTCTACAGAGGGGCATGAGCGTGGCGCCAAGCGAAGCTCCAACCGTGAGCGCTCACGCAGGGATGCGCGCAAACCTTCCAGGCGTCCTGGGGAAGGCCGAGCTGCTGCTTCAGCGGAAACGGAGAGGACGCACAAGTCGGAGCGGGAGCGGGCGCGTGGGAAGGACGAACCCTCCTATGAATAAAATGTTAAAACCCTGACGCTTGCAGTGTTGAGCTGCGGTTGGCAGCCTCTTTCCAGGAGGAGCGTTTGTTTGTCGAAATCCGAAAATTTATTCGTGCGCTTAGGCAAGGCGCTTCGAAGCAAGGTGGGCATGGGATGGTGGTTTCTGCGGGCCATCTCACCTTCATTTCCTTGGTATCTCTGATGCCTTTGTTGGGCATGGCGCTGGGGATTATTCAATGGTTTTATGGGCCACGGTTTTCCGCGTGGTTTGTGCAGCTGGTAGAAGGCGTGGTTGCGCCGGGGATGCACGCGAAGTCCGAGGCCATTTTGCAGCGGTTTTTTTCAACTTTTTCATCTGCAGCCTTGAGCTCCGTATCGTTTTTCTTTTTGTTGGTGTCTGCGGTGGCCTTGTTGCAGCACCTGGAAGCCGCCTTCAACGAAATTTGGGGGACTTCCAAGCGCAAGCACTATTGGGCGAGGGGTTTTTCCTATTCAGCGGTATTGTTGTTAGGCCCGGTAGCCCTAGGGGTATTGTTATCCGGGAGCGTTGTTTTTAGGCGTTTATTAGAGAAGTGGGAGGGCCCCTGGCTTTCCCTCATGGGCTGGGGGGTTTCCATTTTTCTGGTATTGGGGGGTCTTGTTTTTCTCTACCGTTTTTTACCGCAGGTAGCGGTTTCATGGAGGGCGGCATTTTTAGGGGCCCTAGGGGCGGGTATTTTATGGGAGTTGGCCCGTCTTCTCTACCAGAGTGTGGCCCGCAGTTTCTACCAAGCCAATGTGGTATGGGGCTCTTTAGGGGCCTTGCCCCTCTTCCTGACGTGGCTCTACCTCTCCTGGTATATTTTGTTATTGGGGGCGCGTTTTGCCTATGCTTGGGAGCACCGGAATTTCCAAGAGGCCTTCAAGCGTCTGCACATGAACCCACGAGCCTATGAGTTGATTGGCGTAAGGATTGCGAAGGAATTTTCGATAGTAGGGAGTGGGACGGACGAGTTTTCGCCCTTGACTTTGGGGTTGTTGGCCAAGCGTTTAAAGCTTCCCAAACAGAGGGTAGAGGAGGTGGTACAACTGCTATTAAACGCAGAGGTACTGGAGTGGGGGCAAAAAGAAGCGCTTTTGCCCACCAAACCCCTGGCAGAATTGACATTAGCTGATATCAGTTTGGCCGTTGGAGCCATGCCGTCCGTCTATAGACACGTTTCCGGAGAAACACAGCCTTCCATTGCGGAAATAGAAAAGTTGTTTTTTTCCATAGATGAGGACAGCCTAAGTCGGCTAAGAGGCATGAGTTGGGCGGCTTTGGCGAATTTATAAAAAAGCCTTTCTTTTTGTGCAGCTTTCGTGCAGGTTTGGTTTTGGTGCATTGAGTTTTGAAAAACCAGTGAGAAACGGCGATGTTGAAATCCGATATAGTGAACAAATTGGTAGAAGACAGGAAAATGACTTTGAAGCAGGCAGAAGCCACCGTCGAGACGATTTTTGGCTCGATGCAGGAGGCGCTGATTCGAGGTGAAAACATAGAGATTCGAGGTTTTGGCGCCTTCCATACCAAGGAATATGGCGGCTACCAGGGGCGCAACCCCAAAACGGGCGAGACGATTCCTGTCAAGCCCAAACGTGGCCTTTTGTTCCGCACGGGCAAAGAGTTGAAGGAGCGCATCAACCGGGCAGGCGCGCTGAGGGATGCTTCCTCCGACGAATAGGCCGCTTTGTTGAAAAAAATGGGTTGAAGTCCACTGTACTCCGTCCAGCTCGCGGGTTGTGGCCCAAAGTGTTGCTCTTGGGCGGGGTATGTGGCAAGCGAGGCTTTTGTGAGGGGCGTGCGCTGAGGCGCATGACCCGAACAAAAATGAGCCTTAAGCCCTAGGGTGGCCCAATGAAACACCCCCCCACTTCATTCCGCTTGACTTTGTCCCCGTTTCGTTGGGGGCCTGCCCAAAGAAATTTTCAGAGGGGCTTGCCTTGTGTTAGGCACAATGGAATAAAGAAGAAAGCATGAGTGATGGACTGCAAATACCAGAGCACCTCTGGAGTATTTTAGAGTTGATGGAACAGGAGATGGGCGTCCCCAAAAGCAGCCTGGTATGCCAGGCTGTTTTTACCTTGGCGCGTCTCAATGGCTATGTGGTTGCCGGGCAAGTGCCTTTGCACAGCATCGCTGTGGAGCCTGAGCCTCAAAAGCTGAGTGCCCAGAGACGTGAGGAGCCCGTTGTACCTCCTTTGGCGCCTCCCAGTACGCGCAAACTCATTGAGGATACGTCTTCAAGGCCTCTGTCTGCCCACCCTACGCCCTTAAGGGAAGAGGCTACCCCAAGCCGCCCCTTGAATATCTCCCCCCCCTCGCATTTTGAAGAGCCTTTGTTGCACGACGAGGAAGAAGAGCTGCGCGAGGAGGAAGAAGACGAGAGCACCTATGCGGAGGCTGGGGTTGAGCCTGAACTCTATATGGCCATTCCCGGGAAAGAGCCCATGCGCATAGAAGGAGACGAATTCATCATCGGCCGCGGAAAAACCTGCGACTGTGTCATCGAATCCAACCGCGTCTCAAGGCAACATGCCCGGATTACCCGCGAAGGGGATACCTTCTTTCTGGAAGACCTCAATTCTTCGAATGGGACTTTCTTTGTCAGAAAGCAGGAAGGCTTTGGAAAGAAACAAGAAAACTTTGACAAGGAACATGAAAAAATCACCACGCGCCAAAGCATTTCCAACGAAGACGAATTTATCTTCGGTACGGAGCGGGTTATTTTCTATGTACAATAGCCGGCCGCTTACCCCGCCTTGCTCAGGTTTTGTTGCCCCTCCACCGAAGTTCCCCCCCCGGCCCCCTCCCTGGGGAGGCTTCAAAGAAACACATCCACGGCGAAATTGCTTGGCCTCTATAAAGAAACTTGACCTTCGATACTGAAACGTATTCTTTGTTCCAGTGGGTTTTATTCTAACGATAAAATCGGGCGCCATTGAGGGCAGTGAGTTTGTGTTTGAAGACGGTGGTGAAGCCCGTATTGGCCGTACGCAAGGAAACGATGTTGTTGTCCACGACAATGAGGCATCGCGGAGCCATGCGCGTGTTTTTGAAACCGATGAAGGTTGTTTTATCGAAGATTTGGGCAGTGCGAATGGAACATTTCTCAATGGCAAAGAGCTTCAAGAGCTTTCTCTGTTGTATTCTGGAGATGTCATCGGTGTTGGCAGCGGGGAGTTGATTTTTTGGAACCAGGAGGCCAATGCCGCCCCAAAATCTGCTTCTCCTGAAGGGGGCGAAGAAAGCACCGTCATTAAGTCCGTTGAAGAATTGGAAGCAGAGCGTCAGGCGCAATCCGCATTGGCGCTTGCCGCACGTGCCCCGAAGCAACCTGTGCGGCAAAGTGTGGCCCCCAAGCCCGCTCGTTTGGCTCCTGCAACCAGGCGAAGGGGCGAAGCCGCCGCGCCCGAGTCCGCCGCGGAGCGTGCGCGCAAGCAGCGTGAAGCGCAGAAAAGCTTTTGGGGCAGGCTTCAATATGCGTTTTTAACCTTAAACCCCAAAAAACGCCTTGTGGCGCTTGTGGGTTTGGCTGCAACAGGCCTGGTTGTTTTGGCTGGGATGTTTTTTCTCTTCTATTCAGGGGGAGCTCGGAGCGGCCCGACTCATGAGCCCAAGAAGTTGGTGGAAGGCAAGCAGCCCATTGAAGACAGCTTTGGCTGGGGCCCAGGGGTGACGTGGCCCAACGTGGATTCCAAGCAATTTGAGTTTCATCCCATTGCCCCCGGAAAAATGGTGGCGGTTATCCGCTATCAAGCCAAGGACATTTCGGCAGAAGAAGTCAGCATTCAATTCAACAACGTCAGTCTTGGCTTTGTTCCTGCGGATACGATGGATGTGGATACGCGGGAAAACGAAAAGGTAGTCCCCTATCAGCTGATACACAATGATGAAACCAACATTCTTGTGTTTGACAATGTGCGCAACCCTCCTGGAAAAGACACCTGGCGTATTTGGGGAATAGCCATAGAAATTGAGCCCATCCCCTCCTTTGCGAGCATGGACGAAGCGCGCACAGACATTGCGCGAGCCATGCAAACCGCCAAACAATCCTATGACGCAAGGAACATTGCCCCTGGAAACCTCTATAGGGCTTGGAAGGCCTATCGCCGGGCCTGGCTTATTGAGGAGTCGCTGGAGACCAAAGACATTCAAGAATATGAGTTTATTTTAGCCAAATACAAAGAGATTCGGTTTGAATTGGACAAGCTGTGCTCCAAATATATTCTTGAATTTAAGACGGCCTATAACACAACGAGCAATTCGGATCGCCTGATGGGGGTTTTGAAAGAGATTCTCCAATATTTTCCGGAGCCTGCTCATCGTTGCCATCGCATAGCAAAGCAAGCCCTCGACAATTTCTGAACAAAGGCCGCCCATCGGTCAACCTGACGCCCGTCGCAATTTTCTTGTAGGGCTGACGAGAATACAGAAGAAGGAGAAGCCATGAGCCAAAGCCGGACAAGGAGAAGGCGGTGGCGGCTGGGGCAGGTAGCTGTGGAGACGGCGATTGTGATGCCGTTGTTTGTGTTTTTGATTTTGGGCATTCTGCAATTGGCCCTGATGCACCAGGCGCGCTCCATGGTGAAATATGCAGCGTTTAAGGCGGCGCGCGCGGGCATTTTGCACCACGCAGACACCCACAACGACGGCAGCAACACGATGGAGATGGCGGCATTGGCCGTGCTGCTTCCCGTTATCAGCCAGAACGTAGGAGGGCCAGAAGGGGGAGAGGTGATTCACAGGACAAGAACTTCTACGGATTATGGCCAGAAGATGGGGCAGCAGCATTTTCAGAACAACCAATTTCCGGAGGCCAACCTGAAATACGTCCAGGTTGACATTTGTGCTCCGCTTCAAGACCAAGCCCAGGCGCACGCAAATGCCATAACGCCAAACGGGCACCTTTCTTTTGACTGGCCCATGGATGCCGGCGTGGGATGGCAGGCGTTTTCGGCAAGCAAGCTCGCGGTACAGGTAACCTTAAATTATAGGATGATGATTCCTTTTGCAGACATGGTGCTTTGGTACATGTTTCGTGAGCCGGTGGATGCGCAACAACAACGTGACGTCCTCTATAGGGATGTGCTGCGAATGAACGGCGAGAAGGAGCCCCAGCAAAATGTCGACGAAACCATTCGGCAGTTGGCAAGCCAGAGGATTTATGTCGTGCCCATTCGCGCCAACTATGCGCTGCGCATGCAGTCGGATTTGGTTGTGAGCAGGTTGCCCACCCAAAACCGTTGTGTGTTTCCCAGAGATGTTGCGCCGAACGCCTCACAGAATGGAAATTGAATGGCGTGTTTTTTTGAGGAGAAGTTGTGAAACCCAAAGCTTTGAGAGAGACAGAAACCTGGCAGCAGCGAAAGGGGCTTGCTCAAAGGCGGCGCCACAGGAGGGGGCAGGCCATGGCCCTGGGGTGTGTGACGATGTTGTTGTTGGCCACTTCGTTGATGATGAGTTTTTCCATTGCGAATGCGGTGCATGAGCGCATTCGCCTTCAGTCGCATGCCGATGCGATGGCTTTTTCAATGGCCGTGGTTGAAGCGCGCGCCATGAATTATTTGGCCTATTCCAACCGGGCCATTGCGGCGGCTTTTGTGTCGATGACCAGCGTCCATGCCTATGCGGCGATTGTCGATTCCTCCGTGCCTTTGATGAACGCTGGGCTCTGGGCTATGTTCATGTCCACTGTCAAGGAATGGCAGAGCTGTGATCTCCCATCTGATCCTAAACACTGCATAGACGCTGGCATTATATTCGCGACGCGAGTCCCCCCCTATTTGAGCTCCATTAAAAAATACGAAGGAAATCTGAGCGACATTGAACAACCGCTCAAGGATGCGGTACGGTCTTTTGTGGATTTGGCCGATGAGATTCATGCATCTCAACAAGACATGGTGAGAAGCACCGAGCCTTTTCTGAATGGGAGACAGCTGGACGCATTGAGGCTCAACAATGCCCCCTGTGCCGGACAACTCCATGCGGCGGTGGGCCAGCTCAATGTGGTTGAGTTTGCCTGTGCTTTGGAAGGCTCTGCCTTGGATAACATCGCCGCCAATGGAGCTTGTCCGAGAAGCTCGGAAGTGGACAACCGCCGCCGCATTATGAGCAATGTGGTGAACGCGGCACGCCCGGAGTTTTTGCGCACAATACATTGGCGGACCCCCCTCGGAGCCAATAGCGGCCCAGAATTTTTCGACAGGAATTTTTTGCAGGAACTCATGAAAGATGACCCTGACCCCGAGGGGGATGGCTCGGGAACGAACTATCCCGTGGAGGGTTGGCTGACCGACAATATTTGCAATGCTGCCGACCATTTGTCCCTGGGAAGCGCTTCGTGTGCACAGGCAGGAGGAGGCACATACATCTCCTTTGGTTCGGTGATTGACAAGCCGGGAAGCTCTACGGCGGGCGATGCTATTGTTGCCTCAAGTCAAAGCGGCGGGGCGCACACCGTTCCGGGTGAAGAAGGGCAACATCCTGAATATAGGGGGTTGTTTAGCCAAAATGAGCCTTGTACGAACACGGGCAACTGTTTCATCAACTATCGTTTGGACAATGAAGGCAATGGCTGGGGGCAGCCCGCCGTCTATGCGCATATTGAGCAGCCTCTTCAAAATTCAACCACGCAACAGAACACCTGCAACGACCAAAGGCAGCATTGGGCGGTGACGGATGGGAGCAGCATCGACATGGATGGAGGACACCCCAACAGACAAGGGCGGCTGGTGTTTATACCCAGCCGAAATGGGGTAGCCGTCAGCAAGGCCCTGGTTTATTTTCACCGCATGGATGATTGGGTTTTCCCCCCCAATTTGTTCGACCCCTATTGGCGCGCCAAGCTGCATCCCTTTGCCCGCAACGAAATGGCCGATGTCCTGCGTGCAGCCGGGCATGGCGATGTGGAGTTGGCCAGCAACGACGGTGTTCCCATTGAGGGCAACCGCGAGGCAAGGAGAAGAAAATGAGTGCCCCAAAGTCCATGCAAAAGCCTGCGCGTTGTCGCCGAGGGCAAGCCAGTGTTGAGATGGCCATTGTTTTGGTGGCCTTGGTGCCGACCTTTCTCTATGTGCTGACTTCGGAAAATTTGCTGCGCTATCGCCTCGAATTGCAAGAGGTGGTGGTGGCAAGTCCCTGGGACTATACCCACCTTGACTATGAGCCAGCTATGGTGCCAGGCGAGGCTTTGGTATCCAATTTAAGGCAGGGTTATGACGACTTAAACTCTGCTGCCGATAACAGAAACATCCAACCCTCCCTCATGACTTTTGCGACTTGGAATAAGCAAAATGGGCAAGATGGGAGGGTGGTCTGCGCGCAAAACAACGGTCTGGCAGCCGATATTTCTTCAACGTCGTCGGCCAGGGCCCTGTCTCAAGAGGTTAACCACGGGGGGCTTTATACCTGTAGGGCGGCTTTAGAGGTGGTGAATGTTCAGTTGGTGAATGAGTTTTTTAAGGAATGGTCAGCGGGGGTACAGGTAACCGACAGGGCGCAGAATTTGGGGGTATGGGAGCTCAACCAGCAGCATTTTTCCGTTTTGGCAGACACCTGGGCGATGACGAAGGTGGTGGATATCAACCCCCGTGAGGCGGGGATGTTAAAAGACCGTGTCAACAGAGTCTATCAAGGTGCAGACCGTCTTGGGGGCGCGGTGGCGCAGGCGGAGCGGTTGGCGCAAGCCGGGCAAAGGGCGGGGGTCATTCGGGCCAACATTATTACCCAGGATATGGGTGCTTATGGTGACAACACGAGGAATGGGGAGGTAGGGTTTTCCATGAAGGCGCCTCCAAGGGTTCCAGGCAACGAGGTCTATGACGCTTCCCCATGGCGCCAACAGGGTGCGCAAACCGACACGAGTTATGAGCAGGCGCATAAGACTCGCCAGAGCTTCTATATGGGGCGTGATGTTTCAGACTGGTGAAGGGGGGGGCTAAGGCCATGGTGAGAAAGAAGCTAAAGAAGAAGGGGGGGGAGGGTAGGGGAGGATTTCCATTGGGGAAGAGTCTGTTAGGGGTAGTGCTGTTAGGGGCAGCCATAGGCCTAGGGTTGGCCTGGCTGGAGCGGCGTAGGGAAGCCAAAGAGATGGAGGCGATTTTGGAAGTACCCGAGAAGCTGTCCCCCCTCCTTTTTCCGGAGGCTGCGCTTGGGGCCCCCCCCCTGGGTGTGGGAGGGGCCCAACCCAAGGCTTTGCCTGCGGCGATGGAGGGTTTGCCCGTCTACCCGGGCAGTTTGCCGCAGGGTTTTCGCTCGGCTGTTATGGCCGACGGAGCGTTCTTGGAGATGGCCTGGTTTTCGACGGTGGACAGTGTGGAGCAGCTTCGCGCCTTTTATGAGCGGGAGTTTGGCCTGAGGGGGCTTTTTTTTGTAGCGCACGAATTCAGTCCTTTTGCGGGCTACATAGGCTACATGGACGGGTTAAGTGAGGAGTTACATTTGGTTTCCTACCTACGCCAGGGGGGCCAGACGTTGGTATTTCCCTCACGCAGCAAGCCGATGGAGCGGGCCGAAGGCGCAGGGCTTCCCGAGGGCATACCCCTGCACCCGCAGGCGAGGGGGGTGAAGACGGTTAGTTTTTTTGAGCCGGAAGGGGGCAGCCGTATTTCCTATGTAGCGACGGTAGAGGGGCAGGGGGTTGAGCGGCTAAGGGTTTTTTATAAGGAGGCCTTAGAGGCGGGCAATTGGAGGGGGATAGAGGCGAAGGAGGGGCCGGCAGGGGGGCGTATAAGCCTAGAGGCGGAGGATGGGCGTCGGAGCATACATTTGTCTTTTGAGCAGAGGGCGGGCGACGTCAGGGTATATGTATTGTTGATGGGCAAAGGCCCGGAAACCTAGGGAGAAGCCATGTTGGCAAAGGACGTATTGGCAAAGAAGAGGCGGAGGCGAGGGCGTCAGCAGCGAGGGCAGGCGATGTTGGAATACGGCCTGGTTGCGCACGCGCTGTTGGTTGGGGGTGCGGCGATAGCGTGGCCTTTTTTCACGAGGTTAATGGAAGCATTCAACATATATTATGAAGGCCTCTTTTTCGTATTAACCTCCCCCATACCCTAGCCGCTTCCAAGAGGAAGGGAGTACCGCAGACGTCGCTATGGCCCATTGGGCGGGGCTAAGGGGTTTTGGGCCCTGCTGTTCACATAAGCGGCCCAGCTAATGAAAGGAAAAGACATACCTTGAGGGGTCAAGGTATGCTATGAAATTTTGAAGGTGTTAGGGTTTAGGAAGGGAGGCAGAGATAGGGTGTTAGAGCAGGCATAAAACTTTAGAGGGGATGCTCATGAAAGCGTACAAATGGAGTCCAGTGGTTGTGCTGGCGCTTGGGCTGTCTGCTTGCCATATACCTGGCGCATGCAGAGTAGGTGATGATGCCGACGACTGTCCTCAAGGGGCTTATTGTGAAGACAGCAAGGGGCAAAAAGTGGGCAACGAGGGCATATGCGTCTATTGGACGTCCACGACATGCGACATGGGCAATGACACCGACTGTCCCCAAGCCGCCGTTTGTGTGAAAGGCAGTTGCCAACCGCTGATTGTAGGGCCGGACTGGCCGGTCTATCCCCAGGGGCCAGGTGGCCCCATCATCCCTGAAGATTTCTTTGCTAGAATTGCCCAGTCCCCGCTTCGTGAGCCCAACCCTGCAAACCCCCAAAGTGACGTCGACTGCGATGGAATTTCAGATTTGGAGGAGATGGAGAGAGGGACAGACCCTCAAAACCGCGATACCGACGGTGACGGCATTTGGGACGGGATAGAGTTGGGCTATGACACTTCACCGGACATAGAGTGCGCGAATTTTTTCCCCTCAGGCATCCTCCAAGCCCTGAAAACCTCTCCTAACCCAACCGACCCCCTGCGCAAAGACAGCGATTGTGACGGACTCTCGGATGGTGATGAAGACAAAAACAAAAATGGCCGCGTCGACCGAGATGAGCAAGACAAGCCAACAGAGACCGACCCCAACAACCCCGACAGTGACGGCGACGGACTTTGGGACGGTTTGGAGCTGGGCGTGACGAAAGCGACGGCGGCTGACCCCAATAACTGCCCCAATACCCGCTATGACGCCGACCCCTCCACCACCACAAACCCCCTCAACCCCGATACCGACGGCGACGGCATTTGGGACGGCGTGGAGGACGCCAACCAAAACGGCCGTGTCGACGAAGGCGAAACCGACCCCAACAACCCCAACGACGTGGATGAGCAGACACGCAACGCCTGCTCCGCAAACCATTGGGTCCCGGTGGACATACAAAGGAATTTTCTTGCGCAAATAGCGCTGGGTTTGCCCATGGGGTTTGCCAACAACTATGTGGGCATTCAACGTGGAAACACCCATGGCCTCATGGGGGTGGACTTGGCGAGGAATGTGGCCTTCCTGGCTTGGCGACACGTGGGTGCTCCTGCGGTGAACAGCCTCAGCGCCTTGCGAAATTTGGCCGCCGCCCACGCAAGCAGCCTGGGCGGCTCTGCAACCACAGGCCCTTTCACCGCTTCGGATGCGCCTTCGGCAGCCAACAATGCACTCAGCGTGACTTTTGAAGTTGCGGGCGACAGGAGCCCGGCAGACCGTGTCAATGAGATTGCTGACGCGCTTTTGGGCACAACAGGAACAGGCAGCTTGCCATCCAGTCCCGCCGTTGGACCCCGGCAATATGTCCATGCCCAATATGTGTTGCGCGACAATGGCGAAGTCATTGTGGTGATGGCGGTTGCGCTGGACAACAACCCTGTGAGTGGAAGCCAGGGCTTCTTCGGTTTGAATGACGTGCTTGGCGGCGCTGCCCTGGCGCGTTATTTTGACCAAACGGTTGTCCGGTGCGAGCGCTCCGTGGCCACCCGTGGCGCTGTGGATTTTCTGTTTGTCGTGGACGACTCCGGCTCCATGGCAAAGTTGCAAAACCAGTTGGCTGCGGCCGGCAAAGCCATGGCGGCGGCCTTGAGCAACAGCACCTTGGACTGGCGCGTGGCCTTGGTGACCTCCACCTATCATGCCGGCAATGGTAGCAGTGGTAGCAACCTGGGCGTTATTCGCGGTTTCACGAGGGATGGTCAACAATTCGAATCTTGGCTGCGCCAAAACAGCAACTGTGTGCAAGTCAACGCAAATGGCGCCTTGAGCACCACAGTATGTGGAACCGCAACGAATTGTGCATGCTCAGTTGGCCAATACCAAAACGGCGCACCCCAACCTGCGTGGGTGGGCGCCCCCCCAACTTGCACTGGCATTGAAACCGGCACCGGAGTTGGCAGGGGATATTTCGGCGGTTGCTGGATTGGCACCACTGGCAATGGCGAGGAAGGCGTTTTGGGCGCTGCGCGCCTGGCGATGATGAACTTGAGAGACAATGCAACTCTTCCCGATGCACCTGACTACAATCACTTCCGGGACGGCGCCGAAATCAGCGTCATTCTGTTGACCGACACAGAAGACCAAACCCAGCACTTGCGCGGCTCGTATGGACCCAACACCGCGTCTTTGCCTGCTGCGCCGGAGCCCCAGTGGGAAGACTACTACCATTTCATCGACTTCTTCCGGGGACAAGAAACAAGGGTGCCGACGACAGCAGGCAATGGCAATCCCATCACCGTGCTTCCCATTCGCCCCAACGAAGTCATTCAGGTGCATACCATTTATTGTCCGGCAGGCGTGCAATGTGACAGCAGTGAACGCAGGGTTCCTGCTTATACCATAAATGACTGCAATAACGGTTGGCCGGGTTATTTTGGCGACCCTGTTTATCCCCACCACAACTGTCTCACACGCATCCAACGTATTGTGGACGCGACAGGCGGCATCATGACGCCGATTGTAGTGGGGGTGGAAAACGCCATTCAACAAACCATCACCGAAATTGTGGGCAGAGCCATTGGCCGCGCAGGCGTGAGGACGCAAAAACCACTCATCGGCGCTTCGCTGCGCGTGGCCATTCAAAACACCTTGGGTGCATGCGACAAAGCCAATGTTCCACGCGACCGAGAAAACGGCTTTGACTATGACGGCATCTACCAAACGGTGTCCTTCTTCGGGAATTGCCGCCCCCCTCCGGAAGGCAGCCCCATCGCCATCTCCTATCGCGCCTGGGAAGCTTCCGACAAAAACTAGAAGGCCACGGCACGCAAGAGCGAAACCGGGCCTGCTTGGGGGATTGTTTCAGCTTGCGGAGCTTTTGCTGCGCGAACGTGCAGCAGGCGCGGCAGGTTTTTGGGGCTCGTCAATAAGCTCGTCATAATAAAACCCAATGGCGTCGAGCAACAGGCCGGCATGGCCGAAAAAGCCGTTGACGCCTCCAGGAGCGTCGAGCACGAAGCTGTCTCCACCTTGGCCGCCAAAAGGGCCATATTGGTTGCCTTTGTTGGTGGTGAAAGTCAATTGGTCCACACACTGGCCGCTCTTTCCCTCAACGCGGATGATTTTTTCGCCCGGCGCCAAAGCAAAACTGTGGCGCTGGCTGCCCCCTTCTCCACCGCGACGGATGGAGCGGAGAATTTTTCCATTTTCGAGCCACTCAAATTGAATGGAATCCACATGTGCGCCAAAAGCAATGTGAATGCGCAACAGAGACTTTCCCAAGCCCCCTTCGCTGAATGCGTCTCCACTCATCTCACCATAAAGCAAACTTTGACTCTGCATGTTAATACTCCCAAATGAGGCAGGCGAAGGAACCCAGGTGTCCCATTGGCAGCCACGCCCTTGGGGCGCCCCCGCGAATGCCGTGTTTATAAACATAAGGGCCATATGCCCCTATGGGCAGGCTTAGGCTGCATGAGCGCCTGCGTTGCAAGCTACATAGTCGCCCCAAGCATATGAAGCAAGAAAGAGTGTGCCGCGTTTTTCCCACTGGGCCGAATTTCAAAATGGCTACAAAAAAACACCCTCCTGCGCCTGGCCATGCTAACTCTTTTTATATCCCCTTTACCCGCCTTTGAGCCGAAGAGACAAATATGGCCAGGACACCGACGACACATATTCCCCTGGGCTATAAGGCGCCAGACTTTTCTTTGTTGGATGTTGTCAGCGCAAAACAGCGCTCGCTTGCAGAATTGAAAGGCCAGAAAGCCACGGTGGTGATGTTTGCTTGCAACCACTGCCCTTTTGTCAAACATGTGTGGGATGCTGTTGTGGCCCTTGCCAGAGACTACCTCCCTCAAGGGGTGGGTTTTATCGTTATTAACAGCAATGACTTTGAGGCCTACCCTGAGGATGCGCCGGACAAAATGAAGGCGCTGGCTTTGGAAAAACATTTCCCCTTTCCCTACCTCTTGGACGCCACTCAAGAGGTGGCCAAGGCCTATGTCGCCGCCTGTACGCCGGATTTTTCTGTGTTTGACGCGGCGCTTGTTTGTGTCTACCGCGGCCAGTTGGATGGTGCCCGCCCTGGGAACGACATGCCTCCCTCGGGCAAGGACTTGAGGCAAGTGTTGGACTTGCTTTTGGCGGGAGCGCCTGTCCCCACGGAGCAAAAGCCCAGCATTGGCTGTAACATTAAATGGAAGCCCTAGCCTAAGAAGGCCTTCTCCTAGGCGTTGGCTAAAAGCCCCCCGGGTGGGAGGGGGTAGGGAGGAGGTTTTTTAGCAAACTCCCGTGCGTTAGCCGAAACGGAGCATAGTTATTGGAGAGGAGGTTTTAGAAACAGAAATAAGAAGGGAGAACGCCGTGTTTGGTGCTCAAGCCACTCAAGAGAAGACGCGGGCGGAGTTTTATTTGGAGGCGGTTGGACGCCTTTATCCAAAGTTTTCGTTGGCCGTAGAGCGCATGTTGGCCCGGCGTGGCAGGGACTTGCCCTCGTGGCCCAGTTGGTGCTTGTTGCCGATGCCCGGATGGTACGCGGCCGTATGCGACGAAGCGGGGCACCACAAATTGCCGCCGGAGAAGCTGAAGGACGTCTATTGGCTGGCCGCATTGGGCACGTGGAATTATACGAAGGGGGTATGGCGTTTTGAGGAGGGTTTACAAGAGGCGCTGTTGGCCACGCCCCATTTGGACAGGATGCCTTCGGAGTTGTTTTTAAAGTTGCCGGAGTGGAGCCTCTACATAGAGACGCGGGGAATGTATTGGCAAGGTTTGCAGCTTTATGGTTTTTGGGCGCACCTCAATTGGGAGCTTTCCGAGGAGAGGCGGGAGTTGAGGTTGTTATTGGACACAGAGCAAGGCATGTTGTCCTTAGCGCTGTTTTTAGGGGAGTGGAGTGTGAGGGAGGCAGCCGAGAGGGCCATAGCGGAGAAGCTGCACCTTTATGCGAAGGCGGGGGTACAGTGGACATGGGAAGCTTTTTTGAAGATGGATTTTTCGCAGGAGGTGATGCCGTTGTTGTCTCTGCTGGCCTATGTTTGCAGCGCCTCGCCTGAAATAGAATGTTTTGAAAACCCTGCCTATGCTGCAAAGCTTTTTCGTCCATGGCGGGTTGAAGGGAGCAGCCGGTTGCCGTGCGCTCCATTTGTACAGGTATGGCTGCTCGGAAAGTCTCTCAGCAGTCGGCTATGTGCGCAAGCGAGGGGTGGAGGAGCGGCGATGGGTGGCCAGTGGCTTTTGTCGGGGGCATTGGGGAAGTCTTGTTGTTGGGTACCCCCGCAGACGCAAGGCTAGAATAAGAATTTAAAATGTGTAGCCATAAAAACATGGCAGCCTGAGTACTTATAAAGCTCCACTAGGCGGGGCTTTTATTTTTGCGATATGCTGCGTTTGTTGGCCTTTGGGTGTTTTTTTCAAGAAACTCGCAAACGAAGCAGGTACGGCCTATGTCTCTTTTGGAACAGATGCTTGAGCACAACAAGGGTTTTGTTGAGAGCGGCACCTATGAGCGTTTTCGCACGGACAGGTTCCCCGACAAAAAGTTGGCCATTTTGGCGTGCATGGATGCGCGGCTTTTGGAGTTGTTGCCCAACGCCTTGGGTTTGAAGAATGGCGACGTCAAAATGATAAAGAATGCGGGGGCGTTGATTTTGCACCCGTGGGGTTCGGTGATGCGGAGTTTGGTGGTAGCCGTCTATGAGTTGCGCGTCAGTGAAATATGCGTCATTGCCCACAGCGACTGCGGCATGAGCGCGATAGACCCCATGCGTGTGCTCCAAGAGGCCCAGAAGCGAGGCGTTTCCACTCGGACGATGAACACTTTGCGTATGGCGGGCATAGAGCTTGACAGTTGGCTGCGGGGTTTTGACAATGTGGATGACAGCGTACGCAAGACGGTTGAATTTATACGTACCCACCCCCTGATGCCTAAAGACGTGCCCGCCCACGGCCTCGTTATGGACCCCGTCACAGGGGGTGTCCGCATATTGGTAGATGGCTACAAGGCTTTGCCCAAGAAGACGGCCAAAGCGCTTCCGAAGATAGAGCCTGCTTTGTTGGCTGGAGACAATGCAAAAGAAGGGTGAAGCTCTGGCCAGCAGGAATGTTGGTTTGCAGACTTTGTTTTCAGACGCTGTGCTGTCCAAGGAAGCAGCGCAGCCCAATCGACTTTGCGTGAGAGCACCATAGCTGCGGCGAGGCATATCAACAGGAGGGCGGAGCCCAGCAAGGGGGCAGGGTCCTCGCCGAGCAGCAAGCCATAGAGACTTTCCACGTGGCGTCAAAGCCATGGCTTTTGACTTCGCATATCGTTGGCAGGGATTCTCCGCGAAGGCTGGGAGCAGAGGCGTCGTTTGTCCTGTGTAAAACGACTCAAAGCCACTCATATCCGGAAGTCCTAAGTCCAAAATGGCAAGCTTGAAGTTTGTTTGAAGCGCAGCCGACAAAGCTTTTTGAAGCCAAAGGCAGCGGCATTTTATATGCTGCTGGGGGGTGGTTTTGTCATGAAGCAAGCGAAGTCCCTTTGCTGTATTGGAGAATGCAAAGGGGTGATGGGGTATCCCAGAGTGGAGAGGAAGAGATGCGTTGTGAACGGAAGCTTAGAGTTGTTTATTGGGTTATATTTTTAGTGGCGCCTTGGGCATGGGGGCAGGCGTGGACAGACGATGCGCGTTTGTTTACTCCAGAAATGAGTTTCCCCAAACAGCTTGAAAGTCGTGTTGCAGAGCGCAAGCGTATTGCCGACGTGGTTGTACGCTCAGAGCGTCTGGCAGCGCAGGCCAAATATGAAAAAACCTTCAAGGCCAAGCGCCGGTTTTTTGCTGTGAAGACAAACCACCGGGCCGTGGATGTGCTGGCTGCCGAATTTGTTGCTGGTGGTGCAGACAGAAAGCAGACGGAAGAATTGTTGGGAAGGGTTTTAAAAGTTTTACAGGAGGATGCCAAGCATAGAAAGCGTGTGAATGAGTTAAGCATAGGGGCTGCGTTTTGGCTCATGAGCTGTGACAGGATTTTGAATGGCCGGCAATTGAATGAAGAAAGCTATGCAATCCTCATGGCAGGCCTGGATGAGGTTTTTGAAGGTTACACTCCGCTTGACAAAATACCCAACCAGCAAAAGCAGACAAGCTTTGAGCTTATGGGGATATTGGGAGGTGTCATTACGGGTTTGGATTTGGAGTCTCAGAAGAGCCATGACAGCGAAGGCAGGGCCCAAGCTTCCAAGTTTGCGCAGGAGAGTCTTGCTCTCTTTCAACTCGCCCCGCAAAGCCTGGGTGAAACCATAAGGCTTCTCATTTGGCTGGGGAGCCAGCGCTCCTAGCAGGGAAAAGATTGGCTGAACGAGCGAATGTCGGGCTGTCCATAGACGCCTCCCAGCATATAGGGGTCCTCCGCAGCCCATGTCTTGGCAGCCTCTAGGTTTTCAAATTCTGCAACCACCAAGCTGCCAATAGGCTCGCCATTTTCTTGGCACAGGGGCCCGGCGAACAGCACACGGTTTTCTTGTTGAAGCTGGCGCAGGCGTTGGCGGTGAGCTTCTCTGAGGGCAATTCGTCGAGACAGTTGGTTGGGTTTGTCCAGCACGTGGATGGCGAAATACATAGGGCCCAAGCAAACACTTGTTTGCCGAAGAATTCAAGTGAGGAAGAGGGAGCAAAAGAAGGAGAAGGTAGGAATTTCTCATGGGCCTGCGCAGGCTTTTTGAAACCCAAGGATTGGGTGTAGGCCCAAGCAAAGCCGACAAAAGCCTTGCCTTGGAGGTTCCAATCGGTTTGATTGCCTATAGAATGAGTACTTCAGCGAAGAAAATTTTTCTATATGACACCACCTTGAGGGATGGAACCCAAGGCGAGGAGATTAATTTCACAGCCAATGACAAGCTGCTGATTGCACAGAAGCTGATGGATTTTGGAATAGACTGTGTGGAGGGGGGTTGGCCGGGGAGCAACCCGCGGGACATTGAATTTTTCGAGCTTGTGTCTCAGAGTGGGCTTCCTGTGGAGCGGGTTTCTGCGTTTGGAAGCACGCGACGTGCGCGTGCGACTTGCGAGACGGATGAGAGCATTCAAGCTTTGGTGAGGGCCCATGTCCCCAACCTGATGGTGGTTGGAAAAAGTTGGGATTTGCATGTGAGAAATGCCCTGGGCATTTCCCTTGAAGAAAACCTTGAGCTTATTTTTGACACCCTTCGTTATTTGAAGACGCATGCGGACCGCGTTTTCTTTGATGCGGAGCATTTTTTCGACGGCTATATCGCCGACCCAAGCTATGCGCTGAAGACTTTGGAGGCGGCAAAGTCCGCCGGCGCCCATTGTTTGGTTTTGTGTGAAACCAACGGCGGGAGGCTGCCCAACGAAGTGGAGCGCATTGTCAAAGAAGTCCAGGCAGCCATGGGCGATGCAGAGTTGGGCATCCATTGCCACAACGACTCAGAGACAGGGGTTGCCAACAGTTTGGCAGCGGTTTTGGCGGGGGTTAGCCACGTGCAAGGAACCATCAACGGCTATGGCGAGCGTTGCGGAAATGCCAACCTCTGCTCCATCATCCCCAACTTGCAGTTGAAGCTGGGTTTTCATTGCGTGGAAGCAGAGCAGTTGAAACAGCTTCAAAACCTCTCCGGTTTTGTTGCGGAGCTTGGCAACATTCCACCCAACAACCGCCAACCCTATGTCGGCCGCTCCGCTTTTGCGCACAAAGGCGGCATTCATGTCTCTGCCGTGCTGAAGGACTCCCTCACCTATGAGCATATTGCTCCGGAGCTTGTGGGGAACAGGCAACGCGTCCTCGTTTCGGATTTGTCCGGAAGAAGCAACCTCACTTATAAGGCAAGCGAGTTTGGCCTCAACCTGGAAGCCAAAGACGAGCGCACCATGCGTGTGTTGGAGCGTCTCAAGGTGCTTGAAAACCAGGGCTTCCAATATGAAGGTGCAGAAGCCTCCTTCGAAATTCTTATGCGCAAAGCCATGGGGCAGATGCCGGTGTTTTTTGAGCTGCTCAGCTACAGCGTGTTGGACGCCAAACGCATGCACAACGAAAAGCCGGTTTCAGAGGCCACCGTCATGCTTGCTGTGGAGGGTGAGGTGGAGCATACGGCAGCCACGGGAAACGGCCCGGTGAATGCTTTGGACAATGCCTTGCGCAAAGCTTTGCTGCGTTTTTTCCCTGTACTGGGGGAAATGCAGCTGGTGGACTATAAGGTGCGAATTCTAAGCTCCAAGGATGGCACGCAGTCCTTGACGCGGGTGCTCATTTGCAGCCGGAATAAGAAGGCGCAGACGTGGGGTACCGTAGGCGTAGCCACCAACATTATTGATGCCAGCTACCAAGCCTTGGTGGATGCGATTGAATATATGCTGCTCAAAGAGCAGCCTGCCAAAACCTAGCCCAAATAGGCCAGGGCAGAAATTTCCACGAGTGCGTTTTTGGGCAAGGCTTTGACTTCCACGGTGGCGCGAGCCGGGAAGGGGGCCTTGAAATGTTGCGCATAAACTTCATTAAAGGCTTGAAAGTCACTCAGTGCGCAAAGGTAGCAAGTTGTCTGCATCACATTCTGCAGGCTGCCGCCGGCAGCTTCCAAAACGGCTTGCAGGTTTTGAAGGACTTGCTGGGTTTGCTCGCGAATGCCGCCGGGACAAAGTTGTCCTGAAGTCAACAAGGGGATTTGCCCCGAGAGGAAAAGCCAGGGGCCCGCTTGAGTGGCCTGGCTATAAGGCCCCAAAGCTTCCGGGGCATGGTTGGTATGGACGGCGGTTTTGGTGGCATAGGTGGAGGAGGAGGGTAGTTTTAAAGACATGGCAACTTTTAAGCGGGTTAAGAGCGCGTATGCAAGGAGAGTAGGGGGCTTGACTTACTTTGAATTTTTAGGCTTAATATAAAGTTCTTTTTTCCAAAGGGTAGGGGACAGGTGGTTGGGGTTGTGCCGCAAGTTTTGGAGCGCTTGCGGTGCATTTTTTTGCTCCAAATTTCGAGTGTACTATGAATCCGCCTCCCAGCAACCGCGTTTTGATTTTGGATACGACGTTGCGCGACGGAGAGCAATCTCCGGGCGCAAGCATGAATAAAGAGCAAAAGCTCCAAGTGGCACATGCGCTGAGAGATTTGGGTGTGGACATTCTCGAAGTGGGTTTCCCCGTGTCTTCTCCGGGTGATTTTGACTCGGTGCAAACCATTGCACGCAAGGTGGAAGGCGCCACCATTTGCGGACTTTGCAGGTGTCACCCCAAGGACATTGCCACAAGCTATGAAGCGCTGAAAGACGCACCCAAAAACCGTTTGCATTTGTTTTTGGCGACCAGTCCCTTGCATCGCGAATTCAAATTGCAGATGGACAAGTCAGAGGTGCTTCGTCGTTCCGTTGAAGCCATAAAAAGAGCGCGCGAGCTGTTTGAGGATGTGCAGTTTTCAACCGAAGACGGCTCGCGGACGGAGTTGGACTATTTGTGTGAAGTGGTGGAGAAGGCCATTGAAGCCGGCGCCACCACCCTCAACATTCCGGATACGGTGGGCTATACGACGCCTGAAGAATATGCGAATTGCTTCAAGTGCTTGAGAGAGAATGTGCGCGGCATTGACAAGGTGGTGCTCAGCGTGCACTGCCACAATGACTTGGGGATGGCCGTTGCGAATTCCTTGATGGGGCTCAAAGCCGGGGCGCGTCAGGTGGAGTGCGCTATTAATGGCATTGGTGAGCGTGCGGGCAATGCCGCATTGGAAGAAGTCGTCATGGCCTTGCACACGCGCAAGGATTTTTGGGGACTCGAAACGGGCATTAAAACAGAGCGCCTCTATCCCACCAGCCGCTTGCTTTCTTCCATTACCGGCTTGGCGCTTGCGCGAAACAAGGCCATTGTGGGGCAAAATGCCTTTGCTCATGAAGCGGGCATTCACCAGCACGGCATGCTGCGCCACAGCGGCACCTATGAAATTATGCGCCCCGAAAATGTGGGCATCAGCAAGACGCACCTGGTGCTGGGCAAGCACAGCGGAAGGCACTCTTTGCGCCAACGTTTGTTGGAATTGGGTTTCTCCCTTTCGGACGAGCAGTTGGATGCGGTGTTTGCAGACTTCAAAGTGTTGGCAGACAAGAAGAAGGAAGTTTTTGATGCGGACTTGGAAGCTTTGGTGAGTGGCCGCATTGCTGCGGTGATGACGCCGGTGTGGGAGCTGGAGTCCTATCATTTGACTTCAAGCACAAAAGACACGCCCACGGCGAATGTGACGCTCAAACACCGCGATGGTTTTTCTGAGTCGGCCTCTGCGACAGGAGAAGGCTCCGTGGAAGCCATCTACCAAGCGATTGAGAAAGCGACGGGCATTTTTGTTCGCCTCAAGGACTACCAAGTCTCCGCCGTCACCGTGGGTGAGGATGCTTTGGGTTATGTGACGGTGGAAATTCTTCATGGGATGCAAACTTATATTGCACGTTCTGTCAGCGTGGATGTGATTGAGGCCAGCACCTTCGCTTTCCTCGACGCCATCAACCGCATTGCTGCGTTGCTGGAAGATGCTGACGAGAAGAAAGTGAAGAGCAAGGATGCCTCCTAGGCAAAGCATAGACACCCAGTGAAAATGGATTGGAAATAGCCATGTCAGAAACTCTTTTTGATAAAATATGGAAGCGTCATTTGGTGATGCCGGAATCCGCCGATACGCCGGCTGTACTCTATGTGGATTTGCACCTCATTCACGAGGTGACTTCTCCTCAGGCTTTTGCTGTGCTCAAGTCGCGCGGCCTCAAAGTACGCCGCGCGGACTTGACGACGGCCACGGTGGACCACTCTATTCCCACCACCCCCCCCAACCCGGACGGCAGCCGCGTCTTCACGGATGAGATGGCTTTGGCGCAGGTGGCGAAGCTGGAAGCCAACTGCAAGGAGCACGGCATTTCTTTCCATGGGCCGGGGAGTCCGACGCAGGGCATTGTGCATGTCATTGGTCCGGAGTTGGGGTTGACTCAGCCGGGCGCCGTGGTGGTGTGTGGCGACAGCCATACCGCGACGCATGGGGCCTTTGGCGCTTTGGCTTTTGGCATTGGCACCAGCGAAGTCAGCCACGTGTTGGCGACCCAATGCCTCTTGCAGCGCAAACCCAAAACCATGCGTGTGAATGTTGAGGGAACATTGCCCGCAGGGCTGGGGGCGAAGGACATGGTTTTGGCCATTATCCAAAAGTTGGGTTTTGGAGGGGGAACCGGTTATGTCCTGGAATATGCAGGGGAGGCCATTCGTGCACTCAGCATGGAAGGCCGCATGACGGTATGCAACATGTCCATTGAGGCAGGCGCACGCGCCGGGCTCATTTCGCCGGACGAAACAACTTTCGCCTACCTCAAAGGCCGCCCCCACGCGCCTTCAGGGAAGGCCTGGGACGAGGCCGTTGAAGAATGGAAACGCCTGGCCACAGACGAAGGCGCACGTTTTGATGCTGAGGTGCACGTGGATGTGAGCAAGCTTGCGCCGATGGTGACGTTTGGAACCAACCCTGCGCAGAGCATGGGCATTGGGGAAAACATTCCTTCTCCAGAAGTGCTGGAGGGTGCTGAACGTGAGACTTTGGCCAAGGCTTTGGACTATATGGGCTTGCAAGCAGGCAAACCCATTGCTGGCCAGAAAGTGGACGTCGTGTTTGTGGGCAGCTGCACCAACTCGCGCATTTCAGACTTGAGAGAAGCCGCTCAGGTTTTGAAGGGGCGAAAAGTGGCAGAGCACATTCGCATGTTGGTGGTTCCAGGCTCAGAGGCTGTCAAAAAGCAAGCCCAGGCAGAGGGCTTGGATGTCATTTTCAAGTCGGCAGGCGCCCAATGGCGAGAGCCGGGTTGCTCCATGTGCATTGCGATGAATGGCGACCAGCTGAGCCCGGGGCAATATGCCGTCAGCACCAGCAACCGCAATTTTGAAGGCAGACAAGGCAAGGGCGGGCGCACCTTTTTGGCAAGTCCCTCAACCGCAGCCGCCGCAGCTGTGAGCGGCACATTGACAGACTGGAGGTTTTTGAAATGAAGCCTATTCAAAGTCGGACGGTGGTGTTGCCGCAGCGCAACATTGACACGGACCAAATTATTCCAGCGCGCTTTTTGAAAGTGACGGACAAGGTGGGGCTGGGCCAAAAGCTGTTTTGCGATTGGCGCTATTTGCCGGACGGCAAACCCAACCCGGAATTCATCCTCAACCAAGCTGCCGCGGCCGATGCGCATATACTCGTGGCAGGCGACAATTTTGGGTGCGGCTCGTCCCGCGAGCATGCCCCATGGGCTTTGGTGGATTTTGGCTTTCAAGCGGTCATCAGCACGTCGATTGCGGACATTTTTCGAAACAACGCTCTCAAAAACGGTTTGCTTCCCATTGTGGTGAGTCCGGAAATTCACGCACAGTTGCTTGCAGAGCCGGGCCTTCCTCTTGAAATTCGCCTGGACGAACAGGTGTTGCTATTTCCTTCAGGCAAAAGGGTTTCTTTTGAGATAGACAGGTTTTCACGCCACTGCCTCTTGAATGGCGTGGATGAGTTGGGTTTTCTTTTGGGTTGCATGTCGCAAATTTCAGCTTTTGAGGCCAGACACGCATGAAAGCAATTATTGCACTCCTTCCAGGTGATGGCATTGGGCCCGAGGTAACTGCCGAAGCCGTGCGCGCTTTGCGTGCAGTGGCCTCCAAGTTTGGGCACAACTTTATTTTTGAGGAAGCGGACATTGGCGGCATTGCCATTGACAAAACCGGCAAGGCCTTGCCGAATGAGACGACGGCTTTGTGCAAGCAAAGCCACGCTGTGCTTTTGGGCGCCGTAGGAGGCCCCAAATGGGGGCCTGCCTCCAAAGTACGTCCGGAGCAAGGGCTGCTGGGCATTCGCAAGGAGTTGGGGCTGTTTGCCAACTTGCGCCCCGTGCGTCATTTCCCTTCACCGTCCAACCACACCGTGTTTCGTCCCGAGGTGGTGCAAGGTGTGGACTTGTTGGTGGTCCGCGAGCTGACGGGCGGCATTTATTTTGGCGAGAAGCGTCGTGAAGCCACGTGGGCCATGGATGCATGCACCTACAGTGAGGCGGAGGTGGAGCGTGTTGTGCGCAAGGCAGCTTTGTTGGCCATGTCGCGCCGCAAAAAACTGACTTCTGTGGACAAGGCCAACATTCTCGAAACCTCGCGTTTGTGGAGAGAAGTGACCGAGCGCGTGGTGCGCAAAGAGTTTCCACAGCTTGAGTTGGAGCACCTGCTTGTGGATGCGTGCGCCATGTACCTCATTCAGCGCCCGTCGAGTTTTGACGTTATTGTGACAGAGAATATGTTTGGCGACATTTTAACCGACGAAGCTTCCATGTTGTCGGGCTCCATTGGCCTTTTGCCTTCCGCTTCTCTGGGAGAAGGAAGGTTGGGACTCTATGAGCCCATTCACGGCTCCGCTCCGGACATTGCGGGACGGGGGATTGCCAACCCCTATGGCACTCTTGCCAGTGCGGCCATGTTGTTGCGTTATTCCCTGGGACTGGAAAAGGAGGCCGCGGCTTTGGATGAGGCCATTTCCCAAAGCATTCAAAATGGCGTTTTGACGGCAGACATGAGGCAAGCATCCCCCTTGTCGACTTCAGAAGTAGGGCGTAGTGTAGAGACATTGCTGCTCAACCTGCCTGTCGTTTGAGTGTAGCAAAGACGTCGTGTTTTTTTGTAGGGGTGGAGGTGTCGGTTTAGGTTTTTATTTTCCTGGGTTATTTATGGCGAAGAAAAAAATGACTGGGGCGCAAGCCATTGTGCGTTGCCTGGAGATTGAGGGCGCGCGCTATGTATTCGGCGTGCCCGGCGGCGCGGTGCTTCCGCTTTATGATGCGATTTATGGCTCCAAAAAATTTCAGCATGTGCTGGTCCGCCACGAGCAAGGCGGCGCGCATATGGCTGAGGGTTATGCCCGCGTAACAGGGGAAGTGGGCGTGTGCATAGGCACTTCAGGGCCAGGGGCCACCAACCTGGTGACTGGGCTTGCGGACGCCTATTTGGACTCGGTGCCCTTGGTAGCGCTGACGGGAAACGTTGCGCGCTCGCTTTTGGGCACAGACGCTTTCCAGGAAGTCGACATTACGGGCATTACCATGCCCATAACGAAGCACAACTGGCTGGTAACCAACCCCAACGAGTTGGTGCGGGTGATGAAGTTGGCCTTCCATGTGGCCCGGACAGGCCGTCCTGGACCTGTGTTGGTGGACATTCCCAAGGACGTGCAGGCGGCAGAAATTGAGTTTGACTATGACGCGGTGGTGGAGGATGAGGAATTCAAAAGTTTCAGAAACCAGGCGGCGGATTTGGGGCCCAAAATTGTGGAGGCGGCCAAGCTGATTTCAAAGGCCAAGCACCCGGTACTCTATTTGGGCGGCGGCATTCATGTTTCCAACGCCTATGCGGAGGTGTTGCGTTTTGCCGAGCTTGTCAACGCTCCGGTGGTGACAACCATACACGGCAAGGGCGCCATTCCTGAAACGCACCCACTCAACTTGGGCATGTTCGGCATGCACGGCTCCCGCTATGCCAACTTTGCCGTGCAAGGCTCGGATTTGATGTTTGGGATTGGCGCGCGCTTCGACGACCGTGTGACAGGGCGCCTCAATGCTTTTGCGCCGGACGCCAAAATTTTGCACTTGGACATAGACTTGGCGGAGATTTCCAAAAACGTGAAGGTGGATGTTGGCCTGTTGGGGGATGTGAAGGAAGTGTTGCCCAAGCTGACGGAGCAATTGTCTGCCCTCTATGCCAAAGGCCGCCATGACATTTCGTCCTGGAGAGCGCAAGTGGAAGCTTGGCGCAAGCAGCACCCTGTCAGCTATGCACAAAACCCCAAGGAGCCTTTGCTGCCTCAAACAGTTGTGGACTTGCTTTATAAACTGACCAAAGGCAAGGCGGTGGTGGTGACGGGGGTGGGTGAGCACCAAATGTTTGCCGCCCAATATTATAAAGCCGACTACCCGCGGCAATTCATCAGCTCCGGTGGTTTGGGCACCATGGGTTTTTGCTTGCCTGCGGCCATTGGGGCGCAACTGGGAGCGCCGAGCAAGTTGGTGATTGGCATTGACGGTGACGGCAGCTTCCAAATGACTTTGCAAGAATTGGCGGTGGCTTCCAAGCTGAAGCTTCCCATCAAAATTTTCATCCTCAACAACCTCTATTTGGGGATGGTGCGCCAGTGGCAGGAGCTTTTCTATGACAACAGGAAGAGCGAGGTGTTGCTGGGAGACTGTCCGGACTTTGTGAAGCTGGCAGAGGCCTATGGCTGCCTGGGCCTGCGTTGCTCCACGCTGGAGGAGTTGGAGCCGACTTTGAAGAAGGCCCTGGCCCACAAAGCAGGCCCCTGCATTGTGGATGTGCGCACCAAAGAAGAAGAATCCTGTTACCCCATGGTGGCCCCTGGAGCTGCTTTGGATGAGATGTTGGGAGGCAAACCATGACAACCTCAAACTCAAGTACGCACACCCTTGGTTTGCTTGTCGCCAACAAACCGGGCGTGTTGTTTCGCATCGCCGGTTTGTTTTCAAGGCGCGGGTGGAACATTGAAAGCCTCGCCGTTGGCCCCACGGAGCGTTCGGAATATTCCAGGGTGACGGTGGTGGTCCAACTGAGCAAACCCATTGAGCAGATGATTCGGCAAGTGCAGAAGTTGTTGCCGGTGGTGAAAGCCGTCGAGCTTCAGCCCAGGAGACTGGTTGAAAGAGAGCTGATGCTTGTCAAAATTTCGACGCCCGATGCAAGCCACATGGAATTGAGTGCATTGCTTGAGGTTTATGCGGCGCGCATTGTGGATGTTTCCATGGGCTCGATGATGATTGAAGCGACAGGCTCCAACGAGACGCTGGACGCTTTGGAAATTCAGCTCAAAAAGTTTCACATTCAGGAGCTTTGCCGAACGGGGCGCATTGCACTCGAAAGCGGCTCTCAAACCATCCTTTCAGCAGAAGACTAGGAGAAAAAATGGCAAAGGTTTTTTATGACACGGACACCAGCCTGGAGCTGATTCAATCGCGCAAAGTGGCCATTATGGGCTATGGAAGCCAAGGCCACGCCCACGCCCTCAATTTGAAAGACTCCGGCGTCGACGTTCGCATTGGCCTTCGGGAGACGAGTGCTTCGGCAGACAAAGCAAGGGCAGCAGGGCTTCGGGTGCTCAGCGTGGCTGAGGCCGCGCGCGAGGCCGACTTGGTGATGATTCTCACGCCTGACCAAGGGCAGAAACAACTCTATGAGGCAGAGATTGCGCCGTACATGAGTGCAGGCAAAGCCTTGTTTTTTGCCCACGGCTTCAGCATTCACTATGGCCGCATTGTCCCTCCCAAAGACGTGGATGTGTTGCTGATTGCCCCCAAGTCCCCCGGCCACCAAGTCCGTCGCTTGTTTGAGAATGGACAAGGCACGCCCGGGTTGATTGCCATTCACCAGGACGCGACAGGCAAGGCACAGGCTTTGGGACTTTCCTATGCCTGCGGCATTGGCTGCATGCGCGCCGGTGTGTTGGAGACGACTTTCAAAGAAGAGACAGAAACCGACTTGTTTGGTGAGCAGGCGGTGTTGTGCGGGGGCGCTTCGGCCTTGGTTGTGGCGGGGTTTGAGACTTTGGTGAATGCAGGCTACCAGCCTGAAAGCGCCTATTTTGAGTGCTTGCATGAATTGAAGCTGATTGTGGATATGATGTATGAAGGCGGCATCAGCTGGATGCGTTATTCCATTTCAGACACGGCCGAATATGGCGACTATACACGTGGCCCCCGCGTTATTAGCGACGCTGTCCGCGCGGAGATGAAGAAGGTGCTGGAGGAGATTCAGAGTGGGCAATTCGCCAAAGAGTGGATTGCGGAGACGGAGTCCGGCAGCGCCAACTTCCTGAGGATGAGGGAGGGAGCCAAAGCGCACCTCATTGAGGAGACAGGCGCCAAGCTGCGCAAAATGATGGCTTGGGCGAAGGACACTCAGAAGAAATAGTTGAAACCAAAAACCACCTCTCGCAGGTGGTTTTTTTTAGCCCAAGGAGAGCCTGTGCGCCCATTTTCCTGGTATATGCCGACGCGTTTGCATTTTGGTGTGGGCTCTCTGGGTTTGCTTTCGAGTTTGCCTTTGCCGGGCGCCAAGGCTTTGCTTGTCACCGGCATGGGCGGCTCCGCCCGGCGCTTGGGTTATTTGGACGAGGTGCACGCCTTGCTGCAACAGAGGGGTTGCGAGGTGGTGGTGTTTGACAAAATTCAGCCCAACCCCACCTCGGAGCAAGTGGACGAAGGCGCGAAACTGGCCCGCCAAGAGGGGTGTGACTTTGTGCTGGGCCTGGGCGGCGGCTCCTCTTTGGATGCGTCCAAGTCCATTGCCTTTATGGCGAATAACGAGGGGGTTTATTGGGACTATATGGGGGGGACTACGGGCAAGGGGAAGCCTCCCCAATTCCCCGCCAAACCCATCCTCGCCATCCCCACCACCTCGGGTACGGGCAGCGAGACGGACCCCTGGACGGTTATTACACGCACGGAGTCTTGCGAGAAGTTGGGTTGGGGGTGTGACTCCACCTATCCCCAGTTGGCCCTCGTAGAGCCGCGCCTCATGCTGTCCGTGCCTCCTCAAGTGACGGCGATGACCGGCATGGATGCTTTTTTCCACGCGGTGGAAGCCTATGTGGCGACGTGCCACCAGCCCGGTTGTGACGCTTTGGCGCTGGACGTTGTCCGGCGCATTGTCCACTGGTTGCCCAAGGCCGTCCAACACCCCGGGGACTTGGAGGCGCGCACCGAAATGGCCTGGGCTGCCACCGAAGCGGGCATTTGCGAGTCTTTGTCCTCGTGCATTTCCCACCACTCTTTGGAGCATGCGCTGAGTGCTTTTTTCCCAAAGCTTCCGCATGGCGCCGGGCTAAGCATGTTGTCCTTGCCCTATTTTTCCTCCCTCTTGCCCGCCGTGCCAAAGCGTATGGCCGACTTGGCCGAGGCCATGGGGCAGGCCGCGAAGCCGGAGGCCTTTTTGGTGGGTTTGGAGCGACTCATTGAGGAGGTGGGGTTGGGGGCGTTGAAGCTGTCGGACTATGGCGTTGGCCCCGAGGTGTTTGAGGCTTTGGCCAAAAATGCACTCGACGTTATGGGCTTTTTGTTTAGACTGACGCCGATGAAGCAGGATGAGCGTGCTTTGGTTGAAATTCTGCGTCAAGCTTGGCGCCCATGAGGAGGAGTTATGGCCAACCACGAGGAGGAATTGGCCCGTTTGCGCGGTATTATAGACGGGGTTGACGAGGAGATTTTGCGCCTTGTCAGTTTGCGTGCACGCCATGCGCAGGCCATTGGCGAAGTGAAAAAAAGCGCGGGGCAGCTTTCTTTTTGGAACCCAGAGAGAGAGGCCGAAGTCCTCCAGAAGGTGGAAGCCCAAAACCCGGGGCCTTTGCCGGGCAAGTTTTTGCGTCGCTGGTATTTGGAGTTGATGTCGGCGTGTTTGGCTTTGGAGAAGCCTTTGAGGGTGGCCTATTTGGGGCCGGAGGGGACTTATACGCATGTGGCGATGCTGAAATATTTCGGCGCCTCGGTGAAGCCTCTTCCCGAAGTTTCCATTGGTGAAGTATTTCGCAAGACGGAGTGTGGGGAGGCGGACTTTGGGGTTGTCCCCGTGGAGAATTCAACGGAGGGGATGATTAGCCACACCCTCGACATGTTTTTGAGCAGCCCCCTGTCCATTTGCGGCGAGACTTTGCTGCGCATCAACCACCACCTGCTGAGCCGAGAGACGGCGTTTGAGAATATTGCCCGCGTCTATTCCCACCCGCAGCCTCAAGCCCAGTGCCGTCATTGGCTGGAGCAACATTTGCCGCACGCAGAGCGTGTCGCGGCTTCCAGCAATGCCGAGGCTGTGCGCGTAGCGGCCAAAGAGGCGAAGGCAGCGGCCATTGCGGGGAAACACGCTGCGGAGCTTTATGGCATGCCCATTTTGGCCTCGCACCTGGAGGATGAGCCCAACAACACGACACGTTTTTGGGTACTCGGGACGCAGCGGCGCAAACCCACAGGCCAAGACAAAACCAGCGTCCTCGCCTCCAGCCTCGATCAACCCGGCACGTTGATGCGTTTGCTGGAGCCTTTGGCGAGGCATGGCATCAGCATGACGAAAATTGAGTCGCGTCCCTCCAAGCGCGGCCTATGGAATTATGTTTTCTTTTTGGACGTAGAGGGCCACATGGAGGACGCCGTGGTAGCGGAGGCCTTTGAGGAGATGAAGAAGGCCAGCATCTTGTTTAAGGTGCTGGGCTCCTATCCGCGTGCACAACTCTAACAGGAGGCAACCATGTCTGAAGACGTTTCAACCCTGCAAGCCCTGCGCAAGCGCCGCTCTGTCCGCCTTTTTGAAGACAAACCCATTCCGGAGCCTTTGTTGAAGGCGGTGTTGGAAGACGCCATTTGGGCGCCCACCAGCATGAATATGCAGCCCTTCCGTTGGTATGTTGCGCAGACGCCCGCCATGCGCCAAAAGTTGGCCGCCTGCATGAGCAACCAATCCGCAGCCGCCACAGCCCCCGTATTGTGCGTCAACCTGGCCTGTTGGGGGGACTGGCCGCAGACTTCTCAAGAATACCTTGCCTGGTCCGCGCAGCACCCTGGGTTTAGCGACATGCAGAAGGAGGCCCTTGTCAAAAAGATGGCGGCGCTTCCGGGAGTCTTCCAACTGCCCCGCGAGGAATTGCGCGTATGGGCCACCAAAAGTGCTGCGCTGTCTTGCGAAAACCTCATGCTTTCAGCCAGTGCCCGAGGGCTTTCGACTTGTCCCATGGAAGGCGGGCAGGGCCCAGGCGCGCTGCTTCGTGTAGCGGAGGTACTCAGGGAGGAAGGCCTGGTTTTGGGGGACGCAGAAACCCAAAGTGTCGTCATGGTGGTAGCCTTGGGTTATGAGAGCCCCCAACATAAGCTGCTTCCCACCTGGCGCCGCGACTTCTCCAAGCTGGTGCATTTCATCTAAGGGTTTAGGGTAGGGGGCCTGCGCGGGGATGGGGTAGCGCGGAGGAGGAAGGGATGGTTTTGGAGGTTAGCGCGCAGGGGAGGGGGGCTAATTTTGGAGGTTAACAAGTTGGAGGGGGCGTGGGGGGAGGAGGTTTGGAGGCTTGCGAGCTGGGGCTAAAGGGGTATATACCCCCTTCACCCCCGTCCAATCACCCATGGAGGCGTCTGACTGCACTCCCTTCAACCGAAAACCGGCCTTTGGACACGCTGATTTCATCAGCGCTTCCTTAAGGCCCCTACTTCGGGTTTCGGCAGGTGCCCAGGCCGGTTGTCGTGTCGTGGCCTCCGCAAATTCTGCTGCCGGAGCAATGGCTGTCTTCAACGCACCCGGGTTGACAGCTGGCGCCCGTGTCCAGAGAAATGCAGACGAATTCGCCAGGAGGGCAACCCACCTTGCACTCTGAGAGTGGCGCACAGGTGCCCTCTTTGCATGTTTTCCCCTTAGGGCAGTTGTCGCTGGTTTCGCATTGGCGCTCTCCCACGCAGTGGCCTAGGTGGCAGCGTTGCCACAACTCACATGGGCTGTCGTCACCAACGGTGCACAGCACAGGCTCAGGGTTTGAGGTTGGGTTTCGGCAAGTGCCTAGGCCGGTTGTCGTGTCGCGGCCTCCGCAAATTCTGCTGCCGGAGCAATGGCTGTCTTCGACGCACCCGGGTTGACAGCTGGCGCCCGTGTCCAGAAAAACGCAGACGAACTCACCCGGAGGGCAACCCATCTCACAATATGAAACTGGCACACAGGTGCCGTCTTTGCACGTTTTCCCAGGGCAGTCGTCGTTGGTTTCGCATTGGCGCTCTCCCAGGCAGTGGCCTAGGTGGCAGCGTTGCCACAACTCACATGGGCTGTCATCACCGACGGTGCACGAGACAGGTGTGGGCAAGTCCTCGGTGTCGTCCTTGTCCTTATCCTTGTCCTTGCAACTGACAAACAAAGAAAACGCGAGGACAAGGGCAAGGAGGGCACAAAGGATGGGAGCTTTCTTTTTCATGATGGGCGACCTGTTTTTGTTGTTTCTGAAAAAATCTACATATACCTCAACTGTCTACACATACCTCAACCGACAAATGCTGAAACATGCGCGGCAGCAAATTGCCCCCGCTGGACAAAACCACGCTTAGGTGCCGGCTTGACAAGCTTTTTGACTTCTTTGCAGCGACGGTATTCATTTGAAAAGCCGCCCACAAGAGGCAACAAAGGCCGATGGCGTTTCGTTTGCCGATGGAAACTCCATGCCCTCTTTTTGGAATATGTCCGCCGCCGCAACCATAGCCTCCATTTCAAGGAGAGAAAATATCTTCATCAACCCACACAGCCGGGTAGATAAGCCCACGCTCACATAAGTTGGCTTGGAAAACTCTTCCAGGAACAGACTGACTGAAGCTGTTGCTTAAAGAGGCCGCCGTATTGGGCGCGTCACCCGGGGAACGCAGCCACATGCCATAATAGGCATAGGAAGTGGGAATGTTTATTTTCGCATAGTTTGCCCTGGCAATGTCGCTGCTCGGCGCGTTGGCGATGGGAGTGTTTCTCAAGAAATGGAACATGGACAAGAAATTCGCGGCCTCCCCATAGCTCAAAGCAAAGGCAACATCCTCCCCTCTGCTCAGCAGAACTTGGCTTGGCTTTGTGAAGCCGTCGTTCACCGACACAGGCCATGTGCTCGTGCCGATGGCCTCGCTCACATGGGTCTGCACGGAAAAGTTCCGTATTCTGGCGGTTTCAGGCAGCTTCTCGGCCTCACCTGGTGCGCTGCCGTTGAACCAGTCGTTGATTTTCCAGCGGACAGAGTTTTTGGCAAGCATATAATCGGTAGTGGTTCCGAAGCTCGTATGTTGCCAATTCGGATCGTTCCAAACCACATTGCCATATAGCACCTTATAATAGATGTTGATGAATTCCGAACGTACCACCAGCAAATAGTTGCCGTTTCGGGCAATTTCTATCCAGTTCACCGTGTCGCCGGTTTGCGCCGGGGTGAGGATTCTGCCGTCCACGCCGGTGGGGACGTCAACAACAGGAAGCGCAGCGGTATTCAACGCTTCGCTCCACACAGCGCTCAACACGCCATTGCTTGAGGCAACGAAATGAAGCCTATAGGCTGTTCTTGAAGAGAGACCGGAAAGCGTCCTGGAAAACGCTGTGTTGGCTGTCATTGCACCCGTGTTGCCGCCTGCTCCGGCGACAATTTGCGCGGCAGTGGGAACGGGCTCATTGGCCAAAAGTATCACCCAATAGGCGGTAGCGTTTTCATTGCTGGTGATGCTGAAATCTGCGCCCGTAGCTGTAATGTTGGTTAGGCTTCCGTTAGAAAGTACCGGGGCGAGGACAACGGGAGCCAGCCACTGTCGGATGTCGTCCCAAACCAAATGGAGGCTTGAATAACAGTCATAATTACCTGAAGCAACGGAGCCACCTTCGTTTGAGCAAGATGCTCTGCCGCCCCAAAGCCCTCCCCGCAAAAGATATTCGCCGTTCGACAAGGTGAACAACCCTGAACCGCTGCTCCCGCCTTCAGTCGTAGCTTCTGACCAGCTCACAAGAGTTAAGGTGGAGTCATCCGGAGTACCACCATTGTTTTGCACGACATCACAGGTTCCATCTCCTATGGCAGTACTGACTTTTTTGATGTCGAACCTAGGATGATGAATGCCAAGAGCTGCACCACTCAAAAATCGCCTGGAATCCCAACCTGAGGAAAAGGCATCTGCAGGAGGGAAGTTGTTGAGGCGAAGCAGCAATGTATCTGTAGCCCTTCTGGCATGCAAGAGTTGCGCCCCACCACCCACGCGACGGATGTTGCCGAGATTCACCGAAGCATTGTCGCCACAACGAGAGGCCTCTTCAAACCAGAAAGTTTCGAGGGTGCTCGCTGCATTTTGGGTATTGATGCAGTGAGCAGCACTCCAGAAATAAGGCGTGCCAGAATTGCCCGCGTCATTCAGCAATGTTCCGGAACAAGTAAACAAACCACCGAGCTCATTAAATTCCATCCTGGCAACAGCTCTGGAAACGCTCTGAAAAGCTGCGCCAAGCTCACTAAATCTGCAGACAACATCCCTGTGACAAGGCCCGGAATTCCCTATCCATAATTGCTTTTCCGCAAAACGGGCGGCATCCAGATAGTCTCTTGCCGAGGTGAGAATATGGGAAACACCCTCCAGGCGAATCTCGACATCTTTTGTTTCCACCGTCGATGGCAGGTAGAGCTCAATGTTCTGCGTCTCCCCTTCGGTGGATGGCGTCCAATAGACTTTGTTTTCGCCACGCAAGGCCTTGGCCTCTTTGCCGCGGATGACACCGATGATTTTTTCGGGTTCTCCAGAGCCGGAAAAACGAAATTCAGCGTTGTCGGGCAAAGCATGAAGCTGCAGAGCAACCCGTATCCTTTGGGCATCAGGAGATGTGAGCGCAAATCTGCCAACAACACCGTTTCCTATGTTTTGCCAATTCAAAACAAAGGGTTTGGCCTCACGCATTTCCGTCTCGTCAGCCTTGCGATGAATGCCGATTCTGAGCGCTTTGGCGCCAAAGCCTTTGTTGGAATTCTGACGGTTTTCTTCTTGTAACTCCCTGAGCGCTGACTCAGGCAATGGGTTGAAAGTAACAACCGTTAGCGCATGGGCGTCCGACGCGGCCTTGCTCGGAAACCCCGAGGGGGAACGCCAGGAAATAACTTCCTCGGCCTTGGCCGAAATGACCGGCGCGCCTGAAACGCGCATTCCATCCTCCCCCCCTCGTTGTTCAGAGACTTCCTCCTCAGGCCTTTTTTCAGAAGTCTCGGAGGGGCGAATGCCTGCCAAACTCCCTTCCCCGCAGCTTGACAAAAACACCAGCGCCAAACCACACAACAACCACAACATTCTCTGCCGATGATATAAGCTGCTCACACAAAACCCCCATCGTCTTGAAAGACGTGGTTGTATTCTACTGACAACCCCAAACCGCCACCTTATCAAACCTCGCCAATTTAACCTTGTCAACCCGGCGCTTCTCCCTCTGCTTCCATCCACTCACCCGCCGCCCAAAACCCCGCCCAACGGCCAAACGACTATGGTTTCCGCAAAAACCATGCCAGAAAATTTGACGGCTAAGCACCGAAAAACACAAGTTTGGATTTGTTTCTTCGCGTCTCCATTGTGAGACGGTGTGTCTCTCAAACCAACCAACAACACCTTTGGGTTTTTGCTCAAAAAACAACTGTAACGTCTTGGGTTAGGCTATGGCTAAAGTGGTATTGGTTGAACTCCATACATTTTTTGGGGGAGGGGAGTGTTGGGGTTTAGCGCGGAAGGGGCCTCAATTTGGAAACTTACGGCATTTGGTTTATATTTTCTGAAGCATGCTTTGTGCGTCGGCGTGTCCTTGTGCCGCCGCCTTGCGGAACCATTTTGCTGCTTTCGCTGTGTCTTTTGCCACACCTTTGCCTTCGACATAGCGCCACCCAAGCGCATATTGCGCGCTCGCATCCCCCTGGTTTGCCGCTTTTGTGAGTTGTTCCACCGTTTCCGCAGCGTCCTTTGCAACAGCCTGGCCTTGGACATGGCCCATTTCGGGTTTGCTTTGCGCTTCCATATTCCCCTGGGCGGCTGTTTCGGGGGCCTGCTCCAGCGAGGTTGTTTTGTCCATTGCAAGGGGTTGGCTTTTGCCCAATATTTTTTGAAGCGCCTTTTGGGCCTCCGGCTCCTCGTCTTCTGCCGCTGAGGTGAGCCATTCTATCGCCTGCGCTTCGTCCTTTTCTACACCACGGCCTTCGGCATAGCTGAGCCCAAGTTGGGTTGCTGCCACCGGCCATCCCTGCTCCGCTGCCATCCTCCACCACCTTACCGCCTCCACTTCATCCTTCTCCACACCACGACCTTCGGCATACATGAGTCCAAGGCTGGTTTGCGCATCCTCGTCTTCCTTCTCAGCCGCCATCCTATAATACCTCACCGCCTCCGCTTCATCCTTCTCCACAATTCGGCCTGTTTCATAGAGCCACCCCAGCCGGGTTTGCGCACAAATACTTCCTTGTTCTGCCGCCAAGTTATACCACTTTAGGGCTTCTGAGTCATTGGGCTCCACACCTTCGCCTTCGAGATAGGCCAGCCCAAGCCGGAGTTGCGCATGCTCGTCTTTCTGCTCAGCCGCCAGTTTGAACCATTTGATGGCTTCCGCTTTGTCCTCATTGAAGCCCACGGCACTCCAATACATATCGCCAAGGCGACATTGCGCTCGTGCATTCCCTTCTGCGGCCGCCAGTTGCGTCTTCTTTTTTTCTATTTCAAGAAGATTCCTATGACGCTCTGCCGGCGACAAAGGTTTTTTCCTGGGGATGGACAACAAAACCACCAATAAAGCTACCCCCCCAAAAATATACCATTGCAAACCCAGCCCCTTGGACGCCTTCTCAGGGTTTCCAATTTTCTCAAGGGCATCTTGCGCATGCTTGTTCCCCTGGCTTGCCGCCGCTTTGAAGAGCTTCAAGGCTTCTGCCTCATTTCTCAGAACGCCTTTGCCTAAGAAATACCTTGCCCCAAGGCTGAATTGCGCATCCGCATGCCCCTGCTGGGCCGCTTTTCTGAACCACCGCACCGCTTCCATCGCATCCTTCTCGACGGCCTCACCTGCGTAATACAAAACCCCAAGGAGGAATTGTGCATTCGCATCGTCCTGCTTTGAGGCCTCTCTCAACCACTTCGTCAACTCCGCGTTGTCCACCTCGACGCCTGGAGCGCCGTCATAAAGAAGCGCAAGATTCAGTTGTGCACCCGCATCCCCTTGCTGGGCTGCCAGACGGAACCACGTCAAGGCTTCTGCAAAATTTTGCTCCACACCCAGGCCAAAGACATGGAGCAAGCCGACATAGTTTTGTGCGTCTGCATCCCCTTGCTCTGCTGCCAGCCGACACTGCTTTCGCGTCGCTTCGCTGTCCTGCTCAAGTTTCTCCGCCTGACGGTTCTTCTTCCCGTTGATAAACCCCTCTATTTCCGTGCTGTCCTGGTGAAACCTCTGCACCCGACAAGCATTGGGCGTCACCAGAGGCTCGTCCGCATGGGCCGACAAGGGCAAGGCTGCAAGGCAAAGCGCCAGCACACAGGTTTTCATCGTTTCTCCTGGGAAAAGAGAGTGGCTCTGTAGCACAGAGTGCCTGGCCAGGCCGGTTTTATGTTGATTTGAGCTTCCTATGGAGGATGTCAAGCTTGGGGCAAGGGGGTTTCTGCGCAGGCCGTAACCCCCTCACCCCCGTCCAATCGCCCATGGAGGCGTCTGGGTACATCCCCTTCAATGGGAACCCAGCGCAATGTCAAGAGAACTTGACATTATGTCAAGAAAACATGACATGCGTGTCAAGGAGGCTTGACATTATGTCAACTTACGACTTGACATTGTGTCAATTATTCTTGACATTGTTTTCGACAGGCCTAGGTTTGGGTGTTGGCGAGCTGGGGGAGGGCGTGGGGGAGGAGGTTTGGAGGCCTGCGATCTGGAGGAGGCGTAGAGGGAGGAGGCCCGAATGTCGTCGAGCTGGGGGTAAAGGCATTTGTGCGCGGGGCGCAAAAATACCTTCACCCCCGTCCATCCATCCATGGCAACGTCCGAATGCTTGCACCTCAACTGACAGCACGCACCTCAATGAAAATCTAGGCAGGTTTAAACAAGCGCATGCTTTTAATGAGGCGTCTGGCCCTCCTCCACGCCACTTTGCGACGCTGCTCGGCGTCCTCAAAACGGCAATGGCCCTCTGCTTCCATAATGCTGTCCATGTATTTCTGGATTTCTTCAGCCTTTTTTTGAATTTCCAGAAGCTTGTTTGCCACAAAACCATTGTGGCGACGCTCCAGGTTTTCAATCCACAAAAGCGCCAGCTGCGGAACGACACAAAGCGTCAAAATGCAGTCCGCAAAGCTGATGGAGGCGCAAAGCTCCTTGAATTTGGTTTTGGCATATTCTTTTTGCGCCTCGTCCTCTTCGTCTTGTATTTCCACGGCAGCCCCCCTTTTTTGAGGCAAAACGACAACAACCCTGCCGTACGTTGATGGGAGACCGGCCAACCCGGAGCCCACCAAAGTGACGGCCCAAACAGGTTAGAACTCCGGTAAAGTATTAAAAACCGGCGAGTCTTGCGACTCCCCACCTGGGCCGTCGGAAACCGGGACCCTAAAAGAGAGGAGCCGCAGGGTCTCGCCCCCGCGCTCCCGCCCTTAATACTTTAACTCGGGGTTCTACGCCCGGCTGCACTCTCGCACAGCGTGTGTAGTCAAACATTTCACTTGCGAATATGTCAAGGTGGTTTTCTTTGTCGTAGAAAGTTTTGTTTATTCACAGATGTCATTATTGCCCTGTCAAGGGTACTGTAGCACTGGAAGGAAACCCCGGCTTGTTTTCCTATGGGAGATAATGATGGCTGACATTATGTCGAATTTTGCCGAAAAGCTGAGTGAACCAGAGTTGAACGAGCACTTGAAAAAGGCCAGTCGAGTGTTGACGTCGCTTATTGAGGAACACGCTTACGTCGGTGAAGTCTACTCGCTGGGGTACGACGAAGCTCTTGTCCAGATACACGACTTTCACCGCCAACGGGTTGGTGGTATCCCTGCACTGTCCTTCTTGCTCGCCACACGTGTTGGCCCTGAATCAATTGCCGACGTTCGACAAGAAGACGCATCTATCGTTCTCCTACGCGTTCTTGACAAAGCCAACCTCCCCAACGCGGACGAAGCCTTGCGTGTCCGGGTTGAGACGGCCCAACGTGTCAGCGGCGAAGTAGCACGGCATTGGGACGACCGTGCGGTCATGGACCCCACGACACATAATTTGCTCAGCTATGCGGGTGTTCGATGCCGAGTGCTGGGAACCTACTACATGATTAGCAGCGGATCCGACGCCAATTCCGAGTTCCGGTTCTCCTTCGGATCGGACCTCAGCAACTACTACCCAAACCGCGGGCTGAAGGTCTTCAAGCCGCGCAGCAGAGTGTTGGAGGCGATCGTCAACTTTCGTGACCATAGGTTAACCGTTTCCCAACGAGGTGGGCAGGTTCCTGTCGGGCAGGTTCGCTACGCTTCGAGCCATAGGCATTTCCAAGGCATTGACAACGTGCCTGTGCAAATTACACCAACGGATCTCCTCGGCCAGAAGACAGCACTCTTCGGTATGACTCGCACCGGAAAATCGAACACAACGAAGATCATCCTCAAATCCATCTTTGCCCTTAGGTGGGACGAGAACCCGATTCGTATAGGCCAGATTGTCTTCGACCCGAATGGCGAATACGCCAATGAGAATGAGCAGGACTCCGGCGGTCACGGGTTCAACGCGGAAGCAATCAAGAACGTCTGGAAGTGTGGCCCAGCATCCCTACACCAGCAGTTGCAGAAGGAAGTGATTACCTACGGCCTCGCGTCGCATCCGAACGACCCGAATCGGCAGCTTATGCTGCTGAATTTTCACCGGGACGAGAACATCGCTATTGGCAAAGAAATCATTGACAACGCACTCGCCAACTACAGCGATAAGTACATCAGCAACTTCCGAGACGTTCGGATGGACGTGCCGACCGAAACCGACCAATCCGCAACTATTCGCTTTCGCCGTCGGCTGCTGTGTTACCGCGCTCTTTTGTCGGACGCCGGCTTTGATCCACCGTCCGACATTAGGCCCATCACAAAGGGTTTGTTCAAGAAGGAACTCCTGGATGCCATGGAGAACATGGAGAAATCGACCTCAAACGCCAACGAATATGCCGCAGCGGCAAAGGCCTTGCGCAATCCAACTAGTTGGTCTCAAGTGGCATATGCGTGTTCGATTCTGAATCAGTTCATCAACGATCCAAAAAGCGGCTACGACCAGTTCGATCGTCAACAGATGGACCAAAAGGAGAAGGAGGGGAAGGAAGCCACGCCATGGGCGGATGCGGATTTGAAGGGAATTCTTGGCATATGGAAAACCCGTAATGGTCCGCGTTTGGTTGGCAGTGTGAGGGAGCAGCATACTTCCAGAACTAACGGAGATTATGCGGATGTGATCTGCGATGAATTAAAGATGGGCCGACTGGTGATTGTAGACCAGTCAAGTGGAAACCCCGCACTCAACAAGGCGGCTGCGGATCGAGTGATTCGTCGCGTTTTCGAGCGGAACCAGCAGCAATTTCGATCCGCACAGCAACCGCCTGAGATTCTCGTATATGTCGAGGAGGCGCACAACATCTTGCCGTCCTCGCACGAACTCGACCTCCAAGACATTTGGGTTCGCACGGCGAAGGAAGGGGCCAAGTATCACATCGGGCTGGTCTATGCGACTCAGGAGGTCAGCTCGATCCAGAAAAACATTCTGCGGAACACGGCTAATTGGTTTATCGGTCATCTAAACAACACAGACGAGACACGGGAAATTCGCAAGTTCTACGATTTCGCTGACTTCGAGGGCAGCATTCTCCGTGCTCAGGACAAAGGTTTTATCCGGGTCAAGACGCTGTCAAATCCGTATGTCATACCAGTGCAGGTAGATCGCTTCCTTATCCAAGATACCTCGAACCCTCAGGGGCTGTGAGATGCCATACGAAGGCGAATACGCGACATACCACCCCCTGCATCGCATCTCTGAATGCCAAAGAGTTAAGAGCCTACTTACACGGTCCAAGCTCTTAGATGTGGCACAGGTTACGTATGCTCCCAGGCCCGTAGAAGCACCGCTGCAAGTGGCTGCGTTACCGCGATTCATCCTCGCTATTGACGGCAGCTACACCGAGGTGAATGTGAAGAATGGGTACCCAGGAGCTAAGATTGGTTACTGTACCGCGGCAAGCGTTCTTCTTGATCTACGTCTAATTGATGAACTGGATGCCGTGCGTCCGGTTAACCCCGTTGAGTTCCGTAAAACAGAACAAGCCGCAAGTGTCGATGCAGCACTTCCAGGTAGCAACGTAGTCACACGAAGACAGAACTCCGCACGGGCGTCTTTCCGAGAGGAGCTATACGATTTATTTACCAACATCGTTGTTGACGAAGATGACCGGACGAGCCTGCTTTCTACCTACGAAGTTTTGCTTGCACTTAAGCCTCCAGCCAATCCCCAGAGGTGCCCGTACAGAGAGACTCACGGCTGTACCGAGGAATTTATAGTCGGCCCTGGCTATACAGAGTGTCCGACATGCAGGCAACTCGTCTACTCAACGGACGCCCTTCGCATCCACGAACGATTCAACGACATCGGAACGAACGGTGAAGCGTTCGGTTTAGTGATGCAGGTTATCGAAAGGCTGCTCATGATTCATTTTCTGCGTTGCTTCGAGCATCGGAATCTACTGGAGCGCCTTGTGTCCCTCGCCTTTTTCATTGATGGGCCGTTGGCAGTATTTGGCCCACCAGCCTGGCTGAGCGCCGCTATCAGCCAGGAACTCAAGCGGATCAATCAGAAGGTGCAGACGGCATCCAGCCAAGACATCTTGATCTTGGGTATTGAGAAGTCTGGGGCTTTTGTACAGCACTTCGAGGATATCGATCAGACGGAAACGCCTGGGCAGCAGCTTTTTGCCGTGCGGCAGTATATTCTTCTGACAGACGGTTACATCAAGGAGCGCATCCAGCATTCCGACACCCAAAAGCGATACGGCAAAGACACCTATTTCGGTCGCAAGTTCTTCTACAAGGCGCAGAGTGGGGCGCGGATTGTTGCCAGCATCCCATTCTTATCCGATGTACAAGACACCATCGACAGCGACGATATCTCCCTCTATCCGCAATTTGCTGCCGTTTGCACACTTCTTGACCGCGTGGTATCTTCGCGATACGTGAACGCGGTGTCTCCGTTGATAGCGGCTAACGCTCAGGCCGCCATCCCGCTGCAACTTGGGTCGAAGGTGTTGACGCAACTGGCCAGGGCGCTTCTTGGAACGGCTGAAAATGGAAAATAACGGCAAAACGTTCAGTACTGCGGCGGGGAGATGGGAAGGAGTCGGTCCATACTACGCTATGTTCCCGATCCGCTTTGCCGACGCAGTTATCGACGAGCACACAGCAGAGGGTGATACGGTGCTTGATCCGTTTGCCGGTCGTGGAACCGCAATTTTCAGTGCGGCGACATTGGGGAGGCGCGGGTTCGGCATCGAAATAAGTCCCGTTGGATGGGTCTACGCGAGGGCCAAGCTTAGCCCTGCACCTTTGGAGCAAGTCGAGAAACGACTACTAGAAATTGCCGACGCCAGTGACAAGTATGCTGAGCAGGCCAGATCACTACCGAGGTTTTTCAAGAAGTGTTTCTCATCTTCTGTCCAGCGTTTCCTGCTAGCTGCGCGGGACGGGCTCGATTGGCGTAGACGCACCGCAGACAGGACGTTGATGGCGATCCTCATGGTCTACCTTCATGGTAAAGAAAACCAAGCCTTATCGAATCAGATGCGGCAGACAAAAGCCATGTCGCCGCACTACGCAATCGAGTGGTGGGATAAGAACGGAACAAAACCGCCGGACGTCGACGCCGTAGAATTTATGCAGAAACGAATCCGTTGGCGATATGCAAGCGGCGTAGTTGCGGCAGACGAAAGTCGAGTTTTTCTTGGTAACAGCATCGACCGGCTACCGCGACTAGAACGGTTCATGCGCGAGGAAGGAATTCCGAAGGCGAAACTTCTACTTACGTCGCCGCCGTACTTCGGTGTAACTAACTATCATTACGATCAGTGGCTCAGACTCTGGTTACTCGGGTTTGAAACTGATGCCTATATCGCACGCGGACCCTACCAAGGGAGATTTACGCATCCAGGTCATTACCAGACCTTGCTCAAAAAAGTATTCTGCCGCGCTGCCAAAATAGTGGCAGACGACTCTGTTGTTTACGTTCGTACCAGCGAGGCTCCATTCACTAAGCAGGCCACGCTCGATGCCTTACTTTCGGCGTTCCCCAAGAAGTGTTTGCTCAAAAGATGCCAGCCGTTTCTAAGGCCGACTCAAACGCATCTGTATGGCGACAAGACACCGAAAGTGGGGGAAGTGGACTTGATTTTAATGCCTTCATGAAGCTGGTCGCCCAAGCTATCGAGTCTTTTACTTGGTTAGCCCTGGCATAAGATGCCAAATGCTGTATCTCATATACGTTTAAAAGTAGTAAATTTTGAAACCGTATCACTCGCTGGGATTGGCAAGTCTGTGAGATAGGTGGAGCTACGCCTTTGTGAGGAACGTTAGCTTAACCATGGACAAACCCATCACAAGTATGCGCTTGCCAATTTTTTTTACAGTGGCCTCAATGAGTGTCGCAGCAGTAAGCAGGGCTGTTGTCCATGGGCCTTATCAACATTTTTTGTCACTCAAAATTCTTATGCGCCGCGCATTTTCTGAATGTCTCCATGTCGAAAACAGAAAGCTCCTACAACACTTCCCTTGCAAGTTTGTCTAACACCGCAGCGATGTCATTCACACTGCCGCCTTCTGTCAGCAATGGTGTGGCCCTCAATGGAAGCGTTAGACCAGTTCCCCGTTGAGATGACTGCACCCAACCGCCTCCATGGATGGATGGACGGGGGTGAAGGTATTTTTGCGCCCCGCGCACAAATGCCTTTACCCCCAGCTCGACGACATTCGGGCCTCCTCCCCCTACGCCTCCTCCAGATCGCAGGCCTCCAAACCTCCTCCCCCACGCCCTCCCCCAGCTCGCCAACATCCCAACCTAGGCCTGTCAAAAGCAATGTCAAGAATGGTTGACATAATGTCAAGCTGAAGATTGACATAATGTCAAGTTCTCTTGACATTTGACTGGGTTCCCGTCGAAGTGGATGCCGTCAGACGCCTCCACGGGTGATGGGACGGGTGTGTGTGTTTTTTCTGCGAACGCAGAAAAAATACGCGCCCCAAGCTCGCAAGCATTCAAAACTAAACCCCCTGGCCCCCAGTACCCCCCCCTCAGCCCCGGGTTTTCCCCCTTTTTGTGAAGGAGCGGCAGGCAAGGGCTAGGAGCAGGAGGGGTAGCCATACCCAGAGGAGCTCTGAAATGATGACGCGGAGGCCCCAGCTTGTCATGAAGGCTTTTAGGCCTATGGGGGAAACTTGGATGGGTTGCCAGGGGAAAAAATAGCGTGCTTCGGAGAAGGGCCAGAAGGCCGCTACGCCCAGGCCGCCGTTGGTTAGGGCGTCCAGGGCAATGTGGCTGGCGACGGCTAGGCATAGCAGCGCGCCGGACAGGGGCCGGGAGGCTTTGAGCCAGGGCGCTGCCCATACGCCCAATAGCCCGCAAAGTAAGGCGAAAAGCAGCGAATGGGAAAAGCCGCGGTGCCCCAGCCAACTGCCATAGGAAATGCCAAAGCCGAAACCCACAACATCCATGTCCGGGAGGATGGAAAAAACGGCGGCCCAAAGGAGCAGCCGGGGTGGGATGCGGCGCGTCCCCAACGCGGCGCCCAAGGCAATAACGGGGGCAGGGTGGGTTAGGAGGCTGGACATGCGGCAAGTCTGCGCATGTGCGCAAAGCCTTGTCAACTGCCCATGCCTCAACGTAGCCGTATAAAACAGGTCTAGACTGCATTATGTTAGGGTAAGCTTCTGAACCTCAGTCTATGGGCTACAGGCTTGTTTCTGGCATGCCCAGCACGTTAAAATCATTGCGGAGGGATTTTATGAAAATGTACAGGTTACGTTCAACAACCAAGTTATTAGGTAAAAACGAAAACCATCCTGAATTAGCAGAAAAAATCATCTTCTTTATTCCTGCGTCTAATTTCAACGACCCCTTAGAAGGAAGAGTCGAAATGATTTATCATGGCGATTCGATTGTATGGGAGAACCTCTTCAAACATTTTCTTCTTTGCATGGAGCATAAAGTTGCTTTGGCTACGCTACTTAAACCAGAAGAGAGTGAGAATTTTTTCAATTCTAACTTTCCCATATTTTGTTCTGAAACCAACCTTTCAACAGATTTGTCCAGGCAGATTTTCAGCACGATTAAAGAGCGGTTCTTTTCTTATGATGACGTCAAAGCATGGATTCAATATTTAGGCAGCAGAAGGACGCCCATATGCGAAGAGCAGTTACTATCAATATTTAACTTCATCACAAATATTGCGTTAGAAAGCGTACTATTTGGGTATGATAAGGCTGGTCTTCAGCCTCAAACGGAATTCTTGGTTGCTCTGCAAGAGAAACTCAGCTCCAAACCTTACAGAGAAATTTTCGAACTGATGAGCATTGTTGGAGAAGATCAATTTGATATAGCTATGGAGGTTTCCAGTAGAATAACTCAGGAAACAAATCTGATTGAATATTGCAAGTTGGGTGAAAAAGCCAAGCTAATCAATTGGGGATATTTTATGTCAGATTATCCGTCCGAATACATTGCCAATTTACAAAAGTTGGTTTATCCGGACTGGTATGCAGCTTCTTTTATGGGAAAATTCCCCAAATACACAGATTTATGGAGTCATTATGCAGACAGTCACAAAGGTGTTTGCTTGATATATAACGCCGAACAAAAAGACGAACATAGCAATCCATACATAGAAATAGAGCGTCCAACAGGCTATAATACATCGACTGGAATAACAATGGGATATGCTCCTGCTTTCTTTGAAAAAGTAAATTATGAAGATGAAACGATACAGGTAGATTTCTTCAAATGCTTCTTGAATCAACCAGCTGCTATCATTATTGATGAATGGTATACGAATGCTGCCGGACAAAGAAGCTCGTTAATCAGTGAAACAAGCCCGTTAATCAGTGGGACAAATCTATCCGAAGAAGATCTTCGGGAATACTGGGATAGGTTTTTGACAATATGCACTACAAAAACTAAAGATTGGGAGAAAGAAAATGAATACAGGTTGCGTCTTAACGACTCATTTTTTTTTGATTTCTTTGAGCCGAAAAGTAGAACATTGCACTATAAATTCAATTCTCTCATAGGCATTGTATTTGGAATCAAGACGTCTATCGAAGATAAAGCAAAAATAATTAAGATTATCGATAGTAAATGCAAAGAAGGTGGGCGGAAAGATTTTGCTTTTTATCAGGCACGTTATGATAAAAAGCAAAACGAGGTAGTGTATGATGAGTTGAGTCTACTGAAATTTCAGTGAAAGAGCATACGTAAGTTGAGGCGGGCTTGCAAAACAACGTGAGGACGAAGTCAAACGAGCACAACGCTCTTCAACGAACCTATGAGTTTTTCCTTTGGGATCTGCCCCATTCGGTGCAAAGACAGCGCTCATCATTTCTTCGCTCACGTGAGGTGTTAAGGTGGCGGAGGTTTATTGCGGGAAGGTGACGGCATTCGGGGATTAGAAACGAGGACGCCCCCCTGATGAAGGGCTCTTGTTTTTTGGGAAGGGTGAAGGGGGGGCTAACTGCAATGCTTGGGCTCCCCGCAGGGGCCCCCGGAGGGTGGTTTTTCTTGGGTTACTTTCTTTTGCACATGCAAAAGAAAGTGACTCGCCGTCAGGCGAAAACTGACGCACAAAGAGAGGGAAGAAAGCGGGCCCGCCAGGGCCTAAGAAAACGATCAAAGTGAGAAAATCAACCTGCCGGGAGGCAAAAAGGAGCGCACTCACCACCCCCCCCTTCGGGTACCCCTCCACGGAGGGGAATTTTTCTCACCCGCCCGGAGGGCGAAAAACCCATTTTCGGTAGGGGGTTGGGGCTTAGAAATATGGGGGGGGGCAAGGGGGTTTCCCCCCCCCCCCCCCCCCCCCCCCCCCCCCTTAAACCAACACCACACCACCCCCCCCCCCCCCCCCCCCCCCCCTCCCGGCCCCGCCCCC